>Ga0070717_10000003_pt1 | contig 370103 bp, 338 predicted proteins | sample LARL113metaG_FD_71366 | JGI IMG/M metagenome (GOLD analysis project Ga0070717, IMG submission 71366) | Corn, switchgrass and miscanthus rhizosphere microbial communities from Kellogg Biological Station, Michigan, USA - LAR L11-3 metaG | ecosystem: Host-associated > Plants > Roots >...
GTTTGGTGGAAGTGATGGACCCGCGCGAGTTGATCGAATGCGCTGTGCGGCTGAGTGATTCACATCTTCAAAAACACGGCGTGGTCGTGGTTCGCGAATACAACCCGACCGAACCGTAATCGCGCAACGTCACAAGGTTCTGCAGATCCTGACCAAACTGATTAAAAATGGCGCCGAAGCGATGGATACGCTGACCGATGAAAGGAAGCGGTTGACCGTCGGCTGTAGTCAAAAAGACCAGGCAAAGGTCCACCTCTACATCAGCGATCATGGCGTGGGCATTGCTCCCGAAAATCTGACGCGAAATTTTGAATACCGATTTACCACCAAAAAATCCGGCCGCGGGTTTGATCTCCACGGCAGTGCGATCGCCGCTTCGGAAATGGGAGGGACTTTGTATGCATCGAGCGAGGGGGGGTTACGAAAGGTGCGACTTTCATTCTTACCTTGCCGGGTTAGCCCGAGCGGTTCCAAAACGAGCACGCCCCGGCTCACTTCGGGCAGGGTCCACTGACGTAAAAAAAGCCTGAACCGAAGATTGCCGGAGAGAAGCAGACTGAATTTCTCCTCATTTTCTCCACCCCGATGCTCGCTGTCACCAAAAAGCGGTTACGAAGATCCCAGCCGCTTTGGTGTTTCCGGCTCCGTCGTGGAAAACAGTTTTTGTTCTGTGGCGCTCGGACTTTTCTTTCAACACCTCGACCGTCGTTCCGTCGAGGTAGCTGTCGAGGATCACGGGATGAATATAACACTTCCGGCAGACCGCGGGGGTGTTGCCCAGGCGTTCTGCGACGTGCTCGATGGCCCGGACGAGATTTTTTTTGGCCTGAGTTTTGGTATCAAACGTCTCGAACTGCCGGAGGGCCATGGCGGCCAGGACGGTGCCGGCCCAGGTCCGGAAATCCTTGGCGGAAAATTCTTCGCCCGCGATTTCTCGGATGTAGGCGTTGACGTCTTCGGAGGTGATCTTCTGCGGCTGTCCATCCTCCCCCACGTATTGAAAGAGATCCTGTCCGGGCAAGTCTTGGGCGCGTCGAACGATTTCCGCCAAGCGCGCATCGTGGAGATCGATCTCGTGCTTCTTCCCACTTTTCCCGCGGAACTCAAAGTGGATTACGCCGCGAGCGATTTTTACGTGGCGGTCCTGCATCGTGCTCAGACCAAAGGAACGGTTTTGCCGTGCGTATTCTTCATTCCCGATCCGAATCAACGTGGTCTCAAGTAGACGCACCACTGCGGCGAGCACTTTGGTTCGCCCGAGTCCCGGTTGCGCGAGATCGTGCGCCACCCGCTTTCGGATGGACGGAAGAGCCCGACCGAAAGCGATCATTCGCTCGTACTTCGTTTGATCGCGGACCGCCTGCCATTCGGGGTGATAGCGGTACTGTTTCCGTTTACGCGCGTCACGTCCCGTGGCCTGGATGTGTCCGTGGGCCAACGGGCAAATCCACACCTCGGTCCACGCGGGCGGAATAGCCAGGTGTTTGATTCTCGCCAAGGTTGCCGGGTCCTTGACGATTTTTCCGTCCGGCAAACGGTAGCGAAACGATTTTCCCGCCGCCTCGCGCGTGATACCGGGAGTGGTATCCATCACATAACGCAACCCCGCGGTTTTCGCCGTCTCGATCGCTTCCGGGGTGACGTGAGGCGGGAGCTCTTTTTCTGCCTTCGAGCTGGAACGCGAAGCGGTTTTGCGCCGACGCGTTGGCGGAGTGCCGACATGCGCGTCGCGATGAGGCCGAGAATGGGCGGTCGCAGGAGGAGCTTCGGGAAGACGCACGGGAGGAAGAGTGGGTGGCGAACTCTTTGCACATCGAGTGCCAGGTAACCCCAGTGCTGCGCGACTCCCCTGGACTCAGCGGGTTGGGAGAGGAGCAGGCCGTCGTATCCACGGGGCCACAACGGCAAAGTGCAATTGCTGATCCGATCGCGCAGGCATTATGCCTCGAGACCGAAGGGAAAGATTTATCGCCGCTTGATCTGTAGTCTCAGGATCACTACGCCACGGATCAACTTTCGCGGGAGAAGGTCTGGAGAGCGAAATACGGATGAAAGTTCAGACGAAAGCTCCCCGCCCCGCATCCGAGGAATTTGGCCCCGCGCCCGTTTCGGACTCGGCCGACCTCAAAGTTCTCCGGGCGGCCGCCGCGGGCTGCCGCGCCTGTCCTCTCTGGCGGAAAGCGACCTGTACGGTTTTCGGCGAGGGGCCCTCGCGGTCAAACGTCATGTTGGTTGGCGAACAACCGGGGGATCAGGAAGATCGCGCGGGACATCCTTTCATCGGACCTGCCGGTAAACTTCTCGATCGGGCAATCGAGGCCGCAGGCCTGGACCGTAGTGCGTTTTATGTGACAAACGCGGTCAAGCATTTCAAATGGACGCCTCAGGGTAAAAGGCGTCTCCACGCGAAACCCACCGCGCGAGAGATGGCGGCGTGCCGGCCCTGGTTGGAAGCGGAAATCCGCGCCTTGCGGCCGGACCTGATTGTGTGCCTCGGCGCGACCGCGGCCCGGCAGGTGGTGGACAAATCCGTCCGCGTGACCGTGGCGCGCGGCACGACTTTGGAAAATGATTTTGGCGTCCCTGCCTTGATCACGGTTCACCCTTCCTCGCTGCTCCGGCGCGCGGGGGGAGGCGACCTTGAGCAGGAGTTCGATCACTTCGTAGCCGACCTGAAGAAGATCCGACTGTAAAATGGGAAAGTGGATACAACTCGGCCGGTTGTCTCGGATCTAGAGAGCGACACGACGCGATTGCCGCGAACGATAAGTGTCGGGGCTCTCAAATCAGGGGCTTCGCACCTCGGGTCCGGCTTTGGGTCCCTTTCGATCGCGCGGATAAAATTTGATCGCGAGTGCAATGCAAACTGCGGCTATGGGCCAGAAGATCAGGCTGAAACCCCCGATGATTCCGACGAAGCCAAGGACGATGAAGACAACCGCTGCTATGCCGAAGAGAATATGCATGGCGCGGTAGACCTTTGGGGGGAAACTCGGTGCAGCGAGCATCCACCCCAAGACCCATCGGTGAATGCCCTGAAGCCGGGCTCCAGGATCAGCCGGGGACCCTTTAATTGTAATGTTAAAAGCACTACGCTATGGCTGGGGGCAGGCCGAAATCGGGCCCTGTCATTCCTTAGTTGATACGGTCGGCGGTTCTCCGAGCGCCTGTTTTTTTCGCAACGCTTCGCGGCTTTCTGGGTCTGTCGGGTCATGAAACCGACTCACCTTTCAGAGAATCTCGACGCAAAGATCATCATGCAGGGCGTTCACGTTCAGCTGACCGAAGCCCTCCAAAACGCGATTCGGGACAAGCTAAGTCGGCTGCTCCGGCACAACACGGAAATCATCCGAATCAACGTGCGGCTGCATCAGGATCAAACTCTCGGAACGGAGCACCACTACACGGCCACGGCGCAGATTGAAATTCGGGGGCCCGATATTGTTGCCACGGTCGACGGCAAGGAACCGTACGACCTGCTCGACGCGTTGGCGGAAAAACTGGATCACCTGCTCGAGCGGCGTCATGGCAAGCGGAAGGACAAGCGCAATCACCCGCACGAAGTTGAGCTGGACGCTGCACTTCCCAAAACGACGGACGAGACCTAAACTCGGTCTTGATTGGAGGGGCGGCGGGAAACTCCTGTGGTCCCTTTCACTCGCCCGCGTCCGATGAGCTCAACCGTCCGTTTCTCTCAAATTGTAGAAGCGGCCGGACGCCCCCGGCTTCACGTCCTCTGGGGTCCACCCGCCTCGGACGCGGAATTTCAGAGCGCGATCAAGGCCGAGCGCGTGATGACGATCCACCAGGAAAACGTCGGCTCAAAAAAAGACTTTGGCTTGATCGGTTTCTCACCAGAGACCCCAGCCCAGTTCCTGATTTTTCCACGCTCGCTTCAGGCGTTTCATGGACGCCGCGTGGTAGGAATCAACTACGACATCTTCGATCCACCGCCTCCGCCGGCTTCGTCCTCAAAGAAGGAAAATAAAAAATCCGGCGAGGCCACTGTGCGCAAGATACCAACTCCTGAACTGAAGCGAGCCACCCCGAAGCGGGTTGCTCCGGCCGCTCCGCCAACGGCGAGGAAAGAACCGCCGCCGGAACCCGAAACGGCGCCGGCGGTTTCCCATTCAGGCAAGGAAAAACGTCTCCACATAATGGAGACGCCGGCGGCCGCCGCGGTTGCTGCGGCGCGTCGTGGAACTCGGGAAATGACGCCGGACTGGGACCGAGGCGCCGTCCTCAAAGAGGTCAAAAGCGCGATGAAGGAATTGGAGGCAGGCAAAGCCGTGCTCGTCTTTCGCCGGCTGGAGAAGTTGGCCAATCGTTTAAGTGTAAGTAGGTAAAGATAACTTCCGGGCCACTTTTAGCTCCCGTGATTTCGTAGTGGAACCGCACGGGAAGAAACGGATAACATGCCCTAGGTTTGCATTTTGCTCTTTTCGCCGACGGCTGAGCCACCTAGCGTCCGCGTCCCCAGTCGTGTTACCCGCTTTCTCTCAGCATCTCTGGCGGGCGTTCTTCTCCGGAATGACGTTTCTCGCCGGCGGAATTTGGTGGGCGCCTGCACCCCTGTTCGCCCAAGCAAGTGCGCCCGCTCCCGAACTTGCGCTCAGCCTGGTCCAACGTGAGCCGATCGAGGTCGGAGCCGCGACCGACAACTTTCCTTACGCCTTCACGGACAAAAAGGGCCAGTTGGTCGGGTTTGCGACTGATTTGGCCGAGGCGGTCGTGCGTGTGATGAATATCCGGATACGCCGGGCGACCGCTCCGGAAGTGGAAGTGAACGCTCGATTCAAATCGGGGGAGTTCGATTTCATGCAGGCCTACAGTCAAACGCCGGAACGGGAAGCCTTCACGGATTTTTCCGTTCCTTACCTGACTTTGCCGGGCTGCGTGTTTGTTCGGAAGAAGAACAATCCGGTACATCGTTGGATGGATTTCACGGACCGACCGTTCGCCCTCCTGGGGGAGCGAAGTGTCGGAGCGCGTTTTCTGCGCGACCGCGGGCTCAAAATCCGTCCCGTCTACGTAAATAATGCGGAGGAGGGGCTGCGTTTGGTGGAGGCGGGAAGTTGCGACGGCGTTTTTGCCTCTCACCTCACGGCCCTCGCCGTCATCAAATCGCAGGGACTGGAGAATATCGAACAATTCGGCGAGCCCCTCGCGGAGTATGTGGTGAGGCATTGCTTCGCCGTCCACAAAGGCGATGCCCAATTGCTCGCGCGGATCAACGAAGGTCTGGCGGTGCTGCAGCGGACCGGAGAGTATCGACAAATCTATGACAAGTGGTTCGGGCACTACGAATCGCAGGTCTTCACCCGGGAGCAGGTGATCAATTATGTGGCGGCCGCTTTGGCTCTGGCCTTGGCCGCTACGACCTGGGGGCTTTTGCGCCAACGAGGTCTGAGCCGCCGCATCGCGCGCCAGTCGGCGGAATTAACCGAGCAGCAGGGGCTGTTGAAGGTGCTCTACGATAATATTCCTATCGCCATGACGGTGATCGAAGCCTCGCCCGTCGGGTACCGCGTGCTGACGATCAACCGAGAGGCCGAGACGATTTTTGGCGTTTCCGCGAAAGAAGCGGCCGGCCAACGCCTGGAGGAAGTGGCGCTCGAAGCCGACTGGAAGCAACACCTCGAAGATCTGTTGCGTCGGTGGCCCGCCGGTTCGGAGCTGGTTCGCGAGGAGCACAAATTGACTGTGGCGCACAAGCTCCTCGTGGTGTCGCTGATCCCACTTTCGCCCGGCGCAAGCGGAAACAAACGAGTCTGTATTCTCGCCGAAGATATCACGCAGCGGCGCGAACTGGACGAAGAGGTTTCCCAATCGCGCAAGCTTCGGGCCGTCGGCGAACTGGTCGGCGGGATTGCTCACGAGTTTAACAACCTGCTCACCCCGATCATGCTTCAGATCGGCGGGATTCAGGCCGACTGGCCCGGCGATACCCGACTTCACCAGGCGCTCGACGTGATCAATCGCGCCATGACGCGAGCGGCCGAGTTGACCCGGCGCTTGCTGACCTTTGGGCGACGGGCCGAGCGGAGGTTCGAACCCGTGCAACTTTCGTCCATCGCCGCAAGCTGCTTTGAACTCCTCCGGCAAACGGTGGATCGCCGGATTGTATTGGAAAACAGAGTACTGACGGATCTTCCTCCTCTGATTTTCAACTCGACCGATCTCCACCAAGTTTTGCTCAATCTCTTGCTTAATGCGAGGGACACCTTGATCGAGAAAATCGCCAGAACCCGCCAAGATTGGCAGCCGCTGATCCGGGTCGAGGCGGTGGCCTTACCGCCCGAGACCATATCCCCGCCCACCGTACGAAATCAGGGGCGCCTGGTCGGATGGCAACGGCTCACCGTGCGCGACAATGGCATGGGAATGAGCCCGGATGTAAAAGAACGCATCTTCGAACCGTTCTATACCACGAAGGAAGTGGGCAGTGGCTCCGGTCTTGGCTTGGCCACGGTTTGGCATGTGGTGACGGAGGCCGGCGGGCGAGTGGACGTGGATTCGGCGCCCGGCGAGGGATCAGCGTTTCATATTTATCTTCCGGTCTGGTTAGTGCCAGAGCGGCCGGACAATCCGGTGGTGGTTTCGTCCTCGGTCGCTCCGGCGGCTCTCCGCATCCTTTTGGCGGAGGACGACGACCTGGTGGCCCGCACCGTCCTGGCGTCGCTCCGCCGTAGTGGCCACGTGGTGACACATTGGTCGGATGGCACGGCGGCTTGGAAGCACCTGCAGGACCACGTCGCCCACTTTGATCTGTTGATCTTCGACGTGAATATGCCCGGGGTGGACGGCATCGAGTTGTCGCGCCGCGTGCGCGGCCTGCTTCGTTATAACGGAAAGATATTGATCATCAGCGGTCGGCTCACCCCGGAGAATATGGACGCGTTGACGGATGCGAATATCGACGCGCTCCTCCCCAAACCTTTCACACCCGATCAACTGATCGATGCGGTGAATCGCGCGCGAGCGACCCGTGGGAACCTTGCGGCCGAGGGACAAGAACAGGTCAGCCGGGTTTTATAAGGGCCCCGCAACCCGGATGGAAGTGGCGCACCGCCCGCTTCCACGAGAGAGGAAGAGAAGGAGCACGGTGGGCTCTCGGAGTTTTCCCCGATGCCTGCGTCCGCCTTCGAATTCACCTTCTGTTGAAACTCTCGGTCCGTTCGGGAGTCCGCCGCGCGGACACAGATTCATTCACCATTGGAGGATATAAATATGCACATCCTAGGAATTATCATCATCGGGCTCGTAGTCGGTGTGGTCGCCAAACTGCTGATGCCAGGAGACGATCCAGGAGGTTTTATCATCACGACGCTCCTCGGCATCGCCGGCGCGATGCTGGCTCATTTCATCGGCACGCGTCTGGGCTGGTATGCCGAAGGTCAGCCGGCGGGATTCATTGCGTCGGTTGTAGGGGCAATTCTGATACTGCTCTTTTACCGCCTCCTCTTCCGGCGGAGAACCTAGGGCCGCATTAAAGAGCGTAACGGATACAGAGCGCCGCAAGTGAGCGAGGGGCGCATCGACTCGGCCCCTGCTCATGGTGGGCGTCTGCGTGCAGCCGGAGCGGCGCTCCACGAACGGAACGGATCCCAGGAGGTCCTTTTCGCCGCGCGTGGCCGGCGGCGGCCGGTTTCAGTCTGTCGTCAACGAAACGTCGATATTGCCCCGCACTGCTTTCGAATACGGGCAGGTGGAATGGGCTTGGTGCATCAAATGGAGGGCGTCGTGTTCGGCGACTCCCGGCAGGGCCGCACGCAACTCGACTCTCAGCCCATACTCACCGCGCTCATTTTCTCCAAGCGCGACCCGACCCACCACGGTCGAACCAACAATTTTAAAATGACCCCGCTCGGCCGCGTTGAGGAGCGCACCGTGAAAACAGGCAGCGTACGCTGCGGCAAAAAGGTGTTCAGGGGTGACTCCCTCGCCGTTGCTGTCGGAGGGAGGGGTGAACTGAACCGAGAAACTGCCGTCGGAGCTCTCCGCTTTGCCGGAGCGTCCCCCTTGCGATATGATTTCTGCGACCTGGATGGTTTTTGTCATGCGACCGTAATGGTACCCAGATTCTCGCTGAGCTCAAATCGGGCCCTTCTCGGAGAGGGGCCCCGGTAATCTTCTTTCCCGTGCGGCGAAGCGCCGGCACGAGTCAACACGGGGCGTGAGCAATCTATCGGCTCACCCATCGGCCATTGCGTGATCTAATGTTATAAATCGAGGGACGTCGGGCTCTGGCGGCTGGCGGGACGCCCCGGCTGAATCACTTGATTCTCAACACGGGTGGTCAGGGGAGCTTCCTCGGAAAGATTGGAAAAAGGGCTGTCGCCGCGTGCGATTTCCAGGTCGCCCACGTCCTCCCTCGAGGGGATGGAAGCAGTGCGATTCGCGTATTCACTGAGCAATTGCCTTTCCGCTTCCAGCCAATTGTCCACGTCGTGACCTTGAGGGCAACCTTGTTGGCACCAAAGCTGATGGGCCCGCAGAGAAATCTCATCTTGGCTTGGGGCGGCTGAATCAAAGGAGGGCTCGGGAGTATAATCGGGGCTTTTCATACGGCGTAGAATAAACCTAATCCCGCGCGCCTGCCATCGGTCGCACTCCGCGAACCCGCGCCGTAATTTCTCCGAACGGCGGTATGGCATCCACCCGAGGCAGACGCGCCGATAAGTGGGCGATAAAAAAAGTCGCCGGGAGCGGCAGTACTTTAGAATAAAAAACCGCGCCCCGGAGAGGCGCGGTTTTTATTAAACTTTGTATTATTTATCGAATACAAAGAGAACTCAATGCTTGCTGCTACTGTAGGTGAGGCTGTCTCGGAGTTGTTTGATCCGGTCATGGGCGGCTTGGACCGAGGCGTACTGACGACTGATGATTCCCCGCGTGATTGGATCGAGGTTTTCATCGAGAGCTTCACGATAAGCTTTGACTGCAGCATCTTCACCCCGCTCGCACTCGGACAGCACGGCGTGCGGCTCATTTGAGGAAATCGCCGCCTTCATATCGATCCATCCCCGGTGAAGAGAACCGGAAACCGAACCCGACTTTTCGGGATCGCCGCCGAGACTGCGTACACGGTCCTGGAGCTCGGCAATAAAACTGGTGCGCTGGGTGGAGAATTCCGTGAAAATACGAGCGAGGTCGGCATCCTTAGCATCCTCAGCGGCAGTGCGGAAACCGTGTTGCCCATCTTTGCATATTTCGACGAGATCATTCAACGCGCTCAGCGTTTTCTCGTTAGTCATTTTCATAGTCATAGTGGATCGGAGTTGAGATTTGATACGGGAAACAAGGTTACTTGTTTGGCTGGCGACCTATGCTGCCGGATACGTGCCAAGCAGATATATATTACTTAAGTTATTAGTATTCAGGTACTAGATATATAATTAAGCGAACGTTAATAAAACTCCGGCGCTTGCAGGCTGCATAGCGATGCCTCAGCCAGCCGGTCAATTTGCAAAGGTTTCCCTCGCTCGCATTTTGGCTATCGAGCGACGAAATGTTCCCGCAGTTCCACCGGAGGAAGATTCAAAAGGTCTTTTGATATAACGCGGTCCAGTCGTCGGCGAAACGGATCGGGCAACGCCTCTATCACTTCGTCACGAAAGGCCGACCCGGAGGCCAGCGTCCAGGTCGAGTCAGGATTCTTTTCCAGGAAACCCGAAATGCGTCGTACGATTTGATCCACGATCTGCTGGTCCTCTCCCTCGTCATCGGAAAGCGGTGCTCCGTCGGTGGAGAGATCGCTATAACTTCCAGGGAAGGTGGCAAAACGGCCGGCTCGGTCTTTTTCGCGTTTGGCGTCCGCCGAGGCGGAAGGAAAATCCAGTGCATCCACCGGTTGGATACTAGGAGTGAATTGCCCAGGTTGCTGGGAGAAACGGTAAATCCTCAATCGTGCGCGGTCCAGCGCGACGAGATATTTCTGTGCCATGGAGGTATGAAGATGAAGTGGTTGACGTCTTCAGTGATGCTGATGCCTGTCCGGCAAACGACGTGATTCTCCGATTTTCGCGAAAAAGGTCCCCACGGTCTATCGGAGCGCGGCCCGCCGGGATGCTAGAAGATTTCCCGATTATAAAGAAGGAGAGTGATGAACGATATAAATTAAACTGACATCCACGATATCTATATTCGCGTGTCTCTCTGACGAATTTTTCGGAGACTCCGCAGCGCTCGAAAAAAGGCAAGGCCCTCCCGCGTTATTTTCGCTGGCTGGATTGGACTCGGCGAGGTGAGCGAGCGAAGGTTTTTGCCCGCCGTCCGGCAGCGGAACAATTCCCGCCGTTTCCTGACCAGCGGCACGATTTGATATATCACTCCAGGATGATAAACGGCGCCTAAACGCCTCCATCGTTATGAACCCAAAAATTACCCTGTGGTCTCTCGTCGCAGTCTTGTGCATGGCCGGCTGTGCTTCCACTCCTCCGGTACCGCGTATCAAATATCCGGTTACCTACCAGGTTCAAGTGGGCAATACGCGCGTCAACTCGGACTACGGTCCACAGAATCTCACCACTTCCGCCAATCAGCAGGTGGCGGTCGATGCCGGTCACCCGATCTATTATCAGGTTGTATCCCCCTTCGATGTAACGGTCCAAGTTTCTGAGTCGGCTTCGCCCGGAGTGAAGAAACAAGTCAGCCAAATGCAAGGTACCACCTTTACCGCGATGATCACGCCGCCGCCGCCGATGTTGGAATTTAGTTTCAGTCCGTCTCGTACCAACACCGGAGGCACGCTGCAGTTCACCTTGTCGGACCAACCGATTTCCGCTCCCTAGCCGTATAGAGCGACAAACCTCCCACGCCGCCTGCTTGCGGATTGGATCAGCCTGACTTTATTCTATTATAATTATGACCGACACACGGCCTATTCTCTATGTAAAGTCTGGTTGTCCTTACTGCGAGGAGGCGGTCGCTTTCCTCGATGAACACGGGATTGAGTATCAACAAAAGGAAGTCAGGAGCGACGCTCGGGCCTTCGAGGAAATGCGCACCAAATCTGGGCAAACCAAAGCGCCTACTTTGGACTGGAATGGCAAGGTCTTGGCTGACTTCGGAGTGGAGGAGCTGGGACCCTTTCTCCGTTCTCAAAACGTTAAACTCGAAGACAGCTGAATTGCAGTTTTGCCGAAGGAATTCGGCTGAGGTGACGCCGCGCGCGAGTGAGATAATAAATTTGGTTTGCCGCTATTTTTCCCGTGCGTTCCGGGTCCGCCAAAACGTCTCGACGTAAGGCGCGCAACGCTTAGATATGATCCCGGCGGTTGCAACGTTGTAACCGTTTGATCACTACAACCCCGTTAGATCATTGAAAGTTTCTCCATGAAATTATTTCGCACCCTTCTGGTGGCCCCTGTCGCTGCTCTCGTTCTCACCGCGTCCGCCTATGCCGCTGATCCTACTGGCACCTGGAAATGGAGCATGCCAGGCCGCGGTGGAGAACCCACTGAATCCACCCTCAAGCTCGAGTTGAAGGACGGAAAGCTCACCGGCACATTGGCCGGCCGCCGAGGCGAGACGCCGATTTCCGATGCTACATTTGCTGACGATCACGTGAAGTTCTCCGTCGTTCGTGAGCGAAACGACCAGAAGTGGACCACGAAATACGACGGCAAATTGGAAGGTGATTCGATCAAGGGCACGGTCGAAATGCCCGGCCGCGATGGCGGCGAAGCCCACAAATCAGAGTGGGTCGCGCACAAAGCGTAACGATGGTTTGAATACTGGAATCTCTCAATTGGCCGAAGCCTGATTCTGAAATTCCCCAAGCGCCAAATCTCAGGCGCCAAAAACGTTGGCGCGACGCGCGCTGTTTTTGGCCTTGGACTTGGCGCTTGGGTTTTCCTGAGCTCTTGGGTCGCGGAACTTCCCCACGTGTCTTGCCTCGAGGCCAGGCCTTCGCGGCGATGGCCGGCCGGTATCCATTAATTAATTAGGACCCGCCGGCTCGTGGAACGATATAGCGGAGTAGGGTCGGGTGTTTCTGCTCACCGGTGACAAAGAGAGCGAGTCCGTCGGGTGAAAAGCAGATGGCTTCTGCTTGTTGGAGCCCGTGGGGACTCAGACGCTCAGGCTCGTGTAGAAAAGCCTGAGACCAATTTTCTCCGGGCGCGCGGCGGTAGATCAACACGTCGCCATAAGTTAATACCGCGGCGGAAAGCCCGTCGGGGGAGAGCGCCGCGTCGGTGATTTGACCGTGAAATCTTCCGGTTGGGACGGGGAACAGCCTCTGCTTGAAATTCGGCCGTGGGACATGCGCGACCGTGCCGATTTTTTTGGCCGTGCTTGGGCCGGTGAGCTGAGTGGGCCGGAGCGGTAGAGCATATATTTCCGCCGGATGAGTCCGTTTGGTGATGAGTAGGATTTCCCGCAAACGGGGATCGACGATCATGGCCTCGCAGTCATGCGGCCCGGTTTCGTAATGATACACCACACTCCACGCCACCGGCACAATCGTCTCGCGCGAAGGGGAGAGCTCCGCCGCGCCCGGTTCTTCGATGATATGAACGACCGAGGTGTTGTGATGACCGAGATTGTCTCCCACGTCCCCGATCGCGATCCAGGCTTTGCCGTCCATCTCGAACGAAGAAATCGCCTCCCAATCTAGATTTTTGACTCCCTTGATTCGCAACGTCCCGCGCGGCTCTCCCTCCGCCGAATAACCATACAGCACTGGCTGGCCACCGCTGTCGTTCTGACTCCAAAGCAGGTTTGGCACACGATGAGACGCGGCCAGCCCGCTGGCTTCCACCAGGGCGGGGACACGGATCGAAAGAGCGCCGGGCGCGGGGCGAGGCAGTTCGGAGAAAAGCACCGCGAGGTACACGGCGCTCAGGAGCCCTAGGGGAAGCAGTATCCACCGCAGCAGGACGGAGCGTTTCTTTGAGCTCATTGATAGTGGATTTGAGAACCGCCGTTCGTCAACGGCATCGGCGTGCACGGAGATTCGAGGGAAAAGGGTGGGAGAGGCGCGACGCTGTGCTGCGACCAGGGAGAACGCCGAGCGACGCACCGAGCGCGAGTAAAATGAACCGCTGCGAGTTTTGAGCAACGCCTTCGTCTCCCTCGCGGCTGGTGGTATTCAGAATTTCGCGTTGTTTCTCCTCCCTCACACTCCGATAGTGCCCTCATGGCAAGTGGACCTCAGGGCGCATTTCAACGCCTGTTTGATGAGATTGGCACCGTTGACGCCGTGGGCGTCGAGGAACGGGTCGCTAAATATGGCACGCGGAGCATAAAAAAAGCGTCCAAGGTCATCGGTCTCAAAATGGCCGTTTCGATGGTCGACCTCACCACGCTCGAAGGGAAAGACACCCCCGGCAAGGTCGCTTCCTTGTGCGTCAAGGCGCAGCATCCGCACGACGATCCCTCCATTCCACCGGTCGCGGCGGTTTGTGTTTATTCGTCGATGGTCCGGGCAGCTCGTCGAGCGCTCGGGGATCGCTCGAAAATCAAAATTGCTTCCGTGGCGACCGCCTTTCCCTCCGGCCAGACTTCTCTGAAATCCCGCTTGGCCGAGGTGCGCGCGGCGGTGCAGGACGGCGCGGACGAAATCGACATGGTGATCAACCGCGGCGCGTTTCTCGCCGGCGAATTCGGACGAGTCAGAGATGAAATTGCCGCGGTGGTCGAGGCCTGTGGCGCGGCGGCGCTCAAGGTCATTCTCGAGGTCAGCGAGCTCGAAACCTACGACAGCATTCGGGCCGCTTCTTTTCTCGCGATGACGGCGATTCGACCGGGCGACTTCATCAAGACAAGCACGGGAAAAACCGGGCTGAACGCCACGCTGGGGAACAACCAAGTGATGATTGAGGCGATTCGTGATCACTATCTGAATACAGGGATCGCGATCGGCATGAAGCCGGCCGGCGGCATCCGCACGGCCAAGCAGGCGCTGACCTTTCTCATCGCGGTCAAAGAAACCTTGGGCGACGCCTGGTTGAACAACACCCGTTATCGTTTCGGGGCCAGTTCGCTCCTCAACGACCTCGTCCGGCAACTGGAGAAGGAGAAAACCGGAGCTTATCAAGCGCCGTACTCCTTCAGCGAAGCAGCCGAGAGCTATTAATCTTTTCCCAATCGCCGCCATCTCGCTTCCGCGGATCCGGTTGCCCTGCCCACTCCTTTTTCCATGCGTGCTCCGACCGAACTCAAACCCACCCTTCCAGCGCGCCGCTCGCGTTCTGTACCCGAGCTGATTTTTGGCGATCTTTGGGACTACGATCCTTCGCCCGAAACGGCAGATCCGAAGTTGAAATCCCAATACGATCTCTTCATTGACGGCGAGTTCGTTCCCGCCCGCTCGGGTATTACCTTCGAAACGATCAATCCCGGAAACGAACGCAAACTCGCCGACGTGGCCCTGGCCGGGGCGGAGGACGTGGATCGTGCGTTTCAGGCCGCGCGACGCGCCTACGACACCGTGTGGTCCAAGTTGCCCGCAAAGGAGCGTGGAAAATATCTCTACCGCCTCGCGCGCCTGTTGCAGGACCGCGCGCGCGAGTTTGCCGTGGCCGAAAGCTTGAATGGTGGAAAGCCGATCAAGGAATCGCGCGACTTCGATGTGCCCATGGCGGCCGCTCACTTTTTCTACAACGCGGGATGGGCGGACAAACTGGCCTACGCCTTTCCTGGGGTGCGCACCTCTCCCCATGGCGTAGTGGGACAGGTGATACCATGGAATTTCCCGCTCCTCATGCTGGCCTGGAAGATCGCGCCGGCCCTCGCGGCAGGAAACTGCGTTGTCCTCAAACCGGCCGAGACCACCCCGATCACCGCGCTGAAGTTCGCGGAAATCCTTCAGGAGGCGGGCCTGCCTCCGGGAGTGGTCAATATCGTGACCGGAGCAGGGGAAACGGGAGCGGCGGTGGTGGCTCACCCGCTGGCCGCGAAAGTGGCGTTCACCGGATCGACCGAGGTGGGCAAACTGATTCAGCGCCAACTCGCTGGGTCGGGAAAAAAACTGACGCTCGAGCTCGGCGGCAAGGCGGCCAACGTGGTCTTCGACGACGCCCCGCTCGACCAAGCGGTGGAAGGAATCATCAACGGGATTTTTTTCAATCAAGGCCACGTCTGCTGTGCGGGCTCCCGGCTTCTGGTGCAGGAGAACATCGCCGAGGTCGTGGGAACAAAACTGCGGAATCGATTGCGCTCTCTCCGCGTCGGCGATCCGCTGGACAAAAACACCGACGTGGGCGCGATCAATTCCCGGGCGCAGCTCGACAAAATCAACGAGCTGGTCGAAAGCGGCCTGAAGGAAGGCGCGGAGCTTTATCAGTCTCCGTGTCGTTTGCCGTCCAAGGGATTTTATTTCCGGCCGACCCTGTTCACGCGCGTCACGCAGAGTCATCGCATCGCCCGGGAGGAAATTTTCGGTCCGGTCTTGAGCGTCCTGACTTTCCGCACGGTGGAAGAAGCGGTGGAAAAAGCAAACAACACCGCATACGGGCTCAGCGCCGGAGTCTGGACGGACAAGGGCTCCCGCATCCTCAAGCTCTCGACCGAACTGAAAGCGGGTGTGATCTGGGCGAATACATTCAACAAGTTCGACCCTTCGTCACCCTTTGGTGGATACAAGGAAAGCGGTTTCGGCCGTGAAGGCGGCCGGCAAGGTCTGGCGGAATACCTGAAAATCGACGGTCCAATTGTTGCGCAGCCATGAAACGTTTACCCATCAGCAAGACGCCCAAGGTGTATGTCGGCGGCGCGTTCATCCGCTCCGAAAGCGGACGAGTTTTCCCGCTGAAGACCAGCGAGGGCCAGTTGGTTGGCCATGTGCCGCAGTGCACCCGAAAAGACCTGCGCAACGCGGTCGAAGCAGCGGCCAAGGCCGGTCCCGGCTGGGCCAAACGCACGGCCTACAATCGCGGGCAGATTCTTTACCGCTGGGCCGAAATGCTTGAGGCGCGCTCCGAAGAAATGGCCGCGGCACTGGCGCCCACCGCCGAAGATGGAGGCCGAGTCGCGGCGCGCGAAGAAGTCGCTGCGACGGTGGACCGGATCGTCTACTACGCCGGCTGGGCGGACAAGTACGAGCAGGTCCTCGGCTCGGTGAATCCGGTGGCCGCGCCCTACTTCAATTTCAGTGTGAGCGAGCCCATGGGCATTGTCGGGGTGATCGCGCCAGCCGCACCGGCACTGCTCGGTCTCGTCTCCCTCGTCGCCCCGGCGATCGTCAGTGGCAACACGGTCGTGGCCCTCGCCTCGGAAGCGTCGCCGTACCCGGCGATCGTCCTCGGCGAAATGTTGGCCACGAGCGATCTGCCCGGAGGCGTGGTCAATCTGCTCACGGGATTTCACAAGGAGCTCCTGCCCACCTTTGCGACCCACGAGCACTTACGCGCGCTCTCCGGCGTGGTCAGTCCGCAAGAGAAACGTGAACTGGAGATGGGTGCGGCTGAGAGCGTGAAGCGTTGCCACCTCGTCGATGTGAACGAGGTGCCTGATTGGTTTTCCAACGAAGCAGAGACGGCGTATTCAATTCGCAACTTCGTGGAACTGAAGACCACTTGGCATCCGGTGGGAGCGTGAAACCCGAAGGGTGAACGGATTCCAATCTTGGAGCACCGAAAACTCGGAGTGCTGAGATTGGGAGCACAGCGGGAGGATTTTTAACTCAGTGCCTCTGTATCTGCACTCTGTGACCTCCGGGTCCTTTCCGTTCAATCAAGCTATGAGGCACGCGCAGACGAGTTTCGCTTTTTCAAAAACCGCGCAATCTCTGCCGCTTTCGGCATCGAAGGAGCGGTTCCAAATTTCGTGACCGAAAGCGCGGCCACGGCGGTCCCGAATTGCGCGGCCTCCTCGACGTTTCCTTTGAATTTTACCAGGCCGGCGGCAAAGCCCCCGACAAAGGCGTCGCCCGCCCCCGTCGTATCCACGACGGAAATACCGGAATACGCCGGGAGCTGACGGAATCCGTGCGGATGCGAGATGAAGCAACCCTTGTTACCGAGGGTGACGATCACGGTTTCCACTCCGACGCGTCGGATCAGGGCATGGAGATCCTCCGGCGAGAGCTGGTGCAGCTGAGCGCCCGAGAAAGTGGATACACCGCAATCGGGCAGGCAGTTTACGAGGGACGCAAATTCCGTCTCGTTGGGAATGAGGATGTCGACCTGCTTCAACAGACGCTGGTCGAAGTCGGGTCGCATCGGCGCTGGGTTCAAGACCGTAGTCACCCCGGCAGCCCGAGCGGTTTTCAGGACGTATGCGGTGGTCGCGAGGTTGGATTCAAATTGGCAGACGGCGACTTTGGCCTGCCGCAACGCTGCGGTGGGAATGTCGGTTTTGCGCAACTCTGCGTTGGCGCCCAAGGCGACGATGATTTCGTTTTGGCCATCGCGATTGACCAAAATGGCCGCGGTGCCGGTCGCCTGTCTGGGTTTCCGAACGAACCGAGCGGAAATCCCCTCCGCTCGATAGAAAGCCTGCGCTTCCCGCGCAAACCCGTCGTCACCCACCGCTCCGACATAGAGGGCCGACACGCCCGCGCGCCCGCACGCGACCGCCTGATTTGAACCTTTCCCGCCCGGCCCGGTGACGAATGTTCCGACGATCGTTTCGCCCGCCTGGGGAAACGCGGTGCATTTCCAAGTGAGGTCCTGCACAAAGCTGCCCACCACGATGACTTGGGGTTTCATCGACGCGAGTAAGTGCGAAGGTCAGAAGGTGGGAAAGTACGAAAGTGCGGCCGCAGCTCGCTCGCGCGCAGGACTGGAGGGCGCGTCGCGTGTTTTGCTAACGATCCTGCGGCCGAGGCTTCGGCCCGCTAGCGCACCTTCACACCTTCAAACTTTCTCACCTTCGCACTTACTGCACCTTCACTGCCTGGGACTCGGAGCGGGTGCGGGCGTTGTTGAACATGAAGAGCACCCCCGATTGCGCGGGGGAACCGGTCAACCCGGTGGCGGTGATGGGCACGGCGGTGGTGGTGTTGGCCGGAACATCGATCGTCCCGAGAGTGCCATTGACCACATATTTCGGAGCCGCGGGAGTGTAGACCATGGGGCCCACTTCGTCGTTGAGGAGTCCGGTGAAGTAGTTGTCGAAAACCTGCACGGTGAAAGTGATGGGCTGAGTGGCCGGAACCGGATCGGCCGCGGGATTGGGGGAGGGGACCGCCGGGACGGTCATGCCCAGGCGGTTGAGCGGCACCTGCAGGATGACGTTGGCGGAATTGAAATCGGTATTCGTGTAGAAAGTACCGAATGAGCTCGGCCAGCCCGCGCCTTGAAGGTAAGTGGCGTTGCGCCAATCGGCGCCGCTGAGGCTGACTCGCTGATTAAAGAGGTACCAGTCGGGAACGCCGTCGTTGTTCACATCGATCGCGACCTGGAAAAAGGCCGGATAATCCGCGTGAGTGTGTCGATCCCAGGTGGTGATCGCGAACTCCAGGCCCAGTCCGTAGGGAGGGCCGTAGTCGACCAGGCGAACCCCGACGTACTGCAGGTCGGTCAAGGCAAAGTTGTCACCAGGGGCTGGATACGAGCCTGGGGCCAAGCGAGGGCTTACCCCCGTCAACGCAAAGACGGAAGCCGTCGCCGGCGTGCTCGATGGCGCGTTGGACAAGATGGGAGCCGCGGTCCCGAGCTTGTAAGTACTGGTGGATACGGCCGCGCGATGAGCCCGGTGAGGAATGATATGCCAGGGCAGTCGCAACGTATCGGTGGCGTCCTTGATCGTGACGAAGCCACCGAATTCTTGCGCGGCCAGTCGAGGACCATCGGCACCGAACTGCCCGCTGTTGGTGCTCCACAACGGCAGTTTGGCGGGATCGACGGTCAGCGTGACGTCGAAGTTAGCCGCCGAATTAGCCGGTACGCTGACGGATCCAGGAAAGACGAGCGTCACCGCCCCGGGCAAACCCGGACTGAAGCGAGTCTCGGAGGCGACGGAGAACGTGCGGTTGGACGAGGAGTCGTTCTTCACTCGAACGGTTTGGGTGAAGGATTGGAGCCCGCTCAAGCGCCAGTAGCCGAACGAAAGGGCGGGCAAGCTGGGCGCGCCATTGACGCCGACGACCCAAGCGGAAGCGCGCGCGTCGACCGCTGCTTGCGCCCGCACTTCGCCCGCACCGGTGCGAGAAAGAGGAGCGTATTCACCCGGTGATGACAGAGGGTCTTGATAAACCTTGGACTCGGCGTGGTTCATCAACCGCGCTTTGACCTCGAGCGGGGAGAGGCCGGGAAAACGCTGACGAACCAGGGCGGCCGCGCCAGCGACGACGGGAGTCGAGCCAGAAGTGCCACCGAAAGCGGCAAACTGCGTTCCGCTCCCGGCAACCGCGGCCAGGCTCGCACCAGGGGCGGAAATCTCCGGCTTCATCGCGTTGTAGGTCAGGCTCGGGCCCCGCGACGAGGTGGATGCGACGCTAGAGGAAACATCGGTGTAAGCCGTGTCCGAGAACGTTGCGGTGATCGTTTCGCGCCGATCCAAGAGGCGAGCTTTTAGCGCGTCGCCGTCGCTCTCGCTGATGACCAGAACCGGAATGCTGATGACAAAGCTACTCGGCAGGTCGAGCGGGATGCCGGAGTAACTGAAAGTGGGAGGCTCACCGGGCTCGCTGTTGACGATGATCACCGCGACCGCTCCGGCGGCTTGGGCGTACGCCACCTTGTAACTGATATTACAGGCGCCTCGATCGATCAGGGCCACACGACCGCTCAACGAATTGGCCGGAAGCGCTTCGCAGACGAGCGCTGAGGGCGGTTGAGCGATCACTCCACTGACCGTTCCGCTCACCGGTGCCCAGGGCAGCGTATTGGTGATCGCAATACTACTCGGGGGCGCGCCCGACGAGGTGAGACCGACGTGATAAATGCGAGCACTGGGCATGGTGGTCTGGGCCACGGCGATGACTTCGGGGGCGCTGGCCGGCGAACTCACGATATAGGGATTGTCGCCGCCATTTCCCGCCGCGCAGCACACCACGACGCCGATGCGAGCGGCGTTGGCGGCAGCTTCGGCCGCCGGATTTTCCTTTTGGCCGAAATTGCCGCCGAGTGACATATTGATCACGTCCACTGCGTCGGAGAGGCTGTTGTCGCCATCGGGATCGAGGGCCCACTCGATGCCCTGGACCATCGCCACACCGCTACAAGAACTGGAGACCGCGCTGCATACTTTAACCGCGTAGAGCGATGCACCCGGGGCGACGCCGTGATTGTTAGGGCGCAGAGCGAACGGCCCGCCAGCTAGAATGTCGGCCACGCTTGTCCCGTGGCTCCCGTTGGTCCCGATGATCCCGAGATCATTGCCTGGAGGCGGGGCGCCAATGGGATTGGGGTCTGGCTGGAGAGCGCTGTTCGGCCAAAGTTCACCGACAAAGTCGTAGCCACCGATCACTCGACCCTGCGGCCAGGACACCGGCTGTTTGTTTTCCGGCGAGAGCGGAGAAAAGCCGTAGGCGGCGTGAAACGCGGTGTCAGTTCCCGGTCCCCCGAAAGCGGCGTGAGTGTAGTCGATGCCGGAGTCGAGAACCGCGACTCGGACGCCCGTGCCGTCGACTCCGGTGGTCTGCAGCGCTTCGGCTCCGATCGCCGGAATGACTTCCTTGTAATTAGTGGTCGGATACGCATGGGTTTCCATGTCGAGCACGCTCTGCACGCTGCGCACCTCGGGAAAGGCGGCGATGCGGGTGGTGCTCGCGGAGTTGGCCACCACAAAAATGGCATTCAGCGCTTTCCCCACTCGGCTGATTTCGATCGCGCCCGCGGCCACCAGTCGGGCAGCCACCTGGTCTTGCGCGGCACGCAAGGTGGCGACGTAAGCGCGTTGCTCATCATCGCTCATCGTACGGCCTTGGGCGCGGGCGTCTGCGAGAGCAGCGGCGAGCGGCGGCGCGCGAAGAATGATGGCGTACTGCGCGGTTTCAGACGACAGGACGGGCGATTCGGTCTGATTGGTCGTGGCCGCGCCCGGAGCGGAGGCCGTCGGCGTCTGCGCGAAAAGAGGACCCACCAGAAGACCCGCGAGCAACGCGATCCTCGCCGAAAAAGAGACAGACTTCATGGTGGATTTCGGACGAAAGATTAAGCTGCGGCGAAACGACGGCGCCACAGAACAACCAAGCCGAGCATACTGGCGCCCGCAAGACCGACGGCACTGGGCTCAGGCACGGGCGCAGTGTCCACGGTGGTGGTCAATGTGGCCGAATGAAAAAGGAGCGGACTGCCGGAGACGCCGTCGACCAACCGAAGTTCCCAATAAGGACTATAGCTCCCGTTCAAGAGACTGAGCGCCTCGATCGGGCGGAAAAGGCCGCTGGTCGGTTGATCGGGATCGTGGTTGACTAACTCGTCAGCTCCATCGTCAAAGGTGATCGTCCCATCGAAAGAGGTGGAGGCGAAGCCATCGTTGAAACTACCGAGGTCGAGCAGCGTGACCTCGTTCAAGATCGAAAAGGTTTTATCCAGTTTGCGGAGGACTAAGCCGATGTCGGAATAAAAAGGTGGATCGTCAAAGAGGTCTCCCGCTTTTCCGAAATCGATCGAGAGCTGCGTGTGCACCACGGAGGCATCGGCCGGGACGGACAGTCCTGAAAGATTAAAAAACACAGGTAACGACTCGCCATCTACATTGTGCGGGACGCTGTAGGTCTGGGAAAGCGTCAGCTGCGCATAGAGGGCAGGACTGCAGAACAGAGTAACAACGAGAAGGCTCCGGCGGATGAACGAGCGCGCAGAGAAGCCGCGCAGGCATTCGAAACGATTTTTGTTCATAGGTTTAGCAAAAGATCGAGCCGTACGTGTACCCGCCGGAATTGAGTTCACGCGCTGCTAGACCGAGTGGTGGGCGAAAAAACTGACAAAGCCTGTGGAAAAGTAAACCACTTCGATCAGAGGAGTTACCTCATTTCAGCGAGCGGCTTGAAGAGGGTAATTTGCGCCTGCGAGGGCCTCCGCCTGACTTAAAAACCGGGCGACGATTTGTCCGTGTGCCGCCGATCTTTGGATTTCGGCGGAGCGGTTTAGGGTTGGACGTATGATTTTTCCGGGTTCGTATCCCTTCGTGGTTAACTTCTTATGATCGAAGCTCGCAATCTCTCGAAAACCTTTCCGGACAAGAAGGGCGTCATTCAAGCGGTGAGCGAGGTGAGTTTTCGGGTGGAGCCGGGGCAGATCTATGGCTTGCTTGGAGCCAACGGCGCGGGGAAAACCACCGCGCTGCGGATGTTGGCGACCTTACTCAAACCGAGTAGCGGATCGGCGACCGTCGCGGGTTTCGACGTGGTCCGCGAGCCCGAGCGCGTCCGAGCTCAGGTCGGTTTTCTGGCTGCGAGCACCGCTCTCTACGGGCGCCTGACCGGGCGCGAGTTTATCGCTTATTTTGGACGGCTCAACGGCCTGAGTCAGGCGGAGATCGACATGCGCACTCTTCGATTGGTGGAGGAACTCGACATGCAGGAGTTCATTGACCGACGTATTGAGAAATTCTCTACCGGCATGAAGCAACGGGTATCCATTGCACGGACTTTGATTCACGATCCAGCGGTGATGATTTTTGACGAGCCCACGCTCGGCCTCGATGTATTGGCCGCCCGCACCATCGTGCGCTTCATCCGCGAATGCCGGAGTCGGGGTAAAACCGTGATCTATTCGACCCACGTGATGAGCGAGGTCGAAAAACTCTGCGACATCATCGGCATCGTTCACGGCGGGAAACTGCTGGCCGAGGGGACCCTCGCGCAGCTTCGCGCCCGATTCAATCAGACCGACATGGAAGAAATCTTCGTCTCGGCAGTGGGCGGAGGAAGTCAATTGGCGGCGGCGGGGGAAACGCGTCTTCCGCCCAAATTGCCCGCTGGTGGATCGAACTCCTTTTCATGAACTGGAATCAAGTTTGGACAGTTTACGGCAAGGAACTCCGCGATTCGCTACGGGATCGCCGCACGCTGATTTCGACCATCGTGTTTCCCGCGGTGATCATGCCCGCCCTGATGTTTGGTTTTGGCTTCATGTCCTTCAAGGTGGTGAAGAGTGCCCAAGCGGAAATTCCCTCCGTGATGATCCTGGGTCACGAGAAAGCGGATACATTACGCCAGGCCTTTGAAAAGAGTTCGAGGTTGAAAATGGTTCCGCCCTCCGACGACTACGCGCAGCAAATCTCGGATAAAAAACTGCGCGCGGCGGTGGAGATTCCTGACGGTTTCGAAGCTGCGCTCGAGAAGGGAGCTCTGTCGAAAGTGAAAATTTACACTTATAGCGGCGAGATGAAGTCAGGTTTCGCGGCCGATGAAGTCGACCGGGTCCTCCGCGATTATCGAGAAACCTTGGTCAAAGATAAGCTGACCGCCCGCGGACTTCCGGGCACCTTTATCCGGCCCTTCGATATCGAAAGACAAAATGTCGCGCCGCCGGAAAAGGTCGGAGGAAATGTGATTGGCGGCGTCATTCCGTACCTCTTGATTTTCCTCAGTTTTGTCGGGGCAATGTACCCTGCGATTGACCTGACCGCGGGAGAAAAGGAACGGGGCACCATGGAGACGATTCTTTGCAGTCCGGTGGGGCGGATGGAGCTGGTGTTGGGAAAATTCTTCACCGTGCTCACCGCCTCGCTCTTCACCGTGGCCATCTCCGTGATTTCACTCGGCTTGAGCGCATTCGGCGTGGCCCTGACCTTCGCCAATAAAACCGCCGAAGCCGCCAAAGCGGGCGCAAAGGTCGTGGGGGAGGTGATGCCAACGATCAGTCCGCTGGGCGTCGCCGGTGTATTGGTGATGATAATACCGCTCGCGATCCTCTTTGCCGCCATCGTGTTCACCACCGCGCTCTTCGCCAAAAGCCACAAAGAGGCCCAAACGTATGTTTCCCCTTTCATGCTGGTGATTATCCTGCCGGCGGTAGCCGCGATGCTGCCAGGGGTTGAGCTGAACGCCAAACTCGCTCTGATTCCGATTCTTAATGTTTCCTTGGTCAGCAAGGAAATGGTGTCCGGGAGCTTCCCGCTCGGGTTGATGGCCCTGATCTTCGTTTCGTCCTGCCTCTACGCCGCGGGCGCCCTCGTGGCGGCGGTCAAGATGTTCAACCGCGAATCGGTGCTTTTCCGCGCCTAAAGGAAACGGTGGCCGGGGTGGAAAGGCGTTAGTATGCGACCCTCTTTGGTCTCGCGATTAAGGCATTCATGGCCCTCGATCCGTGGTTTCATGGGTGTGGGGTTAAAAACCCGTGAAGGCCTGATTCGTCTGCCGTAGGAGGCTTGCGGACGGGGGTAAAGAACGGGTAAATACCCCAGTTATGGGCTCTATAGCGTGGCGATGGATTCAGTCACCGCTAAGGTCCAAGAAATAACAGTCGAGTACCCCTATTTCCGATGAACCTGGTGAAGAAAATTCTGATCGTGCACGGCGACGCAAAAATGAAGCGGCGCTTGGTTTTGATGTTGGCTGATGCAGGTTACGATCTACGCGCGTTTATCCAGCCCGACGCCGCTCTGGAAACCGCGAGGGTCGAATGGTTTGATCTCGCCCTGATCGATGCACAGCTCTCCGGGACGCAGGACTTCGAATTCGTCGAGTCGCTCAAGAAAATCCAGCCCACCGTCCCCGTGGTGCTGGTCGTTCCCCAGCTCGAACTTCCCCTTATTGTGAAGGGAATTCGCATGGGCTTGAGCGACGTTCTTCCCATCGGTCACGATCTCCGTCCGCTCCTGCGCCGAGTGAACAGCCTCTTGCGCGTGGCGACGACCGCGACGAGCGAAGACGAGAGCCTTTCTCCCACCGAACTGGCGGAAGCGGAGGCGGTGTTGCAGGTTTTGGGCAACCCTGAGATCGGACAAAGTAGTGATCCCTTCAATACACCCGATCTCCGTCAGGAATTGATGCGCGGGGCCAAAGAGCGCGCGATGCTCGAATCCAAGTCAGGTCGCCTCGAGCACGAAAAAGCCGCCTTGGAAGCGGAGTTGAAGACGCTGCTCTCTCAGAACGCAGACGCGCTGCGCTTGCAGACCGAATTCGCGGAGTTGCGGACGCAGCGAGAAATGGCCTCCGCCGCACAGTCCTTGATCGACCAGAAGGCGAGAGCCCTGGCCGAGGCTCGTTCCGAACTGGCCCGCGAGCGCACCGCATTGGAGGAAGAACGGCGCAAGCTCACGACCAGCAGCCAAAGCGTTTCTCCCTTTGCCAAATCGCCCGATGAGCTCGCCAAAGAACGCGCGGAATTGGATGCGCTTCGCTCCCGCCTGGCTAACGAAGAGGCCCGGCTGCGCGACGAAACGGCCCGTATTCAGCATGAAAATACGCAGCTGGCGCAAGAGCGTCGCCGTTGGCACGAAGATTTGGATCTGCTGCGCGAACAGGAAAATAATCTCCGCGATTACGAGGCCCGTCTTCGCCAGCTGCAGGCTCAGCTTGAGGCGGACCGCGTCCTTTGGTTCAGCGCCCGCCCGCAGTCCCGTTCTCCTTTTAACGACGACGCCGCGGTCAAGGCGGCCTGGGAAAAACTCCAGCGCGCCACCGACCTGCTCGAAGCCGAGCGCGCGGTTTTCCGCGACGAGCGGATGGCGATGCGTGAACTCGAAGTGGACCTCAAACGCCGCGAAGCCAAAATCGAAGAATTGTCGGGCAAGCTCGGCGATCAAGAGAAGCGTCTTCGCGGTCTCCCTCCGGTGAATACATCCTCGCCGCTCGGAGGCGTGGGTGCTCCACCGCCAGCCAAAGTGAAGGCGATCTCACGCGCTCCGTTCGAAATGGCGAAGTCATTTCTGGGACGCAGCAAGCCCGACGGCTCCTGATTTCTTTTTTTCGGGGTTTTCCCCGATTCAACCTCTCGCCGCAATTTCTGACTTGCCCTCGCGGGCACTCCCAACCATCTCCCCTTCACTGATGCCGTCCCTCATGTCCAACCGCCGCGCCAATAAATCCGTCGTTACCACGACGGTGCTTGCGCGCGCCTGGTGGCACGTGAAGGCTCGGCGAGAACGACGCGACTAAAAACCAATCGCGTCAAAGTGGAGACCCAATAACCACTCCCTCTTCGCCGAGCCCGACTCTTACCCGAGTCGGGTTTTTTATTGCCCAAAATCTTCCGTTCTTCTCCCGCCTTTTTCTCCTCGCTCCTCGTTCAACGCTCTTCGCCAACCTTCCTCTCATTATGTCATGAATGCCTTGCTCTCCGCTCGCGAAATAGAAGTCCCGTCGATCGCGTTCTTCGGTCGCACCCTGGCCGAATACTGTCAGTTCTTCTCCCTCGACATTGCGACCTTCAAAGGACGCTCGATTCTCGATGTCGCCGCTGGTCCGTCGTCGTTCACCGCCGAGGCCTGTAAGCGTGGAGTGGATGCAGTCGCGGTGGACCCGCTTTATGGGTGCGCGGTGGATACGCTCTCGCAGCATGTGGCGATCGATTACCGCGCGATGATTGCGCAGATGAACGCGAAGCCTCACCTTTTCCGGTTCAAGGCCTTTGCCTCGATGGACGACGCGGAAATCAGTCGGCGTTCGGCGGCCGAGCGGTTTCTCACCGACTATGCGGCGCACTTTGTGCACGGCCGTTATATCGGCGCGGCTTTGCCCTTGTTGCCCTTTTTCGACCGCGCGTTCGACGTGGTACTCTGCGCCCACCTGCTCTTCGTGTATTCAAAACGTTTAGACTTTGATTTCCACCTCGCCGCTTGTCGCGAGCTGGTGCGGGTCAGCCGGGAAGACGTGCGGATCCATCCGGTGGTCGGCACGAATGGCCGGAAGTATCCGGAACTCGGCCGCCTCCGCATCGCTTTGGCGGAGGAAGGAATCGACAGCCAAATCGTCGACGTGGACTACGAGTTCTTCGCCGGCAGCGACTCCATGCTTGTGCTCCGGAGAAAAGACCCGTGAGCACCCCGGTCGGAATCGCCGCCTTGCCGGAACCGCCGTACTACGCGGTGATTTTCACCTCGAAGCGCACGTCAGGAGATCGTGGATACGGCGAAATGGCCGAACGGATGGATCACGCGGCGCGCTCGCAGCCCGGCTTTCTCGGCGTCGAGAGCGCTCGCGGCGCTGACGGTGTCGGCATCACCGTCAGCTACTGGCGCGATTTGGAATCGATTCGCGCCTGGAAAACCAACGGCGAGCACCAAAAGGCCCAGCAAGCCGGCAAAGTGTCGTGGTACGAGCACTACGAAGTCCGCATCGCCAAAGTCGAGCGCGCCTATGGCAAGGTGGAGCCGGAAGGTGAATCGAGGTAGGGCGAACCGTCCCCGGTGAGCCAGATAGGAACGGCTCACCGCGCATCCAATTGCCAATGACGCACGCATCCCGCATCAACCGAGTCAGACCGTATCCAAAGCATGAATGCATAGCTGTCCGCTATTTGAAAAGCGCGGCCTTACCAACGGCCAATTTCTAACTACCAACTGCTCTCTCTCGCGCGGAGTTCAATCGTCTCCAACGAAGAACCCACGCGCGTACTTAACTCAGCTTTGCCGCCGCTCACTTCTCCAATTCCGTCAATCGGCTGGCGGCCTTCTCCCATTCTTCGGTCGCGGTTTGTAGTTGGCTGACAATGACACTCAGCTCACGGTTCAGGTGCTGGGCTTTGCCGGGCTCCTGGTAGGTTTCAGGCGCTTCGAGTTCTGCGGTCAGTTCAGCCTGCTTGGCTTCGAGTTCCGAGACGCGCTGCTCGAGCTTGCCCACTTCAATTCGAAGTTTCTTCGCTTCAGAGGAACGGTTTTTGTTCGTTTCGGGAGGCGTAGTGGACGCCGGTTTTGCCGGAGCCGCGCTCTGCGAGCCTGCTTTAGACTGCACAGGACGGGCGTCGGTGAAACCAGCGGTCAGAGCGGCGCGTTCGTTCGTCGCGCGCGATTTCTCGAGGTAGTAGTCGTAGTCTCCGGCATAGGGCGTGAGCCGGCCCGAGTGGACGTGGAGCACGGTTTGAGCGAGAGCACGGATGAAATAGACGTCGTGGCTGATGAAGATCAGCGTGCCTTCGAAGTTCTTCAGCGCGCCGACCAAGGCGTCGATCGATTGAATGTCGAGGTGGGTGGTGGGCTCGTCCATCAGCAGCAGATTCGGCGGCTTGACGAGGAGACGCGCCAGGGCCAGGCGCGACTTTTCTCCACCGGAGAGAACGGAGACTTTTTTGAAGACGTCATCCTTGCGGAAAAGGAAGGCACCGAGGATGGCTCGGGCTTGTTGCTCGGTCAGCTGATTTTCGTTCGTTCGCAGCTCCATCACGTTGTCGAACACCGTCGCATCCGCATTCAAGTTGTCCAAGCGGTTCTGCGCGAAATAGCCGGTGATCACGTTGCTGCCGGGCTCCAATTTTCCGCCTTGGATTGGGATCACGTTAGCCAGGATTTTCAGCAGCGTCGATTTACCGGCGCCGTTCGGACCGACCAGGACAATCCGCTGACCGCGTTCGGCGGTGAAGTTGAGATCTCGATACACCACGTGATCACCGTAGGCCTGCTGGACGTGTTCGAGGGTGATGACCTTCAGTCCGGAGCGCGGAGGCTGCGGGAATTTGAAATTCATCCGCTTCAGATCTTCCTCGGGCTCGTCGACTGCGACCTCCTGGAGACGCTCGATCTGTTTCTCTTTCGATTTGGCCCGCGAGGCCATCGAGGCTTTCGCTCCAAACCGGTCGACGAAGCGTTGAAGGTGGGCGATTTCCCGCTGTTGATTTTTGAAGTTGGCGAGCTGCTGTTCCTTGCGCGCTTCTTTTTCGGCGAGGTAGTCGTCGTAGTTTCCGGTGTAGCGATTGAGCCGGCCGCTGCGCAGCTCGAGAATGCCGGTGCAGAGCGCATTGAGAAAGGCGCGATCGTGAGAAATGACGAGCAAGCCGCCGGGATATCGAGTCAGGTAGTCCTGAAACCAGAGCAGCGCTTCCAAATCCAAATGATTGGTCGGCTCGTCCAGCAGGAGGAGCGCGGGCTCGCTGACGAGGAGGCGCGCGAGATGGGCGCGCATGACCCAACCGCCGGAAAAGGATTTCGCCTGCCGATCGTGGTCGGTTTCGCGGAAACCGAGACCGGCGAGGATTTTTTTCGCGCGCGGTTCAAGGGTCCAATCGATGTCCCAATCATCGTCATTCTCGGGCATCAGTTTTTTCCCGCTCGTGGCGATCTGGAGAATCGTTTCGTCGCCCACCGGTGCACTCTCCTGGGGCAAGAAACCGAAGTCAGCCCCGCGCTCCCACTCGATCGTGCCGTCGTCTGCGGCTTCCTCGCCCAGGATCAAATTAAACAAAGTGGTTTTGCCCGCGCCATTGGGTCCGACCAAGCCATAGCGATCGGTGCGGGCGATAAAAAGCGAGACCTCGGCGAAGAGTTCGCGCGTGCCGTAGGATTTGGAGACGTCGGCCAGAGTGAGCATGAAGACCACCAGCAAACCCCGTCTCACGGGCCGGCGTCAACGACGCGCTTGCGAGCGGGCATGAGTCATGCAGCCCTAGAGTACCGGTGAATGCTCCTAACTTGTTGTTCGTCTATGGCAGTTTGAAGCGCGGGGAAGTGAATTTTCCCGTGATGGTAAATGCCGGAGCGCGTTTTTTTAGCTTGGGTAGGACCCTCCGCCCCCTCCCGATCGAGCAAGGCCCGGAATGGCGGCGGCTCCTGGACCGGCCCGGGGAAGGAGAACGGGTGGCGGGAGAATTGTTCATTGTGGAATCTGAAGAAGGATGGAGGCAGTTGGACGATTTCGAAGGCCACCCTCACGGTTACCGCCGCCGCTTGGAGGATGTGGTCGATGAGGCAGAGCAGGTGCGAGCGGCCTGGATCTATTTTTACGTGGGGGAGTAAGGCGGAACGGCTTGGGTTGGACGCACCGCGTCTCGGATTTTTTGTGCGAATTTGAAATGGGCGGGTGTTATAGAGAAATGATGACCGACGACGCCGTTTTGCTTCGACAATACGTCGAGAAGAACTCGAACGACGCGTTTGCCCAACTCGTCTCGCGTTACCTAAACCTGGTGTACTCTGCGGCACTTCGCCAAGTGGGAGGCGATGCGCACGCGGCCGACGACGTGGCGCAGCTCGTTTTCACCGATCTGGCGCAAAAAGCACCTTCGCTCCTGCGGCACCCGGTGATCACGGGCTGGCTTTACACCGCGACCCATCATAGGGCGGCAAATTGGGTGCGTTCACGGGCACGCCGAGCTCACCGAGAACAGGAGGCCTACGATATGCACTTTTCGAATACAGAGGACTCATCGGCCGTGGTGTGGGAGCAACTTCGCCCCGCGCTCGATGCGGCGATGCACGACCTGCGTGAGCGCGACCGTGAGATCGTGCTTTGGCGTTTTTTCGAAAAACGCGCTTTGGAGGAAATCAGTTCACGTCTCGGGTTGAGCGAAAATGCGGCTCGGATGCGAGTGGAGCGTGCGCTGGAAAAACTTCGCGTTTCGCTGGAGCGGCGGGGCATCACCTCGACGGCGGCTGCTATTGCGCTGGCGATTCCGACTCAGGCGGTCGTAGCAGCGCCAGCCGGGTTAGCAGCTACGATTGCCGGTTACGCCACGACGACTGTGGCCTCCGCCGGGGCTCTGACGGTATTGGGCGAAATAATTTCCGCGGCTAAGCTGAAAGTAGGGATAGGGGCGACGGTTTTGGCGTTGGGGGCGGTGGGCGTGGCGCTTCAAACCAAGGCAAACACGGCCTTGCGCGAGCAAATTGAAGTGCGCGCCCACCGGGGGTTGGATTCCACCACGAACCGGAGCCCCTCTGGTAACAAAGATCTGGTTACAAACTCGCTCGATCCAGTGGCCGACGATGAACCGCTTGGACAGCTCGGTCCTGATCGGCGAAGCGATCTTCAGAAGCGTCGTAACGAAGAGTCGGATACGCCGGAAGGACGGCGCCGCAATGCAAGACTGGAGCGAGAAGCGCTCGATCGATCGTATGCTCCTTTTTTTCGTCATCTCAAGCTCCCGCCCGAGAGTTTGAATCACCTAAAAGATCTTATGGTGGAAAAGCGGTTGGCGGTCTCGGAAGCCCATCGTATGGCCTCGGCCGCCGGTGTGCCGCTCGGATCGGAGGGAGAGCGCCTCGATGCTGCAGCGACGCAAGACATCGATGAGGTGCTCAAGCGCTTTCTCGGGGTAGAGCAGTTCGAATATTATCAAAACTATGAGCGCACCTTGAAGGTGCGTCCCTTTGTTACCGAGGTGCAGGATTATCTATCGGGTACGGAGCAGGCGCTAACGGATGAGGAGGCCGATCGTATCGTGGCCGCGCTGCAGCCTCTCGGATTTCCCGCGGATCTGGCGGAGGAAGACGCGCGACAAATCGCCTCGGCCTTGAGCCCGAACCATGCGCAAGGCTTCTTGGCTATTTACCGGTCAAGGGTCGCAGCCAAGCGACTTCTCGAAAAAAATCGAGTGGCTGCGCTCGAAGGAAAACTTCATCTCACCGGCGAATCGGCTAAGTGGTATCCACAACCTCACGACGCGGAGGCGGCCGGCCGATAACCCTTAATCGTGGTTTTTTTATGCGTGCATCTCGATCCATCAAAGTGAGCAACCGAATCCGGCTTAGGCGTGGGTTAACCGCAGGACTAGGTCTAGCCTTCTTCTGTTCGGTTCTTGGCCTGACCTACTATGGTTTTCAAGCGGAGGAGGCTCATCAGGCGTTGCGGGCCCGGGATCGAGAACTGGCTGATTCACCGGCCGAGCAAGAGGCTGTAAAAATCGTCGGCGGTAGTGCTCGGGCAGCTACAGGAAAGGGAGCCAGCATTTCCAAGGCGGAAACGACCAACGAGGCAGGGCTCACGCCCGAACGTCGTCGCCTTCGTCGCATACGACGCACGATTCGTGATATTCATGCGAACCGTCTCGCCCAGGGTGGTGGCGAAAAATCCTCCGAGAAATCTCAGGGCAAGCCGCCTCCGCCCTCAGGGCCGCGGGGAAATCTCTATTTTCCGGAGCTGCTCAACGACCCAGAGTATGCGGAATTAGTGAAGGCCCAGCTACAACCTCGTTTGGAGCGCGAATGGCGGCCATTTCTCCAAAGATATCAGCTCGACAACGCAAAACGCACGGCGTTGCTCTCGATCCTGGCAGAAGAACAGTTGACCTTAGCCGATCTGAGTCAATTTGCAGGTAATCGAAATTCCGGCAGCGGAATGGCCGAAGAAATGGTGGCCCGTAATGAGTGGAGGAAGGAACGTGACGCCCAGTTGCGCGATTTATTCGGTCCCGACGGAGACAAGCAGGTGAACGACTACCGCCTGACCCAACTCTACCGAGGAAACTTTCTCGATGCGTTCAAAGTTCGGCTGAGTTACGGGCCCCATCCCTTGGAGCCTCTGCAGGAAGAGCATCTTTCGGCCGTCCTTGGCCAGTGGCAGGCCGATCCAGACTTCAAGAAGAGGCATGAAGCTTCTTCGCAAATCCCTTCCGAGGGTTTCATTGCGGCCGCATCGTCGATTTTGGACGTTGATCAACGGGATGCTTTGCGGGAGTTGCGCGACGAGCGCACCTCAATCGAGCCACCCTCGAATGTAGATGCCGCGTTCAGAGCTGCGGCATTGAACCGAGCACGAGCAGAAGCAGAAAGCCGAGCGCGGGTGCAGGCGGAAATGGAGGCAAACGCTGGCTCGAAAAAAGTTGGTCGGTGATTCAGATCCATCACTTCGCACCGGCGAGCAACACCGCTCCTGCTACTGCGATTACTCCGCCGACGAGGGAGCGTTTGGTCGGTCTGTCTCCATCGAGCCAATACGCGAGGGGCACGACCACGATCGGGGTGGTGGCGACGATCGGGAGCACGATGCCACTGGCGGTGGTGGAGAGAGCCCATTGATAACAACTCACCCCGATCACCGCGCCCGAGAGACCGTTGGCCAGCGTCCAGCGCCAGCGGTCGAGCCAGCGTCCCGCGGAGGACTCTCGGCTGGTTTGTGGTTCGGGTGTAGGCGGGGTGCCCTCACCCCGCGTCATGGTCGATGCGCGGGGTCGCGCGCCGCGGGGTAGGGGCACCCCGCCTACACCCGAACCCTGGTTCTGCTTGCGTCTCCACGCGTATTTGAATGCGAAATAGATCAGGGTCACGAGCAGTCCGCCGAGGATGCGTTCGTAGGTCGCAGTCATGCCGTCGATCGATTGGCCGGCCGCCTTGGTCAGATCATACCCTTTGCGGCTGAGCACCGCGCCGAGCCCCTGACCCACGGCTGACAAGACGCCGAAAACGATGCCGATAAATTTTACTGGCACGCGCGGCGGGTTCGCGCGCGAGGGCGCGAGTGCAATCGCGACTCCGCCGAGGACAACGAGGCTCCATCCCATCTGCATCGGTGTCAGGGTGGTGCCGAGCCAGAGCCACTCGACAAAGGCCGCGATCGGCGCGGCCAGGCACTGCGTCATCACGACGGTGAGACGGGCGCCGAGAAAAGGCAGAGCGGCAAACACGGCGATATCCCCGAAACCCATCCCGAAAACACCGCTGATAAAAAAGAACATCAGCCCAGCTCCCCCGAAACCGTGGCCACCGAATGCTCCCGCGGTCGCGAGCGGGATGAAGTGCACCCAGAGCGCAAGGAAGGTGGTGGCCACGATGAGACGTCCGAGATTCGCGCGCGTGCCTCCCACGACGCGGATCGCGCGGCTGGCGGCGATCGACGAAAGAGAAAAGAAGAGGGTGGTGAGAAATGCGCCGAGCATGAAAGAAGGTTTCGTCGCGGCCCGCCGCGGTGGCAGAGAGAGGAGCGGGCGAAAACGAGATCGAGTCCGGCAGTTTCGCACGGGTTCAGCGGCGTCGTCACTGCGCTTCTGCTCTATTCGCCAAAGTCTCGATAAATTTCTCTTCGCGAAAAGAGATCCCCTTTCCTACGTGGTTTTTTGTGGCACTCCTGCGCCGCGCGTTTCTAGTTCTCCACAACTATGAAGCCGTCCAAAGCCAAGAAGGGGAAATCCATTTCCAATCACGAACTCGCCAAGACCAAGGGCCCGGTCTCGAAATTTCTGGCCCACAATTATCGCCATTTTAATGCCGCCGCGCTGATGGATTCGGCCAAGGCGTATGAGTCCCATCTCAAAAAGGGCGGCAAGATGCTCGTGACGCTGGCGGGCGCGATGTCCACCGCCGAGCTTGGCATCACTCTAGCGGAGATGATTCGTCAGGATAAAATTCACGCCATCGTCTGCACCGGCGCGAATCTCGAGGAGGATATTTTCAATCTCGTCGCTCACGACTTCTACGAGCGCGTGCCGAACTACCGCGACCTGACCGCGGCGGACGAGCAGGCGCTGCTCGATCGCCACATGAATCGTGTCACCGATACCTGCATACCGGAGATGGAAGCGATGCGCCGGATCGAATCCGTCGTGCTTGAGGAGTGGGTTAAGGCGGACCAAGCCGGCGAGCGCTATTTCCCGCACGAGTTCATGTACAAGATTCTCCGCGGCGGAAAACTGAAGAAGAGCTATCAGATCGACCCGAAGAATTCCTGGATGCTCGCCGCGTGCGAGAAGAACCTGCCCATCATCGTTCCCGGCTGGGAAGACGCGACCTTGGGCAACATGTACGCAGGCCACGTGATCAGCGGCGACGTGAAGAACGTCCACACGGTGCGCACCGGCATCGAGTACATGATGTGGCTGGCCGACTGGTACACCAAGACGGCCAAGACGCTGCGCGACGGCAACGGGTCGATTGGTTTCTTCCAAATCGGCGGCGGTATCGCGGGCGATTTCCCGATCTGCGTGGTGCCGATGCTCCACCAGGACCTGCAACGCCCGGAGGTTCCGCTCTGGGGTTATTTCTGCCAAATCAGCGACTCGACCACGAGCTACGGCAGCTACTCCGGTGCGGTGCCAAACGAGAAGATCACCTGGGGTAAGCTTGGCGCGGATACACCGAAATTCATTGTCGAGAGCGATGCGACCATCGTGGCGCCGCTGATCTTCGCTTGGATCTTGGGGCAGTGAGGCGGCGTTGCCGCAATGACCCGTGACCAGTAGAGCGCGCCCGGTTTTCCGGGCGCTTTTTTTGTGCCCACGGAAATCGATCGAAGACACGCAAGAATTCGAGCGGACGCATCGACAGTGGGGCCGGTCGTCCTTGGTGCGACGGAGTCGACGTCGAACCAGCGCTCAGGGACGGATCGCTCCACCGTCTGAAACTTTCTTCCGCGGTTTCCGTGGTTCCGTGAGCCTAACCTCGGGGTTGCGGATTGGCGGATTTGGGATCGTGTAGCGGTGATGCCAAATCGACTCGCCCAGGAGAAATCGCCTTACCTGCTGCAGCACGCGGACAATCCGGTCGCATGGTATCCGTGGGGGCATGACGCTTTTGAGAAAGCTCAGGCAGAACAAAAACCTATTTTCCTCTCGATTGGCTATTCGACCTGCCATTGGTGCCACGTGATGGCACACGAGTCTTTTGAAGATCCGGCCGTCGCCGCGATTCTGAACGAGCATTTCATCAGCGTGAAAGTTGACCGCGAGGAGCGTCCGGACGTGGACCGGGTTTACATGACTTACGTGCAAGCGATGACCGGACACGGCGGTTGGCCGTTGAGCGCGTGGCTCAGTCCAGATCTAAAACCCTTCTACGGCGGCACCTATTATCCGCCGCAAGACTTGCATGGCCGACCAAGTTTTTCCTCGCTCCTCCGCTCGATCACGCAGGCGTGGCAGAAGGATCGGGCCTCGCTCATCGCGGAGGGCGAGCGGGTGATCGAGGTTTTGCGTTCTCACGGGGCGGAACAACGCCAGACGACGGAGGGCGCCGACGACCAGGACATGACCGAGGCGGCCGGAACGGCCTTCGAAAGCTGCTTCCAATATTTTTATGAAGCCTTCGATCCGACCAAGGGTGGCTTCGGGAGCGCGCCGAAATTTCCGCGGGCGGCCAACCTGAATTTCATTTTCCGCGTCGCTGCGATCCAGGGAACGGATACAGAGTCGGGGAGAGAGGCAATCAAGATGGCGACCTTCACGCTCCAGAGGATGGCGGAGGGCGGCATTCACGATCAGGTGGGCGGCGGATTCCATCGCTACTCGGTCGACGACAGCTGGTTGGTGCCGCACTTCGAGAAAATGCTCTACGATCAGGCCCAGATCGCGGTGAATTACCTCGAAGGGTACCAAGCGTCGGGGCGGGAGGTTTATTTGTGGATCGCACGGGACACGCTCGACTATGTCCAGCGCGAGCTGACCAGTCCCGAGGGGGCATTTTATTCGGCGGAAGACGCCGATAGTTTGATTGAACCGGGGCAGCCAGACCATGCGGAAGGCGCGTTCTACGTTTGGACTTCCGCCCAGATCGCGAAGGTGCTGCACCAACCGCTTGAAGGTCCTGCCTCGGGCACGCTCGCCGAGCTGGTCTCTTATCATTTCGGCATCACAGCGGAAGGAAATGTTCCGAGTGGCCTCGATCCACACGGGGAGTTCGGGGGAAAAAACATTTTGGCCCAACGTCATTCCTTGGCGGATACAGCGAAAAAATTCGGCTTGGATCTGGAAGCCGCGAACGAGCAGTTGCTCGCGGCCCTGCGAGAACTAAAGCGAGAACGCGATCACCGCCCGCGGCCCCACCTCGACGATAAGGTGATCGCGGGCTGGAACGGCCTGATGATTTCGGCCTTTGCGCGGGCCAGTCAGGTCTTGAGTGCGACCGGCGACGACACGCATGCCCCGGTGGCCGCGAGTTATTTGGCCGCGGGATTGCGCGCGGCCGCATTTATTCGGCGAGAATTATACGATGAAGCGTCGCAGTCGCTCTATCGCAGTTACCGGCAGGGAAGGGCAACGGTGGGGGGATTTGCCGAAGATTATGCCTACTTGATCCAAGGGCTGCTCGACCTCTACGAAGCCTCTTTTCAGATCGGGTGGCTGCAATGGGCCGAGCGCCTGCAGGAAAAAATGGATACGCTCTTCTGGGATGAAGCAGGCGGCGGGTACTTCAATTCCGCGCAAGGCGATTCCACCATCGTTCTCCGGCTGAAGGACGACTATGACGGCGCGGAGCCGGCCGCGAACTCGGTCGCGGCGCTCAATCTTTTGCGACTGGCGGTGTGCGCGCCCGATCCAGAGGCTAGGACCCAGCAGGCGCTTCGGACGCTCTCCACCCTGCGTCCGCAGTGGACGCGGGCCGCGCAAGCGCTGCCCCAGGCCTTATGTGCGCTGGAGTGTGCACTGACGCCGCGACGACAAGTCGTCATAGCCGGCGATCCGACGAAAGCGGATTTTCGAGCGTTGTGGCACGAGACACAACGCCGGCTCGGGCCGCGGCGCAGTGTGTTTGCGGCCGACGGCGCAGAAGGGCAGACGTGGTTAGCTCAACGAGCGACTTGGATCGGCGAGATGAAACCGATCGAAGGCAGAGCGACCGCTTATGTTTGCGAGCAGTTTATCTGCCGCGAGCCGGTCACGGAACCAACGGCGTTGCGGGCTCAGCTGGAGTGATCCCGGTTTTTCTAACGATAGATAGATTTGGATTAACTACCTTCGGCAATCTGCAGGGTGGGCACATCTTCGCTTTCTGGCGGGGCAGGCACCTGCACGAGATCGCGGACCCCTTCGAGGATCGTGATCACGTCGGGTCGGCCGGCGGCAAAAAGGAGGGTGCGGATCTGTTCAACACTCAGGTGTTCGGCGACGACAGCGTCGGCCAACGTCTGAGCGGCTTCTTTTTCGGTGGCCCGATACTTGGCGATTTTCTTGCGAGCTTCGGCCGTGCTTCGGTCTAGGGTGAGGTTGATTCCGCTGATCGCCTCGAGCCAGAGGAGCGCGATGCTCTTCATCTCGGGTGAATCGGAATCGTACCCCATCTTCATCATGAGTTCGGCGATGGTCTTGAACTTAACCGGACGTCCGCTCTCAACGTTGATAACCGTGTTGCGATGGCATCCGACCAGGCGGGCCAAACCGTCGTGGGTGAGGCCCTTGGCCTCTCTCAGCGTGCGGAAGAGCTGGGTGTAATTCATCGTTGTCGGAGTAGCCGCTACACCAAGTAGTTGTCAACGCGCTGTCCTGTTTCTGAGGAAAAATCCCCATATGTCGTGTGTGGATTGGGTCGTCGACTACCTCCATTTAGGTGCTTTGAAGTGTTGACAAGTGCGCGGCGAGCCACCGACGGTGGGCGAATGGCCGCTCGCATGCCGATTCCGGAGGGAAGTGCTCGCTCTTATCGACCGAGCAGCGTGGTATTCACTTCGCAGGGGAGTTGCGTGTAGGTATGCCACGGATACTCATAGTCGACGATAATTATGCAGTGCGAGATGTGATTCGCACCATCTTAGCCCGCGCGGGTTTTGAGGTGACGATCGCAGATGGGGGCCACTCGGCCCTGAAAGCGTTGGCGGAGCAGAAATTTGATCTCGCGCTAATCGACATCGAGATGCCGGACATGAGTGGCTACGACGTGTGCACCTACATAAAAACCCACCGGACTTGGCGCACCCTTCCCGTCGTTTTGATGACAGGTCGGCCCTTGGTCGGTGTGCCGGAGAGAGTGCAGTCGGTCGGGGCTGCTTTTCTCTTCCCCAAACCGTTCGAACGAGAGGCACTGTTGCGGTGTGTGAAGACCTTTCTGCCAAGCGGCGGCGAAACGGGATCTGAGGCGCAGAGTTAATTTGCGGATTTTATTTACAGTCTCGCGGGCGCTGCGGGCTTGCGAACCGTCGGAGCGGTCCGTTGTTTTCGCGCCGCTGCACTGAACTAGAGTTTGTCTCCGATCTGTCGGGTTGCGCTACCACTTGCGCAGCCTTGCGGGTGAGTGGAGAAAGGAGCTGGCGTAGCGCGTATCGAAAATTCGGGGACTGCCCGCTTTCGTTCCGCACTCGGTCATTTTCTTTCTTCATTCGCGCTGACCAGAGATGAGGCGGGCCTTGGTTGGAAGGTGCAGGTTGAATGCTGTTTTCCTCTCCCTCTCCTGTGCTCTTTGTAGGTGATCATGAAAACGATCACCGCTTGCTCTGCCACTTGCTGGAGCAGTTGCGCCCGCTGAAGTGGCGCCTTTTATGGGAAAGCGGCGCAGACCGTGGATTGGAACGAATGGCGGCGAATGAGGGTGAGGTGGTGATCCTGATGCACCGTTTGCGCCGGCAGAGTGGATTGGAACTGATGCGTGGCGCGCGCGCGCGGGGATCTCGCGCGGCTTTTGTCATTCTGACCGAGAGCGACGACCGCGAGTTGGACGAAGAGGCTTTTCGGGCCGGCGCCGCCGATTGTCTGCCGAAGGGCCAACTCACGCCGTTGTTGCTCGACCGGGTGCTGCGCGCCGCGGCCGAGCGCCGCCGCACCAGTGAAGAACGCCACGAAAGCGACGATCGGTTTCGCCTCGCGGTCAGCGCGGTGCCGCTCCCGCTCTACGTGATCGACGAGGAAGGCCGGGGCGTGTTTTTCAACCAAAGTTGGCTGGAGTTCTGTGGTCGCAGTCTAGCCCAACAATCTGGCACGGGGTGGACGGAAGGAATTCATCCCGAAGATCGAGAAAACGTGCTCGCGATTCTGGCCAACGCGCGGCACCAGCGCGCTCCGGCCCGGGTTGAGTATCGAATTCGCGGATACGACGGAGACTATCGCAACGTGACGGAAACGAGCTGTCCCCGCTTCCTTCCGGGCGGCGCTTTTGCCGGCTACGTTGGGGTCCTGGTCGACCGCGCGAGTGATCGAAAATCCGCTTTGCCGGAGTCGCTCCTCGCCGCGGCGAGAGACGAAGCGATTCAGGCCTCGCGCCTCAAATCGCAATTTCTGGCCAATATGAGCCACGAGATCCGCACCCCGATGAACGGCATCATCGGGATGACGGGGCTGCTCTTGGACACCCCGCTCAGCCCGGAGCAGCGCGAATTGGCGGAGTCGGTTCAGAAAAGCGCGGACACGTTGCTCGGTGTGATCAACGATATTCTGGATTTCTCGCGCATCGAAACCGGCAAGCTGCAGATCGACGCGTTGGAATTCGACCTGCGTAGTCTCGTTGAGGATACAGTGGCGATGTTGAGCGAGCGCGCTCAGGACAAAGGGATCGAGTTGACCAGTGAGGTACCGGACAACATGGCGACGCTCCTGCGGGGCGATCCGGGGCGAATTCGGCAGGTCCTGACCAATTTTATCGGGAACGCGATCAAGTTCACCGAACAAGGAGAGGTGCTGGTCCGCGCCAGCGTGGCGGAGGAGAGCGACAGCACGCTGTGTTTCCGTATTGCTGTGATCGATACGGGTATCGGCATCGCGCGGGAAGCGCAGCCCTTGTTGTTCCAGCCCTTCATGCAGGCGGACAGCTCGACCACCCGTCGCTACGGCGGAACCGGTCTGGGCCTGGCCATCTGCCGACAGTTGATCGAGCTGATGAGCGGAAAAATCGGGGTCGAGAGTGAGCCAGGCAGAGGCTCGACCTTCTGGTTCGAAGTCACCTTGCCCAAGTTGATCGAAGCCTCGCCGAGGAGCCGCGATTTGATGATCCCTCCCGGCACGTCCGCGCTGGTGGTGGACAGTCACAAGACCAGTCGCCGGGTGCTGGCGGGCCAGTTGGCCCAGCTCGGTTTGACCGCGGACGCAGTCGGAAACATGGCCGATGCTCTGGCGGCTTTGCGCGACCGTCGGCACGTGGGCAAACCGATTGATCTGGTGATCATCGATCGCCGTTTGCCGGACGGAGAAGGCAAGACCTTGCTCGAAACCATTCGTCACGACAAAGCCTCGGCCAACTTGGCCGTCGTGCTGATGACGACCGCCAGCCAGGTGGGCGAGGCCGAAGTGCTGAAACGCAGCGGGGCCGATGCGGTCCTGTTCAAACCCGTAAGGCAACGGCAACTACGTCAGATGCTCTTCCGTCTGCTCGCCTCCGGCCCGCCGATAGACATCGGCGGTGGCGCGACCGGGCATTCCTCGACCGCCGACGAACCCGCGCACACGCAGCCGCCACGCCGCGTGTTGATCGTGGAAGACAATTTCGTGAATCAAAAAGTGACCCAGCGTCACATCGAGAAAATGGGCCACCGCGCCGACGTGGCGGAAAACGGCGCGCAGGCCTTGGACATGTTGGCCCTCCAACGCTACGATGTCATCTTCATGGATTGCCAGATGCCCGTTCTCGACGGCTACGAGGCAACTCGACGGATTAGAGCCGGTCGCGTCCCGAACTTGGATCCGACGATTCCGATCATTGCGCTGACCGCCTACGCCAACGAAAGCGTGCGGCAGAAATGTTTTTCCGCCGGGATGGATGATTTTGTGGCGAAGCCGATTCGGCTCGAGGACCTCCAGACGGCTTTGGAGCGTCGCATGGTGAAAACCCCGGAAGCAAACGTCCTCACCTCCGATACGACGCCGCCCCTCGACCAAGCGGCGGTGGTGCTCGACCGGGCTCAGTTCGATCACCTCTGCGAATTGCAGGACGATGATGATCCGGATTTTATCCGCGATTTGATCGACCTCTTTCTCGCAGAGACGCCGCGCCGGATTGGAGAGATGGCCGCAGCCCGCTCGGGGAAGGATCTGCGGACCCTTTCGCAAATCGCCCACACGGTGAAGGGAGCGGCGGCAAATTTTGGGGCGAGGGCCCTTCAGACCCGGTGCCATCAAATCGAAACGCTCGCTCGAGCGGGAAAACTTGCGGACGTGGACGCTCTTCTCTCTGGTTTGGCAAAAGAGTACAACAGCCTCATGGAAGTACTCGAAAAGCAGAAACAAAGAGTTGCCGTTGAAAATCCTCGCCGTTGAAGACGACCTAGTCGCTCGGAAAATCCTCGTCCAGGCGCTCCACCGACTGGGCCATGAAGTCGCTGAAGCCAACGATGGCGGCGAAGCGCTGCGCACGTTGGAAACGCAGCCCGCGCGAGTCATCGTGAGCGACTGGTTGATGCCCGAGATGGATGGCCTGGAGCTCTGTCGACGGATCCGAAGCCAGGTGAATACGGAGTACACCTACTTCATTTTGCTGACCAGCCGGACCGCCGACCATGCCAATCAGCGCGAGGCGATTGAGGCCGGGGTCGATGATTTTTTGACCAAGCCGCTCGATTTGCAGGAGCTGTGGATGCGCCTGCGGGTGGCAGAACGTATCCTGAGGTACGCTACACAGGTCCAGCAACTCGAGGCGTTTTTGCCCATTTGCTCGTACTGCAAAAAAGTTCGCGACGACCACAATTACTGGCAGCAGATCGAGGCTTATATCAATCAGCGGACCGGCAGTGAATTCAGCCACTCGATTTGCCCCGACTGCTACGCTCGGATCATTCTTCCCGAGCTGCAGCGGATGAAGGCGGAGCAGGCCAAGCCAAAAGCGCAGAAGACCAAGTGAGCTGAAGGAGGGAGGCTTCGCTGCTTCGTCCAGCCAGCCCGAGGCCTGAGCCGGGGTAGTGATTACGTTGGGCTTCGGACTCGATATTGCCTCTCCCCGGCCGGCGGCCTCAAGTAGGACGGAACTGCGCCGTTAACAGGGGGATGGCCCTAGTTTTCTCTTCGTCCGCCGCGGGAGCATGCATCCGCCCGGCCGGTTTGTCGTTTCCCTGGTTGTTCCGTCGATGAAATCCTCGACGGTATCATCCCATCCTCTGGCGCGCCGCGTGATCCTGGGTTCAGGGGCGATGCTGATGATCTTGGGCACGATCGTCGTGATCGGCTGGCACCTGCGCAGGCCTTTTTTGGTGCAACTGCAGCCGGGTCACTTCCCGATGGTTTATTGGGCGGCGCTCTGCTTTGCCGCTTCTGGTTTTTCGCTCTGGAATTTGGCGGCAGGCCGGACGGGCGTCGCGCGGGTCGCGGCGTTCCTGCCCATCATTCTCGGGGCGTTATCAACTTTTGAATACGTCAGCCAAATCAACCTTGGCATCGATCAGCTGATTATAAAATGGGATGGGCCCAATCCCCAGCGGTTTCCCGGTCGTATGGCGCCGGCTACCTCCCTGTGCTTCGTCTTAGCCGGTTCGGCTCTGTTCCTCTGTTGTTCCTCGTTTAAGGAACGTTGGCGGGCCTCCGCGATTGGCGGAATGACCGCCATCATCACTGCCCTGGGAAGTATGGCCATCGTGGGGTATTTTGTGGGTCTCTCCGGCGCCTATGTTTGGTACAATTTGTCCGGGATGGCGATGCAGACGGCGATGGGGATGATGGTGCTGGCTTTCGGGATCCTCAGTTCGCAGTTTTTGCGCTCCGGCGAAAGTGTGTTTCGCCAGCAACGCTGGCTGCCGTTTGGCACCGGCCTCGCCCTAATCGCGGCGACGTTGGTGCTCTGCCAGGCCCTGCTCAGCCAGCGGCACACGGAGATTTTGCAGCAAACGCAGCTGCGGGCCGACCACCTGAAATCGGAGCTCTTGGAACGTCTCGAAAGCGGCGCGCACGCCCTCCGGCGACTGGCCGATCGCGGCGCGACCAGCGAGGGTTTGGACGGCGCGGCGTGGGAGGCAGATGCCGAGGCTTACCTCCAAGACGAGCAAGTCTTTGAGAGCGTAGCCCGGATGGACGAAGCGCAAAAGCCGCTCTGGCGCGCTTTCGTTTCCGATGCCGGGGCGGATTCGGACCGAGCGGATGTGCGTCGGAAGGATCACCAGGCGACGATCGAGCAGGTCCGCAACCGAGGAGGAATGGCCATCACTCAGGTCACCGAATTGCTCTCGGGAAAACCCGGGCTGGTGCTTTATCTGCCAGTCAATCGAGACGGTGAAATGGCGGGCTTCTTGGCCGGCTCCATGCCGATCGCGCGGTTGATAGCCAAAGGCGCCGCGCAAATCGGAACGACCGAGGCTTTCGGGCTCAAGATCTTGGAGAACGATCGCAAGGTTTATGAAGCCGTCCCCAAAGATCAGGCCCTGCACGCCGAGGTCAGGGCGACTTCGCAGTTGGAGTTTCTTGGACGAACCCTGCGTATCGAAATGTTCCCTACGGAGGCGTTTGTCCACCAGGGAGAAAACTGGTTGCCCGCCGTGGTTGCGGGGCTGGGCGGTTTGCTCTCGTTCGCGTTTGCCGCCGCGGTTCGCCTGGCCCAACGCGCCCGCCAACACTCCAGGCAACTGGAGGCGAGCCATGCGGAGCTCCAGCGAGAAATGCTTGAGCGGCAGTTGAGCGAAGCCCGTTTCCGAGCGATTGCGGAGGTCGCGATCGATGGCATCGTGATGGCCGACGCGGCGGGGCGGGTCCGACACTGGAACGCCGCTGCGCAACGAATTTTTGGATACACCGCCGACGAAATTGAAGGCAAGCCGCTCGACCTGCTCCTGGCCGAGCATCTGCGGGACCGGTATGATCGAGCGATGGCGGACTTTCATCAGGCCGCGGCCGAGCGGATGGCCGGCCAGACCATCGAGCTGGTGGGGCGACGGAAAAACGGAGAAAACTTTCCCCTCGAGCTTTCGCTTGGTTCCTGGACTCTCGGTGCGGATCGCTACTTCAGCGGTATCCTACGCGACATTACGGACCGAAAAAAAGCCGAGCGATCGCTGCGCGAGGTGAACGAACAACTGGAGGCGCACGTTGCCCAGCGTACGGCAGAGCTGGCGGCCGCGAACGACCAGTTGCGCTCTTCCCAATCGCGTCTCCAGGCCGCGCTTTTCAGCGGCGGGGTTGGCACTTGGTATTGGGATGTGGATACAAATGAAGTGTGGTGGGACGAATCGGTCTCACAGCTAATGGGCTTGAGCGGCGCGGCTGCACGAGACTATCGGCACGAGGTGTTTCAAGCCCGGGTTCATCCCGAGGACCGTGCCCCGCTGAACCGGGCGATGGAGCAGGCGGTGACGCAGGCAAGCGACTTCAGCATAGAGTACCGCGTGCTGGGCGCCAATGGCGTTTACCGCTGGCTGGCGGGGAAGGGTCGGTTTGAAACCGCGTCGTCCGGGTCTCGCCGCATGACCGGCGCCTGCGTGGACATCGACGAGTTGAAGCAGGCCTTCGAGGCGCGCCGACAAAGCGAAGAGAACTTCCGTTTCCTGGCCGACGTGATGCCTCAGATCATCTGGACGGCCAAGCCGGACGGCAATTTGGACTATTTCAATCGCCGCTGTTACGACTACACCGGCCTGACTTTCGAGCAGGCGAAGGACTGGGGTTGGAAGCCCGTGCTTCATCCCGAAGACCTTGACCTCTGTATTCAGCGTTGGGTTCACTCGTTCACCACCGGCGCCGATTTCGAAACCGAATATCGCTTCAGGCGCGCCTCGGACAATACATATCGATGGCACCTCGGCCGGGCGTATCCACAAAGGGATACAAACGGGAAAATCATTCGCTGGGTCGGCACCTGCACGGACATTCACGACCAAAAAGTGGCGGCCGCCGATCTGGAGGCGCAAGTGCTCGCTCGGACTGCCGAGCTGCGGCGCGTTTCGGCGATTTCCCAGGGTATTTTGGACTCTGCAGGCTCGATGATCGCTTCGGTCGACCGCACGGGCCGTTTCACCATGTGGAACCGCGCGGCGGAAAAGAGCTTGGGTTGGACGGAAAAAGAAGTGCTGGGGCAACTGAGCCCGGATATCTTGTTTTCCCCGGCCGAGCTAAATCATGCCGCGGCCGAACTCAGTGCCGAGCTCGGCCAGACTGTGGAGCCGGGAATGGATTTGCTTTGGGTCAAGGCCAGTCGAGGAGAACTCTACGAGCGAGAATGGACGCTGCTGCGGAAAGATAAATCGCGCCTCCAGGTTTTCCTCAGTGTTGCTCCGCTGAAAGACGCGGCCGGCAAACTCACCGGCATCGTAGCGGTCGCGTCGGACTTGTCCGGTCAGCGCGACGCGGAAGCTCGGCTCCGCAAAGTGGCGGATCGCGTGCCAGGGGTGGTTTTCCAGGCGCACTTGAATCAGAAAGGCGAGTTCGCCGTTCCTTACGCCAGCGATGCAGTGCGGGCGATCTTTGGGTTGAGCGCGGACGAAATTCGAGCCGACGGAGAAAAATTCTTTGTCGCGGTCCATCCCGATGATCGCGAGCGCGTGCGCGAAAGTCTGCTGAGGTCGGCGGCGGAATTGACCTCCTGGCAATGCGACTACCGCACTCAGTTACCGAGCGGAACGACGACGTGGCTTCACGGTGATGCGGTCCCAGAACGGGCCAGCGACGGGTCGGTCCTCTGGTACGGAGTGATTTCGGACATCACGGAGCGGCGCAATTCCGAGGAAGCGTTGCGTGAGAAGGAGAAGTTTTTGCACTCCATCTTCACTGGCGTCGATCTGGCGCTCGCGATCTACGATCTCGCGCCCGACGGCGCATTTCGTATTTCTGCAGTCAATACCGCATTCGAGAAAAAGACCGGCTTGGTGCGGGATCGGGTGCTCGGACGCGAATTGGAAGAATTGAAAGGTTCCTTGCCTGACGTGCTGATTGATCGAAGCCGAGAGAGTTTCGCCCTCTGCGTCGCCGACGGCCAACCGAAGGAGTACGAAGTTCAAGTGACATTGAACGGACGGCATAGCTGGTGGTATCGCCGGCTGTCGCCCATTGCCGATGCAGAGGGCCGGGTTTATCGGGTGGTTGCCTCGTCCTTCGAAATCACGGAGCGGAAACAACTCGAGCTGGCCTTGGCCGATGCGCGCGATCAGGCGCTGGAAGGTTCCCGGCTCAAGTCGGAATTTCTCGCCACGATGAGTCACGAAATTCGAACCCCGATGAACGGAATCATCGGCATGTCCGAGCTGTTGATGGACACCCCGCTCGATCCCCAACAACGTGAAATGGGCCGGGTGGTTCAGCGCAGCGCGGAAAACCTGCTGCAGATCATCAACGACATCCTGGACTTTTCAAAAATTGAAGCAGGGAAGATGCGAATCGAGAGCAACACCTTCAACCTGCGCGACGTCCTGGAGGAAACTGCGGCGATTCTCGCGGCCAACGCACATCAGAAAAAACTCGAGTTAATTTGCGACCTCGATGCCGCGGTCAACTGCGCGTTGCTCGGAGATGCTGGGCGTATTCAACAAGTCACCACAAATCTCCTGGGGAACGCAATCAAGTTCACCGAGCGGGGAGAAATCTCGCTCGTTGCCAAACTCCTGGAAAAAACCGATTCGCATCTGGCCTTTCGAGTCGAGTTGCGAGACACCGGTATCGGAATTTCAAAGACGGTGAGGGCGCGCTTGTTCGAGCCGTTTTCACAGGGCGACGGCAGCTCGACCCGGCGTTACGGGGGCACGGGGCTGGGTCTGGCGATCTGCCGTCAGCTCATTCAGTTGATGGGTGGCGAACTCGGTTGTGAGAGCCGAGAAGGGGAGGGCTCGCTCTTCTGGTTCAAATTGACTCTTCCCGTCGTCGAATCGACTCCCTCGGAGGTCAGTCTGGCTCCTGCGCTTCAAGCCAATCGCGTGCTGGTGATTGACGACAATGAAACCAGCTGCCGGGTGTTGACGCGTTTGCTCACGGGAATGGGTGCGCAGCCGACCGCGGTCGACGATCCAAATCAGGTGGTGCCCGAGTTGAGGCGAGCTGCCACGGCCGGAATGCCGTACGAGCTCGTCTTGGTGGACTTTCATCTGCCGCAGGTCGAAGGTGTCGCGCTGGCTCAGGCGATTCGCGCTGATCCGATCACGGGAGGAATTCCCCTCCTGCTCCTTTCTTCTGCGGCTCTGGACAAATCTTCTCCGGCTTTTTCGAGCGCCCGGATCAACGCCACGTTGGACAAGCCCGTTCGTGAAGCGCAACTGCGTCGCGCTCTCCTCCGTTTGCTGGGCAAGACGACGCAAACCCCCTCGATTTTTCCGCGAAAGAATCACCGGTTAAACCCGAACGGCCTCCACCTGCTTTTGGTCGAGGACAATGTATCCAATCAAATGGTCGCGACCATGATGCTGGAAAACCAAGGGCATCATATCGACTTGGCGGCGAACGGACGAGAGGCTCTGACGAAGCTGGCTCACTCGAATTACGATGCGATTTTGATGGATTGCCAGATGCCGGAAATCGACGGCTACGAAGCGACGGCGCGGATTCGCGGGGGCGAGGTTCCGGGATTGAATCCGCGGATTCCGATCATCGCACTTACGGCGCATGCGCTGCCGAGCGATCGGGCGAAGTGTTTAGCCTCAGGCATGGACGACTACGTATCAAAACCGATCGATCAAGCGGCGATGTTGGCCGCCTTTGCCCGCTGTGGTTTGAGCAAGGCGGCGCGGACGCCTATTGTGGCCGCGGCCGTTCCGCCTCAAGTCGTGCAAGAAGAAATGTATCCAGTGATCGATACAACCCACCTTTCGCAGCTGCAGCAGCTCCGGAAACCCGGAGGCAAGTCGGTCGCCGAAGAGGTTGCGGTGCTTTTCTTCCAGGAAATGCCCGCGCGCCGTGAAGCCATTTCCACTTTCGTCGCGGAGCGTCGCGGGCCCGAACTCGCGCGCGCCGCGCACACCCTGGCGGGCAGCTGTGCGAGCCTCGGCGCGAAACGGATGCGCGGATTGGCCGCGGATTTGGAAGCGGCCGCGCGGGAAGGGGCCTGGGACCGTGTCTCCGTCCGTTTTGAGGCATTAAAACAAGCCGAAGTGGAACTCCAGGAAGAGCTCACCCGCTTGGAAGTCATTTTATGAAAGTACTCATCGTTGAAGACGATCCCGTTGCGCGCTTGTACATCGAAGCCAACCTAGCGGCACTGGAGCTGGATACCGTCGTCGCGGCGGATGGGGAAGAGGCGCTTACCGTGATCGAAACCGAGCCCATTCGACTCGTTGTATCCGATTGGATGATGCCGAAAATCGACGGGCTCGAGCTGTGCCGACGGATTCGCGGCCGGGCGGGTGAGTACGTTTATTTTATCCTCCTCACCCAGATGACGGCCTCGCCGGAAAACGAAGATGCGGCGATCGAGGCCGGGGTGGACGATTTTCTCCTCAAACCGGTCAATCCGCGGGAGCTGAAGATCCGGCTGCACGTCGCCCGCCGGATTCTTGAATACACCGCGCATATCCAAAGATTGGAGTCATTCATCCCGATTTGCTCGTACTGCAAGAAAGTGCGGGACGACCAGAATTACTGGCAGCGAATCGAAAGTTACATCAACGAACGCACCGGCAGCGAATTCAGTCATTCGGTTTGCCCTGACTGCTATAAAGTGGAAATCGTACCTCAGCTGGAAGAGCTGAAGAGACAGCGTCTGGCCGCAAAACCCAGTGCAGAACGACGAACGCCTTAACCGCATTGAAGAACGCATCGCTTGGCTCGAACGCCACGTGGTCGCGCAGGACCGCGCGATGCTGGAGCTGAGCGAGGAAAACTCCCGGTTGAAAATAGAACTGAGTTCCCTGCGCAGCCGTGTATCAGGCGGTTCACTACCAGGTGACGCCGAAGCGGGCCCGATCTCCGAAGAACGTCCGCCGCATTATTAGCCGTGCTGCGGGCGGGTAGTTAAGAGTGAGAAGTTGGCCGTGGGTGAGATGGACGGGGTTGCTCGGGTCATTCCGGCCTTCGAGCTTCAACCTTCGGATTTCCGCTCTTAACAACTGCCACTCCTGATTCCCAATTCCGCTTTCTACCTGAATCCGTTAGAAAGTCGCCGTCACCTCGCACTGGTGGCCGGGTTCGACGGTCAATTCGCCGAGGGCCGAGCATTCGAGCTCGTCGTTTTTGTAGAGTTTGCCGCGGATCGGGGCGGAGGCGTCGGTCGTTTCCCACCGCCATTTTCCGATCGAAACAAATTGAAGCGGCACTCCTGTTTCCCAACTCAGTCCGGGACCTTCGCCGCGCAGGAAGAGCTTATTGCCGATGCCGATGTAGGCGGTGACAAGCAGACGAGTCTGGCCATCCGACGAGACGGTGATGCTGGGACGCGCGGCATCGTCCGTCGCGAGCGCGGGCAAATCCAGGCCCAGCGTGAGTTCGTTGTCTGGGGCCGCACGCTTGGGCATCCGTTTCCGTAGGGCCTTGGGCTCTTCGGCCTCAGGTTCCTCGCGCGTTTCGCTTTTCGCGTTGTCGGCGCCTTCGGGGAATGGCGCGGGAGTGACCGGGCCCTGTTCTGCCGTCGGCTCGGTCGCTGGGGCGGAGCCAGATTCCGCTTCGCTGGTCGCCGGGAGGCTCACGGCGGCGGAGACCTTGCGCGGCGGGCGAACGCTGGTTTTTTCCTCCCCTCGAGCTTCGATTTGGGTGGAGGCGGTTTTCAGCTCGGCGATTTTTTGGTCGAGCACCTCAGCGGCGTGATCGACTCTGGCGGTAAGATGGCCGGTCAACCGCGCGAGCTTGGTGTCGATCTCGGAGAGGGCGTGACTGAGGGTTTCTTCGATCGCGCCCATGGCCGAAGCGTGGGCAGTGGCGAGCGATTTTTCGGCGCCGGCTCGGACTGACGCGATCGCGGTGGTCGCCTCGGCCGCGGCCTGCTCCGCGGAAGTGGTGAATCGGGTTAGCGACTCCGCCAGTTCCGTCACATTTTTCCGACTGGCTGCTTCGAGCCGGGCGATCTCGGAAGAAAGTTTTCGGACGGTGGTAAGAATGGTTTCGATCCGTTCGGTTTCCGCTGCGCGCAGTGTATTCACTTCCTGCGACAAGGCCTCGTTCTCGGTCATCGAAACCTCGTTGAGCTGCTCTTTGAACTCGTGGATTTTTTCCTGAAGTTTTTGCGGGAGCTGTTCCGCCTGTTTCGCGCTTTTCGTCGCGGTTTCCGCAATGGTGTGCAAGCTGGCGGCCGCGATGCTGAGCTGCTCGGCCGAGGCCGCGGTGGATTGCGCGAGGGCGGCGATTTCACGCTGACGCTCGGAAAGCGCGTTGTCTTGTCGCCGGCTGAAGTTGAGGAGAAACGGCACGACGGCGAGGATTGCGCCGAGAAAGATCAAGAGCCCTGCGATCAGAAGAGGGATGCCGCCGAGCGGGCCTTTTGATTGAAAACCGATGAGCGTCGCAGCGCCCAGCAGAAGCGCGTCGACCACGATAAAAGGCCACGGATTGAGTTTAGGGACCTCGTCGGGTATGTTCATATACGCTCGTAGCGATCTGCGATCCTTCTGCGTGCGCTCCTATGATTTCTCAAGGGAAAAGCCACGCGGGCTGCGTCACCCGGGATTATCCGGTCCGGATGCGAGTTTACCGTTTCCCTCCACCCAGGATTTGTGTTCTCTCGTTGTCATCACCCCCATGAACTTTGCCCATTTTCTACGCATCGAGCGGGAGGACGGTGGGAAATCCAGTCACTACGTCGTCCATTTGAGGGATCCCAAGTTTTCGATGGAGCTCATCCCCGATCGGGAAGCTCCGGATAAAGTCGGAAACGGTGTCATAAAACGCATCTGTGTTCCCAACTCCTGTCTTGGGGACTATTCGAAGTACTCGAAGCTCATGTCCGCTGCGCAGGAGTTCTTTAAGCAGTCGTTCAACGAGCCGGTTTCCAAGGAAGAGACCCGGCGCTTCCAGGCCTGAATTCACGCTCGGAGCGCCGCTGGCCTCTTTGCGTTAACACGATTTGTGGTTGGCACACGAATCTATTCACGCAGCCCGGTCCGGAAAAGGAACGCGTCACGGGTTGTATTCAGCGGCCCCTTACGCGCGATTTCAAGCTGACTGTCCGACCCTATCTCATTTGTAAGCTTTTTGGGCCGCTCGCATGCCTTCCTACCTTGCATCGGCTCTTCCTTGACCCCCGAGGGGCCGCTTTCTGCGTTATCGATCCTTCTCTTTTTATCCATCCCGTCATCACGGGTGTAGAGCCACGTATTCCCTGCGCCAAGCGTTCCACTATGAGCTGCTTTCAACTCGGTCCTTTGCCCGTGTGGTTGATCTGCACGGCCCCGCGGTTGCTCGCTTGGGTGCCTTCGCTTGGGGTCCTGCCTAGGCACGGCTCGTCTGACGCCCTTCTGTACTGATACGGCGGATACATGATCCCCTCGCTCGTACCTCGCGGTAGCTTCTTAACCCCTTCCTTTCGATTGCCCGTTTTAAAATCTATATCGATGAACCACTCTCTTTTTCGCGCGCTGGGCTTCACCTTGGCTGGGCTCATGGGCTGCGTCTCCGCACGGGCGATGCCTGCTTTTCCTGGCGCCGAAGGCTTCGGCGCCCAGGCCACCGGCGGGCGAGGCGGGAGTGTGTACGTCGTGACCAACCTAAACGACTCCGGGCCTGGGTCGTTCCGCGACGCGGTCAGCGTGTCGAACCGCACCGTGGTTTTCGCCGTGGGTGGCATCATCCGGATCAATTCACCGATCGCGGCAAAGTCCAATCTGACGATCGCCGGACAGACGGCGCCGGGGGAGGGGATCACGATTTACGGCAACCACATTTCGTTCAGCGGTGCGAACAACACGATCGCGCGTTACATCCGTTTCCGCGAGGGCATCGTGGGCGACAGCGGTTCCGACGCGGTGGGGATCGCCTCAGGCGACTCGATGATCTTCGATCACGTATCCGCTTCGTGGGGACGGGACGAAACATTTTCGGTCAGCGGCACCCCGAGCAACATCACGCTTCAGGACTGCTTGATCGGCGAAGGCCTGTTGCTCCACTCCGCCGGTGGGCTGATGCAGACCAGCGGCGGCGTCAGCGTCTTCCGTTGCTTGTATGCGGACAACTGGATGCGCAATCCCAAGGTCAAAGGCGTCCACGACTTCACCAACAACGTGGTTTATAACTGGGGCAGCGGCGGCGGTTACATCATGGGCGGCGATTCTTCCGGACAAACCTTCGCCAATATCATCAACAATTATTTTATCGACGGGCCCAACACCGTCGGGGGCGCGTTCAAGACGGGCAATTTGAATTTCCACGCCTTCGCGAGCAACAATCTGGAAGACAACAATCGCAACGGTGTGCTCGACGGTGTGGTGGTGTCGCCGCTCGATTTTACCACCGTCGATCTGGTTTCCACGCGGTATCCTTACCCCGCGGTTGCTCAACTCCTCACGCCTGAGGAGGCGTATCAACATATCATTACACACGCTGGCGCCTCGTTGCACCGCGATCGAGTGGACGCATTGATGATCCAGGAACTCACGTCGCTCGGCACGATCGGCGCGCAGATCACGAATGAGAGCGAAGTCGGCGGTCCAGGACCAGTGGCCGGGGGTCTTGCTCCGGTGGATACAGACGGAGACGGCATGCCGGACTGGTGGGAGCAGGCCGCGGGCCTGAATCCACTCGTGCCCGACAATAACGGCGACGCCGACGGCGATGGTTACACCAATCTCGAAAACTATCTTAACGCCATCGTCGTGGCGGGTGTTCCCGGAGCGACCATCACCGGCATCACTCCAGACACCGGCTCCTCGGCCAGCGATGGAATCACCTCGTCCGGTAGTCTGGTTTTTCACGGGACGTCCACCCCAGGCGCTACGGTGGCGCTCTCTCGTCCGGACATCGGAGTGATCGGCACCGCGGTGGCCGACGGAGCGGGCCAGTGGAGCTTCGACTCTACCGGCACGTCCCTGGCGGACCGGTATTATGCGTTTATCGCGACCGCGACCGTAGCTGGTCGAGTCACCACGCCCAGTGCGGCCTTCGTGGTCAAGGTCGACACCACGCCCGCCGCTGTTCCAGTGATCACGAGTATTGTCACCGCCCCTACACTGGCCCTCAACGGCTCGGCTGAGCCTGGCAGCTTGGTTCAGGTGACGCTGGTCGGTAGTGGATTGGTGGGTACAGCTACGGCCGATGGACTGGGAAATTGGAGCGCGCCTTACACTGGAACTCCGCTGACTCCTGGCGCCTACGCTTTCACTGCGACCGCGACAGACATTGCCGGTAACGTTGGACCGGCGACCGGGCCCTACCTCGTGGATACCAGTCTCGCCACCCCAGTGATCACTGGGATCACAAATGACAGTGGCGCGTCTTCCACCGATCATATCACCAATGATACGACCTTGATCTTCAGCGGCACGGCGACGGCCGGCGCTTCCGTTTCGCTGACCCGCGCGGGGGTGGGGGTGATCGGTTCCACCGTGGCCACGGCGGGGGGAAATTGGAGCTTTGATTATACCGCCACGCCGCTGCCCAACGGCACCCACACCTTCACCGCCACGGCGACTAGCGCGGGCAGCGCGAGTCCGGCGTCGACGCCGTTTGTGGTGATCATTGATACGCAGACCCCGACGATCAGTTCGATTCGGCGACAGGCGCCCACCACCACCGCCACGGTGGCGAACACGCTCACTTATCGCGTGACCTTCGCGGAGCCGGTCAGCGGAGTGGACCTGACCGATTTTGTCCTGACCGCTTCCGGAGCGACCGGAACTCTGTCCAGTATCACCCCCGTCGCTACGGCAATCTATGATATCCAGGTCACCGGTGTGGCGGGCGACGGCACGGTCCGACTGGACCTGAAGAGCACGGGTACGGGAATTGTCGACCTGGCGGGGAATACCCTGTCCGGAGGTTACACCGCGGGTCAGAGTTACACCATTCGGCTGCCGGGCAGCGGCGTGTGGATCTCGACCGACACCGGACTGTGGAGCGATCCCACGAATTGGGAAGATGGCGTCGTCGCGCAGGCCACCGGAGCCACGGCGGATTTCAGCTCGCTCGATCTCGATGGCGAATTGCTGGTGAGTTTGGATACACCCAGGACGCTGGGCCGTTTGACCTTTGGTGACATTGATTCCAGCACGCCTGGGCAGGTGAAGATCGATGATCAAGGTAACGCGGCCAACGCGATCACTCTTTCTGTGGCTTCGGGGACACCGCAGATCGTGGTCAACGCGACCGGTACGGCCGCAGACTCGGACGTGGCGGCGGCAGCGTCGGCCACCCCGGCGATCCTCAATGTCGGCCTGACCAGCAGCGTGGGATTGACCAAGCTGGGACTTGGCACCGCGATTTTGACCAAGCCGGCTACGATCAACGGTCCGGTCAGCGTGAATGCTGGGTATTTGGAAATTGGATCCGGCGGGAGCCTGACTATTCCCTCGCTCTCGATCGCAGTCAGCTCTCAATTCCACGTCGCAGGGGGGACCTTTAGCACGCCGGGCAATGTGGCGCTCAACAACGGCGGCGTCTCGGGCATCGTGGTCAGCGGAGGAACGGCGTCTTTTAACACCATCACCCCCACCAACGCTCGCAACGGTTTCGTGCGAGTGACCGGCGGCACGATGACGGCCTCGAGCTTGCTCTTTCCCCGCAGTGGCGATGCGCCGAACATGTGGGCCTATGGTTTGGTGGTCCAAGGCGGCCAAGCGACGATCGATACCGTTGGCTTGGGCACCGGAAACTCCTGGGGAAATATGTCGGTGGAGGGCGGAACGTTGACCATCACCGGACCGCTTTATGTCGGTTGGCAAACGACGGGAGGACGAGGCGGACAAATGCGCGTTCTCGGCGGGGTATTCAATTCGACCGATCCGGTGAACGGCGTGGTCATGTCGCGGAAGAGCGGGACCAATGCCAACAACGTGGCTCAAGCCTCATTCTCTGGTGGCGTGAGCACGATCGAGAAGTTTACCCTGGGCTACGATGCGACGGTCAATGCCGGGTCTGCTTCGATCACGGTGGATGGCGGCTCGCTCTATCTTGGTTCCGGCGGTTTGGTGAAAAACGGCACCGGCGCGTTCGCGACCGCGGTCACGCTGACCAGCGGCGTGTTGGGCGCCAAATCGGATTGGAGCTCGACCGTCGATCTGGTGCTCCCGGCGTTGAATGCGATCGCGCTGAAGAGTGCTGATTTGATGGATACACCGCACGCGATTGCGCTGAACGGTGTTTTATCGGGTTCGGGTGGATTTCAAAAGACGGGAGCAGGCGCCCTTGTGCTCGGCGGAGCCAACACCTTCACCGGTCCTCTCGCGGTGAATACAGGCATGCTTGTGGTCAACGGTAGCGTCGCGGCTGGCGAAGACGTTGCGATCAACAACGGAGGCACCCTGAGCGGCAGTGGAACGCTGGCCCGTAATCTCGTTTTGAATACCGGTGGAACGATTCTTCCCGGCTATGCTGGTTTGGGCAACGTGCTGACGGCTCCTGCACTGACCTGGAATGGCGGTGGCAAGATCGATGTCGACCTGAGTAGCCTTTCTGCTGGTCGCTTGAGCCTGACGAGCACGCTGAACAAAGGCGCGGCGGGCAGTTATCAGTTTAACTTTCACGCCGCGATCACCCCGGCCATTGGCACCACTTTTACCCTCGTAAATTTTGGAAGTACAAATTTCGTGGCGACAGATTTCAGCTATACCGGCCTGACCGGCGTCGCTGGGACCTTTGCGGTGAATGCCGGCGCCTTACAATTCACCATCACTCCCCCTCCTGGCGCAGCGTACCAGGCATGGATCGCGCCCTACAACCTCCCCGCCGACCAAGCGGGACCGAACGCCGACCCAGACGGGGACGGAATCCCCAACGCGCTCGAGTTTGTCTTGGGCCAGAGCCCGGTCGTAGCTGGGGATGCGTCGATCATCATGACCACGGTGACGGTGGGCAACGAACGTTATCCTGCGCTCGCCTTTATCCAGCGGCGTGACATTGGAGATGTACAAGTCGTCGTGCATGTCGCCGAAACTTTGGATTTCTCCCCAGAACTCGGCGCTGTTTTGGTCTCGTCAACCGAGCGGAATGACGGAACCAATGATGTGGTCATCCGCTCCTTGATTCCACTTTCGGTCAAGCCACGCCAGTTCCTCAAACTTTCCGCAACTCTTCCCCAATAGTATATGACGAACCTTCGCCTTAGGTCTCTCTTCCCGGTCGCCGCTCTTGGCCTGGCCGGTCTTCTGCCGTCGGGCATGTCGGCTGTGACGGTTTCTTCAGCGCCCTTTGGTGTTCTTTCGGCGGATACACCGGTGGGACTGACCGGAATTTCTCTGCCCTTGATCGCGGACGAAGTGTTCACCGGACGTGTGGTCTCTAACAACGCTTCCACCGTCACCTTCGATGCGGTGACAGGCGGGATCGGAAGTCGGTTAACGGCGGGAGATAGCTATTATCTCGAGATCGTGAGCGGACCGCTCGAAGGCGAACGCTTCGACCTCAATACGGCCGCGACCGTCGCTTCAGCCGATGCCTCGGTCACGGTTGATCTGAGCGACACCTCGTTCAGCACCAGCCATACCGTCGGGGCAAATGTTTTGGCTCAAGCCCGGGCGGTGGTTCGCCCTCACCAGACCCTCGCGAAACTGGCCACGACTTTCACCCCCGCCTTGGTGGGAAATAACAATGCGGCGTTGGCTGACGGCGTTCGACTCATGACGCCCAACGGAATCGTGTTTTATTATCTTCGCGGCGATGGCCTCTCCTGGCGCGAACCGGGCAAAACCACGGATCTTCGTTCGATGGTGATCCCGCCCGACGTGAGCGTGATTGTGCAATTGCGGTCAGGGGCGAAGAAGTGGACTCACACCGGCCTGGTTCGCCGCAATGCGTTTCGCAAAAACCTGGTCAACGGGCTGCAGGGCTTCGCCACGGGATTTCCGATCGATCTGAGCCCGGTTCAAGTCGGAGCTTTTGTTGACTCCGCGCAACCGGCCGGCGCCCGCTGGACGGGTAGCGACGACGCTTCCGCGGCGGACTCCTTCAAGGTTTTCAACGCCAGCATCAGTGACTTCGATTCGTATTCATTGGCTGGAGACGGCGCGACCTGGACCTTGGGTGGCGGTTCCGGGAACTTTGCTTCGTCGCCGATCCTGAAGGCTCCGTCGATGGTGGTCGTTTCTCGGACCAATCCAGATCCGGCCTACGTGATCATCACGCCTTTTGCTCCGTAATCTGCACCACACCGCAATGAAACGCCTATTAGCATCACTGGCCATCTTGGCCGCCGTTTGTGCGCCGCTTTCGGCCACCAATTATTACTTCACTGATTCGGATTACACGTTGTTCGCTTCGAACGGCACCGAATTTAGCGCAGGCAATCTCCAACTCGGAAAGTTTACTTCCGGTTTTTCTCCGACCTCTTCGAATACGGCTTCCTGGTCCAGCAGCTGGCTTTCGGGTCCGACCGGAAGTTTCGATCCGAGTGGTCCTGACTGGAGTGCCGCCCTCACGCTGACCAATAATTCGGTCTATGCGGTGGGCGACCAGCTCTACCTCTGGGCGTTCAACACCGTTTCCGGAACGAACCGCGAGTGGGCTCTGCTGACCGATCCGACTTGGAAGATCGTGACCAATTCGAGCCTCAGCCTGACCGACCACTTTTTCGATTTCTCGTCGAGCACGACTGCTCTCTTCGGCAGCATCGGTAATGGCCGAGTCACGGCCGCGAATCCGTCGGTTGCTGTCGTTCCCGTGCCGGAACCGGCGACCTGGGTGGGCATGCTGACGGGCTGCGTGATGATTGCCTTGGTTGGCTACCGCCGCCGCAGTCGCGCCTAAGCGGTCTGAAGCTTTTTTCCGAGCGCGGTTCTTCTTCGGAAGGCCGCGCTTTTTTTATGGTAACGCGGCGGCCCAACCGTTCATCGCAGCTTGAAAGCGAAGCCATTCGACTGGGTTCAAATCATCTTTGCGGCCGGGAGCGACTTGGCGGTGATCGATGATGGAATCTGGACTCCAGCCGTACTGCACCCAACGACGGGCGATCCATTCGAGGGCCGAATCGATCTGAGCCGCGGTGAGAGGGGCCCGATAGGTGTCCCCCTCGAAAGCCAAGCCGAGGAGAAAAGCGTTACAATGCGGGCGTCCTTGAAAAGAGGATACGCCTGCATGCCAGGCGATCTGCTCGTCGGGAACAAGCGTGCACCGTTCTCCGTTCTTCGCGATGACGGCGTGGTAACTGACTCGACTCACTGGATCGAGCATATAGGCGATCGTTTGTTCATAGGGCATCACGGTGTGATGGATCACGACCCCGCGGCGCTCGTGGGTCGGCTGCTCTGCCCGGTTGGGCGAAGCGCGAAATGACTCGGGAAACGCCATCAATAGATCTCGCGCCAGAGAAGGGTACAGAGGGAAACCAACATCCCGATGCGGATCGCGCCCTCGAAAGTCAGCACGACCAAAACCCATTTCAATCCGCAGCTCCGACGGACGGTGTAGCCGAGCGTGCTGATGATGATCAGCGCCAACACCTGAGGCAGACCGACTCGCAGGTAAAGCATGCCGAACATCCAGGCCCAATAGAGCACGATCATGACCGCCCAGATGAAAGCGACGATTTCGGGAGGCCCCGCCAAGCGCGGGTCTCGACCCGCTTGAATCTGTTTCACCCCGAGGTAGCGCTCGCTGACCACCAGCTGAAGCACCTCGAAGCCGATCCAAGCCGGGGCAAAGGCAGCAATCGGAGCCATGTGAGGATTCTCCGATTTTTCGCGGGCGCTTCAATCCTTCTCTGAAGCGGGGTCTAGGCTCGATTGACACCCTGTGCTGGCGCATAGACCGTGTCCCATCGCAGCCTCGCATGGAGTTTACCGCTTTGAGCCGCTCCAGGGCACGTCAACTCTCCCCAAAAAGGACAAGTGAGTATTCCAACGCTGGTTTCATTCCCCGTAGTGAAGAAAATAATACGGACGGCTGTTTTCCTTTGTCGTATCCGCGCAATATTACAAACTCCGGTAAACTGTAGCGATGAACCGCCTCAATCGAATCGAAGGCGGATCAAAAAAATATCAACCCACACGCGGTTTGCTCGACATACGACTCCATCAATTGTTTGCACTAATTGGTGCGGCCATTCGCCTTTTTCGCCGAAACGCCCAGTGTTCCATGTCCTTGCTAATGCCCGCCCGCAGCAATGCGTTTCGTAAGATATAGACACGTGTCTTGACTTCGTTTTGGACATGTATCCCCTTTCTTCATCCTCAACCCCTCCGCCCAAGGACCTCCTTGCTTGGGTGTTTGTTTGTGAATGCCCTGCCTGCTGCTGCGGCCTCCATCACCCGCAGTCCCCTTTCTTATTTTAGCGCTCGACTGAACCAACGTTGGCTTTGGCTCACGTTGGCGTGCGCGTTGCTCGCAACGAGCTACTTCGTCGTCGTCCGTTCCTGCGGGTACGACCACGGGTCGCTGCTGCGTTACGCTGCGTACTTGGTTTTATACGTGGCGCTACCTGGTTTTTTGTTTTTGGGCATTGCCCAGCGCAGAATGCCTTCCGCCCTGGAGGCTCTCGCGGTCGGGCTTCCGCTTGGATTTGCGGTGGAGATCAGCCTTTTCTTTCTCGCCTCGGCCTTTCACTTCAAATTTCTCCTCCCGTTCAGTCCGCTGCTGTGGTTGACTTTTGGATACGCTCAAAAAGGCTGGACGCGATCCCGACCGTCATTTCGTCCCCGCTGGGAAATGGACACTTTGCGCGGTGCCTGTGCGGTCGCGGTGCTTGTCCTCGCTTTTACGGTCACGATTGTGAGCCAGTTCTACGCCTGTGCTCCCATGGCCAACGGTGTTCTGGGGACGGCGACCAACCACGATTGGATCTACCTCCTCAGTCGCGCTGGCGAAATCAAGCAACGGTGGCCGCTCCAGGATCCAAGTTTAGCCGGCTCGCCGCTGAGTTATCATTATTTCCTCCTCGTTCATTTAGCCTCCGCTTCGTTTGTCACCGGCATCAAATTGGAGCTCATTGGCCTTCGTTTTTTTGTTTTGCCTCTGAGTGCCGCGTTGATCGCTCAGTCCCTTTGGCTGGGTAAAACCCTGACGCGGAACGTGTGGGGTGGGGTGCTCGCGACCGCCCTTCTCTTGGTGGCAAACGAACTCTCCTTTAGCGATCCCAGCGCGGGAAGTCGTTTCGGCAATGAGTTTGTCCGCTGGCTTTTCATTAGTCCGACCTTCTTTTTTGGAATGGTCTTCACCGGCGCACTCATCCTCTGGATTTATCGATTGCTCGCAGCCGAGCGTCTGAACGGATGGGAAGGGTTGCTCCTCGGCGTGCTCGCTGCGGTGGGTACGGGGGCCAAAGGAACGGTGGTCCCGCCGCTGTTGGTGGGGCTGGGCCTCTGGTGGCTGGTCGAAGCGATAAAGACTCGGCAGTTGCCGATAAAAACCACGCTGCTGCTTTTGATTCTCGGAGGGGGATTCGGGTTAGTTTATTTTTGTATATTGTCCTCGTGGGGGACCGGAGCGGCGTCGTTCTCGCCCCTGTTCTCGATTAAGCTATCGCAATTTTGGCAGGAGCATGCGGAGCGTTGGATGACTCTCCTGACCAGCTGGGGCCTGTCGTCCCGCTTCGGCCTCTTGCTCGCGCATTCTGCGTGCATGCTCGCGGTGTTGATCGGTTTCTCCGGAGTCAGGGTGCTCGGCTTGCTCGCGCTTTGGCGGGCGAAGGACCAGCCCAATCCAGCACTGATCGGGTGGCTGAGCCTTTGCACGGCCATGTACTTTGCCTTCGGCCATTGCCTGGTGTTGGACAGTAACTCGCAGTTTTACCTCCTCTTCCCCGTGAGGTTACCGCAGGCCGTCCTCGCCGCGTCAGCCATACTTTGGATTTTCTCCAAAGTGAAAACTCACTTGGCCGATTTCAGCGGACTGACTTTTGTCTATATCCGTCGCACTGCACTGATGGCTCTTGCGATCGTGATCGGCGCCTTGGTTTTCACCGAAAGTATTTCCTGGTGGCTCGGTATGGTCCTGATCGTTCTTGCGGTATTTTTCTCCGCTCCCAGTCCTCGCGAACGCGCGGTCGCGACCCAGGCGCGATTCGGGCGATTTGTTTGGCGGGTTTCTCCATTGATCGCGGTGACAGCGGTCACTCTGATCCAGGTCAATCACTGGCGGCTCAGCAATGTCCAAGGGTTCAAGCTCTGGCTCACTCAGTCGGCCGTTGCGGCGGACAAAGAGGTGGTGCTTTTGCGTGAAGCGATGGACTGGATACGCACCAATACCCCCTCTGACTCAGTCTTTGTCGCCAACGCCTTCAGCGAACGCAATCTGCGGCCCGACGCGATGGCGCAGTTGGACAATACAACCGTCGATAAATATTATTATTACTCTGCTTTTGCCGAACGCCGCTTCTGGGTCGAAGGGCCGACGTACTTAAGGGATCAATACGTGGCGGCGCGCCGAATCACCACGGCCTCCGAGGTATTTTCCGGCGGCCCCGTTTCCCTTCTTTTCAATGAAGGGAAAGAACGACCCGACTACATTGTGCTGGATCGGGAACTGCAGGACGATGCGACGGTTCGCCTTCCGGCTGACCGTTGTGTTTTCGAGAACGCGAGAATCGCGGTCTATCATTTGGTTCCACCGATGCCTCTGCCCGAGGAACGCGTCGCTTTGGCGCGGCCGTAGGGTGAGCCGAATTGGACTGCGGCCTTTATCGGAGGCAAACCAGGACCGAGCTTGAGTCCTGCACGCGGTTTAACGTGCAGGACATTCTGCTTTTCGATCACGCGTTTTCGATGAAGGAGTGGAGAAGCCGCGGTCAATTGTTCTGCAGGGTGGCTTTAGCCGCCGCGTCGTCGGTTGGATCGTCCGGTATCCGCATGCCATAAAAACTGCGGTAAACAAAAACGAGCGCGATCATCGAGATGCCAAGTCCTAGGGCTATCCGGGTCGTAGGATTTTCGATCTTCACCGCAATTTCCACCGCCAGCAGACCGAACAGGGTGGTGAATTTGATCACCGGATTGAGCGAGACGGACGAGGTGTCCTTAAAGGGATCACCGACGGTGTCTCCGACCACCGTGGCGGCATGCAGCGGCGTATGTTTCTGCTTTAATTCCACCTCGACGATTTTCTTCGCGTTGTCCCATGCTCCACCTGCATTGGCCATGAAGATGGCTTGGAAAAGGCCGAAGAATGCCATGCCGATGAGGTATCCAATAAAAAAGAACGGATTGAAAAACGGCAGGGCGAGCGAGAAGCAGAAGACCACGATGAAGATGTTGATCATGCCGCGCTGCGCGTACTGGGTGCAAATTTTCACTACCTCCTTCGACGACTCGATCGAAGCGCTGGCTGCGTCGAGCCGCATGTTTTGTTTAATGTAGACCACGGCTCGATAGGCGCCGGTCACCACCGCCTGGGTGCTCGCTCCAGTGAACCAATACACCACGGAACCACCCATCAGCAGCCCGAGCAGCGGTTCGGGATGAACGAGCGATAGTTTCTCGATCACGCCGCCGTAGACGCGTTGGAGCATGAGAATGATACCGAACACCATGGTGGTCGCGCCGACCACCGCCGTGCCGATCAAAACCGGTTTGGCCGTCGCCTTGAACGTGTTTCCCGCTCCGTCGCCTTTTTCCAACTGGTACTTCGCCTGCTCGAAGTTGGGCGTGAAATTAAAGTCCCGTTTGATTTCCTCGGAAATACCCGGGCCGGCTTCGATCTGGCTGAGCTCATAGACGGACTGAGCATTGTCTGTCACCGGCCCAAAACTATCGACCGCGATGGTCACGGGTCCCATGCCCAGAAAACCAAATGCGACCAAACCGAAGGCGAAGATCGGGGCGGCAAACCCAATTTCTCGCGGCATCATGCTCGCCACCGCGGGGTATTGGCTGAGGTAATACGCCGTCGCCATCAGGATCAGAATCGTGAGCCCCTTCCAAAAGGCGGAGAAATTGCCGGCGACGAAACCGGACAGAATGTTGAGCGAGGCGCCGCCTTGCCGGGAGGAGGTCACGACTTCTTTGACGTGCCGCGATTCGGTGCTGGTGAAGACCTTGGTGAACTCCGGGATCACGGCTCCGGCGATCGTGCCCACCGAAATGATACAGGACAGGACCCACCAGAGCCCCTCATGCCCGGGCATATCGGCCAGCAACACATGGCTGGCGGCGAACGTAACGAGCACGGAGATGAGGGAAGTGAGCCAGACGAGATGAGTCAGCGGTTGCTCCAGGTTGAAATCGGCCGCCTTGCCATAGAGGGCCTTGCTCAAGCCCTCGTTTAGTAAATACGAAACCAGCGAGGTAATGACCATCAGGATACGCATGGCGAAAAGCCAGATGATCAGGGTGGCGCAGAGCGGCTGATTGGCCGGAGCGGCCAAAGCCAGCGCGAGGAAGGCGATGAGCGCCACTCCCGTCACGCCGTAGGTTTCGAAACCATCCGCGGTCGGTCCGACCGAGTCGCCGGCATTGTCCCCGGTGCAGTCGGCGATCACTCCGGGATTACGGGGGTCGTCTTCGGGCAAATTGAAGACGATCTTCATCAAATCGGCCCCGATGTCCGCGATCTTGGTGAAAATTCCGCCGCAGATCCGGAGCGCGCTGGCTCCGAGCGACTCGCCGATGGCGAAACCGACGAAGCACGAGCCCGCCACATCCCGCGGAAGAAAAGAAAGGATACAGATCATGAAAAACAATTCGATCGAGACGAGCAGCAGACCCACGCTCATGCCGGAGCGAAGCGGAATGCCGAGGGTCTCCAATGCATTGCCCTTCAGAGCGGAAAACGCCGCGCGCGAATTGGCCACGGTGTTGATGCGTATCCCAAACCAGGCTACACCGTAGCTGCCCATGATGCCCAAAATGGAGGCGGCGAGAATAATCAGGACATGGCCGATCGATTCCTTTTCCAGGCCGGCAAAGTAATAGATGATACAGATCGCAATCAGCACCCAGAGGCCGACGAGGAACTTGCCTTGCTGCCACAAATACGTCTTGCAGGTTTCCCAGATGATTTGGGAGACGGCTCCCATGCTGGCGTGCACGGGTAGTCGTTTCGTCACTACGTATTGCCACCAGCCGAAGAGGCAGCCAAGGAGGCAGACTGCCAGCCCGACCATCAGCACGGCCGAGCCGCTGATCGAGTGGCCGGCAAGGGTGAAGGAGACGGCGTTGAGGTTCGGGATGTTGATACTAGCTTCGCTCGCCCGTAGGGAGGAAGCGGATACGATCAATGCAGTCGCGGTGGCCAAACCGCGCAATGGCTTATAGTGCATCGTCATGCGGGAGGGGGTTTAGGACTGAAGGAAAATGGCCCGACAGTCGTGGGTTCGCCAGGGACCTAACTCGAATTTCGGCGGAAGTTCCAGCCTCCTTCCTTTCCTCGGATGGAGTGCGCCTACAAGTGGTAAAAAACGCGCTCGATCGCCCGAGATAAATTTTCGGCGGTTCTGTCCAACATCTCCTGGTCGCTCAGGTCTTTCCCAGAGATTTCTTCGAGCGAGAGATTGATTCGCCGCTCGGCTGAGATTCGTCCGGCGAATACATGTATCGGTTTGCCGGTTACGAGAGCGCTCTCGACTAACGCTCCTGGTCCTTTTCCCTTGGTTGAGGTCTGGTCGAAGCGTCCCTCTCCCGTGATGATCAAATCCGCCGCTTGCAGGCGGCGCTTCAGATCGAGGCAGGCGCTGGTCAACGTGAAGCCGGGCCGCAGATGGGCATTGACCGCGCAGAGCAGTCCAAAAGCAATGCCTCCGGCCGCGCCCGCTCCTGGCATTTCTGTGAGCGACCACGGTTTTCTCCTTTGCGCGCAGAGCAGCTGGGCGATTCGCGTGGAGGCCGATTCCAGTGTGTTCAATGATGCGGGATCCAGCCCTTTCTGTGGACCATAGACTGCGGCGGCGCCGCTCGGGCCAAGCAACGGGTTGATCACGTCGCTGGCGATCAGGAGCGGGGGCAGCGGCGGACAATCAGCCTGTTCCAGTTTTTCGATCTTATGCCACTGCTGCGGAGTTCCTGGAGAAATTTTCTCTCCATTCGCATCGAGGTACACGAAACCGAGCGCGTTCAAGGCCCCGAGTCCCAAGTCGTTTGTCGCACTTCCGCCGATACCTAGGATCATCGCCTCGACCCCTTGGGCTGCCGCTGCTCGGATTAATTGACCCGTCCCGAGCGTGGTGGTTTGCCAAGGGTCCCTGTGCTCCGGCCGAAGGAGCGCGAGCCCGCTTGCGCGCGCCATCTCGATGATGGCGATTGGCGCCTGGGCCGAAAGGTCAGCCACGGTGAGCAATTCCTGCCGGGCCTGCGGCGAAAATCGGTCTAGGCGGGAAACACTGAAGCCAGCGTTGACCGCAGCGTCCCGAGGTCCGGTCACTTCGATCTGAATACGCTGCGCACCGACCGCCGTTCCGATCACTTCCTCGAAGCCGTCTCCGCCGTCGGTCAAGGGGCAGAGGTCGAGCTGCCAATCGGGTCTGATGCGGCGCAACGTGCGGGCGGCCACCTCGCACGCCTCGCCCGCAGTGATCGCGTCCTTGAATTTATCGAACGCGATTAGAACGCGCATCGTCGGCCGATCCAGTATTCAGGTCTCTGCGACAAACGCGAAGCGAGGAACGCGTTGTCCGTCGACTTCAACGGTCTCCAAAAACATCTTACGCGGGCGGACCCACCAACTGAAGTCGCCGTAGAGAAGCTGATAAACCACGAGTTCCTCCTCCGTTTCCGAGTGCCGAGCGACAGCGAGCACGCGGTACTCTTTGCCTTTGTAGTGACGGTAGCGTCCGGGCTGTGGGGCGATGGATTCTGGCATTTTGATGCCCGCAGCATGGAGCCTTTGTTCAGCCAAAAGCAATTCGGCCGATCTGCGGGGAAGACGTGAGTCGTTAGAACCTGGCAGTAGGTAAGACCGTCGAACGATGTCGCTCGGGGCTCACCAAACTACTTGAGCTACTCACTCCAACGACCAGTCCGCTCACCCACTGGTCATGGCCGCGGGCTGCACGGTCAGCAGCGACTTCACCTGGACAACGCCGTCGGTGTCGAGGGCGAGCGCGACGGCTTTTCCGATCAAGGCTTCGCTCGCGACGGTGCCCCGCAGGGTCACGTTTCCGGCGTCACAGGAGACCTCGATATCGCGGGCGTGGAGTTCCTTGTCCAAAGTGTATTTGGCTTTCACTACAGCGATGATGCGACTGTTCGAGGTAGCGGCGGCAATGGAGCTGCCCGCGGCCTGGGCTTTCGTGCGCACCACCTCGCCGGTTTTTTGCAGATCCTCCTTGATGTCGCTGCCGGAGAGATGCCAATCGACCAGCTTGTCGGCGATAGCGTCTTTGGCCGAGACGGCTGCGTCGCGCGCCTGGTTCAGGAACGAGGGTTTAGCCGTCGTCGTGGTGGTGGTTGTGGTGGCGGGCGCCGTCGTGGCGGGATCCGTGTGCGTGGTCTCCACCGTGGTGGTGGTCGGCGTCGCATCGATGATTCGATGCTGCCTCACATAGTTCAGGCCGACCGCTCCGACCGCAACGCCCAGGACAAAGATGATAATTCCGCCTCTCATGGATTTAGTGTGAAGGCTTAGACCCCAGAAGCGCACGCCAGTTCAGCTTTGTTGCGAACGAGAGCGGGTGCCGGGGAAGAAACGACTCGCGGTCAGGATCCGTGTTTACAGGGTGTAGGGGATGCTCTTTCGATGTCAGCCGGGATTCGAATCCTGGCTTGCGCAGGAACTCCCTCAAATCGCCCTCTTACCCGCTGAAAAAGGCGAGGGGTGGGTGCGCGTGGCCGCTCAAGCCGGTGCGAGCCCGACTCCCGAGGGGTTGGACGCGCTGTGCTTCTCGCACGCGGCGTACCTGGAGGAGGTGGAAATCACCGGAGATTCGGTCAACGCTCTCGCGGAAAAGATTCTGGAGTTCTTCCTCACCTCGGCGCGAACCGAGCGTTTCGAGAGCGAGTGGCCTTGGTTGGTCGACACCGCTGGAGGGCAGGAAGGTCTCGGTCGACGAGCGGACGCGGTCACGCGCGCAGCGATGGAGCTGCTGAAAAAGCGCATGGCCCGAGTGGCCAAGCTGGCCACCGACCAGCGGCCCAAAGGGGTGGGAGAGTCTCGCGGGCTATTTGTTTATTTTGCCGACTTTCGCCGGCTGTTCCTTTCCCGGCGTTGTGTATTCGGTGGACAACGACGGATGGCGGACGACCCGCTCGCCCCTTCGCGTTCTTACCTGAAACTCGAAGAGGCTTATGGCGTGATGGGTCGCGAACCGGTTCCGGGCGAAACCGTGGCCGATCTCGGCGCCGCGCCGGGCGGCTGGAGTTACAGTGCGGCAAAGCGCGGAGCCCGAGTGGTCGCGGTCGACAACGGGCCCTTGAAAGGCGGAGCGTTGAATCACCCGTTGATCGAACACCGCACGGATGACGCCTTCCGTTTCTCCCCTGCTGCGGGTCAGGTCTACGACTGGATGCTTTGCGATCTGGTGGAGGAGCCGCACCACGTGATGCGAAATCTCATTGAACCCTGGCTGGCGCAAAAATGGTGCCGGCGGTTTGTCGTGATTTTGAAGTTCGGCCGGGTCAATCCCGTCGAGCTCTTGCGAGAGCTGAATGCACCCGGATCGGTCATCCGCCAGCGTGCCCGCGGCGTTCGCATCCGGCATCTCTTTCACGACCGCGAGGAATTCACCATTGTGGGCGAGGTGGCATCATGAAGCCCAAGGAAATTCCGGTCTGTGGACTGTCTGCGGTGCAGGCTCTTTTCGAGAAAAACCCTGAGGCGATCAAGCGCCTGTTTTTCGATCAAGCGACCAGCCGCCGGGTGGCTAAAATCGCCAGCGCCCTGGCGAAGTCGAAGCGTATTTACCGGCTCATTACAGCCGAGGAATTGGAAAAAGTCGGTGGCACGCTGCACCACGGCGGTATTGTCGCCATCATCGACGCTAAACCCCTGGAGACAATTTCGGCCGACCAGGTTCGCCGCTGGGCAGCCCAACGTGCGCCATTGCTGCTCTTGGATCGCGTCGGCAACGCGCACAACGTGGGTGCGATCGCGCGGACCGCGGCCTTTTTCGGCTTGGAGGATTTGATCCTGCCGGAGCACCCGCAGCAGGCCATGCCGAGCGAGGCGACCTATCGTATTGCCGAAGGTGGGATGGAGCATCTTCGCCTCTGGCGAGTGCAGAATTTGGCTGAGTTTTGCCGCGCCTTGCGCCCGTCCTACGAGGTGATCGGGGCGGCGGTCGCGCCGAGCTCGCGCCCCCTTTCCCCATGGTCCACGACCCGTCGTGGCGGAGCGAATACAGCTCGGCCGAAACCAATCGCGCTTGTGCTGGGCAATGAGGAGCATGGCCTCTCGCCGGAGGTCACGTCGGCCTGCACCGAGCTGATCACGATTCCTGGCGCGGGCAATCGAGTCGAGTCTCTCAACGTGTCGGTCGCCGCCGCCGTCTTTATCTGGGAGCTCTGGGGCCGTTCGGGCAGCAAGGAGTAAACTTAACCACCACCCGACAGAAGTGCTTCCGCTTCCATCCCAGGTCGCGTTGTCGTAGTTCCGGCCCACCTACAAATGAAAAACGGCAAGTCGCGCGACTTGCCGTTGAGCAGGAATGAACGCCCCTGAAAGGCGTGTTGCGATGGCTTACTGGGTGGAGGACAACTTCGCGAAGTCGATTGAGCCGGCGTAGGCGGTGAGCGCGTCTCTCGGGACATCGCTGCCCTCGATGGTCACGAGGATTTTTCCCCCGACCACGATGTTCACCTCGCCGCTCTTGTTGTTGGCGTCGTACTTCACCACCGCTTTTTGGCCCTTGATCGTCTCGAGCTTGCCGCCGCTTCCGGTGATCAACATCGGGTTGCTGAACAGGCCCAGCATACCGGCGAGCATGGGCGAGTCGCTCTGGATTTTAATCGTCAGGCTCGAATCGTCTTTCTTGTAGTGGCGCTGGACCGCGACCATCCCGCCGAGCATCGTGCCGGAGGTCGACTCGCTGGTCGGCTCCTCGGCGGTCCAGCCTTTCTGCGCGTCAGGCAGAAGTTTCAGCATGGCCTCGCCTTTCTTTTGGCGGATCAGCTGGCCGGCGTAGTCGAGACTGGTGATCGCTTCGCTGTAATTTCCAGACTCATAGTCGGTGCTGGCTTTTTTCAACAAGTCAGTGATTTCGTCGGCCTTCAGCGCGGACGCGGCAAAGGTAACCGCGACGAGGGCAGTGGCAATAAAACGGGTGAGAGCGCGAGGGTGCATAGATAAAAAGGGATGAAGATGAGGGAATGAGGAACGAGCGGCAAGGTGGATAGAGCGGGCAAGTGTGGTCAATGGACCGAGGGGTTGAGTTCCACATCCACCATGAGATCGGCGGCAATTCGTTCGAGATCGTTCCGCAGGGCCGCAATAGAAACAGCCGGCGGCAGAAGCACGGAGGCGCGGGCTTGAAAGAGCATCGTGCCATCCATCGGTGCGCTGACCCGCTCGGAGGTGAGCTCTTCGACGTTGACCGTATGGGCGGCGAGAATACGCGAGATCTGGTGCAGGATTCCGGGGCGGTCCTGCCCGACCAATTGGAGAACGGCCAAGGTGCCACTCGATTTAGCGGCGGTCGCGCTCTCGGTCTGCGTCACGATGCGAAGCCCCTTGGTCTCCAGCGTGCGTAGGGCCATCGCGAGCACTTCCGTGGTTTCCGTCGCGATCTCGACCCGCACGATTCCGGCAAATTGGCCGCCCAAACGGCACATCCGGCTCTCAAGCCAATTGCCGCCGTGTTCGGCGACTCGAGCAGCGAGGAGTTCAACCAGTCCCGGGCGATCCGGGCCGATCACGGTCATCACGAGGGTGGAAAGCATCCGGCGAAGTTGGGGGTGAAACGCCGCGGCTGCAATTCTGCTCTGTCGATTAAGGCCGCTTCACGACCTCGTTTTTGGACCGAAGATGCTTCATTTCCCATCCGGCAAAATCGAGGTTTTGGGGCCATCCGGACTAAAGCAAGGTGAAGGCGTATCAGCAATCTGGATGCCGCGTGCCACTCCGGCGATTTTACTTCATGATTTTTCGGGACCCTCCTTCTCCCATCTCTGACTTGCGCCCCAGCAGTCCTCGGTTCAGAACCGACCGATCAACCCCTCTTCTGATGCTACAACCTCGCTGGCTTCGTTCGATTTTTCTCCTCTCGGTCGGCCTGCTTCTGCCGGTCGCGCTTTCGGCTCAAGAAAAGCCCCGCGTTTTAGTTCTGACCGATATTTCGAATGAACCCGATGACGAGGAGTCACTCGTCCGTTATTTGGTGTATTCAAACGAATTTGACACCGAAGGACTGGTCGCGACGACCTCGACGTGGTTGAGAAAAAATCCAAGGGAAGATCTGATCCGACGCGACATTGACGCCTTTGAGCAGGTTCGACCCAACCTGCTCAAGCATGCTCCGGGATATCCCGAGCCGGAAGGTCTGCGTGCGGTGACCAAGACCGGTCAAACCGGTTATGGCATGGCCTTTGTCGGTGCTGAAAAAACGACTGAGGGTTCGCGTCAACTGATCGCCGCGGTCGATAAGAGCGACCCGCGCCCGCTCTGGATCACGATTTGGGGCGGGGCCAACACCCTTGCTCAAGCCCTTTTCGATGTACGCGCCTCGCGCACGCCGGAAGAGCTGGCGGCTTTCGTCGCGAAGATGCGGGTCTACAGTATTTCCGACCAGGACGATGCCGGTCACTGGATCCGCAAAGAGTTTCCCGGCTTGTATTATATTGTTTCCCCCAGCGGAGAGCGAAACGCCGAATACGCCCGGGCGACCTGGACCGGCATCTCGGGCGACCGCCAATACAAGAATGGGCCGAAATACAAATTCGATTTGGTCGACAATCCCTGGTTGATCGAGCACGTGATCAAGAATCATGGCCCGCTGGGCGCCTTGTATCCGAAACTGGCGTACATCATGGAAGGCGATACGCCGACTTTTCTCGGGCTGATCAATCACGGACTTGGCTGGAGCGAGAGCCCGGCCTACGGCGGCTGGGGTGGGCGTTATGCCCTCCTTCAGCCGGAAGGGGAAACGCGCCCGATCTGGACCAACAACAATGCCGAAACACGGGATAGCGTGGTGGTAGAGGACGGACATACCGAGACGTCGGACCAGGCCACCATCTGGCGTTGGCGCGAACAGTATCAGTACGATTTTGCCGCACGCATGAACTGGTGTGTGGCGGACGATTTCTCCAAGGCGAACCACAATCCCGTCGCGACCTTGAACGGCGACAAAACCAAAAAAGTGCTGACCCTTCCGGCAAAAGGGGGCTCGACTGTCTCCCTCACCGCGAAGGGCACGAGCGATCCGGATGGAAATAAGACCCACGTGACCTGGTGGATTTATCGCGAGGCCGGCACGGTGGCCGATGTGACCTTGAGCGCGCTGGAAGGCCTCACGACCGAAGTGCACCTGCCAAAAGTCGAAAAACCCGGCACCGTCCATGTGATCCTCCAAGTCGAGGACGACGGAGATCCCCACTTATTTTCCTACCGGCGCGCGATCCTGGAGGTCGTTCCCTAGCTCTTCGGCGATTGGATGATTTGGGCTCTTAGCGTGGGCGACGCCCGAACTCGACGCTCTAACGTCGAACCCTGAGCAATGGGGTTCGACCGAAACCGCGGCGCGCTCGCACCCGCCGTGAACGGTGGGGCTCAGACGACGGGCCCAGCGTCGACGGAAGTATCCAATTTGTCATACAGGCCGCCGCCCGTTTCCCGGTCGGAAGATTTTCGAAATGCAGGCGGGAAGAATGTGAAAGTAGAGTGCTGAAGTTTATGAGGGTGGAGGTCCATTTTCCAAACTAAGCTCGATGGGGTAGGCTAAAATCGCGCGCGTTCGAGAGTGCCTGACTATCGAAAAAACTCCTGATCTCGTCACCGGGTGCGCACCTCGATCTGCGGGAAAGTCAGGTCAGCGCGCAAAGTTTGGTTAGAGTAGGCGCTCGTTTCCGCGTTCGAGCGCTGGTCGGCAGCATCGGGCGAGGGACGATTTTTTCTCACCAAGAATGTCGCTCAAAGAATTTCTCATTGGAAAACGGCTGCGCACGGAAGCGGAGCAAGAGGAGCAAATCGGAACGCTCACGGGCATTCCGATGCTTGGATTGGACGCCTTGGCCTCGGCCTCCTATGGTCCGGAGGCGGCCCTGACCGTTCTTCTTCCGCTCGGCGCCGCGGCGTCGGCGCACGTGTTGCCGGTCGCCCTCGCGATCATTGCCGTCCTGCTGGTCGTCTTTTTTTCCTACCGACAAACCATTCCGGCTTACCCTCACGGTGGCGGATCTTTCAGCGTGGCAAAGGAGAATCTCGGCCCGCGCGCCGGTCTGCTCGCCGCCAGCGCCTTGGCCCTCGACTACATTCTCAACGTGGCGGTCGCGATCTCGGCCGGGGTTGGCGCTCTTGTATCAGCCGTTCCACTACTCTTGCCGCACACCCTTTCTCTCTGCCTGGCCATCCTCGCGGTCATGGCTCTGGTGAACCTGCGCGGGATTCGTAGCGCCGGGCTGATTTTCATGCTGCCGACCTACCTGTTCGTCGGCTGCCTCGCTCTCACCCTCGGGATCGGCGTCTGGAAAACGGTCGTCGCTGGCGGCCACCCCGTGCCGTTGGGAACGATTCCCCCGCCCCATGCTGCCACGCTTCCGGTGTCCTTCTGGATCCTGCTCCGCGCCTTTGCCAGCGGTTGCACCGCGCTCACCGGGGTCGAAGCGGTGAGCAACGCCGTGCCCCTGTTTCGCGAACCGAGAGTGAAACACGCCCGATGCACCTTGGGCGCGATCGTGATCATCCTCGGAGTGCTGGTCATCGGAGGAGCTTTTCTCACCCAGAGCTACGGTATCCATGCGACGGAGCCGGGTGCAGCGGGTTATCAGAGCGTGCTTTCTCAACTGGTCACGGCCGTGATGGGTCGCGGCTGGTTTTATTTTCTCACCATGGCCGCGGTGCTCTTGGTTCTCGCGCTCTCGGCCAACACCAGTTTTGCGGATTTTCCCCGGGTTTGCCGCGTGTTGGCGGAAGACGAATACCTGCCGGCGGAGTTTGCCCACCGGGGGAGCCGCTTGGTTTATTCGGCCGGCATCCTTCTGCTCACCGTCCTGGCCGCGATTTTGCTCGTCGTGTTTCAAGGCGTGACCGACCGGTTGATTCCTCTGTTCGCGGTCGGCGCGTTTCTCGCTTTCACCCTTTCGCAGTTGGGCATGGTGGCGCATTGGAAGCGCAGCCAAGAGCCGGGCGCTCGCCGCTCCCTCGTGATGAACGCGATCGGAGCCTCCGCCACGGGCGTTACGTTGCTCATCATAGTGGCGTCGAAGTTCCGCGAGGGCGCCTGGATCACGGTGCTGATCATTCCCCCGCTCATTCTTTTCTTCCAGCGGGTGCGCCGCTATCACGAGCAATTGGAGCGCGAAACCGACGTGGGCGGCCCACTGGAAATCCAGCCCATGTTGCCGCCCGTGATCGTGATTCCGATGAAGCGGATGAACCGCGTCGCGCGCAAGGCCCTCCGGCTCGCCATGACCCTGTCCTCGGAAGTGCGAGCGGTTCAGATCGTGGCGGAAGAAATCAAGACGGAGGATCTGGCCGATTGTTGGGATCGGCTGGTCGAAGGCCCGGCCCAGGCGGCAGGGTACAAGCCGCCATATCTCACCGTGGTGCATTCGCCCTATCGCGAGTTTTTTAGTCCGTTCCTCAAAGTGATCGAGCAGCTCGGCGAAGAGTATCCCGATCGCATCATCGCGGTCATGCTCCCGGAAATGGTGGAGCGACGCTGGTATCATTTTCTTTTCCGCCACCGCTCCACCTTCCTCAAAGCTCTGCTGCTCTTGCGCGGAGGTCCGCGTATCGCCCTCATCACTACGCCCTGGTACGTGAGCGATGCACGAGTCGAGAAAGAGATCGAGTCGCGTGCGGCCGAATCGGATACAGAGACGAAGCCGGTCGTCGTTTCCGTGCCAGAGTAGCCCGGGCTTTTCGGGGATTAGCAGTCCTATTGGCCAGAAAGAAGCATGAAAACCTACTCCAGCACAGGTCCGGTGGAGCACCCGGCTCCGTCCGGGCTGCTGTGCGTCGATTGCCCGGACGGAGCCGGGCGCTCCAAAAAAGCTCTGCTCTAGGGCGAGTTCGGAGGTTTAGAAAAACGCGAAACCTCAAAAGGCTGAACCCCCGAAGAACGCGTATCGGGTCCCGCACCCACAAAAAAGCCGCGCTTCGCAGCGCGGCTCGATTCATTCTTTAAAATTCGGCCTTCGGAATTTAAGCCTTCGGCCTTCTGATCGGCGCGTTGGGCCGCCGATCAGCGGTATTCTTCGCCGGAGATCGCGTTGACGATTTTGAAGTTCTCCACGTGGTAATTCAGGTCGGCGCGGAAGGCCAATTTCACGCCGAAGAGTTTCTCCATCCGCACCAGGAGTTCCGCGTCTTCACTGCGCAGGCGCTCGAGGATGCTGGGGTGAACCAAGACACGTAGCGAGTATTCCTTGCCGTCGTTGCGGGCCTGGAGGCGGCGCACCACGGAGGAGAGCTTGCGTTGCAGCTCGACCGACATGGTTGTAGCCGATTTTACGATACCGCGACCGCGGCAGTACGGGCAGTCGGTGTAAAGATTGGACGAGAGGGATTCCTGCTGGCGCTGGCGGGTCATCTGCATGATCCCAAGCTGCGAGATCGGCAGGATGTGGTTCTTCGCTTTGTCCTCGGACATCGCTTCCACCATCTTCTCGTAAACCGAATTCCGGTGGCGCCGCTCCTTCATGTCGATGAAGTCCATGATGATCAGGCCGCCGAGATTGCGCAGCCGAATTTGCCGGGCGATTTCCTGCGCCGCCTCGAGGTTCACCGCGTAAATCGTGTTCTTCTCGTCGCCGTGGCGGGCCTTGTGCGAGCCGGTGTTCACGTCGATCGCGATCAGTGCCTCGGTCTCGTCGATCACGATCTCACCGCCGGACGGGAGCGGGACTTTGCGTTGGAAGGTCTGCTCGATCTGGCGCTCGATATTAAAGCGTTCGAAGATCGGAATGTTGTCCTTGTAGAGCGCGATCTTACCGCGTGAGCGCTTGCTGATCTGCGCCACCAGGGCCTGCGTGCGGGCGTGGTCTTCTTGGTTGTCGATCAGGACGCGGTCGACTTCCTCAGTCAGGAAGTCGCGGACCGTGCGCTCGACCAGATCGGGCTCCTGGTAGAGGCAGGAGGGGGCCCGCTCGCTCTGCATTTTTTCTTGGATACGCGACCAGGTCTTGAGCAGGAGGTGGAGATCGCGAATGAAATAACGGGTCTTTTTTCCCTCGCCCGCGGTGCGCACGATCACGCCCATGCCTTCGGGGATGGTGAGCTCGTTGATCATCTGCTTGAGCCGCTGGCGCTCCTTCTGGTCCTCGATCTTGCGGGAGATGCCGCACTGGTCGGAGTAGGGCATGAGCACGAGGTAACGACCCGGGATGGCGAGATTGGTAGTGGTTCGCGGGCCCTTGGTGCCGATCGGGCCCTTCGTCACCTGGATCACGATGTCAGTGCCCGGTGGATACATGCCCGGGATGTCCTTCACCGTCGGTTCGGCCGGACGGGGCGCGGAGTCCTTGCGCTTGTTGACCCGCACGACCTCGACCGAGGAATCGGCCGCAGCCGGCAGCATGTCCCAGTAGTGGAGAAAGGCGTTTTTGCTGTAGCCGATGTCGACGAAGGCGGCCTTGAGACCGGCGTCCAGGTTCTTGATCCGGCCCTTGTAGATGCCGCCGACCATGCGGTTGTCGGAGTCGCGCTCGATCTCGAATTTTTCGAGCACCCCGTCGACCAGGAGAGCCACGCGTTTTTCGAGCGGCTCGGAATTGATGATCAGTTCGCGGAAGGAGGTTTTCTCCTTTTGGAAGACGGCGAGAATCTTCTGGAGCAGCGGACGCTGCTTCGAGCGCTCTTGGGCTCCGGAGCGAAGCTCGGCGGAGTCGACCGGATCTTGATCGATCTGAGGCGGAGGATTGGCTAGCTCCTCGTCAAATTGTTGAGCGGGGTCGACCGGCTGCTGAGAACCGGAGAGACTGGAGTTCGGTTGAGATGGAACGCTCATGGCGCTTGATGTCGTGGGTTTCGACGGGGCACCTTGGCGCGGGAGTCGCGGCGCAGGAAATCCTGGCAGAGCGGTCAGTAGCGCGAAGAAGTGATCTCATACGAAATCCTTCCTGAAGCGATAGACGCTTTGAACCAGTCCTTGCAGCAAGCAGCAACTAAGCACGAAGGAGCCACCGTAGCTGATGAAGGGAAGTGGTATGCCCGTGATGGGCACCAACCCGATCGTCATCGCAATGTTCACGAACACGTGCACCGCGAAGAGCACCGTCACGCCGAGGGCGATGAGGGTGCCGAAGCGATCTCTGGCGAGACCGGCTATGCGTATGCCGTTAAACATCACTACTCCAAACAGGCTGAGAACCGTGAGGCTTCCCAAAAATCCTTTTTCCTCGGCGATGACCGAGGCGATAAAATCGTTGTGCGCGACCGCACGCGGTAAAAATCCGAGCTGGGCTTGAGTGCCCTGCGTCCAACCTTTTCCGGTCAGGCCACCCGAGCCGACCGAGATGAGCGACTGCTGGCGATTCCAGCTGATGCCCGTGCCCTTCTTGTCGATTTTTTCTGGCGCAACAAAAGCAATGATGCGATTGCGCTGATAATCGTGCAGCGGGAACCAAGTCTGAGACTCGTAGTGCCGCTTCGTCGTCTCGCCGTATTTGTAATCGTGCGACTCCATGAACCGCACGTAACTGTAGCTGTCCCACGCGACCATTCCCACCACGAGAAGGAATGCTCCCAAAGCCACCGCGAAAAAACGCGTTGAAAGCTTGGATACGTAGAGCATCGAAAAAACCATGGGAGGAAGCACAATCGCCGATTTGAGATCGGGTTGGAGCAGAATCAAGAACATGGGCAACCCCACCGCAAGAGCCAATTTCCCCAAGGTTCCCAACGATTGTCGCAAGGTGCCGATGCGCGAGCGGGTAAGAATGCTCGCGACGATCAGCAGCACGGCGACTTTCGAGGTTTCGGACGGTTGGTAACTGAAGAAGCCTAAATCGATCCAGCGCTGCGCCCCATAGCTTTCCGTTCCCAGACCGGGCACCAAGACGATGAAGAGCGGAACGATGCAGGCCAGATAGAACCAGTGCGCGATGCTCAACCAATAGCGGTAATGGATGAGCGAAACCATGACGTAGAGCGCGCCGCCGATGGCCAGAAAGAGCAGTTGCTTGACCCAATACTGGCTAAAAACCACCAGCAGCCACTGCAGTCCGAGCTCCTTCGGTAGGACCGGCCGGTTGTAGTATTGCGCGCTATAAATAAAGGCCACGCCAATGGAACCGAGCGCGAGCAAGGCCAGCGGAGTGATCGCGTCGTAGCGTTCACGGGCGGTGACTTTAAAAATCCTGAGCCACTCGAGAGGCTCGCGGAATTTGCTGAGAAGAAGAGACACGATGGCTGGCGGACTTTGAAGTGAGGCAAGGAACGTTCGTGTAAGAAACGTCACTTGGGAACTTCAAAAATTTCTGATTGCGCACCAGCGCCGTGGATACAGCGGGTTCGCGATTGCCTGACGCTGGATCGCGAGCCAAGTTGCAGAGTGTAGATGCCGCTTCCCTCGCCGAACGACCCGCTGACGTTCCGACGATTCATCGTGGCCGCGGTGGGAGCGGTGGCCGCCGTGGTCATCGGTATCCAGATACCGGATCAACCTTACGTGGTGGTCGCCCTCCTGGCCGGGTTCGCGTACCTTTTGACGCTCGGGGTCAATTACCGCTGGCTGGCGGTTGCGATGATTGTCACCCATTCGGCCGCCATCATCGTCCCTTTTCTTCCAGGACGGCCTTTTCTTTGGGAAGCGTTTGCGCTCGTTTGCTGGCCTAGCCTGATCGCCGCCTTCTTGATCGACCGCCACCGCCTCCAAAAATTGAAGCTCGACGAACTCGAGTGGTATTTGTTGGCGAGCGTGGCTGGCTACGTGGTGATTCTCGTGATCTTAATGCTCGTTCGTGGCGTCGGTTTTCGCGTGTTAGGCGGAGGCGGGCAGATGGGCGGCCGATTTTATGTCCAACAGATCATTCTCGCGATTGTGCCGTTTCTCATGATCACCGCGGCCCCGAGCCGTCGTACTCTCGTCAGGGCCGTCCTCATCAGCTATCTGTTGTCCGTCACTTATCTGATTTCGGACTTTGCTTTGGCGATCGGCGGCGAGCGTTTCTATTTTCTCCTCCAGTTTTTCGAACTGCCGACCGACGCGCTGAATTTTTATATGGGCTATGAAATCACGGGCGTTCGGCGCATCCAGTCCTTGTGGTTCGTCGGAGCTTCGCTGGTCAGCGCGGTCTGCATCTGGATGTCGTTGCGCGACGTCTTTGGGCGCAGAATCTGGGCCGGTCTTCCGTTGATGACAGGTGGTTTTGTTCTCGGTTTGTTGAGCGGTCATCGCATTGCCCTTGCGCACACCGCGTTTACGCTCCTTGTGCTGGGGTTTTTCCAGCGGTTTTGGACTCCTTTGCGAGTGGTGGCCGGCCTGCTCAGTGCCGGAGTTGCTGTTGTCGCTCTCTACCTGGGCGCGTCTGCTTTGCCTGATTCGGTTCAGCGGGCCGTCTCGTTTTTGCCTGGTATTCAGGTTTCGGATTCCGCTTCGGACGCGGCGTGGTCGACCGTCCGCGATCGAATCGAGCTCTTCAAGATGGCGCTCCGGGACATGCCGGACTATTGGCTGGTGGGGCGTGGCTTCGGGATGGACCGGGCGGACGAGGCGGCGGATTTCAACTACACGGACAACATCGCCAACCAATACGCTCATGGATTATTCCACAATGGGTTCATCGGCACCTTACTCAAAACCGGCGCACCGGGATTGATTTTTACCCTCCTGTTTTTTTGGTTTGTTTCGCGCGCCGCGGTCGAATGCATCACCGAGGTCAGAAAAAAATCGTCGGAGGAGTGGAGTGGGTTCGACCGTCTGGCTCTGTTGCTCTGCGCTCAGTGGTTCTCTTTGATCCTGTTTCTGTATTGCCTGCACGGTGACGCCGGAGTCTGGATTCCGACTTTCATGTTTCCCGCTGCGCTGGTGCTTCTCTGTCGCAGGGAATTGAAGCAGTCTCCTATTGAAGCCGTTTCCTCGTGAGTGCGAGTGCTTCACCTACGGTCTCGGTCGTCATGGTCTTCCATCGCGACAATCCTTTTTTTCGGTCTGCGATTCGCAGCGTGGTCGACCAGACTTTTCGCGACTGGGAATTGATTTTGGTCGACAATGGGTCAGGCCTTTCCGCGGAAGCGCTCGGTGCCGACCTCCGCTCGGATGAACGTCTCCGTTGGGTGCCATTGGCCCAGAACCTCGGCATCCCTGGCGGCCACAACGCCGGTGTCTCCGCAGGGCGCGGGGAGTACGTCGCGCTCCTCGATTACGACGACCTGATGCTGCCCTCACGTCTCGAGCGGCAAGTGGACGCCCTGCGCCGCAATCCTCGGCTGGGTCTGGTCTCGGCGCGCGCCCACCGGGTCGACGAAGCCGGCCGGGTTTTAGGCGCGGAATTTTCCCTCACCGACGCGAGGGAGGCGTATGCCTATTCTCAATACGCCGCTCCGTTTCCGACGCCGGCCTGTCTGGGACGCCGTGAGCTTTTCCTGCAGTTGCCCTACCGCGAGCATTTCCCCTTCGCCGCGGACTTTGATTTCCAGGCGCGCGCGGCGGAGCGGGTGGAGGTGGCTGCCCTTCCCGAGGTCTTGCTTCACTACCGCTGGTACGGCAGCCAGACCACGCAGTCCAAAGCCGGCGAGATTGAACAAAGCCGCGCCGCCATTCGGCTTATCACCGCTCGCCGCCGCAAGGGAAAGGACGAAGCTTTGGCGAACGCCCTCGCTGCGCTGAAGACCCCAACCCCCGATGCTTCGACGGCCTGTGCGCTCGCGGGCGAGAAAGCGTGGGCGGACGGATTGTATTCACTGGCGGCCTACCAGGCTCGGCGGAGGCTGGTCTATCGCCGCACGCCTGCTGCTTTCATCGGGGCGTTTCGGTTGGGGGCGAAGGCGATTGCGGCCGCGCGCGGGGTGGAGCGCAGCCTCGCAGCCAAACTCTTCTTTAACGGGCCGGTGAAGGCCTTGGCCCTTCGCTCTCATCGCGACGAATGAGCGCGGCGAGCGCCATTGGGCGAGTGACCGCGACGGCGAGGAGCGGCGAGGCGGTCAGGGTCCAGGAAAAGATCGTTTCTCCGCCGAGCGCGCCCACCGAGGCTAAGACAATGAGCAGCGCCGCAGTGGTCAAATCCACTCGGGAACACGCGGTCTCTCGCCGACCGGCGAGCAGCATGACGTGGTAGAAGTAGGCCAGCATCGTGGTCAGCGAAAAACACCCCGCCGGGAGAATCCAGGGCAAGGCCGACGAATACTTCGCATCGATCAGCGGCCCGACCAAAAACGGAGCGGCGAGCCGAAGCGCGAGCAGCGCGAGCCCAGCAGAAACCCCGAAGGCGGCGGTGGCCAAGTCGACCGAGCGTGTGAGTTTGGCTAATTTGTTCGCTTCGGCGGAGTCCCCGATCCGATAGAAGCTCGGCTGGAAATACTGCATGAACATCGCGCTCAGAACCGAGGGGATGATGACCGCGATGCTGCTTCCCAGCGTGAAGTACCCCGCCGCGGTATCGCCGTACAAAAATGCCACGAGCCAGCGGTTCAGTCCGGTCAGGACCCAACTGGCGAGAGCGATGCGGAAAAAGAGCGCTCCTTCGTAAACCGGAGCGATGTTCGCGGTGGAGGTGGTGGCGGCTGGGTTCCGATTCACGCTGATCGCCAGTATTCCCAAAATGGCTACACAGAGGGTATGAGCGGCGAACCCAAGATAGAGCGCCAGGTTCGCGCCGCCGGTGAGGAGGTAAAGCAGCGGAGGTGCAAAGGTGCGCGTGATTGAGCCTACGACCGAAATGCTCAGGTCGCGCCAGTGCCTCCGCACCGCCTGAAGCGCGGCCTGCGCGAGCGCTCCGATCGATAGAAGCGCCGCGGCGCCGAAGAGGAGGGGGAAAATCAGCAGACCGGTCGGACCGTGCTGCAGCGAGAGCGCAACCGCGCCTGCCGCCGTGGCGCCGACCAGCCAAGGCAACTTCCGTACCCAAGCCCGCGCCACCGCTCGGAGAAAGGCCGGCCGGTCCTCGGCCGCCGCCCAGTGCCGCCCCACGTATTTCACCAACCCGAGGTGAACAAACCACATGCCGAGCGTGGTGAAGGTGAGAAAGACGCCGTAGATCCCGAGTACGTTGGGTGGCACCCAGCGGGAAACCAGCTTCACGCCGGCCATTCCGCAAGCCACACCGACCGCCTGGCTCGCCGCGATCGGCAGCGCTCGGTTTCGAAAATCGGCAGAGGAAAAAAGCATGAAAACCCGGCCCAAAGGGAAAGCGACCCTGGCAGGATCGGCCTAGGGCTTCAAGTATCTCCCGCGGTCGGGCGCGGGACTCCGCTTCCCGCCGTACCTTGATCCTGCCAGCCTCGAGAAAACGATCGAAAAGCGCCCCCGGTTTTGATCCCGACCTTTTGGCTGTCTGCGAATCCAGAATCCCTCTACCTTTCCCCGGTGAACGAACCGACCGTGTTACACTACCTCGGATACGATGTGGACCGCGGAGGAATTGTATCCGTCATCCGAGCACTGGAACGAGAGCGGCTTTTCACTTGTATCCTGGGCGTGAATGCAGGCTTCCAACAGAAAAGGACTCCCGCATTGCCGACCCTGTCTTTTCCGACCGTCGCGGGTGAAACCATCGGCCTGCGTGAATTCTGGCGGACGCGCCGCGTGGCCGGTCGGGTCGCTTCGTGGTTAACCGAAGACGCGGGGCGGATTTTTCACGGACACTCGAGGGCCGCTTTGCTCGTCGCCTGGTGGCTGGTCCGCCGTGGGCAGTCTCGCGTGGTCGCAAGTGTGCACTGCTACGGACGGCAGCGGGGGTTTTATCGCGGGATGGCGCGCTCGCTCGGCCCGCGTCTTTACTGGCTCACGCCGGCGATGCGGCGGTATTATGGCGTTTCCGGCGAGGGATGGGAGCAGTGCATCCCGAGCTGCGTTTCTCCACGGGCCGCTGTGACACGAGACCCTCGGCCGCGCGGGGTCACGGTCTTTGGTGGAATCGGCGCCATCGTGCCCTGGAAACGCTGGGACCTAGTGCTCGACGCGATGAAGGCATTGCCTGACGTAGTGAGGGATTCGATACAATTCTTCCATCTTGGCACCTCGGACGGCACCGCGGCTTCAAGGCAGTGTGCCGAGAGGTTAAAACGCGCTACGGTTGGGGCGGGTCTACAAGCGCGGATCGAATGGCGCGGAGAACAGCCGTCGTCCGAAGCGTTCCTCAGCGAGATCGACTGCTTGATTCTTCCGTCTCACAACGAGCCTTTTTCGCTCGCGATGATCGAGGCGTTGCAAGCAGGCGTGCCGGTTCTGCGGGCCGATTCCGGAGGTGCGGTCGACGTGATTGTTCCGGGAGTGAACGGATGGCATTTCCGCAGCGAAGATGCGCTCGATCTTGCTCGGGTTTGGAAGGACGTGGTGCTGCAGAATCGTCTGTCCGAGGTACGGATTGATCCGAGCACGCTCGAGCCCTTCCTCGCTCCTCGGGTGGCGGCGCAGTGGGCCGCGGTCTATGCGCGTCACGCTCCGAGGTAGGGCGAGTCGTCCCTGACGAGCCGTGGCTTGGCTGATTTGAGCTTGAGATGAAATCAATCCCGGCTCGTCAGGGACGACTCGCCCTACCTGCCAATGTCGCGCTCCACGGCCTGGTGTAGTGCTTCTTTCATGACGCGGAGGTGCTGCTCTAAAGTGAAGTTCGCCAGAAAATGCCGTCGCAATTCTCCCTTTGGTCCGTCCGCCATGGCTCGGCCGCGGACCAGTGCGTTGGCGATTTCTTCCGTCCGCTCAGGCTCCACGTAGTGAATCCGCGGAGACGCCGGGAGGAGGCTCGGGATGCCTCTCCAGCGCGTGGTGATGATCGGCAGATCGTAAGCCATGGCTTCGAGCAAAACCAGGGGCTGGCCCTCGTGGGCGTAGGTGGTGGGAAAACAGAAAACGTCGGCGGCCCGCAGCAGCTCGTTTTTTTTACTCTCGTTCGCGAAACCCGAATGTTGAATCGCGCCACCCGAAGCGTTCGCGGCGTCGCGAAACCGGTGTTCCTCGGCCGGCGAGGCGAAGGCGCCCGCGAAGGTCAGCCGAAACGCGTTTGGCTCGCGGGTGTTGGCCAGGACCACTGCGTCGAGCGTGCGGAAGAGACCCTTGGCTTCGCTGCCGAGGCCGAGGAAGAGCACCTCGGTCGTGGCGCGCCTCTCTTTTTCCGGCAGCGGCGCGCCGCGAAGTGGGTCGGGGATCCCGTTGGGCACGATTGTCAGTCTCCGCGGGTTGAATACCGCGGCGTCCTCCGCAAGTTCGGGATCGAGAACGACGGCGAGCTCGGCGCGTCCGAGCAAGGCGCGGGTGAGTCCGCGCTCCAGGGCGTTGGCCTGCCGAGTGGCCCAAGCGCCGAGTCCGACGGCGTGCCAGTGAAGGATTCGTCGCGGGAAAAAAGGGCGGCAGCAGAGCATCACGATCCAGTCCCTGAATACGGGGACCCGCCGACCGGGCGCGGGAACGTAGTAAAAAGCCATCGGCCCACCGGCGAGTCGGGCCCGAAGCGCTTGCCCACAGGCAGCGATCAAGGGGAAGAGTTTGCCCGCCCGACCTCGACCAACATCGGCGGTGTAGTGCGAGAGGCGGAGGTCGACGTGGACGACGGAAAAAGCGGGATCGGCGCGAAGGGCGTCGAGCAGGGCGGCGACCATCACGGACTGACCGTGGACGGGCGGAGGGACTCCGGCAAAAACCAGGAGTTTAAACGGCGACGGACCTCGAGGCTTACCAGTAGGGGCCTCGGGCAACGTCATGGACTTTTCGCGACCGCGCCGCTGTTCGGCGAGACGGTGCCGGAGGAGTCGGGACGATTGGTCAACGATGGCCGCAGGAGACTGCCCATGAAAGAGGAAGCTTCGGGTAAGGGAGAGTTGACGGCGCCGACAGGAGCGAGGGAGGCGGGAGCGGGCGCCGGGACGGGCGCACGATGCCAGAGACCACGGAGGATCAGAGCAAGGGTCTGAGTGGGTGCAAGCTTGGGCGCGTTGCCCGGGAAGTAAGTCATCACCAGTTCGCCGACGAGCAAGGCGACCAACGTCGATCCGGCCACGCCTGCGGCCCCTGCTTTCGGCGCGAGCCAAAGGGACAGCCCGAGATTCACCACCGCTGCGATGAACCGAGCCTGAGCAACGCGATCGCCGCAACCGGCGCGGCGCCAGTACTCGTCGCGGACGATGCCCAAGGCGAGCGGAACCAAGCCCAGCCCGAGGAAGACACCGGTCAGGCTGACGCTCAGTGCGGCGCCGCGGAAGAGGGTGAAGGCGAAGAGAACGGAAAGAGCGATGACGGTGAGGGCAAGTATCCAACCGACGGATGCGGCGCCGTTGAAATCGTCCTCGGTCGCAGCTTCGTTGGACAGAGGCACCTCGTCCGGCGTGGTCCGGGATTTGGCCAGGCGGCCGAGAAGGATGGCGGAGGCGCAGAAAGCGCCGAACTCGAACAGCACGGCCACCGTTCCAAAATGTCCGGCCTCCGAGGCTTTGTTGCACCAGACGACGAGGAGCTGGCTGACCGGGAGGAGGGCGAGGGTGAGGAGAACCGAGCCCAGCGGTTTCCAGCAGGCCTTGGCCCAGTGTCGCGCGGCTTCCCATTCCCAGTGAAACGTCTCTTCTTCGGGTGCGACCCGATCATGGCTGAAGAGCAAAAGCAGGCCGGCCAGCGGCTGCTCCAGCACGATGGCGGCGGCAAACCAGACCGCATCGGCGCCGCACCAGACCAGCAAGCCGATGATCAAGCAGGACAGGATTAGCGCCAGATTATGAGCGAAGAGCGCGCGGGGCCGGTGGGCCGCATCCTCAAAACGCAGTCCGATGAGCAGCGGGGTTTGGGTCAGCAGCACCAGGGCTGCGACCAACCAAACCGATCGCGGCGTGGCTTGAGTTGAAATGACCATCACCAAAACCAAGTAGGCAATTATCCCTGCGCCGCACTTGAGGGCCATTCCCGTGCCCAGCGTTGAGGTTGTATCCAAAGGATGGAGCTTGAGCCGCTCGCGAATCAGCGAGTCGAGCCCCAGTCCGGTGATGGCCGCCAAGATCGCGGCGAGCGCCAGAGCGGATTGGAGAACACCGAAGTCAGCTGCCCCCAAGGACCAAGCCATCGCGAGGCCCGTGACCAGCGCGACGGACGCGCGGAGGAGACGGCTTCGATCGACCAGCAGATAAGCGTACCAAGGAGTCTGAACAGGGAGGGCGGAAGAAGGGGTAGAGGTCATCGCTAAACCCCACTATTTTTGCCTGGAGATGAGCGGCTTGTCACGGCTGCGGCCGGTCACTAACTCGTAAATTTTCCTTTGCCGCTAGGGTCGGGTGGACGAAGGTAGTAGTGTGCCCGCGCTCCCCGTGATCCCGCCGCACCGCGTTGCTCCTCCACTCTCTTGGGCTCCAGCCTCGGCCGCTGCGATCGTGGGCGGTCTGCTCTTTCAGTTTTATGGCAATGCGGCGCGGGGCTATATCGACACCCATTCTCTCTTCTATTGGTGGGGCCTGCAATGGTTCGACCCGGCCTCTGACGCCCAGCAAGGCCCCTTGATTGTGTTGGTGGCGGTTGGGCTGTTCTTTCGTAACCTGCGGGCCGGCGAGATCGCGCCAGGGGATCGGCGAGTCGTAAAAACACCTCCCAAGACCGACTCCCTGGCGGGGTGGCTGGTGGCGGCCGCGCTCGGCTTGCATGTGCTGGCCTACGCGATGCAGCAGACGCGGCTCTCGATCGTTGCGCTTTTCCTCTTCCTTGCGGGCGTGGCTCGACTGGCCGGAGGGAAACGCTGGAGCGACGCGGCGCTCTTTCCCCTGGGCTTTCTCGCACTCGCTATTCCCCTCGGGTTTTTACAACCTCTCGGTTTTTACCTTCGGCTGGCGGTGAGCGACTCCGCAGAGCGAGCGCTCCACCTGCTCCATCTTCCGGTGGTGCGCAATGGCACTCAGCTCTTCGCCCCCGACGGTCGTTTTCAATACGATGTAGCGGCGGCCTGTTCAGGCATCCGGTCGCTCGTCGCGCTGTTCGGGATGTCGCTCCTCGTTGGATACGTGCGACTCCCCCGCGTTTGGGCGCGCGGGTTGCTCGCTCTGGCCACGGTGCCGTTTGCTTTCGCCGGCAATTTTCTGCGCATCCTGGCCATCGTCTTGACCGGCCAGCATTTCGGGCAGGCTGCGGGAACGTGGGTGCATGACCACTCGGGTTTTCTGGTCTTTGCCGTCGTGCTGGGTCTGCTGCTGGCGGTGGTGCCGATGCTGGCGAGGCGGTGCGGTTCGAGCCAGGTGGATCGAGGTGACGCAACGCGCCCCGGCGACGCGGGTGAGGCGGAGCCGGTTAACTCCTCGAATCAGGCGGGTACGGCGGTCCGCCCTCCAGGGCAGAAGGTCTGGCGTATCCCCGTGCTGGTGACGGTTCTGGCCTTGGTGTCAGTGGCGGCGATCAAGCGCCTGGATGCTCGCCCGGCTGAACTGGATGCGGGCGTGCGCATTGCCGCCAACGGAATCGATCCCGCGCCGCTGCCCGAGTTCATTGGCACCGAGTGGATCGGCCAGCGGGTCGATGTGACGGCGGCCGAGCGCGAAGTCCTTCCACCTGATACTGGGTATTCGAGGAGGAACTACGTCTCGGTTCAAGATCGGGCTCACCAGGTTTTTGTTTCAATCGTCCTGAGTGGACGAGACCGCAGCTCGATTCACCGGCCCGAACTCTGTGTCGTCGGCCAAGGCTGGAACATCGTGGAGCGCGAGGAGCGCACCTTGCACTTGGCCTCGGCCCAGGAGTTGCCGGTGACGCTGCTTCGTATTCAACGCGAGGTGACGGAGCGCGGAGGGGAGCGACGCACCGTCTCGTGCTGGCTGGCCTATTGGTTTGTCGGACGGGAGGTGCAAGTTCCCTCTCACGCCAGCATGATCTGGCGGAGCAGCCTCGACCGCCTGCTGCACTTCCAGGCGGACCGTTGGGCCTATGTGCTGGCTCAAGCGCCGCTGGCGGCCGGCGAGAGCGAAGGGTTGCGCCAAATCGAAGAGGTCCTCAGCGCCGTTTGGCCCCAGGTGAAACGCGCGTCTTGACGCCTGACGCGGATCACGCCGCGCTGGTGGGATGCCTCCTGCTCGCCATGTTTTCCTTTTTGCCCTGGGATGGTTGGGACTGGCGTCGGCCTTCGCCGGTTCACCTCCGCCGACCCTGGTTTCCGACGCGCCCGGATTTCTGTTTGTCGAGGGTGAGCCGGTTAACGTCGCTTTGGAACAAAAAGGACCCTGCCGAGAAGGGGTTTATCAATTCGAGGTCCGCGACACGGAAACAGACTGGCGGGCCCACGGTGAGGGAAAGCTGCCCAAGCTGCGCGAGGGCGAGAGCCGGCAGGTCGCTTTCACGCTGCCTCTGCCGGAGCGAGGACTCTACCGGCTCCGCGTATCCGGGAAATCAGGACAAAGTTTTTCCCTCGAGAAAAACCTGGCTCTGACCTTCGCGCCCCGGCCGACCGATCCGCAGTCGCCCTGGGGAATTTTTTATGTCCCACCGGTTTGGTTTGCGCCGAACGATCCGGCCGGTCCGGAGCGCGCCGCCGCGAGCATTCGCCGACTGGGGGCCTCCTGGGTTCGCCTGAATTTCTGGGCGCCGGCCCTGGAGCCGGTCACGATTTCCGCGGCGCCGAGTGGCACCGTGCTGACGCCTGACCTGAAGCGTTGGAAAAGCTACGCCGCCGCGCTGCACCGGGAAGGCTTGAGGATCATGGGCGAAATTTCTCAAACGCCGCGGGTCCTTTCTTCGGATCCCAGTCACGAGGAGACTTTGGGCGACGGCGGGCCGGCTTATAATCGAACGAAGCCGGCGGACTATGCGCTTTGGGAGCAGCTGATGGAAAAAGTCGCGCGGGAATTTCGAGAGGAGATCGACGTCTGGGAAGTGTGGAACGAGCCTGATAACCAAGGCGTGTATTGGCGCGGCAGTCCGGACGAGCTGGTCGATTTGGTGCGACACACCGGTGCCGGCTTGCGTCGCGGAAATCCCGCGAGCCGGATCGTGGGATGTGGTTTCACCTCCACGCCTGCGGGTCGCTTTTTCGCCGAGGCGGCGCTGCGGGCGGGGCTGGCCAAGGAGCTCGATGTATTCAGCTTTCACTACAGCGATCTGCACACCAGCGAAGTCGAGCGCTGGCGTGAGCTCCTGAAAAATTTCCGCCCCGAGCTGCCGCTATGGAACACGGAAGAGCGCTCGCTTGTGCCGATCTTCGACCGAGCCCAAGGGGTGGAACGCAGCTGCAAGTTCCTCCACGTCGCCATCGGTTATGAAGAAACCGAGCCCTTGGTCGACAAGGACTACAGCGCCCGCCCGGCCGCCCTGGCCTTCGCGACCGGGGCGCACATTTTAGGAAGTGCGAAGTACCTGCGAACGGACCTCGTCGCGGGAGGAAGTCTGCACATTTTCTCGCAGGCCGGAGCGACCATCGGCGTCTATCAAGCCGAGCCGCTCGCGCGTTTTCTCGCCACGTCCAAGGTGGCGACGGAGGTCATGGTTCTGAAAGCGGAGGGCGAAACGGGGCCTCTGCTCGTGACCAATCTCCGAGGAAAAACGCGCGAACTGCGCCGGGTGAGGCAGGAGGGAAAAGTCTCTCTGGTTACGACTGAATCGATGCTTTTTCTGCAAGGCTGGAAGACCCTCGCGGCCGAGCCGATTTCGCCGGAGCGATTTGGCCGTTTCGAGGCGGAAAACGGCCACTTTGGGTCGGGCTGGCGACGCGTCCTGGCTCGAGATGCTTCAGGGCAAGCCCTCCTTGAGGCCAATCGAAACGCACCGGCGGGAAGCTCGACCGAGTTGCGGCTCGATTTACAAGTAGCGGACGATGGCGACTATGAGCTCCTTCTGGCCGCTCAGGCCGTGCCGGAAGGGGGAAATTCGGATACAGGCTTCACCTGGTCGGTGGATGACGCGCCGCCCCAGACGGTGGCGAAACTGCCGGAGCCGCTGCCGGGCGGAGAAGCCGCGGGCGTGCGCCTCCTCGGTCACGTTCATCTCGCTCCCGGTCCCCATCCCCTTCGGCTCACCTCGACCAGCCCGGCTCCCGCGCCCACGGCGTTGCGGTTGGACGCCGTCGCACTCCGGCCGACGGCTAACAAAGCACGTGTTCTTCCAACGAAGAAAGGTTGAAGTTTCTCGGCAGGTTCCTAGTTTTCCGCCTCTTGATCTTAGCCAGCGCCGCTGCCGACTTCGCGTTTATGCTTGCTGCGAGTGACCCCGACGTTTGGTCACTGGCGGTTTCCGCGACCGTGGGTGTTTCGGTCGGCTTCTTTGGCGTCTGGCTGTTGACCCGCCACACTCGGCGAAACGCCGAGACCTCGGCTTCTCAGTTGATCGACGTGGCCCGTCGTGAAGCGGCTGTAGCCGCTCAGGAGATACGTCAAAAAGCGGAAGAGGAAATTCAAAGTCGCCGCGCTGAAATGAACCGCGAGTTCGATCGGCGAGAGATCGAGAGTGATATCAAGCTGCGCGAAATCCGCGCCCACGAGGAGTCCCTCGCGCTGCTCGATTATCAATTGGAGCAAAAGCAAGAACGCCTGGCCCGCGAAAACGCCGCGCTCACTCAAGCGCGCGACGCGATCCGCGCCCTTTCGAAGAGCCTGCGCAAGCGGCTGGAAGGCGTGTCGCAGATGGACGCGGAGGAGATCAAGCGCACGCTCCGCGAAGAAGTCATGCTGGAGTGCCAGGACGAATTTCGCGCCTTGAAACGCGAGACGCTGGAGAAGTCCGACCAGGAACTGCAGAACGAGGCCAAACGGATTTTAATCACCGCGATGCAGCGGCTCGCCTCGAAGCCGAACAACGACATCACCGCGACCATCGTGCACCTCCCGAGCGAGGAAATGAAGGGGCGCATCATCGGTCGCGAAGGTCGTAACATCAAGGCCTTCGAAGCCGCGACGGGCGTCACGCTCCTGATCGATGAGACGCCGCAGATGGTGTTGATTTCCTCCTTCGATCCAGTGCGCCGCGAGATCGCGCGCGTGGCGTTGGAGACCTTGGTCAAGGATGGACGTATCCACCCGGCCAGTATCGAAGAGTTCGTCAACCGGGCGCGCGAAGACGTCGAGTTGAACGTGATGCAGGCGGGCGAAGAAGCGGTCCAGCGCTTGGGCGTGAACGGCCTTCATCCCGAAGTGATCAAGCTTCTGGGCCGTCTAAAATATCGCTTTTCCTACACCCAAAACGTGCTGGATCACTCGATCGAGGTAGGCTCGCTCTGCTCGATGATCGCGAGCGAGGTCGGCCTCGATCCCAATGTCGCGAAACGCGCCGGACTGCTCCACGATATCGGCAAAGCGGTCGACGCTGAATACGAGGGCAGCCACGCCATCATCGGCGCGGACGTGGTGAAGCGCCACGGAGAAACGCCGATCGTGGTCAATGCCGTCGCCGCGCACCACGAAGAGGTGAAACCCGAGACGGTTTATGCCGGCCTGGTGATTTTGGCGGATACAGTCTCGGCCGCACGCCCGGGCGCGCGAGCGGAGTCGATGACCAGCTATATCCAACGTTTGGATCGCTTGGAAAAACTCGCGCTGGCGCTCGACGGCGTGCAGCAGGCCTATGCAATCCAAGCGGGCCGCGAGATCCGTGTAGTGGTTTCGCCACAACAAGTGACGGATGAGCGCGCGAGAGAAATAGCCAAGACCCTCCGCCGAAAAATCGAAGACGAGCTGCAGTATCCCAGCACGATCAAGATCACCGTGATCCGCGAAAGCCGGTTTACGGAAACCGCGACCTAGGCCCGCGGAGCGGGAAGTAACAGGGGACAAGTATCAAGTAGCAGGAGACAGCGGCGCTGCGCGCGTGAGGTGGGTAGGCTGGAAGATCGATCTGAATTCGGAGCTCTTGCGGGTCGGCACCACCGTAGCGGAAGCGCTTCCGCTTCTGTAAACGGGGCCCATTTTCCCGCCGCTCCCGCGCCGGGCTACAGGAACCCTCGCCTGCGGCAAAGCCGCGCTCTTTCTTGGTACTTGTTACTTGCTCCTTGTTACTTTGCCTTTTGCCTACTGCCTTTCCTTCCGCCTATGGCCGATCCGAAAATCCTCGAAACCTTTCCCAATCCCGCGGGGCACCGTGACTATGTGATCGAGCATACGCATCACGAGTTTACTTCGGTTTGCCCGATGACCGGCCACCCGGATTTTGCGGACATCTTGGTGCGCTACGTGCCGGACAAGACCTGCGTGGAGCTGAAGTCGTTGAAGCTTTATTTTCACGCCTTTCGCAACGAAGGGATTTTCTTCGAAGCGGCCACCAATAAGATCTGCGACGAACTCGGGGCCGCGCTGAAGCCGCGGCGGCTGACTATCGTGGCGAATTGGAAGGCCCGCGGTGGCTTTTCGTCGGTCATTACGGCGGACTGGAAAGCGTAAAGCCGGTCGATTTTCTCAGTTTTCGAACGCTTGCCCTCTTTCGCAAAAATCAGTTGTCTTCTTCTATGAAACTACCCCTTTCAGCACTGGTGTTGATCACGGCGGGCGCGGCTTTTGCGGCGGAAAAGGTTCCCCTGACCTTCAGCGCGATCCTGACCACCAGTAAGGAAAAACGCTTTGGCGTGGCAACCGAAGGTGGGACGCACAGCGCCTGGGTCGTGCTCGGGAGCGAATTCGAGGGTTATCAACTTTCTGGTTACGACGACGACTCGCAGACGCTCACTCTGCTGCACAACGGCAAGACCTATAAGCTTCCGATGGCGAGCGGGAATGTGAAACCCATGAGTTCGAAGGCCACGCTCGATGACGCGACGGTGGTTTTGAGCAAAATGAAGTTCGAGCAAATGATGGCTCGAACCCTGATCGATCAACAGAAGCAAACGGTGGCGTTGCTTTCGAAGCAAATGCTGGGGCAGATGAGCACTCAGGTTCCGTCAGACGAGCTGGCCGCGTTCCAAGGGAAACTGACCGACACGCTCTGGGCCGAGATGAAGCCCGAGGATTTGAAGAAAGACGTGGCCAAGATTTACGCTGATCTGTTTTCCAAGGAGGAACTGCGGGCCATGAGCGATTTTTACGCCACGCCGGCGGGCGGTGCTTTGATCGACAAGCAGCCCCAGATGCAGCAGAAAATGATGGATCTGGTCACTCCGCGGATGCTGAAGGCGATGCCGCGTATCCAAGAAATGTCGACGGAGTTCATCGCGCAGCAGAAGGCCAAGAATCCTTCTGGAGTGCCCACCGCGCTGAAGCCGACGGCCTCTGGATCGACCGCGAATGCTCCAGTGCCGGCGCCCGCGCCGGCCAAGAAGTCCTGAGGCGTGTATCCGTTTTAGCCTGACAAGCTGGACCGCGTTCCGGCCATCAGGCGTTCAGCGTCTGTATGACTTGAGCATGTAGTCCCGGCGTGGCCGCGACAATCGAGGTGCCCTTCATCGGGTCGCCTCCTCGCCAATCGGTGATCACGCCGCCGGCTCCGCGCACCACCGGAATGAGGGCGGCGATGTCCCAGGGATTCATGATCGGGTCGATCATGATGTCGGCCCAGCCACTGGCGAGCAGGAGGTAACCGTAACAGTCGCCCCAGGTCCGATAGAGTTTCACCTGCGCGGCGAGCCGATCGGAGGCGGCGCCATTTTGATATTTCGCCAGATTCAGGGTGTCGCTGGTCAGCAAGGTCGCCGCGCTCAATTGGGTGGTCGGCCGAACTCGGACCGCTTGCCCGTTGAGCGAGGTGGTTTGTCCGTCGCCCACAATTAGCTGCCGCAGGATCGGCTGATGAATCGCCCCGAGCACGGGCTGACCTTGGTGGAGCAGCGCAATCAAGGTCCCGAAGAGCGGACAGGCAGAGGTGAATGATTTGGTGCCGTCGATCGGATCGAGAACCCAGACCCACTCGGCGTCGGGTCGCGTGCTGCCCAATTCTTCACCGATGACGCCGTGCTCCGGGAAACGTTTTTCAATCAGTGAGCGCAGGAGTTCTTCGGCCCCGCGGTCGGCGATCGTGACCGGACTGGCGTCCGCCTTCGTTTCCACCGCTACGTCCAAGCGCCCAAAGTAGGGGCGAATGAAATCGCCGCTGCGCTCAGCGAGTTCGATCAGAAAGGCGCGATAAACGTCGAGGGACGGAGAAGCCATTTGGGCTTTATGAGCACGAATGGGCGGCAAGGGAAGGCGAGGATTTTGGCGCCGCGCGACGGGCGAAATCCGAAGGCAGAAGGGGAATGCTGAATGACCAATGACCAATGACCAATGACCAATGACCAATGACCAATGACCAATGACCAATGACCAATGACCAATGACCAATGACCAATGATTTTTACCAGGGGGTAATTGCGAAATAGCAACTCCGTTTCGATGCTCATGGCGAATCTCGCGTTATTACCACGCTTGTTCTCGAAGCCTGTCTGTTCACGATGATCCCGCCGATGCGCTGGTCCGACACACCGATTCACTTCATTGATTTCGAGGGCAATCTGACCTCGGGGATTCTTGAATACGGCGTGGTCACTCTCCTTGGTGGTCGGGTAATGGAGACGCGTACGCGGCTTTGCGGGCCGGTGGGTCGAATCCGTCCCGCGGATACAGCGATCCACGGTTTGGATGAGCGCCTGGTCGGAGCCGAAGCGCCCTTCGAGGTCGAGTTCGACGCCTTTGCCCGGTTGCGCGAAACCGGTCCGCTTGCGGCGCATTATGCTCACGCTGAAAACACCTTGATCAAGTCCGTTTGGCCGTATCCACGGACCTCGCCTGATTTTGCCCGCCCCGGCGAAAAAATCACGAGCTGGGCGCCGTGGATCGATACCGGCCGGCTCTACACCCAGCTCTTTCCTTCGCTGCCCTCGGGGAAACTCGAAGAACTTGTATCCACCTTTCAGATTACCGATACGCTGCAGACTCTGGCCGCGGCGCATTGCCCGCCGCTGCGGCGGCAGTTTCACGCCGCGCTTTACGATGCCCTAGCCGGGGCACTCCTCCTGCTGGCGCTCGGTCAGCGTCCGGAATTCGGTCAGATGACCTTGGGCTGGCTTCTCCAGATGAGCACCCTCAATCCCGAGCGCCGCGCCGCCCTGCAGCAGCGGGAGATGTTTTGACGGACGGGTGGAGCGACGTGTAACCACGCGGGGAATACAGACCGCTGCGCGGCGTGACCCGCGATCGAGAGTTCGTTCGTCTGATCAGCTCCAACGCTCTTTGGGCGGCAGTGGCCCCGGTGACGTCTCGGTGGGAAATTCGCGGAGGCCCAATCCCTGCGCGAGAACGCCGACGACGAAAAGCGGATTATAAACGGCATAACGCCGAAAGAGCCGGCGCGGTTCGCGGCTGAGGCGATAGAGCCATTCCAAGCCGAGCCGCTGCATCCAGGCCGGGGCCATCGGGAGCCGACCGGCGAGAAAGGGAAAAGCGGCACCGACCGCGATGAGCGGCGCGGCTTGAAAGGCCCTCATTTCGTGAACCCAGATCTCCTGGCGAGGACAACCCAAGCCGCAAAAAATCAGGTCGGGATTGCTCGCGCGAATCGCTGCGACGTCTTCCATCCACTCGTCTTCTGTCGCGCGGCGAAAACGCGAGGGCCGGGTACCGGCGATTTTCAGGGTGGGATGTTTCTGAAGGAGGGCCGCGGTCAAAGCGGAGAGGGTGGCCGGATCGCTGCCGTAGAAAAAAACCGTCAGTCCTTCCTCCGCCGCCCGAGCACAGAGGTTGCGGGTGAGAAACGGTCCATAGACGCGATCGCTCAGATCGGTGTCATAAAGCCAATTCAGCGCCCAGCGGACCGGTTGTCCGTCGGGTGTGACCAGGTTGAACTGATTCAATCTCCCTCGATGCTGCGGATCGAGCGCGCCGGTCATGACCCCGTGTACGGCCAGAGCGGATACGCAGAAACTTTCTTTGGCCTTCGCCGCCCGCACGATTTCACGGACCGCGAGGGCGTAGCTGGTGGGGTGGACCCGGACGCCGAGGATGTTGCGCGGCTCGCTCGCGCCGAAAGGAGAAGCGTTCACGCGGACTCGGAGATTTCAGAAAATTCCTTGGGCGATACGAGGACGAAGCAGGCCAGAACGCCCAGTGCCGTGATCCCGAGCAGCAGGGCTCCGAGGAGCGGAATTCCGTCCGCAGCAACCACGCCGACGGAAGCGGTGGCGAGAAACATCAACACGCCAGAGGCAACGCTGCGTCCGTTCATCCCGACGTTTCGCCGTTTCAAAACATCGCTGCGCGGCGAAGGCCTCATCTCGGTTGATCTCAGCCAGCCGCAGGCCGACGAGGTCGCGGCCGCGGTGGCGAACGCGATTGAGGCCAGACCCGGGCGCCCTGTCACCGCCACAGCACTACAAAGAAGTAAGGCGAGGCTCAAGGGAAGGGCCATGGCGGCGGCAATTTTCGCGGTGCGCAGACGAAGCTCCGGCAATGGACTGCTTCGGATCAGATCGAGTCCTTCTTCTCCATCGACCGCCACGCTGACCAAGAGCAAGGAAAACTGCACCGCCACGATCACGCTTAGGGGCGCGAGCAAGTTGAAGCCGCCCATGGCGCGAAACCCAAACAACGCGGGCAGCACATACATGACGGAGGGCAACACTTGAGAAAGCAGCAGCGGGTCGCGCCGGATCAGGCGCAGCTCTTTTAGCAACGTGGCGCGGAATGCGCCGGACTGGACGCGATGGCGTCGGCGGCCGACACTCCGCCGCTGGGAACGCGAGACGGATTCTTGGACCCCGACGAGGAAAACGCGGGCCAGCAGTCGGCCGGTGATGACAGTGGAAAAAATCGCGAGACCCCCGAGCAGGAGCAGGTCTCGTCCCATTCCCCGTCCGGATCCGGCGCGGGCCACGATTAGACCGACCGGCGAAGCGAGAACGGATTTGAAGGCATCCCAGATCCAATTTTTCTCTCCTTCGGGAATGAAACGATTCGATTGGAACGCGAGGTAAACCGTAGCACCCAGAACCGCGCCGAAGACCTGAACCCAAGTGCGCGCTTGGCGCGGGCCCATCAGGCGCACCATACCCAAGGCGGTCGAGGTCCCGATCGAGGCCGAGATCAATGCGAGAAAGATCCAGGTGGGATAGGCGGCGGCGTAGCGCGCCTTGAGACCGAAAATGGCCCCGTTGATTAGCGGGAGAAGGAAAAGTGCAGTCGTCAGGAGGGAGCTGAGAAAAAGCGTCAGTATCCGAGAAAACAGGACAGCCCGCGGGGAAATCGGGGAGGCAAAGAGCAGATCGAGATCGTTATGATCGAAGAGCAGCCGGATCGCGTTGGACATGGCCGCCCCGATCATCATGAAGACGAAAAACGCCCAGGTCGTCGCCTGGGTTTCCAACGAGGGTTCGACCGAGAGGTAGGAAAAAACCGAAATGCTGACGGCGTGGGAAATCGTCAGAACCAAGCCGAACAGCACACCGTTGAAAAGGAGCGAGCGTTTGCTCGAGAGCATCGCTCGAAAGAGGAGGCGGAGATCGTTTCCGAGCAGCAGGCGGATCTGCGCGGCAGTCGAGTTCATGCTGGGAGTTCAGGCGGGGTCGCGGAGGTCACGCGGAGAAACACATCCTCGAGCGTTCCTCCGGTTTCGCCGGCGCGCTGACGGAGTTCATCGAGCGTGCCCTCTGCCGCCAGTCGGCCGGAGGTGATGATGCCGATGCGTTCAGCTAAACGTTCCGCGACGTCGAGGATATGGGTGGTGAGGACGACGGTCCCTCCGCGCCGCACGAAATCGAGCAAGATATCTTTGACCAACCGGGCCGCTGCCGCGTCGAGCCCGGTGAGCGGCTCGTCGAGGAGCATGACCGTTGGGGCGTGGACCAAGGCGCCGGCGAGCGCCATTTTCTGCTTCATGCCCCGGGAAAACGTTTCCAAGTAGTCGTCGCGTTTTTCCCAGAGCCCGAGGGTTTGAAGCAGCTCTTCCGCCCGCGGCTGACTTTCGGTTGCGGGCAAGCTCCACAAAGCGGATACAAATTCCAAGTACTCCATCGGCCGCAGTTTTCCATACAGCACGGGGTCATCCGGGACATAGGCCAGCGGCCGCTTGGCCGCGGCAGGTTCGCGGATGACGGAGATGCCCTGGATCATCACCTCACCCTGGTCTGGTTTCAGCAAACCGGAGAGCAACCGAATCGACGTCGTTTTCCCCGCGCCATTAGGGCCGAGGAAACCATAGAGCATGCCCTGGGGTACCCGGAGATCGAGACCGTCGACCGCCACCGTGCTACCGAAGCGTTTGCGCAGTCCACGGGTTTCACAGGCCAGCGTAGGCTCGGTTGAACCAAGGGACGTCATTTCCATCGAAGCCTGGTGCGGTTGCGGGAGGCGAGCAACGTGATTGTACGGTGTATCCGGTTTCTTGGGTGGCAAACCGCGAAGGGAGGAACGAGGCGAGGTCGCTCTCTCACTGCCAACGAGCGATCAGCGCTTCGACTGAGGTCTCGGCCAGCGAATTGAGGCGCAGGTCGACGTGGCCAAAGGCGTGTTGCAGGGTTGATGGATTGGGCACGGCGACACACCAAAGCCCGGCGCGTTTAGCGGCCAGGCTTCCGGCTTCCGAATCCTCGAAAGCAATGGCTTCGGCGCCAGCGAGGCCGAAATCGTGCAAGACCGCTTGGTAAAGATCGGGCTCGGGTTTTCCGCGAGCGACATCGTCGCGGCATTTCACCACCTCGAAAAATCTGGCAAGGCCCAGTCGCGCTAGGTGTGTATCCACCCAGTCATGATGCGAGTTGGAGGCGACGGCAATGTGCAGTCCCCGTCGCTGGGCGTCGCGGAGGAAGGTCTCCACTCCGGGAAGGATTTTTTGGCCGAGCAGGATTTCCCGCGAGCGCTTTCTGTATTCGCGGTCCAAAGCCGCGCGATCAACCGAAGGCTCAAAGGCAACCCAAGGATCGAAGGCGACGTCGACATGGCCGACGATTTTGGCGGCGTGCTCCGGTGAATACGGCACCCCCGCCTCGAGGTGAAGCGCTTCCCAGGCTTGGAGAATGGGAGTTTCCGTATCGAGAATGAGACCGTCGAAATCAAAAACCAGGGCACGAATCATACAAAGAAGTTATTCTGCCCACAGAACGGACGGAAGACACGGCAGAAGTCAGACGTCGGAGGTCAGATGTCAGAGGTCGGACACCTGAGATCAGAGGTCGGAGGTCGGAAACTGGACGGGGAAGCTGGGGTGGTGGCGGGGTCCCACGAGAACGCTGAGCGGGGGCTGACTTGGATCTCTGATCCGGTCAGATCATGGCTGGGGCGTTGTTCACCTTGATTGCTGCTCGGCTTCGCAGCAGGCCGAGGTGTGCTGCCAGCACCAATACAAGCAAGAGGGCAAATCCGGAACGGGGGCCGAAATAGTCGATGATGGCCAGGGCGCCGACGAGCAAGGTCCGCATCAGCCGGTCGAATACGTTGTAGAACGTGTTGATCCGACCCATCACTTCGTTGGGGATGAGGTGCAGCATCAGCGCGCTGCGAGCGACGCGACAGCCGGCATTGCCGAAACCCAGCAGCACGGTGGCAGTGAGGTAGAGTGTAGGAATCGGGACTAGCACCAAAACACAGAGCCCGCTGATGAAGACGAGCATCGTCGCGGCGATGGTGTGGTAGGCGCTGTGCTGGGCGATCAGGCGAGGTAAGAGCGCCCCGGCGACAACCGCACCCAAGGCGAAACTGATTTCTCCGGTGCCGAAGACCTTCGCATCAGCGTGAAGGGTCTGAGAGACGTAGATCGGAAAGAGGTAGTTGCTGGCCATGACCGCGATGAACGGAATGAACGAGCAAGTGAGAAAAAGGGTGAGTTGAGGCTGCGCTCGGAGCCAGGCCCAGGCTTCGGCGGACGCGTGCCAGACCCGCCGTGAGGCAGCCGTGGTGGAAAGTTTCTCCAAGTGGGTGGCGCGGTAGGGCAGGCCGGCGAGGAGGACGAAACTGATCAAATAGGTCGCGGCATCGAAGAGCAGGATGCCGTAGAGCGGCACCCCGCGGTCGACCAAGTATCCGCCTAGCCCGCCGGCGATCATCATCGCGGTTTGACCCTGAATTTCCAGCAGACCGATCAGGGACTGATACTGCGAGCGCTCGAAAAGCTGCTGGATGAAGGCGAATTTGGCCGAGTAGTGGAGAGTGTAATACAACATTCCGCAGAAATAAATCGTGACCAGTTGCCAGGTATCCACTCGCCCGAGCGCCAGCGCGGTGATCGCCATGCCGGCAGTGGCCGCCAACCCAAAGAGTTCGCTGGCGAGCAGCATGGTCTTGCGGGAGGAACGATCGATCAGCGTGCCATAGTACGGCATGATGAGAAACAAAACGAGCGTCGTGGCGATCGTGCACCAGCGGAAGACCTCGTTGCCGTGGGCGCGGTTCACCATCAGCCACGGCACGGCGAAGATGGTCACGCCGGAACCGATTGATCCCAGAGTGTTGGCGATCAACAGACGCAGGACGCGAGGGTCGCGGAGAAGCTCTTTCATTCGGGCCGTGAAAAGTGCGAAGGTGTGAAAGTGGAAGGTGTGGCAGCGGCGGCTTCCGTCGCGTCTTACAAGCCTTGCGTATCCACCAACCAGATCAAGGAGGCGAGGGCGGCGGCGCCGAGTTCGAGTTCGCGCGGACTCACGTTCTCGATGCTGTCGATCCGGGTGTGGTGGAAATCGAAATACCGCTGAGCATCCGGCACCAGGCTCGCGACGGTCACGCCCTGGACGAGCAAAGGTCCGACGTCGGCCCCGCCCGTGCCTTTATGAAACGAGTACAGGCCATATGGTTCAAGCAGGTCGCGCCAGCGCGCGACCCGTTCGTGCATCGGCTGACTGGTGTGACCGATCGAAAAACCGCGTGGCTGGAATCCGCCGTTGTCGGTCTCGACCGCGAAGAGGTGCTTTTCCTTCTCCTCTTTCGCCACCCGAGCGTATTCGATCGCGCCCGCCAGGCTGTTTTCCTCCGCGACAAAAAGGACGCAGCGCAATGTATGACTCGGGCGAATACCGAGGACGTGGAAAAGGCGCATCACTTCGATCGATTGCACCACGCCGCTCCCGTCGTCGTGGGCTCCCGGAGCGACGTCCCAGCTGTCCAGGTGGCCGCCGACCAAAATGATTTCCTCGGGCGATTCGCTGCCTCGAATTTCGGCAATGAGATTGTGCGAAGGCGCGTCGGGGAGCCACCGACTGTGAAGTTGGATTTCCACTTCGGCGTCGGGTCGCTCCTTCAGGGTGGCGCTGAGGCGGTCGGCGGCGAGGGTGCTGAGGGCGGCGGCGGGAATTCGCGCCTGGTCGGGGGGAAAGCTGGTGTTTCCGGTGTGAGGGATATCGTCGAGGCGGTGGGTCAAGGAGCGGACCAACGCGGCCGCCGCGCCATACTTGGCGGCTTCGGCCGGACCGCGGTTCCGCTGATCTCCGGCTTCGGCGTAGGCGACATCGGGCCGGATTTCGGTCGCCCGCATTGGACAATTGAAGAACACGATCTTGCCCGCCACCCGATCGCGGCCGAGCTGGGAGACCTCCGCGAGCGATTGCACTTCGATGACTCGCGCGCGCAGCCCGCCCTCGGGCGTCGCGACCACGCCGCCGAGCGCGAGGGCTTTAAGGGCGACGGGTTCCTTCTTGGCGTCGCCGGCGGGAAGCAACTGCACCTTCTCGGGCTCACCTCGCTCCCAGTGGGGAACTTTGACCGGTTGCACCCGCACGGAGTCGCACCCGGTTTCGCGGAGCACCTGCTCCGCCCAAGACAGGGCTTGGTCCAAGGGTTGAGAGCCGGCGAGGCGACCGGGAAAACGAGTGGTCAGTTCGCGCAGCTGCTCATAGGCCGGCGAATGACTGAGCGCTTCGTCGTAGAACTTGCGAATCTGGTCTGACGGATCAGAGGCGCCCGCTTTTTCGACCATGCCGACTGCGACCCAAAGAAAAATAACTCCAGCCCAGTTAATACCGCGCATGAGGGGACGTTTTGCGTGTGCCCGCTCGACGCAAGTCAGCTTTTCATTAAGGTCGCGCGCCATGCATACAGCCGGAGAAAAATTTATATATACACTTTTCCTCACCACCGCTCTTATGACCAACGCCGCTCCCGCCAAACCCGAGACGCGCAACCGCGCGGAAATTCCCTCCCAGTACAAATGGGATTTCACTCCGATCTTTGCGGACTGGCCGGCGTGGGAAAACGGCTTGAAAGCACTCGAGGAAAAAATGGCCACTTACGCGGCGCTGAAAGGCACCTTGTCGCAGGGCCCGGCGGCGTTGTTGCACGCCTACCAGCTGAACGACGAAATCGGCCAACTTCATTATAAGGTCTACCGGTATCCCCAGCTGCAGCGTGACGTCGACCTGCGCAATAACGATATCAGTGCGAAGCTGCAGCGCGTCCAGGCCGCGACAGCCCGGTTCGGAACTGCCACCGCCTGGTTCACGCCGGAACTGCTCACCATTCGACAGGCGACGGTGGAGAAATGGATCGATGAAACCCCCGCGCTCGCGCCCTATCGCTTCTCGATCCTCGACGTGTATCGACAGCAGCAGCACGTGCTCGATGAGAAAGGCGAGCGTCTCCTCTCCTATGCCTCGCAATTCAACCATACCCCAACCGCTGCGTTTCAGGAGTTGAGCACGAGTGATATCAAGTTCCCTAAAGTGACTTTTTCGGACGGGAAAGAACTGACCCTCACGCCCGGCACGTACCAACAAGTCCTGATGACAAATTATAATCAGGCGGATCGCGCGAAGGCATTCGATGCGTACCTGAAAACCTACGGCGCGACGGTCAATACTTACGCGGCTTTATACAACGGCGTGATGCAACGCGGCTGGTTTGTAGCCCAGGCACGCAACTACCCCAGCACGATGGAAGCGGCGCTGGACAACAACAACATCCCGCCGCCGGTCCTCGAAACCCTGGTTAGCACGACACGAGCCGGGACGGCGCCGCTCCAACGCTACTTCCGCCTCCGCAAAAAGCTACTCGGGTTGGAGACTTATCATCCCTATGATGGCTCTATACCGATCTATAAAGTGGACCGGACCTATCCCTACGACGATGCCAAAGCGATCGTGATTTCCTCGGTCGCTCCCCTGGGCGAAGAGTACGTTTCGAAGTACAAGAAATTCGTCTCGAGCGGGCGGATCGACGTGTACGAGAACGATGGCAAACGCTCTGGTGCCTACAACGCCGGTGTCTATGGAGTGGGCCCGTATTTATTACTCAACTACAATGACACCATCGATGCGGTGTTCACTTTTGCGCACGAGGCCGGTCATGCGATGCACACCGTGCTCTCGTATGAAAACCAACCGTTCGTCAATTCGGACTACACCATCTTTGTCGCGGAGGTCGCCTCCACCACCAACGAGCGCTTTTTGCTGGAGAAGCTGCTGACCGAAACGACGGATCCGAAAGAACGCTTCGTCCTTCTGCAGCACGCGGTCGACGCGATTGTCGGCACCTTTTATACCCAAGTGCTCTTCGCCGATTTTGAACTGCAGGCGCACCGGCGGGTGGAAAAAGGCGAGCCGATCACCGCGGAGGTGTTGAATGGAATTTACCTCAAGCTCCTGAGCGACTATTACGGGGATGCGGCGACGATCGACGATCTCTATAAGTGGACCTGGACGCGTATCCCCCATTTCTACAACAGCCCGTATTACGTTTATCAGTACGCCACTTGCTTTGCTTCCTCGGCGCGGCTCTTCAAGGCCATGATGACGGGCGAGGCTTCGACCCGGAAAGAAGCGACGGATAGGTATCTCACCCTTTTGAAGAGCGGCGGTAACGATTATCCGATGGAGCAGTTGAAGAAAGCCGGAGTAGATTTAACCCAACGCGAGACGGTTCAGGCCGTGGTGGACCAGATGGAGGAACTCGTGACCCAGCTGGAGACGGAGGCGGCGAAGATCGACGCGAAGAAGAAGTAGTCCCGATACGTGCACACCGTGCCGCGGTTGGGAAGAACCGCGGACACGACGTGCTCTACAACCACCTACGCCGGCGCATAAACAACCACATTGCATAGGTGCCGGACAGGGTGAGCGCGGCGGCCACGGGGTAGCCATGGTGCGCGCTCAACTCGTGCATGTTGGTGAAGTTCATTCCGTACCACCCTGCCACGACCAGGGCGGGAAAGGAGAGAGCAGTGATGCCAGTGAGCACCCGGACGCCTTCATTGGCCTCGTGACTCGATTTATTGAGGAAAATGCGGAAGGATAAGATCAACTGTTCCGACCAGATCCCGGTCTGCGATTCGATGCGGGCAAGCTCCTCGCTCAGATCACGTAGGTAAGGAAGCACTACGCTGCGGATCAAGCGATGTTTTCCCTGGGCAAGGTCGAGCGCGATCTGTCGTTGGGGGCGGACGATCTGGCGCAGGCGCGACAATTTTTTCCGGAGGGCCACGACCTTGGGGAAAAGTTCGTTCGCGCTGATCGACTCGAGCACGCCTTGCTCCAGCCGCTCGATCTCTCCGCGCAATGCGTCGAGCGCGGGACGATAGCCCTCAACCATGTTGTCTAAAATCGTGTAGGCGAAGCGATCCGCTCCTTGGACCGTTAGGGTGGGGGCCTTTTTAAAACGATCAAGCGCCTGATTGACCGAATGCAGCGGGACGCGGTGGTAGGTGACGAGGTAGTTTTTGCCCAAAAACAAATCCAGTTCTACCATGCGAAACTCGCCGCCTTCGCCGCACTCCACTCCATGCATCACCAAGTAGAGGTAGTCGTCGTACGGTTCCAGTTTGGGAAAGGGTGAATCGGAAACGCAGTCCTCGATCGCCAAAGAATGAAAACCGAAAGCAGTTTCCAGCACCTCCTTGATCTCCTTTTCCGAAGGATCAGAGAGGTCGACCCAGAGCAACGTAGCTGGCTCCGCGCGAATCGCGGCCAGCGTGTCCGGCGGAGGATTTTGCTCCGCTAGCTTGTGCTCACGGTAGACGAGAGTGGTGATCATGAGCTTCGCAATGACCAATGACCGAATGACCAATGACCAATGGCGGCCCTCGGAAATCGTAGACATTTGGATACATGATTCGAATCACAGGTCATTGGTCACTGAGTCATTGGTCTTTTCGCGCGCACGCGCGCTAGATCCATTTCCGGCGTTTGCACCAGAGCCACATGATCCAGGTGAGGACCACGGTGGAGACGAGCGCGGCGGGGTATCCATAAGCGGACTTCAATTCGGGCATGTGCTCGAAATTCATCCCATACCACGTGCCGATCAGCGTCGCGGGGAGCGTGAGGGCGGTGAGAGCGGTCAGGGCTTTGATGCCTTCGTTGGCTTGGAAATCGGATTTACTCAGAAACAAATCGAAGGAGATGAGTGCCTGGTCGGCGTAGGTGGCCGCGGTTTCGTCGATCTTGATCAGGTTGTCGCGCAGGTCGCGAAAGTACGGGAGCATCAGTCCCCGGATCAACTTGCTGTCCCCATGCGCGAGGCGATTCACCAGCTCGCGCTGCGGACGAACGATTTGCCGGAGGTGACCGATTTCCGATTTCACCTGCAGCAAGGTGGGAATGAGGTTCTTGTCCACATCGGTGGCTAAAACGGTTTCCTCAATCGCTTCCAGCTCGGCGTGCAGCTCCTTCATGACCGGCTGGTAGTTGTCGACGACCAGATCGAGGATCATGTGGGCGAGTCGGTCCGGCCCGCGAGCGACGATCCCGGTCGCCTTGATGCAACGATCGATCGCGCTCTGCATGGACTTCAGCGGAGTGCGATGAAAGGTAACGAGGTAGTCCTTGCCTAAATACAGGTCGAGCTCCGTGGTATTGAACTTCTCGGTACGGGTGAAATCGACCGCATGGGTCACGAGAAAAAGATAATCCTCGTAGTCTTCCATTTTCGGGAGCGAACTCGGGTTGATGCAGTCTTCGATCGTGAGCGGGTGAAATTGAAACACGCCCTCGAGGATTGTTTTGATTTCCTCGTCCGTTGGGTTGTTCAGGTCGACCCAGAGGATCAGTCCCTTGTCCGCGCGGACCAATCGCAACGCTTCGATCTCGAGATCGCGTCCGACCAGTTTACCTTCGCTGAAGACGAAAGATTGGATCATGCAGAGAGCGCCGAGAATTACCGGTGGTCTTCGGCCGGCAAGCCCAACTCACGTAGTCAAGGTGGTGAACCGCTCCGATTTTCTCTGGTGTCGGCCCAGAAGTTGTTGTGGGGTGATTTATGCGGTATCTCAGACGGGTTTCTTGGGCAGCGGTGTTTTTCGCCGTTTTATTCGGCGCGGGCGAAGGCAGGGTGCAAGCGGACGAAGGCATGTGGCTCCTGAACGCGCCTCCCGTCCAGCAGTTGAAAGAAAGATACGGTTTCGAACCGACGCCCGCGTGGCTGGAGCACGTGCAAAAATCCTCGGTGCGTTTCAACAACGGAGGCTCGGGTTCCTTTGTTTCGGCCGACGGATTGATCATCACCAATCATCACGTTGCGGCCGACATCGTGCAGAAGCTGAGCACGGGGCAACGCAACCTTCTGCGCGACGGCTTTCAGGCCCATTCGCGCGGCGAGGAGGTGAAGTGCGAGGGGATGGAGCTCAATGTGCTCGTCTCGATCGAAAACGTGACCGACCAAATCAACGGCGCGATGAAGCGGGGGGCCGCCCCGGTCGATGCTTTCGCCGCTCGGCGTTCGGCCCGGTCCGCGATCGAGAAAGCGTCGCTGGAAAAAACCGGACTGCGCAGCGACGTAGTGACCCTGTACCAGGGAGCTGAATACCACCTGTATCGCTATAAACGTTACACCGACGTTCGCCTAGTCTTCGCGCCGGAGCAGCAAGCCGCGTTTTTCGGAGGAGATCCGGACAACTTCGAGTTTCCCCGCTTCAACCTCGATATCAGTTTCTTCCGAGCCTACGAGAACGGTCAGCCGGCGAAGATCGAGCACTTCCTCAAGTTTCAACCGAATGGCGTGGCGGACAACGAGCTGGTTTTCGTGAGCGGCCATCCCGGGTCGACCAGCCGCCTGCTCACCTTGAGCGAGCTGGAATTCATGAGGGACGTGCGGGTGCCTGCAACCCTGGCCTTTCTCAAAACCAAGGAAGTGGCCTTGACCAGCTGGGCCCAGCGCAGCTTGGAAAACGCGCGACGGGCCCACGAAGATCTCCTCTCGGTTCAGAATTCCAGGAAGGTTTACGACGGCCGGATCGCGGCGTTGTTAGACCCGGCGATCTTTGTGCAAAAACGCACGGAGGAGCAGGACTTGCAGGCCTTTGCCAAGAGCAAGCCCGAGTTTGCCGGCGATGCGGAGGCGTGGGCCCGCGTGGCCGAGGCGCAGCAAAAAGTCGCCGGCATTTATGTTCGCAAATACTTGTTGGAATCGAGCAGCTCGGAGGCGGCTTTAACCACTGGACGCGTTCCCATCAGCTTTGACTCCAACCTCGCGAGCCTGGCTCGCGTGCTCTATCGCGCGCCGACGGAAAAGGCCAAGCCGAGCGGAGAACGCCTGAGTGAATACCGCGACTCGATCCGCGACTCGCTCGAGCTGAATCTTTTTTCGACTGAACCGATCTACGATGATCTCGAGGAGGTGAAGTTGACCAACTTCCTCACCCTGATGGCTGAGCAGCTGGGTGCGAACGATCCTGCTGTCCGGACCGCGCTGGACGGAAAATCTCCCGCGGCCCGTGCCTCTGAGTTGGTGCTGGGGACGAAGGTGAAAGACGTGGCTTTCCGGAAACAACTCTACGCGATGAAGCCGGAAGAGATGGCGAAGGTGGAGGATCCGCTGATCGCTTTTGTGCGCGCGCTGGATGCCGATTCTCGGGCGGTTCGCCGGAGCTATGACGAGCAAAACGAGGGAAAGTCCCAGGCGCACGCGCGGATCGCGAAAGTGCGTTACGCTCGGCACGGGAATGCGGTGTATCCGGATGCGACCTTCACCTTGCGCCTGTCCTATGGCGCAGTGAAGGCGTACGAAGAAGGGGGGAAACGGGTCGGGCCGTTTTCTACCTTGGGAGGGATGTTCGACCGCTCGTCCGCGCATGAGGGCCGCGAGCCGTTCGATCTACCGGAACGATGGTTGAAAGCGAAAAAAGATCTAAAGGCCGCCACGCCCTTCAACTATGTCAGTACCTGCGACATCATTGGCGGTAATTCCGGCAGCCCGACGATCAATCGAGCGGGCGAATTTGTCGGGATCATCTTCGACGGGAATATTTATTCGCTCGTAGGGGATTATGGATACAGCGACCAGCAGGCCCGCGCCATCTCGGTCGACGTGCGCGCCATCGTCGAAATACTGAAGAGTATCTACGGAGCCGATACACTGCTGACCGAATTGCTCGGACGGAAGTAGGCGTCCGGCCGGGAAGACGCCAGAGGTCGAATCACGTCCGAACCGGCGCGGCGCTGAAGAGCCGGTTTTCCGCAGCGACCATCGCTTCGATGAAGGCTTCAGGGGTTTGCGCGGCGAACAGGGCTTCTCGATTGGGTGCGTCTTTCAAAACCTTGCAGAGTGAACTGACAACCGAGAGGTAGTCGGTGGGGTTCGAGCGCGGCGTGCCGAGGATGAAAAGCAGTTTCACCTTCTGATTTCCGTTTTCGAAAAACACCCCCTGCGGGCTGCGACCCACCGCCAGAACGATGGTTTGAACATGCTCGGTGCGGGCGTGGGGGAGGGCGATTTCGTTGCCCAAACAGGTGGTGTCGGCTCGTTCACGCGCCAGGAGTTCTTGGTAGAAGCCCGAAAAATTCGTGACCTGCGGATGGTTTTCAAGCAGGCGAGCGACCTCTTTGAGCGCAGCCACACGTTTTTCACTCTGCAGGTGGAGCGAAATTCGGGACGGATCGAGAAACTGAGACAAGCGGCTAGGCATGCGCGCGATTCGCCGGACGGGGCAAAGAGATGAGGTGCCATCGCGGTGGCAAGGGCGGAAGCCGCAGAATTCCGTAAAAGCCCGCGAATAGTCGCCCGAGCGTTTGATCGGCCATTTTGTCGGAGCTCAATCGCGCGGTGGGCTCCGGCACGGGCCTAAAAAAAAGCAGCCGCGAAAGACTCGCGGCTGCTGCCTTCAAAGGATCAAGCTTCTGGGGTTGGTGGGGTCGGGGCCGACTCCGCCTGCGCGTCCAGTTCGGCGGCGGTTTCGACGATCCGCGCGATGCTCATCAGGCGATCTCCCTCGGCCAGGGTGAGCAACTTCACGCCCTTGGCGCCACGGCCCGTTTCGCGAATTTCGTTCACGCGGGTCCGGACGCTTTGGCCCTTCGAGGTGAGCAGCATCACTTCGTCGTTTTCGTGGACGCTGAGTGCGCCCGCGACTTTGACCGAGCCGTCCTCGGGCAGATCGATCGCGATCACACCCGTACCGCCTCGGCGGGTCAGGCGATAGTCTTGGAAGGGCGTGCGTTTGCCGATCCCATCTTCCCGCGCCACGAGGAGGCGGGACGCATCGTCGCAAATCTCGATCGCCTGCAGGTAATCGCCTTCGTATTTGAAGCGCATGCCCATCACGCCAACGGTGTTGCGGCCCATGGCGCGCAGACCTTCCGGCTTTTCCGCGCCCTCGACCGGAGGAGTCGATCCTTCAATCGGCGCGGTGGTCTCGACCTCGGTTCCGGTGGGAACGCCTTCGAAAAACCGCACGGCCTGGCCCTGGTGCGAGACGAGAATCACCTCGTTTTGCCCGTTGCTCAGCACGCTTCCGATCAAAGTGTCTCCGGCTTCCAGCTTGATCCCGGCGATGCCGCCCTCGCGGGTGGCGTTCTCGTATTCCGAGAGGCGGGTCTTCTTCAAGATGCCGGCCTTGGTCGCCATAATGATGAAGAAGTCCTCGCTGAACTGCTCGACGCAGATCATTGCCGCGATCCGCTCACCTTCGCTCAGTCGCAGGAATCCGGATACGCTCTTGCCCTTGGTCGTTCTTGCGCCCTCGGGGATGTCGTAGACCTTCTTGGCCAGGCACTGGCCTTGGTTGGTGAAGAAGAGGATGAAGTCGTGGGTGCTGGCGGTGAAAAGCCGCTCCACAAAATCGTCCTCATACGTCTCCGTGCCGATGATCCCTTTTCCACCGCGCTTCTGACTGCGGTATTCGACCACCGGAGTGCGTTTGATGAAACCGAGGTGAGACACGGTGATGACGCAGCCCTCGTTCGGGATGACGTCTTCCATCCGGAATTCGCCGGCGGCGCCGACCAACTCGGTCCGGCGTGGTTGAGAGTATTTTTCTTTGAGCGCCAGCATCTCGGTTTTGATCACCATGAGCAGCTTGGTCTCGCTTTCCAAAATGCTGCGGAGCTCTTCGATCAGTTTCAGCAGCTCGAGGTACTCGGCCTCGATCTTGTCGCGCTCCAATCCAGTGAGCTGATACAAACGCAATTCCAGGATCGCGTCGGTTTGCCGCTCGGACAGCGGGTACTTGGCCATCAACTTCTGCTTGGCTTCGTCCCGACTGGACGAACTGCGGATGATGCGAACGAAATCGTCGAGGTTATCGAGAGCGATCTTGTAGCCCTCGAGGATGTGGGCGCGGTCCTCGGCCTCACGGAGACGGAATTGAGTGCGGCGGGTGATCACATCGCGGCGGTGGTCGATGTAGCACTCGATCAGCTCCTTGATGTTCATCTGCTTCGGCCGCTTCTTGTCCAAGGCCAGCAGCGTGACGCCGAAGGACGATTCCAGGGCGGTCTTTTGGTAGAGCTGATTGATCACCACGCGGGCCTGTTCGCCGCGCTTGAGTTCAATCACCACGCGCGTGTTTTCGTCGGACTCGTCGCGAACGTCGCGGATGCCATCGATCTCTTTTTCCGTCACCAATTCCGCGATACGCGTGACCATCGTCGCGCGATTCACGTTGTACGGAATCTCGGTGATGACCACCTGCTCCATCCCGTTTTTAAGATCTTCGGTGTGGGCTTTGCCCCTGATCCGGACAATGCCCTTGCCGGTGCGCAGATAGCTCTCGATTCCCTCGCGACCGGCGATCGTGCCGCCGGTCGGGAAGTCGGGCCCAGGAATGAGCCGGATTACCTCGTCGATCGAGATATTCGGCTGATCGATGATCGCGCAAGTCGCGTTGATGATCTCGTCGAGATTGTGGGGCGGGATATTGGTCGTCATGCCGACCGCGATCCCGGTGGAACCATTCATCAACAAGTTCGGTAGTGCCGCGGGCAATACCGTGGGCTCGGTCGTCGATTCCTTGTAGTTGGGAATGAAATCGACGGTGTCTTCCTCGATGTCGCGCAGCAGCTCTTCGGCGATGCCGCTGAGGCGACATTCGGTGTAGCGGTAGGCTGCGGGCGGATCGCCGTCGACCGAGCCGAAGTTACCCTGCGGGTCGATCAAGGGATACCGCATGACCCACGGCTGGGCCATGCGCACGAGCGTGTCGTAGACCGAAGCGTCACCGTGCGGGTGATAGTTTTTCAGCACTTCGCCGACCACGCCGGCGCATTTGTCATACGAGCGATTGTGCAGCAGGCCCTCTCGCAACATGGCGTAGAGGATACGCCGTTGCACGGGCTTGAGGCCGTCGCGCGCATCAGGCAGGGCGCGCGAGACGATGACCGACATCGAATAATCGATGTAGGCGGTCTGCATGATGTCGGTGATATTGGCCGACGACAGTTTCTCGGAAGCGGTGTACATTCGATTCGGAAAGGAGCGAGGAGCGGGGAGGGAGTAGCGGTTAGATCAGCGGGGGGAGGAGGAAGCGCTCGGCATTCAGCCGAAGAAACGCGTGTTCCTCGCTACCCACTGCTGGCTACTTCAGTGATCAGACATCCAAATATTGGACGTTAAGGGCGTTGTCTTCGATGAATTGGCGGCGAGGTGGAACTTCATCGCCCATCAGCAGGGTGAAGAGCGCGTCGGCTTTGGCCGCGTCGTTGATCGACACGCGCAGAAGGCGACGTTTCTCCGGGTCCATGGTGGTTTCAAAGAGCTGCTTGGGATTCATTTCACCCAGACCTTTGTAGCGCTGAATGGTCAACCCCTTGCGACCGAGGCCGCGAATATGGGTGAGGATTTCGAGCGGAGAATAGAGCTCGGTTTTCAATTCGCTCTTCTGACCTGGATTTTCGGTCACCCAATAGCGTGGCTCTTCGGTTCGACCAAAACGATTGATCTCCAGCCCGGTGGAGACGATGGCTTTGAGCAGCTTGGTCATCTCGCTCGACTCGAAGATTTCGTGGACGGTAATGCGCTTGCTGTTGAACGGGGTTTTGCTCGCTCCATCGGTCTGCTCGAAAAGATCGGCGTCGAGCCCGTGGTTTTGCACGAAAGCGGCGCGAGCGGTTTCGTCCTTCAGGAACTCGTGAGACTCTTTATTGCCGTCGCGGATACGAGCGACGTAGCGCGGAAGCGCGTGAGTCTCAGGATCGTGGCGGTCAAGATACTCGCTCAACGGAGCGCCGTAACGCGTGACGCCTCCGCCCAGTTTTTCCAGGGCAGCGAGGGACTCGACGATCTTGTCCACCAGCGCCGGGGCGAAGATATGAAGATCGCTGATCCGCGTGAGCACGACGTCTTCCGAGCCCAGCTCCAAGAGGATACGATTGAGCTGCTCGTCGTTGTCGATGTACTGTTCGCGCTTCTTACGTTTGATCCGATAGAGCGGCGGTTGCGCGATGTAGACGTATCCACGATCCAACAACCCGCGCATCTGCCGGTAGAGAAAGGTCAACAGCAAGGTGCGGATGTGCGAGCCGTCGACGTCGGCGTCGGTCATGATGATGACCCGGTGATAACGCGCTTTGTCGGCGTTGAAGGAACCGTCCATATCCCCAGCGCCAATACCGGTACCGATGGCGGTGATCAGGGTTCGAATTTCCTCGTTGGAAAGCACCTTGTCCAAACGAGCCTTCTCCGTGTTGATCAACTTACCGCGCAAGGGGAGAATGGCTTGGAAGCGACGGTCGCGGCCCTGCTTGGCTGAACCACCGGCGGAGTCACCTTCGACGATGTAGAGCTCGGTCTGGGCCGGGTCGCGTTCGGAGCAATCCGCCAGCTTGCCTGGCAAACCGCCGCCAGTGAGCGCGCCTTTGCGAACGGTTTCGCGCGCTTTGCGAGCGGCCTCGCGGGCCCGAGCGGCGTTGAGCGTTTTGTCGATCACGCGCTTGGCGATACCCGGATTTGTCTCGAGGTAGATCTTCAGTTTTTCGCCGACGATTTTTTGAACGATGCCGTCGACTTCTCCGTTGGAGAGCTTGGTTTTCGTTTGGCCTTCGAAGCGCGGCTCCGGCACTTTCACCGAGACGACCGCGACAAGACCTTCGCGACAATCGTCGCCCGTGATCGCGGGGTCTTTCTCTTTGATCAAGTTGTTTCCCTTCGCGAAATTATTGATCACGCGCGTGAGGGCGGTGCGGAAGCCGGAGAGATGCGTGCCGCCCTCGATGTTGAAAATCGAATTGGCGTAGGCGAAGACCTGGTCGTTGTAGCTGTCGTTGTATTGCATCGCCACGTCGACCGAGATCGGTGGCTTGCTCGGATCCTCCTCGTTGGCCACGGAGTCGCTGAACGTGATCGGTTTGTCGTGAACCACGTTTTTGTTCGTGTTGAGGAAGCGCACGAATTCCGTGATGCCGTCCTTGAAATAGAACGTATCCCCTTTTTGGGAACGCTCGTCGGCCAATTCGATGCGGATGCCTGGATTGAGGAAGGCGAGCTCACGCAGACGTTTTGCCAAGATTTCGTACTGAAATTCGCGCGTGGTTTTGAAAATTTCCGGGTCGGGCCGAAAGGTGATTTTCGTGCCGGTTTTTTTCGTGTCGCCGATCACGGCCATCTTTTGCGTGGTCACGCCTTGCGCGAAACGCATCTGGTAAACCTTGCCGTTGCGCCGTACCTCGGCCTCGAACCATTCCGAAACGGCATTGACACACTTCGCTCCGACGCCGTGCAAGCCACCAGAAACCTGATACGCGCCTTTTCCGAATTTTCCGCCGGCGTGTAGATTGGTCAGCACCAACTCCAGCGCGGGGATGTTGTAGGTGGGATGAATGTCGACCGGAATGCCGCGGCCGTTGTCCTCGACCGAGCAGGAGCCATCGAGGTGAACGGTGACGCGGATATCACTGGCGAAACCGGCGAGGGCTTCATCGATCGAGTTGTCGACCACTTCAAAAACGCAGTGGTGCAGCCCTCGCTCGTTCGTGTCGCCGATGTACATGTCCGGGCGCTTGCGAACTCCCTCCAATCCCTCGAGCTTCTGAATCTTTGAAGCATCATAATCGGCTGCGCCGGCTTGGGCTTTGGCGGAGTTTTGCGAGTCGAGATCGTCGGGCATTTTTTAAAGAAGAACGTTGCGAGAAATTAAAGGGAAAATCATTCGGAAAAGGAGGGGGCGGACAACCCCAATTTTTGTCCCTTTTTCCCGTGAAAACAGAGGCACGCTAATCTTATTTCAGGTTGCGAACCAAAGATACAGAACCTAAGCGTGGTTTACATGAAGCTTTCGGTAAAAGTCGACTACGCCTGCCGGGTCCTGACCCAGCTCGCTCGGCAATATGGCAGCGACGGTTTAGCCCATATCGAAGAGCTCGCGCGTGCGGAGGCCGTTCCCGCCAACTACTTGGTGCAGATTCTGAGCGAGCTGCGGAATGGTGGACTGATCGTCAGCCGCCGAGGGAAGCAGGGCGGATATGCGCTCGCTCGCTCACCGGAAGAAATCACGCTTTTGGAAATTGTGAAGGTAATCGAAGGCGAATTGCTCGAAATCACCACGGCCGGCGAAGGCCAATCGGGGCGACGCGTGAACCAAATTTGGCAGGAAGTCCGGGCCTCGCTGGAAGTGAAAGTGCGGAGCTACACCCTGGACAAGTTCATGTCGCGGACGGGTGAGGGGATGTATTATATTTGAAGCTACGCGCGACGGCGCGCCGAACCAGAAGTGAGTGATTGGCGGTTGAATCAGTAAACCGATTTTTCGAGTGAATGGAATGCGGGTAGGATGGGGAGTTGGCCGCTGAGTGATGCATACGGTTTGTATTCAGCCTTTGGATTTCAACCTTCGGCCTTCGCGCGCTCGCCGCACGCACTATGGTTTTGACGTCTGACGGTGCGCGCAATTCGCTGCGGCTATGCGTCATCCCGCTCTTGATCGACTCCTCATTCTTCAAGACCGCGATAGTAAACGGCGCGCGGTCGAGCAGCAACTCAAGGCCACGCCTCAGGAAATCGCCTCCGTCGAGCAAAAGATCGCGTCGGAAAAGAAGGCGATCGATAGCGCCCGGCAGGAGATGAAGGAGCTGGAGACGAAAAAGAAAATGCTCGAGACCGAGATCGGATCGGTTGAGCAGAAGCTCGCCAAGTATAAGACGCAGCAGATGAGCGTGCGGAAAAACGATGAGTTTCAAGCGCTCGGCCACGAGATCGAAACCACCCAGGCCGCCATTGGTACGCTCGAAGAACAGGAGATCGGCGTGATGTTCGCGATCGACGAGGCAAAAAAGAAATTTCAAGAGGCCGAGAAGGTCCTGAAGGACAATATCGCCGGTCACGAAGAGCGGATTCGCAATCTGAAGCAGCGCGAAACGAACCTGACGGCGGAGTTAAAAGAGCGGCAGGCAGACGTCTCGACCGCACGTTCGCCGCTGGATGAAATCACGCTCCGCTTGTACGACCGCGTGGCGTCGCGCCACGCGACCCCGATTGCCCCGATTCGCGGAGGAAAGTGCGGAGGCTGCCATCTCAAAGTTTCCAGCGAAATCGAATCCGCGGCACGCAAATCGGACAGCCTGGCCATCTGCGACCAGTGCGGACGAATTGTCTGGTGGGACGTTTAGTTTGAGCGACAAGCGTTGTTCTCTCGAACCGAGCCGCCCGAACGGACCGCCTTGCTTCTTCCCTTGTGTTTCCAGGGAGTGGTCCGGTAACGTCACCGTCCTTAGTTTTGGAGTGAGAACGTCGCTCCCAGTTCTTTGATCCCAAGGCGCGGGTAACGCCGCGCTCGTTAAAGCTAGGAGAGGAAAGTCCGGACACCACAGGGTAGGATTCCCGTCGAGAAACGTTGTCGCGCTGGCGCGGCCGGTCGCAAGATCACCGTCCAAATTCGCTTCCGCTCAAGCCGGGGCACCGCGGGTCAAGCCGCGGTGACGGAAAGTGTCACAGAAAATAAGTAGCCGCTTCGATTGGCCGAAAGGCAGGTCGAGGCGGTCATAATGAAAAGGTGGGGTAAGAGCCCACCGCGTTTGCCTGTGAAGGCGGCGGCACGAAAAACCCAATCCGGTGCAAGACAAAATAGGCGGCTGGGCGACCCGTCCCATAGCCGCGGGTATGTCGCACCTCGCTTCGGCGAGGAAATCGCGCGAGCGGTTTAGAGAAATGACGTTCAGCGCTTCACCGCGCTCCACAGAATCCGGCTTACGGCTCCAAAACTAAGACCATTTTCCGCGCTGAGAAGGGAGAACTTGCCTCGACAAAACCCTTGACTCACGCGAGGCAGTTTGAGTCTTTGCTCGGCTTCAAACTGTTTATCCGACATGGCCAACACGAAATCCGCAATCAAAGCCGCTCGTAAGACGGCCCGTCTCACCGCCAGAAATAAAGCGGTCAGCACCCGTCTGAAAACGCTTCGGAAGAAGCTCGATGCAGCAATCAAGGCCGGCAAAGCCGACGAGGCAAAATCCGCTGGCATTGAATATGCATCGGCGATGGATAAGGCCACGAAGTCGGGCGTCGTGCACAAGAACGCTGCCGCGCGGGCCAAGTCGCACGCCGCGAAGTACACGCAGGCCAAGTAAGCCGCTTCGCTTTCACTTTTCTCGCCCTGGGTGCTTGGTTGCGCCCGGGGCTTTTGTTTTGGGCTTAACCGAAGCCGTGCAAAGTTTGGCGTCTAGCTGAATCCTTGGTTTTTCGACGAGGAGGATTGGGGAGCGTTGTAGTGACACGTTGATTACGAGCCGGCCGCGGCCTCGCGGGTATGGCTCCTTTCGTTGGCTGCTGAAAAGAGCCGGACCGAAAGCGGGTCACGTGGCAGCAGTATTCGTTTTCAGGTTAATCGGCAGTTTGAGTTGAGGTCTGGGGGAAGCCGGTGTTGATCGGGAGGTGAGCGTGGAAGACCCCAACCGTGAGCTTCAGATTCTGTTGTATCGCCACGCTGAAACGGCCTGGCAGGAGGTGGTGCGTCCTTGGTTAATGGGTACACGCGGGCAGTTGTGCCGGAGTCATGTGGTGGTTCCAACGCGTGGACAGGCTTACGGCCTCAAATTGCGCTGTTTGATGGAGGACGTTTCGCTCCTCGGCGTCGAATTTCTGACCCCCGGTCTGGCTCGAAAAAAATGGCTGCCGCTGCACCTCCAGGAGAATTTAGAAACCGCAAAACCCGCCGCCGGCCGCGAGGTCTTGCTCTTGGGATTGCGCGCCTTGATCGAGCGGAAGCTCGCGCCGCTTGCCCCGGAGGATCCGCACTGGGGTTTTTGGAAAAGCCTGCAAAGCGATCCGGAGCGGGTGCTCGACGACTTTGACGAATTGCTCAAAGCCGGCTTTCGGCACGAGCATTTCGGGCTGGTTCCGCTGCGCGAAATCTTCAGCGAGCTGGTGGCTTGGTTGAACCGCCTTGGCTATGATTTGGCTCCGTTGCAGAGTGAGGCCGCCGCCCTCACGCTTTTGGGACCAGGCGCAACCCGGATCGGCGGTCGGCTCCTGATCTACGGGTTGTCCGCCGAACTTTGGCCGGAGTTTTCCAACGTGGCCGCGTTGGCGCGGCGTTTTGACGACCTCACTGTTCTCCTCCCGGAACCGGAGTTTCGCGGACGCAAACACCTCGACGAAAATTGGATTGAGCTGTGGGAAGCATTGTTGGGGGCAAATGCGCTCGCGATCGAGCCGGGGGCGGAATTTCCCTCGTGCGAAAGCGTCGGCGCGCTCTGGCGGGCTGGCCCAAAAGATAGTGGTCGCACGCCCAAGCCTTTGCCCTGCCGCGTGGTGGTGGGCTGCACGCGGCGGGACGAAATGGCCTTGGTGGTGAGCGAAATCGAGAACGCACTCAGCCGCGGGGCCGAGCACATCGGAGTGATTTTTCCCGCCGCAGACGCGGCACACGCGATCTTGATCAACTTGCTGAGGGGGCGCGGTATCCAGTGTCACAATACGATCGAGGTGGCGGGCTCTTCCTCGATCGAGACCCAGCTCCAGCGAGCGCTCCTCGCGTTTTATCAGCGCGGGGCCCGGCTGGAAGACCTGATGGAGCTTTGGCCGCTTTTGAAGTCTATCGGCCGAACCACCGTATCAGTGGCAGAACTACGCGACGTCTGCGGCCGCCTTTTCGACGAAAAGCAGACCCACGCGCTCGATTCCTATTTGGAGCGGTTGCAATCGGAGAACCGGCCAGAGTGGCGGGAGATTTCCAAGATCGTTGGGTTCCTGCTCCCCTCCTTCGCCGAGGAGGCGACGATCGCCCTCGCCCTCGAGCGCTTCATTTCGCTCTGCGATACTTTCGAAATCACGCTCCCGACCAGCCTGGGAACACTCGAGGTTCTCGCTCAACGAGAGACGCGTCTGCTGCCCACGGGCGTGGTCTTTGCCGCGCTCCTTTCCTTCATCCCGGAAGGAAGTGCGGTGGTGGAAGCGGAAAACGGAAACTTTGCCCGAGTGACCCTGCTGACGCGGCGTCGGGCGGAGGGACTGAGCTTCTCCCATCTCATTTTCGTCGAAGCCAACGCCGGGGTTTGGCCGCGCCGTTCAGAAGCCAGCCCGTGGTTGACCGACGAATACAAGGAGCAACTCAATGCTGCGTCGCGGTTCTCGCTCGGTGTCTTCACCACGGAAGATCGCGCGACGCTGGAGAAACTGAGCTACGCCGCCTTGGCCAGAGACACCCGCAACGAAATTATTTTCACCGCTTCGCTCTTCGACGAAGCGCAGCCCGAAACCAGGCTAGCTGCCAACACTTGGGTGGAGCGGGTTCTCTGGTCCGATCCCAAGCTGCGCACGGCCGATTGCGATCTGGAGGAGATGTTTGCGCAGCTTGCGACTTCCTTTCCGCGACGCGAACCATCGGCCGAAATGCCTGTGCCGTTGGAGGAATGGCTTAAAATCTGGCGCTCGCGTCGAGACCGTGGGCGTCCCTTCGACGCCTATTTTTTCAGCGTCGATCCCACTCGAGTCCGCCCCGACGTTTTGTCCGCGCGGCTTCTCGAGCGGGCGGTGCAAGACCCGGCCGAACTTTGGTTTGGCGCCGTCCTGGGCGCTCCGCGGATCGAATGGCGACCGTTCATCCGAGCGCGCAAGAAAGCGATTGGCCAATGGGTTCACCGCGTATTAGCCGTGGCCCTACAAGCGCAAGCGGGGGAAGGTGTTTTCGGCGAGCGTCTGGACTTGGAACAGGTGCGACGAAGGCTTCATGTCGAGCTCGAGCGCGTGCGCGAAAATTGGCCACACAATCCGTATTGGGATTCCTTTCACCTGGAGTTGGCCCGCTCCTGCGAGACTTTGCTGGAGGCGGTTTACGCCTTGCCGCTGGGGCAGTTCGTCGCGACGGAACTGCCCCTGCCCTGGAAGGCGACGGTGCCGATTGGCAATGGGGAACAGCTGCGCGTGCGGGGACGAGTGGATGTCGCGTGGTTTGATCAACCTGAGTGGTTAGGGGCGACAGTTGATATCGTCGATTTTAAGACCGGGGCGGATGCCGGCCTCTCTCCCCAGCGCATGGCCAACGATGGATTCGCCCTCCAGTTGGGCGTGTACCTGGCCGCGGCCGAATCGCTCGGCGCCACGCGCGGGCGCGTGTGGATGCTGAAACCGGAGCTGAATGGTTTCAGTAGTTTGAACATGGACGACCTGGCGGCGGCCCTCGTGCCACTCCATCAAATCGGACGCCATCTTCGCACCGGCGTCTACGGTGCGCTGACCGCCGATGCTTCGGAGTATGCGCCGGAAGGATTGATCTGGCCTTTAGCCTGCGTACCGATCGCGGCAGAAACGCTGGTGGCGAAATTTGGGTTGAGCTTCCGCGAGGTTCCGGGGGAGGTGCCCTTTGAATAAGGGACTGGTCGACTGGGCTGACCGCATGCGTTTTCGCACGGAGTGGCAGCGAAACTTTGCGGTCAGCGCGAATGCCGGTTCGGGAAAAACCACGGCCATATCGGCCCGGCTCGCGGCCATGGCTCGCTCGGAAGAAGCGGCCAAAGTTTTGCCCAAAACCGCAGTGGTGACCTTCACGAAAAAAGCGGCCTCGCAGATCGGGCAACGGGCGCGCACGGTTTTGATCCGGGAGCTAAGCGCCGAGGGAGCGGGGGACCTCAGCGCGCTCGATCACCTCGAACGAGCCTTCTTCGGGACGATCCACAGTTTCTGTTTGTTGCTGGCCCGCCGTTACGGCCAAAGCCTCGGTATCCATCTGAATCCTACGGTGATTGCCGAGCAAGACGACGCTTGGTGGGAGGAATTTCTCGAGCAGGACGAGATGCAGTTCGGCGCCCTGACCCCGCCGCAATTGAGCGCCTTTTTGCGCCACGTGCCGGTGGAGCATATTTTCGAACTCGCGCGTAGTCTTGACGCCGATACGGCGCGGCGGCTGATGAAAAACGCCCCGACTGGATTGCCGGAGACACCGAGTGAAACGATCTTGGCGGAAATTTTGGCCCTGACGCCCAAAGGATCGGGGCGAAAAAATCTTGAGATCAGCCAGCAGGCGGCGCGCGTCTGGTTCGAACGGTTTTCCGATCGCACCGTTTTCCTTCCCCCCTTTGAGCCGGCGGGCAGCGCAGCGGCTCTGGTCGAGCTGGTGGGACGTTGGATGAGGCCCTTAAAACGCTGGCTCGGCGAGGCCGCGGCAGCTCTGGCGGGAGAACTCGCATTACGCTACCGCAGTTTTCGCATCGATCGAGGCGTGCAGACTTACGCCGATCAAGTCGAAGCCGCCCTCGCGGTTTTGCGCGATCGTGAAACCCTGGAGCGGATACGGACTGAGGGCTGGCGGGTGATCCTCGACGAGGCGCAGGACACCGATGCCCAGCAATTCGCGGTCCTGGTTGAGATCACTCGGCCGGTGGGGGCGGTGCTGCATTCCTGGCCGACCGGGGGCGGACCGGGGCCGCGTCCCGGCCATTTTTGTATGGTGGGAGATGGGCAGCAGGCGATCTATGGGGCGAGGGCAGACATTCGAAATTTCTTGCGGCATCTCGATGCCTTTCGGCGAGGCGAGGGAGGCGAACTGCTGACCTTTCGAGTGACCTTTCGCGCTCCGGGAGAAGTGGTCTCGTTGCTCAATGCCGGATTTCCGGAAGCGTTTGGCGCCGGACGAACCCACAATTTAGGTTTGGCGGTCGGCGAAGGTGTAGTGGAGCCACTGTTACAAGTGGCCTACGAACCTCTCGCGCCCGCGCCGGACAACGTCTCCGGTGCGGCTTCGATTTTCGAGCTGACCATGCCTGAGCCCTTTCCGACCAGCGTGGAAGGATGGTTGGTGGAAGAAGTTCGCCAGCTCGGGGCTTTTTTGGCGGAGCACGGGCCGGCCGCAGTGGGAGCGGCGAACTGGGGAGAGGTGTGTGTGTTGGCTCCCCGCAACGAATGGCTGGGGATCGCACGCAAGGTTCTCGAGCAGCAAGGGTTGAAGGTGGCGCTCCAAATTCGACGACAACGGCAAGGCGACAACCCGGCCTTTGCCTGGTTGGCGGGCCTGCTCAGCGTGCTCTGCGATCCAGAAAATGGTTACGAATGGTTTGGCGTCTTGCGCGAAATCTTTGGGGTGAGCGATGCGCTCCTGGCGACCGAGTATCGCGAGCAAGGCGCGTTTCGCTGGGACGAGCCCGAAGTGCACCCCGAGCCGCTTTGTGGGGCCTTGGCCCTCGTTCGACCGTGGATCTTGCGAGTGGACGATGGCGGGATCACGTTGATGCGATTGGTCGAAGAGGTTTGCGCGGCCTGTGGATTCGCGCCGCGGTTGCACCTGCTCGATCCAAGTGGTGGATACGAGGAAGAGCTCGCGCGTTTGATCGCGGACGCGGCGGATTTCGGTCGAGAAGGCGCGGGCGTGCGGCCCTGGTTGCGACGCTTGCTGGGTCAGTTGGAAGAAGGCCGACCGGTGGGAAAGCCGGAGTCTGACGCCATCAATCTGTTGACCGCGCATTCCGCCAAGGGATTGGAGTGGCCGGTCGTCATTCCCCTAGGACTCTGGCGCCGCATCGGGAAACCGCCCGAAAGCGGATTGCGCCTCGTGCCCCAGACAGGCGGTGACATCCAGGTTTATTTTGATGGCAGTAGTGTTCCTGAGGATACGCAGGAGGCCCGGGATCGAGAGCGATTGCGCGAACTCGTGCGGCTGCTCTATGTGACGCTGACCCGCGTGCGCCGGCACCTGGTCATTCCGTGGCATCGGCTTTTCGGTGGGCGTCAGCGCTCAGGAATGAGTTTTGCGGAGCTGTGGGGCACCGTCGAGCACTTTGAAGCCTTGCCTCGATTGCGTGTGCCGGAGGGAGCGCAGACCTGTGAAGCGGTTGCCCGCGCAGCTCCGGTGGCACGTCGGGCGGAAACAATGACGTTGCCGTTGGTTTACGCGCCGCTTCCGCAGCGATTGTTGCCCCACCAGCTGAGCAAGAAACCCGACGTGGTGCGCGCGGCGCGGCATGAGGCGACCAGTTTTGAGGCCTTTCCCCAATCGGCCGACGACGATGCGATCGACTACGGGCTATGGTGGCACGAGACGTTGGAATTTCTTCCGTGGGAGAGAACGGAAGCGGCGGTGGAGGATTATTTCTTGCGAGCTTTAGAACGTGCCGAGACCGGGGGATTCGAAGAACGGGGGAGAGCGGATTTGAAACGGCTTCGTACCAGTCAGGCGTGGAGCGAAATCCGTGCCCCCCGATGGACTCGCTTGGCGGAGCTCGCGGTTTTCGCGCCCTCTTCGCCGACCGATTGGATCGACGGCGTGATCGACTTGGTCCTCCACGATCCGGAGGAGAAAGAAGTCTGGGTGCTCGATTGGAAAACGAATCGACGACGCGCGCAGGAAAGCGACCACGACTTCTTGGCGCGACTCGCCGACGAGTACTTTCCGCAACTTAAAGCCTACGGATCCTGCATCACTCAGTTTTTCGCGGAGCATAGACTCCGGCTTTGGGTGTTCGGGACCTCGGTCGGAAACTGGATAGAGATTAAGCCTTAGATTCGACTTTACAGCCGGAAATCCGCTTGGCACGGTGATCCTTTAATCTTTCCAAAACACCATGGGTAATCTGAAGAAGAAGCGTCGCCTCAAGATGTCGAAGCATAAGCGTCGGAAGCGCCTTAAGGCCAATCGACACAAGAAGCGTACCTGGCAGAAATAAGGCCGGCTGCTTTCTTCTGAACATTTTTCGACCCGCTCTTTGCCGGAGCGGGTTTTTGCATTTTGGCCGTAAGAATCACCTAAGTTTTTGTTGCAAGCGGCTGGCTAAATAATCGGTAAATACCGGGTGACTGGTAGTTACCAAGGCCTTTGCACTTGTCACTTCGCCTTTCTGGTCGGCAGGTTACATCACACGAAAACGGCAACAAATCGCAGCCGGCTATAAGATTATCGTACAGTTTCACGCGGAAGTACCGACTCATTTCGTTACCATCGCTGTTCGCATGTTCTTCTCTAAAAAAAGCAAAGGTATCTTCGTCGACCTGAACGACCACACCCTGGCGGTGGCGCGTACGTCGTCGCCGAGTGGTCCGATGGTGGTGGAAGAATTGAAAAGCTGTCCGGTGGCGAATACGGCCGCGGTGGAGACGCTACTTTCGGAGATTCAGTTGAAGCGCGGAGGAACGGGTGGGTACTTGCGCTCGACCTGTGGGGTTTATTCACCAAAGCGGCTGGTGCGGCGCGCCACGCTGGATCTCAAGCGAATCAAAGACGCAGATTATTTGGACGAGGTGGTTTCGGCTCAATTTCGCATCGAGCCGTCAAAATACACACTCGTCGCTCTCGATCCCAAGACCGGCATCGATTTCGATCCCTCGACCGCGACGACCAAGGACGTGGTGTTTAGCGGAATGCTGGCGGAAGAGATTGTTAGCACCCAAAAGCGATTGCTTGACACCGGTATTTATCCGGAGCGGTTGGAGCTAGGTTCGGTGGCGACCCTGGGTGGGTTGATAAATTATCTTTCGTTTATACAGGCCAAGACTCCGACTCTGGTGCTGGAGATGGACGTGGAGCATACGCAGTCCTTTATATTGAGTGAGTCCGGCGTCGACACGTCGCGGCCTATTCCCCAAGGGCTGGATGCGATGGTGCCGGTGGTCCAAAAAGAGCTAGGACTAAAAGACGAAGAGTCGGCGCGAAAATTATTTTATTCGAACACCTTCGACTTCACAGGAATGGGACCAAGCTTGATCAAGAAACTGATCAAAGAACTTCAGTCCTCGATTGGCTTTTATGAAGTCCAGACCGGACAGTCGATCGGCCAGGTCTTCTGTACACTATTGCCTCCCAAAATGGGCTGGATTCATGGAGCGATCGCCAGCCAGTTGGGCGTCGGGCTGCTTGATCTGAAGCTCGTTCCTTGGCTGCAGGCCAATCATATCACTTTCGCCGACACTGTGCCGACGGCCGAGGTCGACGCGCGCTATCTAGGACTCTTCAGCTTGATGCTTTCTCACGAACATGCCGTCTCCCAAACACACTCCTAGTAAAGGTGGAGAGACCCGCTCTAGCGGCTGGCATCCTAATTTTCGGGATTTCACGCAGCTGCCGGACACCAAAGTCGTCCGCACCTCTTTTTTCGTTAACGGGGTGACGGGCTTAATCGCGTGCGGGCTTTTGGTCTTTTTTGTCTACCAGGAGTATACTCTTTCGTTGCTCAACAAGCAGGTTGATGAATGGACTGCGAAAATCCAGCAGCAGCAAAAGCCCAGTGACCAGGCCATTGCTCTGTATAAACAGTTCCAGGAAGAGCAGCGAAAATTAGGAGAGGTCAGCGATTTCCTCGCGAGTGAGAAGCTACCGTTTACCGATTTCGTCCTTAGACTGGGGGAGATGCTGCCTAAGAATATAGCATTGACCTATATTGATTATAGCGCCGCTGGAGTCACTCTGCGGGGCATTGTCAAAGGTGAGCCGGACCTGGCGAGCGGCATTGCATCTGCCTTTGAAAAACAGCTTAGAGATGATGCCGAATTCGGAAAAAAGTTCGCCACGATAGGGATCACGAATCTCACGAGAGACACGCTGAGCGGGCGAATCACTTTTGAAATCGCCATGCGTTTCGATGGAGGTAAAAAGAAATGACCACATCCGCGGTTAATGATTTTCTTAAAAAATACCTGATCGCCTCCATCTTCGTGGGTGTCAGTGTGCTACTTCTTGGTGGCATCATATTTCGCAGTGGCGAGATACCCGCGCGCGAGCAAGTGGTTGAGCAAAAAACCGCCGAAGGGCGACGTTTACAGGCGAATATCACGAACTCCGCGTTGCTGCGCGAGCATGTCGAGACCCTAGTTCAAGTCGATAAACAGATCTCTCAACAGTTGGTGAATCCGAACCAGATGGCTGAGAATCTTCAGTTTTTCTATAGAATCGAAGCGGCGAGCGGTGCGAAAATTGTCGATGTTCGACAAATCTATAATTCTGGATCGGCAAAAGGTCAGACCGGTTCATACGTGCCGGTTCCTTATACCGTCCAAATTCAGGGTGATTTTCGGAAGACGCTGAATTTTGCGCGCAAGATCGAAAAAGGCAGTAGGATCGGACGGATTATGACGGCTTCGTTTGGGCAGTCAGGCAATACAGAGCATACAGCCGGCGATCTTTTTTCAATGAGCCTCAACGTAGAACTTTTGGGTATCCCATGAAGTCTGCCCTTTATACACTTTTTTTTATTGGCTCAGTGATGTCAACGGAGGCCTCGGCTCAAGTTGTACGCTCCGACGTTCCTGCTCCCGCGGCCCGAGCCAACATTATATCAAAAGCCACGGCGCTGCTGGAGCGTAAAAAAGAGATTTCGGATGATATTCCGGCAAACGCCCGAAACCCTTTCAATCCGCTGGCGAGTGATGTGGTAATTGAACCTGTTGCACCGCGCTCAAAAATCCCTTCATCGGGAAAGGAGCTGGTCGCATTATTAGCCGGCATGGTTGCTCCTACGGGTTCGGCAGAACGCGATGGGGAGCGCTTCTTATTGTTCGGTCAAAGGAAAGTCAAAGTGGGCGAGGGAATCCCTATAACCTTTGAAAACACGCAATTTGAGTTAGAAGTGACCGCGATTGAGGGAAACACCTTCACTGTCCGGCTCAATCACGACGAATTTACACGGCCTATCAAACCAGGAAAAACTCCATGAGAACTCGCTTGCTTTCTATAGCATTGCTTAGCGCCGCGGCGCTCTCGACTCGGGCGCAAACCCCGGCGGTCGAAGAACCCGCCTCGACTCCAGCCTCCGCGCCCGCGGCTCCGGCTGTTACCACGACCGATACCCACAAACCGGCGGACACCAAAGCCGCAGTTGCCCGCGGTAAAGATACCCTTTCTGTAGATTTTCCTGATGAGGAGATTCGTACGGTTCTGCGCAATGTCGCCGATTTGTTTGAACTCAATTTGGTGATTCCAGATACGCTCCAGGGCAAGACCTCGATCAAACTCCGCGATGTCACCTGGCGGCAAATCTTCAAGGTGGTACTTGAGCCGGTAGGTTACACCTTCATTGAGGATGGCAATATCATCAAGGTCGTTACGACCGAGTCGCTCAATCTTGAGCCGCTTTCGACGGAAGTATTCGTTTTGAATTACGCCCGCGCCTCGGACGTTAAGCCCAGTGTGGACGGCATGGTCGATCCGAAGGTCGGCGGAAAAATCATGGTCGATGCTCGCAGCAATGCGCTCGTCTTGACCGAACGGCCTTCTGCGATCCAGCGCATTCGTCCTATCATTCTGAACCTCGATAAAGCGACGGAGCAGGTCATGATTGAGACGAAGTTTATCGAAGTGACCGACGGCGACACGAAAGACATTGGGGTTAATTGGTCTTCGTTAAAGAACTATAAAGTCGGAACCGCCGGACCAATCACTCGAGACTATAAAACCGACACCAGCCGTACGGCGAGCGCCAGTCATACGGAGAATGGAATCGATGTTCCATTCATGCAGGATGGCTATGAGCGTACTGACACATTGCTTAATCGAAATCTCAGTCCACAAGCCGCGGTTGATGCTATTAATGCTCCCGGACGAGGCGTTGGACCAAAGACAACGACGGATGCTGCCACGGGCGCAATTTCGGTCGATCCGAGTGTCGGGCCGGCATCTGCTTTACAGAGTCTCTTTCATAACGACCTAAGCCGACTCACCAACGCGGTTCTGTCTGCGGACCAATTTCAATTGGTGATCAGCGCACTCCAGACCACCAATAATACCAAGTTGGTTTCAAATCCCACCGTCGTTACGTTGAATAACACGGAAGCGAGCATCAACATTGGTGAGGAGTTCCCGGTTCCTAACTATACTTATAATCAGGAGCACGGAAACTTTGAAGTGAGCGGATTTAACTACAAGCCGATCGGCGTGTTGTTGAAAGTCACTCCTCAGGTCAACGCTGCTGGCTTCATCAAGCTGACCGTGGCGCCCGAAGTGACAAACCGCACCAATACGGTCAATTTCGGCGGCGCGAGCGGCGCAGTTATCCCGGTTATCGGGGTCCGCAAAACCACCACTCAAATCACGCTGAAAGACGGGTACACTCTCGGTATCGGTGGATTGGTGGAATCGAGTGCGAACAAAGGACAGACCAAGGTTCCGATTCTTGGGTCCATTCCGGGTCTTGGTCGTCTCTTCCGTTCCGATACTCAGGACAAGACCGTTCGTAACTTGATCGTCTTCATCACCGCCCGTACGATTAAGCCTGACGGTGCCACGGTGGGAGAAGTCTTTGATCCGCGTACGATCCGTGAGATGAAGATCACGAAGGACGAATTGCCTGGCTTCCGCGACGGGTCCGATCCGTTCTATCAACCGCCGGCTGAGCCAGCTAAGAAGTAATTCTAGCTTTCCTTATTGTATATTTTCAACGCGGTCCTTCGGGACCGCGTTTTTTTTTAATACCATCCAACCAGGTACCCTTGAATTGCTTTTATAATAATAACACCGGTGTTTTTAGTCAGGTGCCCCGCGAAGCAGGGGCCGAGGGACTGGCGTGGATTAAACCCGGCAAAACGTACGATATAAAACCAGAGCGACGTCAGAAAAACCGCAGCGGTGCTAAACCAGCCCTTGGCGTCCAACTGCCAGACGATATGGCTGTCTTGCCAGTCCCATAAAAAAGGATGGAGCGCCGCAAATAACAAAGAGGCCAGGCCTACTCCGACCCACCGAACCGGCCAACTCTTGGTCGGCGGGACAATATAGCCTCGGAAAATAATCTCTTCCACAAATGCCGCGCACAAGGTGTAAACCGCAAAAAGCGCAGTTATCTTAGATTGTTTTTCAGCCAGACCGAGCGCCAGCTCTCCGAACGTCTCACCGCCGAGAAGAACCAGGGTGCCAAGCGCAGCGACCACACATGCCCTTTTAGGCGCACTCGTGGCTCCGGGCAAAGCGCGCTCGTTCGCTTTTCCTTTGCGCCAACTCCCCAAGTCGTCGAACCAAAGCTTTATGACATACGCGCTCACACCGATCATGAGCAGAAGAGTAAGGGGATTGTTAGACATACGGGCGTGAGTATTGATTAGCCATTTGGCGAGTCGTTCATAATGTTCAACTCGATTATGGCCGTCAGCCCATCCGCCTCTGCCACCCTTTCGCCCGAGCTAACCTTTGCGACTGTCTTCGCTCTGCTTAAGCCACATATGGCGGAGCTCGATCGCTATCTCCACCAGCAGCTCGAATCCTTTGAACCGGAGATCCGCGCCATGGCGGATTACTGCATCGACACCTCTGGAAAACGAATCCGACCTGCTTTAGTCTTCCTCAGCGGGTGGCAGGCAGACGGATCGATCTCACCCGATTTGGTCCGCATCGCTGCGGTGGTGGAGCTCGTGCACCTCGCCACCTTGGTTCATGACGACATCATGGATGAGGCTGACCTGCGCCGGAATCGACGTACGGCGGCCCGGGAGTATGGCGCGGCAGCCGCGGTTTTGTTGGGAGACGCCTTGTTCTCGCACGCTCTCAACTTGGCGACGCAGTTTCCTACGCCCGAGGTATGTGCTGCTGTATCCGAGTCTACTCGCAAAGTCTGCGCCGGTGAGATCATCCAAACCCTGCGTCGCCGGTCCACCGCGATCACGATGATCGATTACCGACGCATCATTGACCTGAAGACGGCCGAGCTCTTTCGGGTTTCCTGTTTTTTGGGCAGCCGGTTGGCCGGATTTGCGACCGATTATGTGAATGCGACCAGCCACTTCGCTCGACATCTCGGGATTGCTTACCAGATTTACGACGACCTGAGCGATTTTTTCGGCCAAGAAAAAAGCATCGGCAAAACTTTGGGCACGGATCTTGCCAGTGGAAAGATCACCTTGCCTCTGCTCACATTGCTGGACCGTTTGCCCGAGGGGGAGCGACTCACCCTCCTCGACGAGATCGAAGGCCGCCGTCCTCATCGCCTCGACTACCACCTTGAGCAAATGAACCGGCTGGGGGTCTTCGAGTCTGTGACGGCCGAGATTCACCAGGAACTAGAAAATGCCACCCAACACCTTGCGCCCTATGCTCACTTGGCGCCCACCGCTTTACTCCTTCGATTGTGCGACGTGCTGCGCCATCAGGTTCATCGCCTGCGCGGTTGATGGATTTTTAGCCAAGAAGGGTGGAAATTCCGTTTGCGCGAAAGTCGATTATAATCAGATTGCGGTACGACGATGAACGCCGGGTCGAAAGCGCTCGATAAAACGCTGGTCGCTTCCCCAGAAAGACAGCACGAAGCTGATTCCGACTGGAGAGTGGTTCAACGTGTTCAAGCCGGCGACCTTGCGGGATTTGATCAACTGATTCTCAAGTACCGCGAGCGGGTTTACGGAGTCGTTTACAACATGACTTCGAATCGCGAAGACGCTGCGGACCTGACGCAGGACGCGTTTATCAAAGCGTTTCAGTCGATTCACCGTTTCCAGGGCCAATCTTCTTTTTTCACGTGGCTCTACCGCATTGCTGTTAATTCCACGCTCACCCACTTACGTAAAGCTAAGCTGCGCACGTTCTTCAGCTTCGAAAAAATCACTCAGGAGGATAAAACGTCCGAAATTATCGGCCTTTTGACCGACAAAACGGGGGGAGATCGGGAACTATTCGTAAAGGAGCTCCAGGAAAAATTGAACGAGGCCATGCAAAAATTGTCTATAAAGCATCGCACCGTGGTCACTTTATTTGAAATCGACGGATTAAGTCATGAAGAGATTGCCGAGGTCATGAATTGCTCGGTAGGCACGGTTCGTTCCCGTTTACACTACGCTAAGCAGCTTCTTCAAGCCGAGTTACAGAGTTATACGCGCCTATGAGTGATCAGCAGCCGTCCTCCTCACGAGTCACCCTAGAAGATCTTCTCCGCGTAAAGCGTGCTGAGCGTCCTCCCGCCGAATTTTGGGTAGAATTCGAGCGCAACCTTCGCGCTAAACAGCTAGCCGCTATCGTAGAAAAACGTCCCTGGTGGCGTTCTTGGCGCTCAATTTCGCTTTCTCGTTGGTCTCTCCCCGTCGGAGCTGCTGCAGCCTTGGTGGTCGCTCTCTCCAGCGTGGGGCCGGTTTACCGCGGGTCCCAGTCCGTGGCCGAGGTTCCCCGAGTAGAACCAAAAGCGGTGGCTAAGCAGCAGGTCGCCCCGCGTGCGATCGAGGAGGCGCCTCAAACCGCGGTGGTTAATACCGCTCAAGCACCAGTGGCAATGGCCGCGTCCGGCGCGTCCTCTGCTTCTCCTGCTCCAGCGCTTTCTTCTAGTTCGGATGTTTCATCTCTCCCGTCGCCTGCGGCCTCCGTGGCCCCTACTCCGGTGACAGTCGCCTCCAAGAAGGTAAGCGCAGAACCAGCTCGCTTGGCGAGCGTGACCGAGCAGATCGCTGGGATTGGTTTAGACGCCAACGCGGATGCTGAGAAAACCGCGCTGCCCCAGTTTGCCTCAATGGGCGCGCAAAAAGATTCTTCGGTAGCGGTAGGAGATGAAGTGAATGCGTTTTTCGAAAACGCAGTCGCTAAACTCGACTCGAGCCTGCGGCCCGAGAAGTCACCTTCGGTTGAACCGCTCTCTCAAGTTCCCAGTCCGCGCGATGCCCGCCGGGCGCGGCTTCTGGCTTTCACCGGTTCGCTGGATACTCACGCTCCGCAGTACAGCAACAGCTCGAACGTGATCCGCTCTCGCGATCGCATTGCCAGCCACCTCAGCGAGGAAGCGCTGTACGACTCGATTCGCCGCCTCGGAATCAAAAATGGCGGTGTATCCATTCAATTCTGACAACTTGTAGCCGGACATCCGGCATACTGATCGACCGAAAAGGGCGAGCCACCAGGCTCGCCCTTTTTGCTTTCCCATCAGAGTGCGTTAAGATCGCGGCATGAGAACCGAACGCGACTCGATGGGCCCGATGGAAGTTCCGGACACCGCTCTTTTCGGTGCCTCGACGCAGCGCGCGGTGCTAAATTTTCCGATCAGCGGCCATCGCATGCCAGATGGGTTCATCCGTGGTCTGGCCCTGGTCAAGATCGCCTGCGCGCGGGCCAATGAGCAGCTCGGGCTCCTCGCCCCGGAAAAGAGCCGGGCGATCGAGCAAGTTGCGCGTGAAATTGTCGACGGAGCCTTGGTCGAGCATTTCCCCCTCGATGTGTTTCAGACCGGCTCGGGCACCTCGACGAACATGAACATGAACGAGGTCATCGCCAACCGCGCGAGCCAACTTTCCGGCCATGCGATTGGCTCGAAAAAACCGCTTCATCCCAACGATGACGTCAATCTCGGGCAGTCCTCCAACGATATCATTCCCACCGCGCTTCATGTATCCGTTTCCTTAGTACTTCGCCTTCGCTTGCGCCCCGCCCTGGAAGAATTACAGGGCGCCCTCGCCGCTAAGTCGGCTGAGTTCGCCTCAATCGTGAAAATAGGTCGGACGCATCTGATGGACGCGACGCCGATGACGCTCGGCCAGGAATTTTCCGGATACGCCATGCAACTCAGCAAGGCGGTGGAGCGGGTCGATAAGGCCATTTTTGCCCTCCAAGAACTTGCGGTCGGCGGCACGGCCGTCGGCACCGGGATCAATTCTCACCCGGAATTTGCGCGCCGGGTTTGCCAGATCCTGACCGAAGAAACTGGGATCGCGTTTCGGGAAGCCCGAAATCACTTCGAGGCTCAAGGAGGGCGGGACGATGCGGTGGAGGTCGCCGGGCACTTGGCCACCATCGCTGCCAGTTTGACCAAAGTGGCGAACGATATTCGTCTTCTCGCCTCCGGGCCGCGCAGCGGGTTTCAAGAAATTCGTCTGCCCGCGACTCAGCCCGGAAGTTCCATCATGCCGGGAAAGGTGAACCCAGTGATGAGCGAGATGCTCGTCCAGGTCTGTCTCTACGTCCAGGGCTTGTCCGCCATGGTGGTGAACTGTGGGCGCGATGGTCACTTTGAGCTCAATGTCACTCTTCCTCTGATCGCCTACGCACTCCACGAGTCCACCCACTGCCTGGCCAATGCGGTCCGGTTTTTTGCCGAGCGATGCGTCCGCGGGATCGAGGTGGATCCGGCGCGCTGTCGGGAGCTGGTCGATCGTTCTTTGATGCTGGTGACCGCCCTCAATCCGTTGATCGGTTACGATCAAGCCGCCAGCGTGGCCAAGGAGGCCTTTACCACCGGCCGCACGCTTCGAGAGGTCGTATTGGCGCGGGGACTACTGGATGCGGAAACCTTGGAGCGGGCCTTGGATCCGATGGCCATGACTCGCCCCGGCGCACGCAGCGGGGGCGAGTAGGGTTCTGGTTGCTTTCGTCGAATTTGTCCAAAGCCCAGCCGATTATTCGGCCTTGATCATGACCCGCGGGCCTTGTTCGGCGGTCCAGCGCGTACGGGTGGTTTTGCCGCCCGGCCACTTCACCTGGATCTCTTCCGGTGTATCTTCTTGGGGAATACCGAAGAAGGCGCAGGGCGCCGATTGCGAGAGATAGCCGGCTCCGGCATAGATCTCTCGTGTATCCAGCCGTCCACTATGATAGCGGACCGAGATGCGCGCGCCGACCCCATCTGGATTTCCCGCCGGGCCGCTCAACCCGACGGAAAAGCCGCCTTTGCTCGCGGCGCCGCCTTGGTTTTCATAAGCGACAAGGGGGCCCGCGTTCTGGGTGATCAAGAGGTCCGGGCGTCCATCGTTGTTCAGGTCCAACGTGACCAGTCCTTTTGCGTCACCCGGAGCCAGAATCCCGCTCTCCAGCGGCCACATCGCGGTGAATCCCCCTTTGCCGTCGCCTTTCAAGTACAGGCTGACTCCCCCGTCAAAACGCCCAGTCTTTGGCTCCGGTCCGTAAAAATTCTGCGCCACGCAAAGATCGACGATGCCGTCTCCGTCGAAATCCTGCAGCGCGCTTCCAAAAATCGGCGCCACTTGGGCCAAACGGGGCAAGGGCTCGAAGGTGAAGGTGCCCCCATGGTTGATCAGCACGCCGCTGGCCAGCTGGTTGGCCTCGAGCCGTTGCGCGGTCGAGATCCGTTCCGCTCCGAAGATCCCTTCTAGATCGGCGTGGGCGAACGAATCAAAGGTCTTGAATTTCTTTCGGATGAACGGAAAGGCGTACCCCATTTTGCTTCGGCCTCGCACGGGATAAAGTTTGTCGCCCTCGTACATTCCTTCCGCGATTCCAAACTTACCGGTGCCGTCCAAGTCTCCTGAATACAACACGACCGGGTGCGCCGGATCGGCGTGGTACTTGGTGTTGAGTCCGAAGTTCCCCACCACGTAGTCGATCTTGCCGTCGCCGTTCACGTCGGCTCCGTTGATCGAGGTCCACCAGCCCTTCATCGAACTGAGTCCCGCCTTCTCGGTTTCGTTGATCAGGTGTTTCCCGTCGTTGTGAAAATAAGAAATCGGGCCCCATTCCGTCGCGACCAGGAGATCCAGTTTTCCGTCTCCATCGACGTCCGTCCAAAGCGCGGCGGTGACCAGGCCAATCGTGGAAAGTCCTGGCGCGACCTCGTCCGTGACATTGACGAAGCGTCCTCCTTCGTTGCGGAGGAGCGCGCTGTGCGGGGTTTTTGGATACTGCTGCGGCACGACGCGTCCGCCGACGAAGAGATCGAGGTGTCCGTCTCCGTCGAAATCGCCTGCCACAACCACGCCGGAGCTGTCGGAATTCGCCGGCAGTGCGTCGGCCGGGGCAGGGGTGAAGGAGCCATTTTCTCCGCCGTAGTACAGCTTGTCTTGGAGGGCCGGATCACCCGACCGATGGGCTACACCTCCGGTCGCCAGGTAAAGATCGGGATGCCCGTCGCCGTTCGCGTCGAACAATAGCGGCGTGAGCGCCGTGGCCGCCGCCGCGTCCGGACCTTCCGTCATTTTCCAACCTTTGTCCTGTTTGGTAAAAATCGCTCCAGGGACGACCACTTCGTCGTTTCCAGAATGGGTCAAGCGCCCAACTGCCACCCCGGGGCCGATGTCGGCCAGGCGGCGTGGCAGCAACACCTGCTTGGTAAACTCGTCGACCTCGATTTCCTGGTCGGTGTGCTCCAAGCCGTACTGCTTGGTCACGTCGGTGAAGAGGGTGGTTGTGCTGCTTTCCCGCGCGTTGCCCTTCGCCGGAGGCAACTTCACCGCCCCAGCGGGCTCCGTGACGGTGAGTAACTGATCCGCGGATACGTCGCTGAAGGTTTGTACCTGACCACTTGGCCAATTGACCGTCAGTCGCCGAATTTTATTCTCATCCCCCAAACCGAAGTGGAGCAGCGGTTCGTCGGAAGACATGATGCCGCGAGTCAAGCTGAGCTCGCGGACTTGAGGTCCGGCCGCCGTTTCGATCACCACTCGAGAGCCGACACCCCAGCGATTGCTCGTGGTCCCCAACAGCCGGATAAGGATGCTGTGCTTCGCCGGGCTATCGTTGCGTACCACGGTGGGCGGACCTTCGTAGTTAGTGAAAATGAGATCAAGGTCGCCGTCCCGATCGAGGTCCGCGAACGCCGCGCCGAAGCTCACGCCCGAGTGGTCCAGCCCCCAGGTATGACCGACCTCCTCGAAGCGCAGGTCTCCAGTATTCCGATACGCGAGGTGTTTCTCCGCGTAGGGCGGTGCTTTGGCGTAGATGCTGGCGCGCTGGGCTAGATTGCTTGCCACGTTTTGCTTATCGAGCAGGTCCGCATCCATGAAGTTGCGGATCATACCGTTCGTGATGTAGAGATCGACTCGTCCATCGTTGTCGAGGTCGACGAAGCGCGCCGCCCAGGTCCAGTCGGTCGCACGCAGCCCGGCGAGGTGCGCCACTTCGAAAAAGCGGCCCGCGCCGTTGTTCAGATAAAGGGCATTGAAGGGATACTGTGGACAGAGCGCACGGGCCATCTCTCCCTCCCAAATCCCGCGCCCCATCTCTTCGATCCCCATCATGTCCTTGTAGTGGGTGGTCGAGGCCATGTCGGCGACGAAGAAGTCGAGGTGTCCGTCGTTGTTGATGTCGCCTGCGTCGGATCCCATCGACGAATAGGACGTGTGCGGCGCCACGGCTTCCACCACGTCGGTGAACGTGCCGTCACCATTATTCCGATACAGGCGATCCGGGTTTTCGAAATCGTTCGCCACGTAGATGTCAGGCCAGCCGTCTTCGTTGAAATCCCACCAGACCGCGGAGTGGCCTTGGGTGGGACCCCAGATGCCGGCTTTTGCGGTCACGTCGGTGAACGTGCCGTTGCCGTTGTTGTGGAAGAGATAGTTGGGGCGTCCTTTGAAGCTCGCGGCGTAGTTCAGAATATTTGTCTGAAGGTACATGTCGAGGTGCCCATCGCGGTCGTAGTCCGCAAACGAGGCCATCACGCTCGCATCCTTGATCGCCAATCCATAGGCCTGGGCCTGTTCTTTAAAGGTGCCGTTTCCTTGATTGATGAAAAGCAGGTTGGGCGCGTTGAAACGACAGACATAGAGGTCGAGCAAGCCGTCCGAATTCACGTCGGCAAAGGTTACACCGGTGCACCACGCCTTGTCCGGGGCAACCAAGCCCGCGGCTTCCGTCGTGTCGGTGAACTGCAAGTCCCCGGTCTGGCGGTAGAGCCTGACTCCGGAGGTTTTGCTGACCACGGCCACGTCCGGACGTCCGTCGCCGTCGTAGTCGGCGATCGTCACTCCCGTTCCCACTGCCCCCAAGGTGAACTCGCGGAAAAGTTCGTTCCACATTCGCGGGTCGTCATAGGTATTGACCGCACTGATACCGGTGAAGCTGGCGGGCAAGGTGGTGAAGGGCGTTTCAGCGGCCGAGGTCGGTTTGGGCCGCTTCAACGCCTGGCCAGCAAGACCGGCTTCCGCAAAGACGACCGGCGCGCTCCCGAAAATCAGCGCGGCCGTAATGAGAGTTTGGAGACGGACGCTGAACTGCTTCATGATTTTTGGACCGGCCGTAGGAAGTGCGTGCAAACGTGAGTTGCGATGGCGCGGCCCTGGGCTTGGCCCCAGTAGTTCGCCGAGGGAAAATGGATCCCGCCGAAGACGCGGCTCATTCCGATCTCGTCCGCTGCGGCGGAGAAACCGGGGAACGAGCGCACCGCGTCCGTCATGCCTTCGCCGGGAGTGCTGAAGGGGATGGCATCGGTCCCGAAGAAATTGGCCAGGATGGTCGCCGCGCAACGGCTGAAGGTGCTGTGCCCGGAAACGTAGTCAGGGAAGGTCGGACTCGGCATCAACGGAATCCATTCGGGGTCGGCTTCCGTCGCGGGGTTGTTGTCATTGGCCGCTTCGCGAATCGCGGTTTCGGGCCGCCAAAAACCGTAGCAGAATTTTGTCTCCCAACAACCGATCGCGCTGTCGGCCATTCCAAGATTGAGTAAAGCGAAGAGCCGGGCGTTTTCCTCCAGGCTCAATTTGCGTTCTTTCGAGACCGTCGAGGCAATGATGTTCCAGTGACCGGGAGGGGTGGCGGTGCCCAGGTCGTCCGACCAAAAGGCCGCGGTGTTGGTTTGATCCTCCGTGCGCGCGGTGCTGTCTCGGCCGCCGAGAAGTTTGACCGTCATGAAATCAACCGCGTAGGCCGTGCTGGTCACTTCCGGCGGAGGCGGCGGGCGAAACTGATCCGGTGTATCCAAAGTAAACGGTTTGACCTTTCCCCAATGAGCGAGCGTGAAGGTGCGGAAAAGCGGTGGAGTCGGACGCCAACGGCCCGGTGTTTCGCCTGGAGCAAAGGTCGCGGTGCCCGTCATGCCGGAATCTTTCCGGGCCGCGATGAGGCGATCGGCCACCGTCTTGCCCCAAGCGATCCCAGCGATTTTTGCCGGACCTTCGGGAATTTTCGCGAGAGCGGCCTCGTAGTCAGAAGTGAATACACGGGGATTGGCCACTTTGCCAAAGCCGGCGACGAGCATGCTGTATCCGGCTGAAATGACCGCGGCCTCCATCGAGGCAGTTTCCGGAGCCGCATCCTTCACCAGGTAAGGTTCGTGGGTGTGGGTGAAGCTGTTGACAGTGTCGTAAATCGCGGCGTGCAACATGGCCAAGTGGTACGAGGCCATCGGCGGAGGCGTCCGGGACACGCGAATGGCGTTCAAGGCTTGAGCATTGAGATCGAGCACCACGTCGGCCCGAGCGGCCGACAGGAAGTGCGCGCAGATGAAGAGTACAACCGTGGAGCGAAGAACCAAACGAGAGAGCATGGCGACGAGGTGGGAGGGGAAAAGGTAAGCGGAGTCGCGCAGTCAGGGCGCGCGGGCGGCGAGCGTAAATCGGATTTGGGCGAATTGCCTCAAGGCGGGGACGAACTGCTGAGACGACTGGCTGAAACGCAGCGGCCCCGGGGACCAAGAACCCCGGGGCCGGATGCAAACGCCGATTTCCCGTCGGCGCGTGTTAGTCCACAAATTTAAAAGCGGCGCGTGGCGCTCACCATGATAAGATAGTCAGCGAAGGCGGCGTCGCCGTGGCTGTATTTACCCGTCGATGCGCTTAACTGCTGGTCCGGCACGCTCCGTTGGCGTTGGCGGAAAAGCGCCACCGGGACGTACAGCCGAGCTTCCCAACTGCGGGTCTGGTAGGCCACGCCGGGTTCGACCGCGATGGAGAAACCGGGCCGCCGAAACCCGTTGCTCCCCCCGATCAGATCTTTCACCGGCACGCCTTCAATGCGCCCGGCCAAACTCAGGCTGAGTCCGTGAACTGACGGCACGCTGAGCTCAACCCCGGTCCTCGCCATGTAATTGTCGGAAATGGACATGATTGCCTCGTAGGGATTCGATCGATACGTCGGGACGCCATTCGTTTCCTGAGGCGTGGCGGTGTAGGCCCCGTTGATAAAAAACGTCAGCGACGAGGTGAGCGCGCGGAAAGCGTATAAGTCCACAATCAGGCCGTATCCACCGGTCCCAGGTTGAATCGATTGGTCCACCGTCCGCTCGACCCCTAGGATATTGCCCGTCGGTGCGTCGTAGACTTGGAAGGTGTCGCGCACATCTTTTTTCCCCGTGGGCAAAGCGAACCCGGCTCCAATCAAAATATTTCCTTTGGTCTCAAGTGAAGGTTGATAAACCCACCAATCCGCGGTGGCGCGAATGTCTGCCAGCCCTGAGGATTGCGTGCTGAAGCGCTGCAGGATGGTGCGCTGAGGATCGTTTTTCCGCACCACTTGGGAGCGATCGTGAGAGACGTAGGGAATGGTCAACGTGACGCTGGTGCGCGCGTCCACCTTATAACCGACGCTGAAGTCGACAAAGTTGGAGTGATTGATCACCTCGCTGCCTTCCTCCTGGCGCTGCTTGTCTTCGTGAGTTCCGGTGAAGTGTTTGCCCGATTTAAACCAACGATAGGTCACGTTGGTTTCATAAGGCGTCGTCGTCGTGTCCTCCAAATCATGGGGCGCACAGGTCATCCCTGCCCCGCGCGCGGCGACGCAGCCCTGGGCGCTTAGGTGGGAGGTGACGCCTAGTGCGAGCACGAAGCTCGAAGCTAAAAGCAAAGCACGCTGATTGAAAAAAGAATCACGAGTAGTGATACGACGCATACAGCAGGACCCTGCGACGCCACGCGGAAGAGGGAACTTCGCGGGGACCGAGCGCTCGGTTCCTGGGGTGAACTGCCGGCCGGCGGGGGCGGTTTCCCCATCGTTCTTGAAAACGCGGCGCGCTTGCGGATCAGCTCACGCGCTTCCGGTGAAGCGTTCCAGCTGGCCCCGCAAGCTTCGGCTGAGCGGAAGCTGCGTGCCGTCGCGCAGAACCACGACATAGTCGCCGTGAAACGTCGGCTGCAGTTCTCTGACCTGATCGATCCGAACGAGGGCCGAGCGATTGACGCGAGCGAAACCGGCTCCGCCGAGTCTCGTCTCGAGGGAGGAAAGGGTTTCGCGGAGCATGAGGCGGCGATCGGCCAAATGAAGGAGGACGTAATTGTCGGCTGCCTCGATCCACGTGATGTCCTCGGGGCGCACGAAGATCACTTTGCCGTCTGCCTTCACCGCGAAACGTTCTGGGCGTCGGGACGTCGTGTTTCCGCTCCCGGCGCTGTCGACTGGCTCTGGCGCCGATGGGGCTCCGGCGCGGCGCGCGCGCACAAAGTCGGCGGCGCGTTGCAGCGCAACTTTGAACCGTTCGCGGTCGAAGGGTTTCAGGAGGTAATCGACCGCTTGAACCGCGAAGGCGTCGACCGCGAATCGATCGTGCGCGGTCACAAAAACCACCGCCGGCCTTCGCTCCGGGGGAATGGCTTGGATCACCTGGAGGCCATCGCAGCCTGGCATCTGCACATCGATCAGCACGAGATCGGGCGCGTGCTGCACGATGCCGGCGATGGCCTCGGCTCCGTTGCCGTACTCGGCCACGATTTCGAAATCCGGTTCCTTGGCCAGCAACGCCCGCACCCGCTCCCGGGCCAGCGGTTCATCGTCGACGATCAGGGCGCGCAGCGTGCTCACGGAGTAGAGAGTGGGAGTTCCAGCAAAACCTGCAAGCCGCCCTCGGGTCGGTTGCTCATCTCGAAGCGGTGGTCCGCTCCGTAGAGCTCGCGCAGGCGTTCTCGCGTATTGGCGAGTCCAATACCTTCGCGTTTGAATCCTTCGGGGGGAAGGCCGCTTCCGGTGTCGAGCAAAACGATCACGAGCCGGTTGACTTGGACTCGCGCTTGCAGGCTGAGATGGCCGGGGCGGGCGTGGGGTTCGATGCCGTGTCGAATCGCGTTTTCGACCAAGGGTTGGAGAATTAGATTCGGAACCGATGCCTCCATGATTTCCGGTGGAACCTCGATCTTGACCGTCAGGCGATCCCGAAAACGGATACGCTCGATCTCGAGGTACCGTTCGAGAAATTCGATCTCGGCGCGCAGGGTGGTGAGCGGTTTCCCCGATTGAGCCATGGTCAGACGGAGCAGCTCGCTCAGTCGTACGAGCATCCGGTCGGCGGCGTCGACGTCGCTGTGCATCAGCGAGGCGATTCCATTCAGGGTGTTGAAAAGAAAATGAGGCTTGAGTTGCCGGAGGAGAGACTGGAGCCGCGCTTCGGTTAAATGATTTTCCAATTCCAGCGTGTGCACGGTGCGCTCGTGGTATTTGCGGTAATAATCGAGCGCGTGACTGACCGAGAGAATCACCCCGTAAACCAGCAGATTGAAGGGAAAGGTGCGAACGAGGAGCGGCCGAAAAATTTCACTGTACGTGGCCGGTTCGTCGATCATCCAACCGTGAACTTGGCCCACCGCGGCACGGAGAAGAACGTAGAGCAACGAGCAAGCCAGAGCGCCGCCCAAATGGATCGCCGCGGTTTGCGAAATGCTTCCTCGCTCGGGCGGAAAACGGCGCGCCAGCCACAGAATGGGAATAGAGACGACGGCCCAAACGTACCAGTCCGCCAGCGCGTAGCTGACGGCTTGAGACCAGCTGATCGAGCGGCCGAGCAAGGTGCTCGACAAATAAACTTGGCTGGCGAAAGCCAATCCCACCAAAGACCAGAACAAGAGAATGCCCAGTCCCCGCAGGAGAACACGGTCGGCGGGGAGTGATGACGAGGCCATCGGCGGGGAGAAAGGATTGCTTGCGGGAACAGGCTCTTCAATACGTCCGTGGTTCTCTTTTCAAGGGATTCCCTGTGTCGACCTTGAAGCCACCCCCTCCTTCTGCTCCTGCTCGCGCTGCGTCTGCGGCGAGTTCACTGCCGCCGGTGAGCCGTGGACCGGTCTCTCCGTTGCTGGCCGTTCTCGCCCCTTTAGTCGTGGCCGCGATCGTGCTGGCGGTGATTTTCAGTTGGGCTTTTCCCAATCTCGCCTCTCACGAGGTGGTGCCGACCGCGCGCTTCAGTGATGTCACGGCCGAATCCGGTATCCAGTTTTCCCACTACAACGGTTCCGAGCTCGGGCAAGAGCCTCCGACCACGCTGGGCGCCGGGGTGGTGTGCTGGGACTACAATCGGGACGGAGCGCCGGATATTTTCTTCGTCAATGGCGCTCCGTGGCCCTGGCAGGAGGTGGCCCCTGGAGTTCGCCCGACTTGTTCGCTTTATCGCAATGACGGTTCGGGGCATTTCACCGACGTGACCGCCGAAGCGGGACTTAATCTGGAGATCGCGGGAATGAGTGCCGCGGTGGGGGACTATGACAACGACGGGTGGCCAGATTTGTTTGTCACCGCGGTTGGCCGAAACCGGCTCTTCCACAATGATCGAAACGGCCACTTCACCGAGATGACCGAGCCAGCCGGGCTGTCGACCGATGAGCACGTCTGGAGCACCGGCGCGGTGTGGCTGGATCTGGACGGCGATCAGCGACTCGACTTGATTGTCTGCCACTATGTGCGCTGGCCGCGCGAAATCGATCTCGAGCTTGCTTTCAAAATTGCGGGCGTGGGTCGCTCGTACGGCGCTCCGGCGGGATTTGTCAGCGCGGCGCCCAGTGTGTATCGAAACCGTGGTGACGGCCGGTTTGAGGAGATCGGAGCCGCCTGCGGGTTGCGCGACGTGGATCCACTTTCCGGCCTTCCTCGAAGTCAGACCCTCGCCGTCCTGCCGCTCGACGCCAATGGCGACGGGAAGATCGATCTCCTCTTCATTCATCAGACCGGAGAAGACACGCTCTTCATCAATCAAGGTGACAGCACCTTTCGCGAATCGGCGCCTCGTGCCGAACGACGAGAAGGCGCGGCGGCGGGGCTGGCTGCGCTCTCCGCCGTCCCGTCCCTCCGACTGACCGGCCCCGGGGATGCCTATGTGCGTTGGAGGAGCAGTCTGACCACGGGCGCCGGTCCTGAGACTCCAAATCCTGGATACCTGCAACTCAATCTGAAAGGAGGTGCGGCTCTCTTTGACTTCGATCTCGATGGGCGGCTCGAAGCCTTTGCGGGCAACGGGCGGGCTGAACCGGACGTGAACCGCTTCGATGCGGGACGACTCTTTGCCCAGCCGCCCGCGGTGTATTGGAATCGAGGCGACAGCTGGGCGGCCGCGCCTCGAGCGGAGGACTCGCCGCTCCGGAATGCGATGGTCGCGCGCGGAATCGCGTACGCCGACCTCGATGGAGACGGAGATCTCGACGTCATGGTCGCGCAAAACGGAGGACCGGCCCGGGTTTTTCGCAACGACCTTCGCCCCGGAACGGCCTGGCTGCGTATCGATCTCGTGGGGACAAAAAGCCCGCGGGATGGCACCGGCGCCCGGGTGGAAGTGCATACGCCGCGAGCAGTGATCACGCGCATGGCGCTGCCGGCGGTGAGTTTATTCGGGCAGTCGGAGTCGACCCTGACCTTTGGTTTGGCCGAGGACGCTCGGGTTCGAAAAATCACCGTGCTCTGGCCCAGTGGAGTTCGGCAGGAGATCGCCTCGCCCTCGATCAACCGGCGGCTGGTGATCACGGAGCCGTGAGCCTGCAGCCCGATTCCTGCTGGGGTAAGTGAACCGTGCGGGCAAAGCGAATCCAACAGGCCATTTTCTATGAGCGTATTTCAATCTTCCCTACAAATTCGAACTCGGGGACAGGGGCTGAACGAGATCACTGAGTCGGTCGCGGCCGAGTTGCGGCGCGGCGGACTGCGCCGTGGACTCGTCACGGTGTTTTGCCAGCACACGAGCTGCAGCCTGGTGATCATGGAGAACGCGGATCCCTCGGCCCGCGCCGACCTCGAAGCCTGGTTGAATCGCCTCGTGCCGGAAAACGATCCGCACTTCGAACACACCCTGGAAGGGCCCGACGATATGCCGAGCCACATCAAGATGGCGCTCACGCGAACCAGCGAGACGATCCCGGTCGCTGACGGCCAGATGCTGCTGGGCACGTGGCAGGGAATCTACCTCTGGGAGCACCGCCGCCATCCGCACTCGCGGACGGTGATCGTGACCGGAGTGGGGGAGTGAGGCCGCTGCCGTCCTAAGAAAAGGCCAAACTCCAAAGAACCAAAATTCCAAGAATAAGCGCACTTCGCGCCGATGCTTTGGAATTTAGGAGTTGGATTTTGGTCTTTTGCTAGTGCTTGCCGTTGCTGCTCGGCACGCAGGCGCCGCAGCCGTTGACGAAGAAGTCATTTCCTTTGTCGTCGACCAAGATGAAGGCGGGAAAATCCTCCACTTCGATTTTCCAGACCGCTTCCATCCCGAGCTCCGGATACTCCAAGACTTCGACTTTCTTGATGTTTTCCTTAGCCAAGACAGCGGCAGGGCCGCCGATGCTGCCGAGGTAAAACCCGCCGTGTTTTTTGCAGGCGGCAGTGACTTGAGGGCTGCGGTTGCCCTTCGCGATCATGATCATCGAGCCGCCTTGGGCTTGAAAGAGATCGACGTAGCTGTCCATCCGGCCCGCTGTAGTGGGTCCGAAACTACCGGAGGCATAGCCCTTCGGCGTCTTGGCCGGACCGGCGTAATAAACCGGATGTTGTTTTAAATAGTCGGGCAGTCCCTGGCCGGCATCGATGCGCTCTTTCAGCTTTGCGTGCGCGATGTCGCGGGCCACCACGATCGTGCCGCTCATCGCCACTCGGGTGGTGACCGGGTGTTTTTTCAACTCGGCCAAAATTTCCGGCATCGGTTGATTGAGGTCGATCCGCACAATGTGGTCGTCCTTCAGCGTCCGCTCGCTCGCGGGGATGAACTGGCCCGGATTGGTCTCGAGCTTTTCCAAGAAGATCCCGTCCTTCGTGATCTTGGCTTTGATGTTCCGGTCGGCGCTGCAGGAGACGCCCATGCCCACGGGACAGCTCGCACCGTGACGCGGCAGACGGACGATCCGCACATCGAGGGCGAAATATTTGCCCCCGAATTGCGCGCCCACGCCCGATTCCTGGGCAATCTTTAGCACGCGCTTCTCGAGTTCGAGGTCGCGGAAGGCGCGGCCTTGTTCATTCCCGGTGGTGGGCAAGGAGTCGAGATACTTGGTTGAGGCGAGCTTCACCGTTTTCAAACAAGCCTCGGCGCTGGTGCCTCCGATCACGAAGACCAAGTGATAAGGCGGGCAGGCGGCGGTCCCGAGCAACTTCATCTTCTCGGCGAAAAACGTATCCAAACTCTTGGGATTGAGCAGCGCCTTGGTCTCCTGAAAAAGATAAGTCTTGTTCGCCGAACCTCCGCCCTTGGCCACGAAAAGGAATTTAAATTCCGCTCCTTCCGTGGCGTAGAGATCGATCTGCGCGGGAAGATTGGTGTTGGTATTCACTTCTCGATACATATCGAGCGCCGCGGTCTGGGAATAGCGGAGATTCTCCTTTGTATACGTTTCGTAAATACCTTTGGAAATCCACTCCGCGTCGTTCGCTCCGGTCCAGACCTGCTGGCCTTTTTTGGCCACGACCGTGGCCGTCCCGGTGTCCTGGCAAAAAGGCAGAATACCCTCCGCGGCGATTTCGGCATTTTTTAACAGGGTCAACGCGACGTAACGATCGTTGGCCGACGCTTCAGGGTCATCGAGGATCGCCGCGACCTGCTTGAGGTGTTTGGTGCGGAGAAGAAAGGAACAGTCCCGCATCGCGTGTTGAGCGAGGTAGGCGAGCGCCTCGGGTTCCACTTTCAAAACCTCGTGGCCTTCGAAGGTCGCAGTGGATACGCCCTCTTTGGACAAAAGGCGGTATTCCGTTTCATCGCTGCCGAGCGGAAAGGGATCCTGGTAACAGAAAGGAGGCGTAGCCATGGGAAGTTTCTAGCGGATTTTTGAAGGAGAGGGGCGCTCTAAATCGAGCGGTGAGGACTAATTAGCCCTTGTTTAACTCCACTTAAGAGAAACCGCGGGCGGTTCCAAATCCTTAGACGATCTTGAGCTTGGGGAGGTCTTGGCCGTCCACCAAACCGACCGGCTGTCCTCGCCGATTGATCACGATGAGATCGTCGATCTTGTGGGCTTCGAAGACGCGAAGGGCTTCGACTGCCAGATCGTCGTCGAAGATCGTCTTCGGCGTGCGTGTCATGAATTCAACTACAGGCTTGCGGAGAAAATCGGGGCCGCCCAAGGCGCTGCGCCGAAAATCTCCATCAGTCAAAATGCCCGACAGCTTGCCGGCTTTTCCATGGATCAAGGCGATGCTGCCCGACTTCGCTTTGGTCATGGCGAGAATGGCCTCTTGGAGCGTGCCATCGTCCTTCATGATCGGAAGACGTTCTCCGGTGCGCATGATGTCCTTCACCTTCAATAGAAGCAGGCGGCCCAAATTTCCCGCGGGATGGAAGCGGGCGAAATCTTCCCGGGTCAGTCCACGACTCTCAAGCAGCACCATGGCGAGTGCATCGCCCAGGGCCAACGCGGCGGTGGTGCTCGCGGTCGGTGCGAGCTCAAGCGGACAGGCCTCCCGCGGCACCTGGTAAATCAGTCGATGATCGGCGTGGTGCGCGAGGTCGGACTCGGGATGACTGGTCAGGGCGATCACGCGCACGCCGAAGCGTTTCAGCACCGGCACGAGGCGCACAATTTCTTCCGACTGCCCGCTGTTCGAGAGGACGATGGCGACGTCGCCTTCGGCGCACAATCCGAGGTCGCCGTGGAGGGCCTGGGTGGCGTCGAGAAAGCAGGAAGCCGCGCCCGTGCTGTTGAACGTGCCTACCAACTTTTGCGCGATGTGAGCGGATTTTCCCACCCCGCTAAAGATGAGTTTACGGCCGGCGCCGATCGCTTGATCGATGGCCTCTGCGGCCTGAACAAAGTCTTCGCTCAACGCCTTGGCGGTCGCGTCCAACGCCTCCATTTCGATGCGGATACACGCTCGGGCGCGCGCGAGCGCGGATTTCGGATCGACGGCCATTAATAGTTTGAGTCGGTGGTTTGGGTTGCGGAAGTTAAAGGCAACTTCTTTTCGTTCAAACCCTTTTCCGTGAAGATCCGAGCTCGTGTGTTGTTGTTCAGTCTGGTCGCTCTGGCGGCATTGCTCTTCCTGGCAGGGTGTGAACGAACGGATACAACTCCCTTTACAGCCGAAGTCGACGAGCCGGGTTATCGCCGAGCGAAGGAATTGCTGCGGCAAGGAAGAAATCAAGAGGCGCTGACCGAGTTTGAAAAGGTGATCGAGAAACGGGGATTGAACAACGCGGCTGAATCTCACCTCGAGCTCGGTCTGCTTTATCAACACCACATCCGCGATCCGATCTCCGCGATTTATCATTATCGACGTTATCGCGAGCTGAAGCCCAACAGTCCTCAAGCGGATCTGGTGCGTCAGCGAATCGACGCTGCGACCCGTGAGTTCGCGCGCACGTTGCCCGCGCAACCGATGGAAAATGTCGATCACGACATGACGGATGTCGTGCAGCGATTGCAGCGCGAGAACGAGCAGCTCAAAAGCGAACTCGCGCGTATGCGAAATATGGTGATACCGAAAGCGCACGGCGACGTCGCTTCGAACGCCGCCGAAGAAGAACCGATGACGGAGACCACGGGCCCGGCCCATGCGCCGGCTTCTGAAGCGGAATCTTCGCCCATTGCACGTGCTGCCCCGGAACTAGCCAGCCCGCCTCCAATTGCGTCCACGCCTCCTCCGCCCGCACCGGCAAGTCGTCCGACCGCGCCGGCCGCGAGTGCGACGCCTGCGCCTTCCCGGGCCACTCCGCCACCGGTTGCGGCGGCCGGAGTGCGCAAACACGTGGTAGCGAAGGGCGACACGTTATTCTCTTTAGCGCAGCGGTATTACGGAAATCGCTCCCGCTGGCGGGACATCGCGGAAGCGAATAAAGAGGTGTTAAAAAACAAAGACGGGCTCCGCATCGGAATGGAGCTAAAGATTCCCCAGTGAGAGGGAGCCGAGCGGCTAAGACGCTGATTCACAGCGTAGGGATCTACTGGGTACACCGCACATGTGCGATAGGCGTGCCAAGTCGCTTATTTAACGTGATTTTTCTGAAAAATCTGGGTTCTACCTGCTTAAGAGAAACCGCTTCGATGCCGTTATATAGCTTATGGAAAAAAACCACCAAAACGCGGATCTTCCGTACCCCATAGAAGAAATCGAGAAGATGGCTGCTGACTGTGGTCTGACTGTAGACCAGGTGGTGAGCACTCTTTATCTCAAAGAGACCGCGAAAGCTCGCCGGCTCACGAACGAAGAATTGGCCGATGCCCTGATCTGGAACGTCTGGGTCGATATCAACCCGAAGAAATGCGCCTGGCCTTTCGCTCTGATGGACGAAGCGATCGCGCGTCTGCGCACGCCGTGATTTTCAGAACCCGAAGCACTCGGGTTCTGTTGTTTTGTGGTCGAGGCGGGGGGGACAGTGAGGGTGGAGGGGACTTGTCACTGTAAGTAGAAAGTCACTACAGCGGGCGATGGTGACAAAAAGCGAGGCGAACGCCTGAGTCGTCTCACCTTTGATCCAGGAAAAAACGCTGGGCGCGACGCCGACCTTTCAGTAGGGCATTTTGATGCGACTTATCCCTGCGCGACCGGTGAAGCAGCTGGCATTGATTTTTTTCCTCAGCAGCTCCTGGAGCGCTCTGCCTGCCGCGACTCCGGTGGCAGCCCAATCTCCCGCGATTCAAATGGCTCCGCCGGCGGCGGGACTTCCCGCCTTTCCGGCGGTGGTCAGAAAGGAGAGTCCGGAAGAACGCGAGGCGCGGCTAAAGTGGTTTCGCGAAGCACGTTTTGGTTTGTTCATTCACTGGGGTGTCTACGCTGTCACCGCTGGCTTTTGGCAGGGCAAGCCGGTCGCGGCCGAATGGATCATGCATCGAGGAAAAATTCCCGTCGCCGACTACCAAGGGTTCGCCAGAGATTTCACCGCGGCGAAATACAACCCGGAGGCCTGGGCGCAGCTCGCCGCAGATGCGGGGATCAAATACGTCGTGATCACCGCAAAGCATCACGACGGTTTTACGCTCTACGATTCCGCGTACTCGAATTGGAACGCGGTGAAGGCTTCCGGAGCGAAGCGTGACCTCCTTCAACCATTGGCCGACGCGGTCCGGGCCAAAGGACTAAAATTCGGCACTTATTATTCGCAGTCGCAGGACTGGGTGAATCCCGGTGGCTCGAAAGGCACGGCTCAAGCCTGGGACGACGCGCAAAAGGGAGATTTCGATCAGTACCTGGCCAAAATCTCGCTCCCGCAGGTGCGGGAGATCTTGGAAAAATATCATCCCGATATCCTCTGGTGGGATACAGAATATCAGATGACACCGGCCCGGGCGCGGCCGTTTTTCGACCTGGTCACCGCTGATCCGCACCTGCTGATCAACAGCCGGCTGGGCGGCGGGGTGCTGGGGGACTTTCGCACCTCGGAGCAGCGCATCCCGGCCAGCGCGATGTTGGGGCGAGCGCTTGAAGTGAACATGACGATCAATAATTCCTGGGGCTACCGGTCGGACGACACCCACTGGAAATCGTCACAGCAGCTGATTCGAAATCTCTCCGACATTGCGAGCAAGGACGGCAATTATCTTCTCAATGTCGGCCCCACTGCGGAAGGAGAAATTCCCGCGCCGGAAGTGGAGCGACTTCTCGCGATGGGACGGTGGCTGAAGACCAACGGAGAAGCGATCTACGGGACTCACGGAGGGCCGTTCACTCAGCCTTTCGCCTGGGGCCGCACCACCCAGAAGAGCCGTCCTGACGGAACCACTACACTCTATCTCCACCTTTGGGACTGGCCGACCGCCGGCAAGATCCTTCTCCCCGGCCTAAAGCAAGCGCCCCGCAGCGGGCGCCTGCTTGCCGCAGACGCCACGGTTTCTTCCACGGTGACAACGGAAGGACTGCTCGTGAACCTGCCCGGCGCGGCCCCCGATCCCGATGTTTCGGTCGTCGCCTTGGACTACGCTGGCCCGATCCAACCGGTGGATACAATGGCGCTGCCGGTCGATACGGGGGCCTCGGGAACCTTGGCCGATCCCAGCGGAGCAACCGCCCCGCATTGATCACGAGCGACAAGAAGAAACTTGGCGATGGCCAACGCGGTCGCGACCGCCGATCCCGCGGCACTCAAACTCGGGCGGAGACCGAGGCTTTCAACAACTCGTCGGCCGCGTGGAAAAGCGCGTTCGTATCGATTCCCTCGATACCTTGAGGCGTCTCCTCGCCGATCAGGCAACGGTATTGCGGAGCGATCGGCTTCCAATCGACCAAGCCTTCGAATCTCCTGAACCAAGCTACCGCGGGTGCCTGGGTCATCTGAGCCAGGTGCAAGGCGCCGGAGTCTCCGCCGAGATGAAGCTGGCTGCCCGCGATCAATGCCGCCAATCGAGGCAGATCGAGACTCCCCGAAAAGGTTCGGAGTGGGGCTTGATGGAGCAGCGGAAGAAGGGCGTCGACCCGACTTCGCTCCCGCTCATTCGGCGCGCATGAAAGGACCAGGTCCATTTTTGGATACGCGTCGGTGAGGCGGTTGAGCAGCTCAGCGAGTTGCGAAAGGGGAAGTTGGCGAAGGTCCTGGGGCGTGCAGGGGCTGACGTGGAAGTAAGGACGGCCAGAGCCGACCGCTCGTGCTACCTCCGCTCGCATCGCTTCCGAAATTGTGATCCGAAACTCGGGTGAGACCCCGGGAAAGCCGGCTTTTTTTGAACAGGCCCACCGTTGCGCGTAAACCGGCTCCAATCCGTACGGATGGTCGACCTCGTGGGTGACCAAAAAACGCCAGTGGAGCGGAGTGCCGCGCCGCGGACGCCGGCCGAGTCGCGCGCGCGCGCCGCTCAGGCGCGTGAGCAAGCTGGTGCGATCCGAACCAACGAAATTGATCACGGCGTCGAATTTCTCCCGACGCAGTTTCATCACGCGGCGCAAGTCTTGCCATGGCTTGGGTCCCTTGGGAAAACGGGGATAGCCCCACACCCGATCAATCCAGGGCGTGAGCTGCAGAATGGAGGTCACATTTTCCGCGACCATGACCGAAAGTTCAGCGTGGAGGTAGGCCTGCCGAATGGCCCAAGCGGCAGGCAGAAGGTGAACCGTATCGCCGAGAAATCCCAGGTCGAGGATCAGCACTTTACGTGCTTCCCGGGTGTCGGAAAAAAAGCGAGAGGCGAGTTTAGTCACATCGTTTAAAAACCCCCGGCCACTCATATCCGCAGATTCATCGAGGAAGACAACAGCATGCTCAATGAAGACGAAGCGCCCGGCCGATTGGGCTTCGAGACAGAGCAGAAGTCTCTCGGCTGTCCACTTATTTTGTGACAGACACGTGGGGTTTCGGCGGGTAAAAAGGCAAGCGGCGGCGCTGCGTCGTATTCATCCACTGACGACAGCCCCGGTTGGCAGGTTAGGTTCGGGCCTCACCCAATACGCTGCAGTTTAAAGTAGGGTTCTACCCCATCGCTATTCAGCGCAAAGAGGCGTTTCATCCGATGTGCCCCCTTTTCATCTCATTCTCTCTGCTGGGCTGCGAATTCTAAACCGAGTCGCCGCCGGCAAACGTGCATGACGGCGCCGGTTCGTACATCGCCCCTCCGAGCGCGCGCTGTCCTGGAGACGCGTTACGCGGCTACGTTGCGGAAATTCCTTCGGGGAAAAAACCAGAGCAACGGAGATCAGGCCCAGGGGCTGGGGCGAGCCGCGCTCGCCTGTGGTTGGGGGACGCTGGATTTGGCCTTGGTGCACGACGAGGCTTTCGCGCAGGTGGTCGAAACGGAGCCGCTTTTAGGGGGCCGGGCACGCTACGTTCAACGCGGCGACTTTTTTCTCACCCAGGCGTTAATGCCCTTGGAAGCGGCCGAACGAGCTAATCGCAAGAGCCTGCTCGATCTCCATCGGCGAAACCGCACGCTCCGTGAACACACCGCAGCGCTCGAAAAATCGAATCGACAGCTCGAGCGGGAGGTCAAACGGCGCAAGGCCTCCGAGGAGTCCGTGCGGAGAGGAAAGGCCCAGTACCAGAAGCTCTTCACCGAATCCCATGTATTGCAGCGAAAACTACGTCGGCTCACCCGGCAGATCATTTCCGCCCAAGAAGATGAGAGGAAAAAAATCAGCCGGGACTTGCATGATCATGTGGTGCAAAATCTCGTGGGGATCAACGTGCAGTTGTCCGCCCTGAGTCATGAGGCCGGCGCGGACCCCAGCGTTTTAAAGGAGAAGATCGCCCGCACCCAGCGACTGGTCGAGACCTCGGTCAACACCGTGCATCAATTTGCCCGAGAACTGCGGCCTGCCGTCCTCGACGATCTGGGCCTTATCCCCGCGCTGCACTCGTTCAGCAAAGATCTGGCCGCGCGACAAAAACTAAAGATCCAGCTCACCGCGTTCAGCGGCGTCGAGGATCTGGAAAACGCCAAGCGGACCGTCCTTTACCGCGTCGCGCAGGAGGCGTTGACCAATGTCGTCCGACATGCCGGGGCCTCTCAGGCCACCGTCTTGATCACCGCTTTGCCGGGGGCCGTGCGAATGGAAATTCGGGACGACGGAAAATCCTTCCCGGTCGATAAAACCCTCTGCGCGCGCACCTATCGTCGCTTAGGGTTGGTGGGAATGCAGGAGAGGATGGAAATGATCGGCGGGACCTTGACCATCGTTTCCACCCCGGGGAAAGGCACGACGGTCCGGGCAGAGCTTCCATTTTCTTCTTCTGCATCCAAACCATGAATACCCCGGTTCTGATCAAAGTTTTAGTCGCGGAAGATCATCATATCGTTCGCCAGGGGCTTTGCGCGCTCCTCATCACCGACGGAGCTTTCCGCATCATTGGCGAGGCCCGGACGGGGCGCGAGGCGGTCACCCTGGCCCGAGCGCTTCATCCCGACGTGATCCTGATGGATATAGCCATGCCGGTGCTGAACGGTCTGGAGGCGACCCGTCAAATCCTCGCCACCTTACCGGCGGCAAAGGTCATTATCCTGTCGGCGCACAGTGACGATGAATACATTGACCGAGTCGCCGCCGCCGGCGTCTACGGGTTTTTAGAGAAGCAATCTTCCGCCGAGATTCTCACCCTCGCTATTCGCGAAGTGGCGCAGGGCAAAAAATTTTATAGTCCAAACGTCGCCCTCCGACTGGGTCGATCGAAGCACCGTCAGAAAAATGCCTCCGCTTCGCGGCCAACTGCAATCCCTCTTCTCACCTCAAGGGAGTCCGAGGTTCTACAACTGGTGGCAGAAGGTTCCGGGAACAAGCAGGTGGCGGCGGAACTTGGAATCAGCATCAAAACGGTCGAAAAGCACCGCAAGCAGCTGATGAGCAAACTCAACCTTCGCGACACCGCTGGGCTGACCCGTTACGCCATCGCCGCAGGCGTGATCGAGAGCAGTGTCCAGCTTACGATCATTTAGTTTATTTAGAGAGCGCAGCTGTATTTCCCTGATAAATACATTTTCGCGAGAAGACCGAGGGACGAAGTTAACCCAGCCAGGCGGAGCGGATTAGGTAGGGCAAGGCCCCATAGCGAGCGAAGCCATGAGGGAGTAGGCTAAGCGAGTAAGCCTATGAAAACAAAAACCCTGTCAGCGCTCTATCTGCTCCTCAGCAGCCCCGTTATCCTTTTCGCTTCCTCTGGCACGGACCAGAAAATCGAAGAGGCGGCCAAGGCCTCCTACAACTATCGCGTGGTTCTCGACAACCGCGTTGGGGTCAAATCCCACGAAGGAAAGGTGACGTTGACCGGTACGGTCCAAGATAAGGACGACAGGAACCTGGCCGCCGATACAGTCGAGAATCTCCCCGGTGTCCTTTCGGTCGACAATCAAGTCAAGGTCGACTCCGCCAACCCCGAGCACTCCGACTCCTGGATGGCGATGAAGGTCCGCAGCCACTTGCTGATGAAGGCCAATGTCAGCGCTGCGACCACGAAAGTTACCGCGAACGACGGCGTGGTCACGTTGACCGGCACCGCTGACACCCTCGCGCAAAAAGAGCTCACCGAAGCTTATGCGAAGGACATTGACGGGGTGAAATCGGTGAAGAACGAGATCGTGATCAAAGAAAAGGCCGCGAGCTCCACGGTGGGCGAGACGATCGACGACGCATCGATCACCAGCCAGGTGAAGTACGCCTTGCTCAGCCACGGTGCCACCAGCGCATTGAAAACCAAAGTCTCGACCAAAGACGGCGTGGTACACGTGACCGGCGAAGCCAATTCGAATGCTGAGAAATCTCTCGTGACCAAACTCGCCGCAGATGTTCGCGGCACCAAGTCCGTCACGAATGACATGACGGTGAAGAGCTAAACGGAACGCCGTTTCTCTCGATCGCGCGACTGCCTCAGGGCAGTTGCGGCGGATCTCAAGTCGCTCCGTTTTTCCTCTTCCATCATGGCTCGTGCAGCTTGCCGCCCGACGGGGAAAAGGCGACCGATTCGCAAGGCCGCCCTGCTCCCCGCGGGCCGCGCGCTCCCCGGTAAATGTTCTAACGCGACCCGCTCGAAGCGCCGCGCCCGCCGTCGCGCTTAGTCGCTGGCTCTTTTTTCCCCCCGTTCCCCTTCCATGCTCAACTACGCTGTCATTTTTTTTATCGTCGCCCTGCTCGCTGGCGTTCTCGGTTTCGGAGTCATCGCTGGCACTGCGGCCGGGATCGCGAAGATCCTCTTCTTGATCTTCCTCGTGCTCTTCATCGTGTCGCTGATCAACGGCCGGCGTCGGTCGTCCTGAGCCCCTAATCCGCCGGGTCTCTTCCTTGCAGCCGTCCACTCTCCTCATGAAAAACAATAAAGAATCATCTTCCGCGCCGAAAGAACTGCTCAATGAATTGCAATCCCTCGCCGCGGAGGCCGAGGGCGTCGCGACCGGCGACCCCTCCGGGCGTTCGGCTGAGTACCTCGACCACCTCCGCGAACGCTTTGCTGCCGCGCAAGAGAGCCTGTCCGAGTTTTATGAAGACGCTCGAAAGAAGATTCTCGTCGGTGCTCGTACGACGGATACAGCGATTCGCGAAAATCCCTATCCCTCGATGGCGATCGCACTCTGTCTGGGCCTCGGTCTAGGCGTCCTGCTCAGCCGTCGCACCAAGTAGTCCTGATGAAGATCCCCGCAGCTTCCGAGGGCTATCTTGGTTTCCTTCGCTCCTTCGGGAGTGGACTGGTGGGCGCCGCCCACGATCGGTTCGAGCTGTTCACCCTTGAGCTCCAGGAGGAAAAACTCCGCCTCTTCCAGACCCTCATTTGGATCAGCGCGGCGATTTTTATCGGGATGATGACCATCGCCTTTTTGAGTTTCACCGTAATTTCTCTGGTCGGGGAATCCGCCCGACCTACCGCGCTCGGCGGTATGACCGCCTTCTATCTCGCCGTATTTGGAATGATCGTACTGGATTTCCGCCGCCATCAGGCGCGTCAATCCAAGCCGTTCGCCGCGACGCTAAGCGAACTCCGTGAAGATTGCGCATGTATCCGAACCAAGAGTTGAGCCAGTTAGCCGAGCGCAAGCGGGCGCTTCGCGTCGCCATCGCGCTGCGACGCTCCGCCTGCGCCCTTGCTGCTTCTCGTGCGACCAAGCCCATCGCGTGGCTTGATCGCGCGCTGGCTTTTTCTCAGCAGGCCGCGCCTTTCCTCGGAGCGCTGGCCCTGCCGCTGGCTCTTTTCTCCGCAGGAAAGACGGTCCGCAAATCCGGCCTCCTCGGTTCGCTGGTCAAATGGGGGCCGCTGGTTTTGCAGGCCACTCGTGCGGCGTCCTTCGCCTTTGCCGCCAAGTCCTCGCGCGTGCCAGCGCCGTCCGGTATCCGCGACCTCCGGCCATCGCAGCGGGCCTCGGTGTTATCGGCTCAAGGCTAAAGCACCGTGGCCCGCGGTGTTGTAGTGATCGATACGATACACTCGTACCGAGCAACAGGCTTACACGTCCGTCACGGGTGGCTCGATCCAGGAAGCCGTCGACGTTGGCGGGGACGCTTCCTAAAATCCCTTTTGGCAGCTGCACTTATGCAGATGCTCTATCTCTTCACCGCTGGTGTGAGAAGGGTGATGCCAAGCGCTCGAATCGCTTCCCAGCGGTTTCTGCTCACCGGTGGAAGCAATTCCCAGGCACCGTTTCGAAGCGGACACCACAGGCTCATCTCCAATTCGTCCATGTCGGCCAGCACGGTGACGCGGAAATCGTTTTCACCCTGAGTATGAAGCGTGAGCTGTGCGCCGTCGACTCGGACCAGCACCGGCTGTCCCATGCGGTGCTCGCTCAGGATCTCCTCGTAACTGGACGAGGTTTGAACGTCGAAATCGAGTTCGAGCGCGCGGGCCGCTTTCTTCAGTGTATCCAAGCTCCACGCTCCGGTTGGAGCAGGGATCTCCCCGTCCTCCGCATAACGACGCGCGAACTCCCGATCCGACATCACGTCGTTTCCTGCATTCTCGCGGACGCGGAGAAGGCAACGAAAGATTCCGCCCTGGTCATCGATGTTCATAAAGCCGAGGAAAACTGGGGTACCGGGTCATGCTTCATCTCCATTACCGGAGCATTTAAGGACGTATGCTGTTGCATAATACCTTCTGCGAGACTCACCAGTTCGTTGGAGTTGGAAGGCGCAACGCGGTAAGCATCCGCACCCGCCACTTCTGCGCGAGCCCGTTCATTGGGGTCGTCGGTCGAGCCTAGCATGACCACGAACATTTCGTCGAAACGGGCCTGAGCGCGGATCCAAGCGAGGGTCTCTAGGCCGGAGTAGAACGGCATCTCCATCTGCAGGACCAAAATCTCCGGATGCAGTCCATCGCGCAATGTTACGACGGGAGATTTGCGATCCAGATAGGCGGGCAAAAGGCGGCTGTCCGATACCGCATAAACCTGTGCGTCGGGTTGTGCGCGTTTGAACGCCAGCAGAAGCAAGGCGGATTGCGCCACATTGTCGTCGACGATAAAGATATGAAACATAGCAGGAATCAGAGGTGAAGGAGGCGGGCCATAAGAGGACGCAGAATCGAACTGGCGCGTAAGCCTTTCAGCACTACAAGCCGAACGGCAGACACCGCTTCAAGGGCGCGGCGTGACCTGGGGCGACTTGTTTGTCTTTTGAGGCGCGGCGCTTCGATTTCGTGCTCTTGTAGGCGAGGAGGTGACGAAAGCCAGGAGTGCGCCGCATCAGTTTACCGGTTCCGCTGATCTTGAACCGTTTGGCCACGGACTTTTTGGTTTTTTGCATTGTATTTGAGGTTTGAGGACAAAATTCACGCACGCCGAGCGGGAGAGCGTGAGTCACATCAATAATCCATTCCGCCAGGCATTTGAGGCGACGATGCCGCTCGATCACCGGGGATCTCGGTGATCATGCATTCGGTGGTGAGCAGAAGCCCCGCGATCGAAGCCGCGTTTTGCAGCGCCGACCGGGTGACTTTCGTGGGATCCACCACTCCGGCTATCAGCAAGTCCTCGTATTGACCGGTGGCGACATTGAAGCCGTAGTTGCCTTTGCCTCCGAGCACCTGGCCGACCACGACTCCGCCCTCGACGCCGGCGTTGGCGCAAAGCGCGCGGATCGGAGCTTCGATTGCACGGCGCACGATCTGCGCTCCGATCGCTTCGTCGCCCTCGAGCTTGAGCGTACCCAAAGCTTCACTACAACGGAGCAAGGCAACGCCTCCGCCCGCGACGATCCCTTCCTGAACTGCCGCGCGGGTGGCATGCAGCGCGTCCTCGACGCGAGCTTTTTTCTCTTTCATTTCCAATTCGGTGGAGGCCCCGACTTGGACGATCGCGATTCCGCCGGCGAGCTTGGCCAGTCGTTCTTGAAATTTTTCCCGGTCGTAGTCCGAGGTCGTATCCGCGATTTCATGACGGATCTGTTTGATTCGCGCCTGAATTTCCTCCGATTTTCCTCCGCCGCCGATTAGCAACGTGTTCTCCTTGTCGACCGTCACGCGTTTGACGCTGCCGAGATCGGTCAGAGTCACGTTCGCCAGCTTCATCCCGAGGTCGTCGGTAAAACAGCGTCCACCGGTCAAGGCAGCGAGGTCGTCAAGAATGGCCCGCCGTCTTTCCCCAAATCCGGGAGCTTTCACCGCGCACACTTTCAGCGAGCCGCGAATCTTGTTCACCACCAGTGCGCTGAGGGCTTCGCCTTCCACGTCTTCTGCGATGATCAAGAGGGGGCGGCCGGCCTTTGCGATCGCCTGCAACAAGGGAAGGAGGTCCGACAGATTGCTGAGTTTCTTCTCGTGCAAGAGCACGTACGCATCCTCGAGGACCGCTTCCATCAGGTCCGTGTCGGTCGCGAAATAGGGGGACAAGTAGCCCTTGTCGAACTGCATGCCTTCCACGACCTCGAGGGTCGTTTCGATCGACTTCGCTTCTTCGACTGTGATTGTCCCGTCCTTGCCCACTTTGTCCATCGCATCGGCAATGATGCGTCCAATGGTGTCGTCCCAGTTGGCCGACACCGTTGCCACCTGTTGAATCTCGGACCGTTCGGAGACGGGTTTTGAAGTGCGGGCGAGTTCAGCGATGACGACTTCCACCGCCCGATCGATTCCGCGTTTGAGAAAAATCGGATTTGAGCCGGCGGTGACGCTTTTCAGTCCTTCTTTGTAGATGGACTCGGCCAAGACGGTGGCCGTCGTTGTCCCATCGCCGGCGATATCCGAGGTCTTCGAAGCGACCTCCTTTACCATGGCTGCGCCCATGTTCTCGTAAGGGTCGGGCAACTCGATTTCCTTTGCCACCGTTACACCGTCCTTCGTGACCGTGGGCGACCCAAATTTGCGATCGATGATGACGTTGCGGCCCTTGGGCCCAAGGGTCACCTTGACCGCGCGTGAAAGCAGTTCGACGCCGCGGAGGATTTTGTGACGAGCTGCGTCGTCGAAAAGAAGTTGTTTAGCGGGCATGAAAAGGGAAATTCGAGTTTTGAGGGAGCGAGGCGTGGGTTCAGTCGACGAGCCCGAGAATGTCGTCTTCGCGAACGAAGGTGTACTTTCGGTCTTCGAGCTTCACCTCGGTGCCGGCATATTTTCCAAGGAGAACGGTGTCGCCCACCTTTACCTCGAAGGGAATGGGCGTTCCGTCTTTTTGTTTTCGGCCGGAGCCCAGCGCGATGACCTTGGCTTCCTGCGGCTTTTCCTTCGCGCTGTCGGGAATGATCACGCCTCCTCGGATCTGCTCCATTTCAGGGCCGAATTGAACCAGGATGCGATCGCCGATGGGTTGAAGTTTAGAATGTAACATAAATGGGGATACGCTCGCCGAGTTTAAGTCGCCTTTTTCGTGCCGTCTGGCACGCCGTTCACGAGCGGCGAAGCTCTTCTATCATCGCGACCGCAAAGTGTGGCACGCACCCTGACATCACGAACCCGGAGACCGTCCGTCGCCTGACCTTCGCGATAGCACCCCCAAGACTACCTCACGGCCGGCGGATATGATATGGGGTGTCACCCTACCATTTTAAGGAGCGCAAAGGCGCAAAACTCTGCGGCCAGAAATCGCTTTTCTGGAAAGGCCGCTGCTCCCGCGCTGATGAGAAATCCCGCTGCGGGCCTAGGATTTTGACCATCCGCCCGGGCTAGGGCTGTATTTAAAAACAGATTACGTCGGGGTATCCACCACCGCCGGAACGACCGCAGCCCGACGCGCGGCGGCTTCCGCGCTCTCTCGACCCACCATTTCGAGTCCGACCCACGCCGTATCCGCGCACTCCGTGACCATGATTGCGCACTGGTCCCGGGTTCGAAAGGCGATTCGTTTTGCGCGGTCGAGAATCTGGTCCTTCGTCAGTGCGCACTCGCTATGATAGACGAGGCGCGGCAGCCGGTATTTGATCCGGTTGCTTCCGATGATGGTGTCAAAGAAACCGGCTTTGGTCATCGCCTCCTCCAAGGCCTTTTCGGAATCAGGCGAACTGGAAGCGAGGGCGAAATGAATGAGAAACGAAGGCATAAGAGGGGAGTGAAGTCTGTGAGCTTAGTCGGTCAGAGGCATTTTCCGAGCCGGGTTTTCCAACAAGCCGTCCGCGATCGCATAACGCGTCAATCCCGCGGTATCATGAATGTTCAGCTTGTTCATCGCGTTTTGCCGGTGCTTTTCCACCGTTTTCGTGCTGATAGCCAAGGACTCCGCGACCGCACGGTTGGTCTGTCCTCCCGCAATCCGTCGAAGCACCTCGATTTCCCGAACCGTGAGCTCGGCGATGCGCTTAGACGTTCGGGGGAGATTCTCCCGGTTCGGTTGTAACCGCGATTCCACTACCGGGCTGAAGATCTTGCGGCCGCCGTGAATCGTCCGGATCGCGTCGGCCAGGAGCAAAGCCGACGTTTGCTTCACCAAGTAGCCCATCGCCCCCAGCGTCATCGCGCGATTGATGTACTCGTCGTCTAGATACGCCGAAAGCAGGAGAATCTTCGCGGCGGGCGCGGTGGCGAGAATCTGCCGCGTGGCGTCCAGCCCGCCCAGGACCGGCATGGCGATATCCATCACGATCACGTCGGGACTCAGCACTTTGGCCGCTGCCACCGCCTGAGCACCCGTTCCCACCTCTCCAATCACGCGCAGATCGGCGTTCGAATTGATCAGAAAACGCACCGCTTCCCGAACGATGACATGATCGTCGGCTAGCAGAACGGTGATCGCTTTCGCAGCCATGGGAACAAGACAGGTGAGCAGGTAAAGAAGGTGCGAATCAGTTTAGTGGGAGGAGGGAAGTCCGTGGCGCCCCGCCGCGTTATGCTTCCTGCGGTGCGCGCTCATTGCGTTGTTCAGCTCGGACTCTTATGACCGCTCGGTTGCTTTTCATGCGTCGGGGTCATGACGCTGTGGATACTTTGCATGAAGTACGAGATCCATCGCCGGTCGCTGCAGCATTGAGGACTGGCTGGCCGAGTCGTAGCCGTAGCGGCGGTGAACGTCCGCCTACGTGTTGCGCACTTCGACGCGACCATCTTTGCCTGCGTTACCCTTGGCGAAGACTGGCGGAGAGGGTGGGATTCGAACCCACGGTACCCTTGCAGGCACACATGATTTCCAATCATGCGCATTCGACCACTCTGCCACCTCTCCAGGTGCTAACTCGAAGCGGTGGGAGCCGCGCCGATTGATGGGCGAAGGGGCAGCATAAGGGCACCTCACCCAACCGGGTCAATGGGGAAATTCGTGAGTCGGCGCTCGTTCGTTGAGTCTGCCTCGGCGGAGGGAAGCTGGCACGCCCTGGGCTTGGAGCCGAGACCAAGCCGTCATGATGTATCTTCCCATCCACATCCAACCTGCAGCTGATCCGCAGGTAAGTTTCCGGAAAACCGCCTTGCGCGTCAGAACCCGGATGCTACGTTGCCGTTTCCTTGGCGTTTCCCGAACATTCATATCATGGTCTCCGCGAACACTGAAGTAGCCTATAACAGCAAGGTCGAAGGGGCCATTGTCCCCACCACGCTGGACTCGGCGATCAACTGGATTCGTAGCAATTCCATGTGGCCGATGCCCATGGGTCTCGCTTGTTGCGCGATCGAACTGATGGCGGTGGCGTCCAGTCGTTTCGATATTGCCCGCTTCGGTGCCGAAGTGATGCGTTTTTCTCCCCGGCAGTCCGACTGTATGATCGTAGCGGGTACAGTGACGTACAAGATGGCTCCGCATCTTCGTCGGATTTATGATCAGATGGCCGCGCCCAAATGGGTCATCGCGATGGGCGCCTGCGCCAGCTCAGGTGGAATGTACCGCAGCTATGCGACGCTGCAAGGGGTCGATCGCATTGTTCCCGTCGACGTCTATGTCAGCGGTTGTCCTCCACGGCCCGAGGCTTTGCTCGACGCGCTGATCAAGCTGCAGAATAAGGTAAAAGGTGAACAGTCCTTCAAACGACTTTCCGCCTAGGAGCGCCGCACATTTTCGGAGCTCTTCACTTATTCCCCGATGACCGCACCCGTTGACGTCACCGCCGCTCTTCAAGCGAAGTTTTCTCAGATCACGCCGCGTCCGACTTTGGACCATCCGGCCATCAACGTGCCACCGACCGAGGTGATCGCGGTGTTGAAGTACCTGCGCGATGAATTCGCGTACGACTTCCTGATGGATATCACCGCGATCGATTGGGCCGAGGGTGTGTCACCGCGCTTCACCGTGGTTTGGCACCTCCACTCGACCCAGACGCATACTTATATCCGTGTCGCGGCGGATTGCGCGAGCGACACCGAGCCGTCCGTTCCCACCGCGGTTGAGCTCTGGCCCGGCGCTAACTGGCATGAGCGCGAAACCTGGGACTTGATGGGCGTCGCCTTCAAAGGCCACCCGGACCTGCGCCGCATTTTGATGTGGGACGAGTATCCCTACCACCCATTGCGCAAAGATTTTCCTCTCGCTGGAATCGAGACCGCGCTGCCCGATTTGGAGGTGGCGGAAGAAACTCAAGCGAAAGTGCTGCCTGCTCCGATGGTGGGCGGCCCGTTTGTCGCCTCATCGGCCGGCGAGATCAGTCCGTCTGATGCCGAGCCTCGGGCCAAAGACGAGAGTTGGAACGAACTCCGCGAGAAACCGGATACGCCCAACGGCCTGACTCCCACCGCTTAACCTTCGCGCCCAGAGCCCATCGCCTGAAAATGTCCACCGAGTACGCTTTTCCTGACGCAGGTGCGAAGACCGCCGCTGCCGCCACCCAAGAGTTCGAGACCGAAAAGATGTCGCTCTCGATGGGCCCGTCGCACCCATCCACTCACGGCGTGCTGCGCCTGCAGATGGAGCTGGACGGTGAGGTTTTAACCAAGTGCGATCCGATTCTTGGATACCTGCACCGCGGCGACGAGAAGATCGCGGAGAACATGACTTACAACCAGTTCGTGCCTTACACGGACCGGTTGGATTACCTCGCTCCTCTGGCCAACAATGTGGCGTACGCCATCGCGGTCGAGCGTTTGGCTAAACTGGAAGTCCCCCCGCGCTGCCAGGCGATCCGGGTCATCTGTTGCGAACTCGCCCGGATTTCCGCGCACCTGATGGGACTGGGCGCGTACGGGATCGATGTCGGGGCTTGGTCGGTTTTCCTCTATTCCTTCACGGAGCGTGAAAAACTTTATCGCCTTTTCGAAGAGCTGACCGGAGCTCGGTTCACCACCAGCTACACTCGGATCGGCGGCGTCTCGCGCGATGTGCCGGAGGGTTGGATCGACCGGGTGAATGGTTTTTGCGATCAGTTTCTCCCGATCCTCGAAGAGATTTTGCGCATGTTGACGCGCAATAAAATCTTCATGGATCGCACCGTGGGGGTGGGTGTGATCTCGAAAGAAGATGCGATCGCGTATGGACTGACTGGTCCGAATCTCCGCGGCTCGGGCGTGCCGCTCGATCTCCGCAAAGATAAACCCTACAGTGGGTACGAGCAGTACGAGTTCGATGTGGCGATCGGCGCCAAGGGCGACTGCTACGACCGCTACCTGGTCCGTGGCGAGGAGATGCGGCAGTCTGTCCGCATTGTGAAACAGGCGATCGCGAAGTTCCCCGGCGGCGACTGGTACGCGAAGGACGCGAAGAAGATTTTCGCTCCGCCGAAGGACAAGGTGCTCAGCTCGATGGAAGAGCTGATTCAGAATTTCATGATCGTGACCGAAGGGCCGCTTATGCCGCCGGGTGAAGTTTATTTCGAAGCGGAAAATCCGAAGGGCATTCTCGGCTTTTACATTGTGAGCAAGGGTGGCGGCGTGCCCTGGCGTTTGAAGATCCGCAGCCCCTCGTTCTGCAACCTCTCCATCCTCCCCAAAATGTGCGTGGGCTCCATGATTTCGGACGTGGTTTCGATTCTTGGTTCCCTCGATTTCGTGATGGGCGAGTGCGATCGCTAATCCGCCGCCTCACCGTCGCGCTCCACTCGACCGAAATTTACCTGCTGGCCGCTCGTTTTTTCTCCTCTCTCTTCCGTGAATCTCAAGCCTGAGACTTTAGCCCGTATTGACGAAGTGATTACGCATTATCCGACCAAGCGGAGTGCGGTGCTTCCGCTTTTGCACCTCACGCAGGAGGAAGTTGGATACATTTCGGACGAGGCTATCACCTGGATCGCGCAGAAGCTCGAGCTCGAGCCGATCAACGTGTACGAGGTGGTGACCTTCTATCCGATGTTTCGCCGCAAGCCGATTGGCCGGCGCCACATCCGGGTCTGCCGGACCCTGTCTTGCGCCTTGATGGGTGGATACAAGACCTGCGAGGAATTCAAGAAGGCGTTTAACACCGAGTTGAACGAAGTCTCCCCGGACGGTGAAGCGACGATCGAGTTCGTCGAATGCCTGGCTAGCTGCGGCACCGCGCCGGTGATCATGGTGGACGAGCAGCTTTACGAGAAGGTCGATCCGGCTAAAGCCCGGCAGATCGCAGCTCAAATCAAGGCGGAGTCAAAAGTCGCGACCCGGTAAATCACCGAACATTCCCATGCCTGCACCGGAACAACGCCGCATCATTTTCAAGCACATCGACGAGCCTGGCTACACGAACGATATCGCGTGCTACCTCCGGAACGGCGGCTACGAGGTATTCAAGAAGACGGTACAACGTAAGCCGGAAGAGATCGTCGACGAGGTAAAGAAGTCCGGCCTCCGCGGCCGAGGTGGCGCGGGTTTCCCTTGCGGCGTCAAGTGGTCGCTCCTCGATCGAAAGAGCGGCAAGCCGATTTACTTGGTGGTCAATGCCGACGAGTCCGAACCGGGCACGTTCAAAGACCGCTACATCATGCACCAAGATCCGCACCAGCTGATCGAGGGCATTATGATCACCTGTTTCGCGAACAACGTGAAGCAGGCCTACATCTACATTCGCGGCGAGTTTCCCGAGGGCGCGCGCATCCTGGAACGCGCGATCGCCGAAGCCCGGGCCCAGAATTTTGTCGGCCCCAATGTCCTGGGCACCGGCTACAGCTGCGAGATCTATGTCCACCGCGGTGCCGGCGCCTACATTTGCGGCGAAGAAACCGGGTTGATCGAGTCGCTCGAGGGCAAACGTCCGTATCCACGGATCAAGCCGCCTTACTTCCCGGCCGTGCTCGGCCTCTACATGTGCCCGACGATCGTGAACAACGTCGAGACGCTCTGCCAGGTGAAGTACATCGCGGAAGTCGGAGGCCAGGCGTATTCACAAATTGGAACACCCAACAACACCGGGACCCGCATCCTCTGCGTTTCGGGTCACGTGCAGCGCCCGGGTTACTACGAATTTGAAACGGGCAAGATCACGATGGGCCAGTTGCTCTACGACGTCTGCGGCGGTCCGCTGCCCGGTCGCAAGTTGAAGGCCGTCATCCCCGGCGGCTCCTCCGCGAAAATTCTCAAAGTGGGCGAGCGCTACAAAGGGAAGCGCAAGGTCGGAAACGACATGGTCGATTACGACTGGGGCATCGAAGACGTGCCGATGGACTTCGATTCGCTCGTGATGATCGGCTCGATGGGTGGCTCCGGCGGCGTGATCGTGATGGACGACACGGTCAACATGGTCGAGGCGCTCGCCAATATTAACGCGTTCTACGCGCACGAGAGCTGCGGTCAATGCACCCCTTGTCGTGAAGGTTCGCTCTGGATGAAGAAGATCACCACTCGCATGGTCCACGGCGAGGCCCGCGCGGAAGACGGTGCCCTGTTGAAGAACGTGGCGGATCAGATCGCAGGTCGCACGATCTGCGCGTTCGGCGAAGCCTGCTCCTGGCCGACCCAAAGCTTCATTCAAAAATTCGGCGACGAATTCAAAGCGTATCCAGAAGCCAAGCACGAGTCGAAGCGCGATGGCTCGCTCGAACTGGTTTAACCTTTATTGCCCACGGAATACCCGGAACACACCGAATGAAATTCAACGCCCTTGATTCTTCTGTGTTTTCCGTGTGTTCCGTGGGCTAATCACCTCCTTTCCTGCAATGACTCAGCCCGCCAAACCTGACCTCGTGACCGTCAACGTCGACGGACGGGAGATTGCTGTGCCAAAGGGCACGAACATGATCGAAGCTGCGCGTTTAGCGGGCGTCGACGTGCCTCACTATTGTTATCACCCGAAGCTCACCGTGGTGGGTAACTGCCGCATGTGTCTGGTTGAAATGGGCATGCCGGCCGTTGATCCGGCGACGAAGCAACCGGTGATGGATCCCGCCACCGGGAAGCAGAAGGTCAACTGGATCCCTCGTCCCACCATTGCCTGCGCGACCAACGCTTCTCCGGGGCTTCACATTCGCACCAACACACCGCTGGTCAAAGATTGTCGCGAAGGGGTGATGGAGTTCCTGCTGATCAACCACCCGCTCGACTGTCCGATTTGCGACCAGGCGGGCGAGTGCCGTTTGCAAGAGCAGGCGATGGGCTATGGCCGCGGCTACTCTCGTTTCATCGAGCAGAAGAACGTCAAACCGAAGCGGACTCAGCTAGGGCCGCGCGTCACGCTCGATGACGAACGCTGCATTCTCTGCTCCCGCTGTATCCGTTTTTGTAAGGAGGTCGCGAAGGACGATGTGCTCGGCTTCATCGATCGCGGCAGCTATTCGACCCTCACCTGCTACCCGGGCAAGGAGCTGACGAATAATTACTCTTTGAATACGGTGGACATCTGTCCGGTCGGCGCGCTGACCAGCACCGATTTTCGTTTCAAGATGCGCGTCTGGTTCCTCAAACAGACGAACAGCATCGATACCGAATCCTCCGTCGGGGCCAACACCGTGGTCTGGAGTCGCGAAGGTATCATCTACCGTATTACACCGCGCCGGAACGACGAGGTGAACGACACCTGGATGACGGACAGCGGCCGTTTGACCTTCAAGGGCGTTCGCTCGGAAGATCGTCTCACCGCCGTGATCGTGAACGGCCAGCCCTCGGGTTTGGACATCGCGATTCACACCGCGGCCGAGCTGCTCAAGGGTGGCAGCACCGCGATTGTCGGTTCGGGCCGCTGTTCGGTCGAAGAACAGTTTGTCGCGAAGAAGCTCGCCGATGTTTTAAAGGCGCCGACCCATCTCGTGGCCAGACTCGGAGAGGGCGACAAGATCCTCGTCTCTGCCGACCGCAATCCGAACGTGCGTGGGGCGCTCGTCACCGGCCTGATCAACGCGCTTCCGTCGTCGAAACTCTCGGCTCTCGGCAGCGCGATCGACGCAGGTCAGGTGAAATCGCTTCTGGTTTTCAACGAGGACATCACTGCCGCTGGGCTGACCGCGGCGCAGTTGGCCAAAGTGGCGATCGTCTACCTGGGAACCCACGGCAACGCGACGAGCGAGGCCGCTCGGGTGGTTTTGCCCGCGCACACCGTATTCGAGAAAAACGGCACCTTCATCAACCAGCAGTTCCGACTCCAGAAATTCCACGCCGCGATTCCGGGTCTCGCCGGGACCGTGAGCGACCTCGTGATCTTGAGCAAACTCCTCGCGAGTGTAGGCGGCGGCGCGGTCGCAGGCGATCTCGCCGGTCTTTGGAAACAGATCGCGGAAGAAGTGCGCATCTTGTCCGGGCTCTCTTTTGCCGCCATCCCAGAGACGGGGCTCGTTCTCAACAGCTCGGATTTCGCCAACCTGCAATTCCCGGAAGGGGAGACGTTGCACTACAAACCTGCGGCCAAGGCGGCGGCGGTCACGGCCTGATGCAGACCACGCGGCATTACCCGGAGTTCACGCCCCTTCTGCGCGTATCCTGATTTCCACGACGATGGATCTATTCTTCTCTCTTCCCTTGTGGGTCCAAATCGCGCTGAAGGGCGTGGCGGCGATCGCGGTGATCTTCCCGCTCGCGGGGGCCTGCTCCATGGCCGAGCGCAAGGTGTCGGCCTGGATTCAGGGTCGGCCCGGTCCGAACCGTGCCATCCCACCGTGGTTCGCCTGGGTGCCGGTCCTCGGTCCTCTTTTGCAGAAGATCGGGGCTTTCCATCTCATGGCGGACGGCGCGAAATTTCTTTTTAAGGAAGACCCCGTTCCCGGCCACGTAAACAAGTTCTACTTCATCCTCGCGCCGATCATCGCGATCATTCCCGCCTTCACCACCGTCACGGTCGTTCCGTTTGGCGCTTACTTGAATGAGGCGAAGGAAGTGATCCCGCTGGTCCTGGCTAACGTGGACGTCGGCATTCTCGCGATCTTTGCCATCGCCTCCTTGGGAGTGTATTCGCTGATTCTCGCCGGCTGGGCTTCGAATTCGAAGTATCCATTTCTTGGAGGCGTGCGTGCTTCGGCGCAGCTGATCTCCTACGAGCTGTCGATGACCCTCTCCGTGCTCCCGGTTTTCCTCTGGATCAATGCGCCAGGCCGCACCGGGTCGCTCAGCTTGGTTCGAGCGGTGGAGTTTCAATCCCAGCCCGGATTCTTCGGCGGCATGTGGTTTTTCTTTATCATGCCGGTCTCCGCTTTCATTTTTCTCACCGCTCTTTTCGCCGAGACCAATCGTCAACCCTTCGACATGCCGGAATCGGAAGCGGACTTGGTGGGCGGCTTTCACACCGAGTACGGCGCGTTCAAGTGGTCGCTCTTCTTTGTCGCGGAATACGCGCACATGATCATCGGGTCCGCGGTCTTCTGCCTCCTCTTTCTCGGCGGGTGGAATCCGTTACCCTGGGTGCCGCTCTCGGCCCTCGCGAACGCCCTTCACCTCGCCCAACTACCGGTGGTGGTGGGCTTGCTCTCGGTCCTGATCTTCGTCGGCAAGGTCCTCGTTTTCATTTTCTTTTTCATGTGGGTACGCTGGACCGTTCCCCGTTTCCGCTACGACCAAGTGATGCAGATCGGCTGGCAAAAACTCCTGCCGCTTTCGATCGTTAACTTGATCTTTTACGCCGCGGCGATCGCTCTGATCCAGAAATAACTTTGAAACCACAAATGGGCATCAACGAATCCGAAACCAGCGGGAGAAAATCAGTTTCCCGAGCGTGTTTCCGCCTGCCCGCTTGTTTGTAATTAACTCATCTTTCCCGCCATGGCCGTCATCCAAGTAGAACGCAAACCGCTTAGCCTCGCGGAGCGCACCTATATTCCGCAGATCCTCTCTGGCCTCAAGACGACGTGGAAACACTTGGTCGCGCCGACCGTCACCTTGCAGTATCCGGAGCAACGTCCGGATATTCCGAAGGGCTATCGCGGCGTGCCCACCTTGGTCAAAGATCCGCATGGTCGCGAGAAATGCGTTTCCTGCCAGCTCTGCGAGTTTGTCTGCCCGCCGAAAGCGATCCGCATCACTCCCGGTGAAATTCCGCCTGGCGAGGAGAATCGCCACGTCGAGAAAGCTCCGCAGGCCTTCGACATCGACATGTTGCGCTGCATCTACTGTGGCTTTTGCCAGGAAGTCTGTCCGGAGGAGGCGATCTTCCTGCAGGACCAGTATTCGATGACCGGTTACACCCGTGAGGAGATGGTCAACCACAAGGACAAGCTCCTCGAGCTGGGTGGCACCTTGCCGGACAAGCACTTCAAGTGGGACAAGAAGAAAGCAGCCGAAGAACACGGCAACGCCCACTGAGTTCACTGCGACTCCATTTCCGCGCTCCTTCGTCTCAATGGCTGACCCACTCTTCCTTTTCTTCGCCGCGCTGACCGTGCTTTCGGCGCTTGCGGTGGTGTTTAACAAGAACGCAGTCGCGGCCGCGCTCTGCTTCTTCATCAGCCTGTGCAGTGTGGGCGTGCTCTTCGTGCTCTTGGACGCCTACCTCCTGGCCTTCATGTTGGTGCTGGTCTATGCCGGCGCGGTCGTAGCGTTGTTCCTTTTTATCATCATGCTGCTGGATATGCAGGGAGGCACGCGACGGCCGTTTAAAAAGGCCTCTATTTTCGCCAGTCTTGTCGCAGGGGCGTTGCTCCTTTTCGGCGTGTTGACCTTCACCTCCCACGCCGATTTCGCCACCGCCGTTCCCGCACTGGCCGCGAATGCCACCTTCTCGACTGATTTGAAGGTTTACGGAGCGAAGCTGTTCACCAGCTACCTCCTTCCGGTGCAGGTGGTGGGATTTCTCCTCCTGATCGCGATGTTGGGTGTGATCGTGTTGAGCAAACGCTTTGAAGGCCTGGAGGACGTCAAATGAGCGCTGGATTAAACGAGTACATCATTTTGAGCGCGCTGCTCTTCGCCATCGGCTTCTTTGGCGTCCTGCTGCGCAAAAACACCCTCGTGATCTACATGTGCCTCGAGCTCATGCTGATTGCTTCAACCGTCGCGCTGGCCGCGTTTTCGCGGTTCAACGGCACGATCGAGGGCAACGTTTTTGTCTTCTTTATTCTCACCGTTGCCGCGGCCGAGGTCGCGGTCGGGCTGGCCATCATCGTCGCGCTCTTCCGCAAGCGTCAGACCGTCCAAGTCGAAGAACTCAACGCCCTGAAAAATTGAAAACCAGTAGCGAGGAGCGAGTAACGGGTAGATGAATACCAGCGAACCGCTGATTTACTGACCTATACCGCTCTCTCCTCCTCCGCTCTACTCGCTACTCACTACCCGCTACTTTCCCGACATGTCGTCCGTCCAACTCGCACTCCTCGTCCTTTTGCTTCCGCTCGCATCGGCGGCGCTGATCGCGCTGTTCTTGCGCCGACAAGGCACGTTGGCTTCGGTGGTTTCGGTGGCCGCGTGCCTCGGATTGGCCGCGGCAGCGCTGACTCTGAGCTTCGGTGGGCATCGGTTCACCGCTTCGGCCGAGTGGCTCCAACTGGATACGTTTACCGTGTCCCTTGGAATTAAGTTCGATGACCTCGCTGCGCTGATGTTGGCCATCGTCGCCGTGGTCGGTCTCTGCGTTCACGTATTCTCTCTTGGATACATGCACGACGACGGAGCGAAGGCCCGGTATTTCGGAGGCCTTTCCATCTTCATGTTTTCGATGATCGGCATCGTTTTTGCCGACAATCTTTTCATGATGTTTATTTTCTGGGAGCTGGTGGGGTTCAGTTCCTATGTACTGATCAACCACTACCTTCACCGCCAGCAGGCGGCCGATGCGGCGAAGAAGGCGTTCATCGTCAATCGGGTGGGCGACTTGGGCTTTTTGCTCGGCATCATCTGGTGCTATCATTCGTTGGGCACGGTTAACCTCTCCGAGATTGCCGAGCGCTCCCATCAAGTCGGCGTGATGGTGGAGGCCGGGATTCCACTCCTGCTTTTCTGCGGCGCTGTCGGAAAATCAGCCCAGATGCCTCTGCATGTTTGGTTGCCCGATGCGATGGAAGGCCCGACGCCTGTTTCCGCCTTGATCCACGCGGCGACGATGGTCGCGGCCGGTATCTATATGCTTTGCCGGATCGAGCCGCTTTTTGCCGCTGCGCCTCCGATCGCGTTTCAGACTGTGATGTGGGTCGGAACGGTGACCGCACTTTACGCGGCCCTCTGCGCGGTCACTCAGTCGGACATCAAAAAGGTTTTGGCCTATTCGACCCTTTCTCAGCTAGGCTATATGGTCGCGGCGTTTGGGCTTGGCCAATTGCCGGAAGGTGGGGATCACAATGGGAAGATCCTGTTGATCTCGGCCGGGGTCGGTGCGGCCATGTTTCACCTCACCACTCACGCCTTCTTCAAGGCCCTGATGTTTTTGGGTTCTGGCTCGGTCATCCACGGCTGCCACCACGAACAGAACATTTTCAAGATGGGCGGGCTGATGGGGCGAATGAAGATCACCTTTGTCACCTTCACTCTCGGGGTGATGGCCATCATTGGTTTTCCGTTTCTGGCCGGCTTCTTTTCGAAGGACGCAATTCTTTATCTCGCCTACGAAAACAACCACGCCGTCTTCGTCATTCTGGGCGTTACCGCGATCTTGACCGCGCTTTATATGGTGCGTCTTTGGCGAATCGTTTTCTGGGGAAAACCTCAGAGCGAGCAGGCCGCCCATGCGCACGAGTCCGGTCCTTCCATGGTGGTCCCCTTGCTGGTCCTGGCGGTCTTGTCAGTGATCGGTGGATACGTCGGAATTTATGGCACCGCTTTTAAGGATGTCTGGGCCCTGATTCCGCATCCTCCGGAGGAAGATCATCTCACCATCACCCTGGTCAGTATCGGCGTGATGCTCGCCGGCCTCGGGTGCGCGATGGTGTTCTACCGCCCGTCTGGGACTGACCGTTTACAGACCGATGTCCCTGGCGCGTTTGGTGCGCTGAGCGCGTTGAAGGAGAGTTTTGACGGGGTCTACAATTACTACGTCGCCAAGATCCAGCAGCGTTTCGCCATGCTGTTGAATGGCATCGAGCAGATCTTTTTGGCCGGCGTGATTGTTCGCGGCTTTGCTGGGTTTGTCGGGCTGATCGGCATGGGCGCCCGGGCGCTGCACGTCGGAAGCCTGCACGCCTACGTCTACTGGTTTTTAATCGGCGTGTTGCTCGTCTGGGGCTTCGCGTCCGGCACCTTTTAACGCGCCTCCGTGATGAACTCGCCCGATTTTCTTATTCCGTTGTCCATCGCGACGCCGCTGGCGGTCGCCCTCGCGATCGCGCTGGGATTGCCCAAGCGTTTCTCGGTCGCGCTCGCTTACGTCGGGTTCGCGGTGCCGGCCTTGGCCGGCTTGTGGTTGTGGTTCAACTACAGCTCGGTCACTCAGCTGCACGGCGGCTACGCTTTTTTTCAATCCTACGACACGGGCCTCCACAATTTCGGGATTCATCTCTCGTTGGGCCTGAATGGAATATCGCTCCCGCTCTTTGTCATGGCCGGAGTGGTGGGTTTGGCCGCGGGGTTGTATGCGATCCAGTCGTCGGCCGAGCGTTTGAAAATTTATCTGATGCTCCTGTTGATCATGCAGGGCGGGCTGATGGGCGTCTTTGCCTCGGTTGATATCTTCTTCTTCTATTTCTTCCACGAACTGGCGCTGATTCCGACCTTCATCATGGTGGGAATCTGGGGTGGACGCGACCGCGGTTACGCCGCGATGAAGATGACGATCTACCTCACGCTCGGCGCCATGCTGTCCTTGATCGGCTTGATCGCGTTGTATGCCAACAGCCCCGCTCAAAGTTTTGATCTGATCGCTCTGCGGGCGGCGTTGACCGCGCATCCCCATCCTCTGTCTGCCTTGGTGCAGAACAACATCTTTGCCCTGCTGATGTTTGGCTTCGGGATTCTTGTTTCCCTGTGGCCTTTTCATACCTGGGCTCCGCTCGGGTACGGCGCCGCTCCGAGTTCCGCCGCCATGCTCCACGCGGGCGTGTTGAAAAAATTCGGTTTGTACGGACTGATCCAAATCGTGTTGCCGTTGTTGCCTGAAGGCGCGCACCACTGGTCCTGGATCCTCACGCTGCTCGCCCTCGGAAACGTGCTGGTTGTCGGCTTCATCACGATCGCGCAGCGAGATTTGAAGCAAATGGTCGGTTACAGCTCGGTGATGCACATGGGCTATGCCTTCCTCGGTATCGCCTGTATATCCACGGTCGGGGTGAGCGGCGTGGTCTTGATGATGGTCGCGCACGGTCTTTCCGTCGCTCTGCTTTTTCTCCTCTCCACCAGTGTTTATCACCGCACGCAGACCTTCGACATGGCGGAAATGGGCGGCTTGGCCGGAAAAGCTCCAGTCCTCGCGGCCTTCTTTGTCGCGGCGACGATGGCGAGCATCGGCTTGCCCGGGCTGGCGAACTTCTGGGGTGAGCTGACCATCTTTGTCGCCCTCTGGAACCTCTTCCCCTGGTGGGTCACAGCCAGCGCGGTGGCTGGGGTCGTGATTTCGGCCATCTACGGGTTACGCGCCGCCGCTCGGATTTTCTTCGGCCCTGCGACCGAGGAATTCAGCAAGACGGCGGAAAAATCGCCCGTGACGGACCTTCGCTGGAGCGAAAAAATTCCCGCCCTCATTCTCCTCGCTGGACTGCTCTTTGTCGGATTTTGGCCGAAGTCGATCTCCACCGCTTTGAACGCCACGGTGAAAGCCGTTTATCAACCTCTCGCTCAATCGCTTCCCACGCACGTGGCGCAAAAGTAACTCTCTGTCTCGATGACTATCGAAACTCTCCAGGCGATCGCGGATCAAAACGAGTGGCTGTCCATTATGCCCGAGTTGATGCTGGGCTGCTTGGCTCTGGCGCTGCTCGTATTGGAAATCTTATTACCGGCCAAGGATCACCGCCTGATCCCCGGCTTCGCTATTTTTGGACAGGTCGCGGTTTTGGTCGGATTGCTTTTCAACTACGCTTCTCCCTACCTCGGCGAAGACCGTTTCGATCACCTGATCAAGTTCACCGCCGACGGTCAGTTCATGCGGGTGTTTTTTGTCCTCTCCTCGATCCTGGTCTCGGCTCTCGGCATCGTTGCCTTGGCCAAGCAGAAGATGCCGAAGATCGAATTCTACAGCATCGTTCTGGTCGTGACCGCCGCGATGATGCTGCTGGTGCAGAGCAACCATTTCGTGATGTTTTTCGTCGCTCTCGAAACCATCACAGTCGGTTTTTATATTTTGGTCAGCTACGTCCGGACCAATTCTCTGTCGCTTGAGGCGGGCCTGAAGTACCTGGTTTCGGGCGCGCTGAGCTCGGCCATTCTGCTCTTCGGCATCGTTCTGCTCTACGGCGTGGCGGGTAAGTCACACGTCGACGCGATGAATTTCGACAATCTCCGTACTTTCCTGGCCACTACCCCCAATGATTTCGTGGCCAGCATCGGCGTGGTTTTTGTCCTCTGCGGCGTCGCTTTCAAGGTCGGCGCCGTGCCCTTCCAGATTTGGATTCCCGACGTTTATCAGGGCGCGCCCACTCCCGTGACCGCCTTTCTCGCGGTCGCCTCGAAGGCGGCGGGCGTGAGTGTCTTGCTCCTCCTCACGCGAGGGGTCTTCGCCTCGTATTCAAATATTGTTACACCGCTCCTCGTGGTCATGACGGCGGCGACGATCATTTTCGGCAACGTGGCCGCGATCGGGCAACAGAACGTCAAGCGGTTGATTGGACTCTCCGGTGTTTCCCATGCTGGATACCTCATGCTCGGCGTGATTGCGGCGGCGAGTCAGCCCCAAGCGATCAACGCGGTGCACTTTTATCTCTTTGTCTACCTGCTGGCCTCGTTTGCGGTTTTTGGCGTGATGACGCACGTGGCCGGGCCAGATGACACGGATCAGCAACTGGATTACTACGGCGACTTGGCGAAGCAAAATCCCTTTCTGGCGGCCATTCTCGCGGTAGGGCTGGGCTCGTTGGCCGGGATTCCTCCGCTCGCCGGTTTCATCGGTAAGCTGATGATTTTCGTGGCCGCGTACAAAGCGGGTTTATACTCGCTCCTCGTGATCTCGGTTTTGGGCGTGGTCGTCTCGATCTACTATTATTTTGGCTGGATAAAAGCGGCGTTCTTTCCGGTGTGGCAGGTTCCATTGGCGGAAGGAGAAATCGATCCGCGTCCCGCGCGCACCGTGGTCACTCCGCCCATGGCAGCCGTGCTCGGCGCGCTCGCTCTCGCCTCTGTCATCCTCGGCTTTTATCAAGCGCCCATCACCGGCTGGTTGGCCGCTCTGCACTAAGACTGGGGGGGCGGAAAGTGCCTAGCGAGTAACGAGCGTTCCCAACGCGCCTCGCTTCGGGCCGCGTCTTTCTCCTCGCTACTCACTTCTCGCTACTCACACCTTTCTGCCCAACCGCATGAAAGTCACTGGACTCGCCCTCGTCCCTCCGCCGTCCGCAGCCGACCTGCCCAAAGTCACCCCGGAGCTGCTCGCTTCGGTGCTCGCGCGCTACTCGCGGAGCAATGAGGGGCTCGCCGCCATCCTCTCGAAAGTCGACGTCGCTCATCCGGATGCCTCGATCGATCGGATCCTAAAATTTGTCGACTACGGGCATGCTTCGATTGGCGGGTTGACCGGCGGACTGGCCATCGCGCTCGACGATGTATCGATGTGGCTCGCCTATAAAATTTTCGAGATCGCCCAGATGGCGGATGGTCAGGAGTCGAGTACGCGTTACATCACGATGAACGCGTCCAATCTCCCGACTCCGGCCGAGATTGGAATTCCGGACGATCTGGCGCCGCGTTGGCAGACGATGATGGCTCGTGCCTTTGCGTCCTATCAATCTGAATACGCGCGCCTCGATGCGCTTGCGGTCCAGCAACCGGACCTGGTCCGACTCCCGCCGGATGCGAAACCCGCGGTCGTGACCCGACTGAGGAAAAACTTTGCGCTGGACCGCGCGCGCTACTTTATCCCGTTCGCCACCCGAACCAATCTCGGTTTGGTTCAGAGTTCCCGGATGTGGGCGCAGACCGTAAAGCATCTGGATTCTCTGCCTCATCCCGAAGCGCGCGCCGCGGCCAAGCTGATTCGCGACGAACTCCTCAAGCAATCGCCCCGTTTGATGCGGCACAGCTTGGCGGAAAAATCCTACGAAGAGCAGGCCCGCCAGGAGCTGGCGGTCAGCATCGCGCTGGGGCTGGAGCGGCTCTCCACCGCGCCGCTGCGCGACGAAACCTGGGTGCATGTCGACCGGGCAACGGCCCCTTTTCTGAAAGAGACTCAGGGCCTGACGGAAGCGCTCCGGCACCGTTCCAATCGTTATGGTCAACACGGCCTGGCAACGCGCCGGATGCGAGTGGCTTTCGCTTGGAATAACCTGGCGATCGCCGAGCTGCGCGATCTCAATCGCCACCGGACGGGCAACCGTTACACGCCGCTCATTCAGGCCGGGTTCTACCTGCCCCCGGAGATCAAGCACGCGGATCATCAGGCACTGCTTGAGGAACAGGCCGAGCTCACGCGCGAATTGTTGAAACGAGGCTCTCCCGCCTACGTCTACTCGCTCCTGCTCGGCGCACAAACGCCTTTCGAACACACCACGCACGCCGACAAGTTCATCTACGAAGCGGAGCTGCGCACTGGCATGGGAGCGCATTTCCGTTATGCTGAGCACCTCAGCGCCGCACTCCGTGAGTTCCTCAAGCAAGTACCGGAGGCGAAGCCCTGGGTGGTGGAGGGCACGGCCGAGCCGGAGTAGAGCCCGTCACGACGAAACGAATACAGTAAGACGCGAAGTCGATGGGTTGAAAATCGCGATTTGTGGAGGGCTCGGCTCCGTCCGGGCCGTTGCCGCGTATCAGCCCGGACGGAGCCGGGCCCCCCAGTCGGAGGGGTTTGCCGCTCCTGTTCTGTTTGGAAAGGGCGTTGCTCGTCCAGATTTTAAATCCGGTCGCGCACGGATCAGCCCGCCGCCCTCTGACTCTTTCTCCCGCCGTTTTCATCTCCGATCGAGTTTCCCTCTTCCACTTACCGCGTGTTCACCCTTTCGCGACAAGCAGAATCCAGAAATTCGATACAAAGATAAAATCGAGGGAGAAAGAGCTTAGAGAGCCATGCGGCTAACTAAAATTTCATGGTCACAGAACCACGGAAATTGATCGGTGTACCGGGAACCTGCACTTGATTGCTGCGGGACGCATAAATGTATTTCTGATCGAGCACGTTGTCGACGTTCAGCTGATAGGAGAAGCGCTTGGTGCTATATCCAATCACGGCGTCGACCAGGGTGCGGGAGGGCAGAAAACCGTAGAGCACCTGATTGTTGTTGTCCGTGATAGCGCGTTTTCCGAGGTAGCTCACGCCCACGCCGATGGACAAGCCAGTCAGGGTCGGATCGGTGAACTTGTAACGCGTCCACATCGCAAAGTTGTGCTCAGAGACGTTGTTGACCGCGATGTCTTGGTGAACCTGCCCATCGTAGGGCTGAATCACGGTGTTCCACGGCGGGGGAAGCGGGACATGCGCGTGGAAGAGCGCGTAGGAACCGACGAGGTCGATGTTCTTCGTCACACTCGCGCTGAATTCGCCGTCGAAGCCGCGCGACACAGTTCCGGAAACGAGCACGAGCGAGGGAGGACTGGTCTGGGGAAACGCCGGCACAGTGTTGTTCTTCTGGGCGACGTCGAAGTAGTTGATCGAGACGCTAACCTTTTTGTCCAACCAGTCGGTTTTGACCCCGAGTTCTTTTTGCTGACCTTCCTGGGGCGGGAGCAGCACGTTTGTCGGGGAAAGGCCGTTGCTCGAAAAGTTCTTATTGTATCCATAAAAGACGGACACGTTCGGCAGCGGTTTCACGACCAGGCCGTACTGGATCAGGTTCTTGTAGAGGACCTGCTCCGGCACGATAGTTGGAGCGATCGGGGTCCCAGGTGGGTTCTGATTGTAGTTGGTCGACGTCTGCGAGAAGGCGTAACGATTGCGCGAGGCTCCGTAGGAAACGATCACGCGATTATCGAGGAAGCTGGCCGTCTCCAGGGCATACATTTTCGCGAAGTTTTGGGACTTCTCGAGCAGGTTGGAGGGAGGCTGGTTGAAGTTGACAAAGGCAGTTCCCGGATACGTCGGATTGAAGGGATCAATCCCACTGCTCACCGCGGTGCTGTTGGGTCCGCTGGAGTAGGTCTTGGTCGTCTGCGGATAATCAATCAGGTCGGCGCCGACCAGGAGCTTGTTCGCCACCGGTCCGGTATCGAAATTAATCACGTAGTCGTTCTGAAGTTCGCGGCGGGGCTGATAATCGGGATTGATCGCGGTTGTTGTCCGAGGAATAGGAGTCCCAGGGACGTAGCCGTTTGGAATTACAAATTGAGGTGTAAGTACCCCGGCTGTGACCGTTCCACCCGTGGGCGACAAAATCGATTCAACCCGGCGCTGGCGATCGACAGAGTCGAATGCGGCGAGGCGAACGGCAACATGCTCATTTAAACGGGAGCTGAACTGGCCCCAGAGACGCCAAAATTTGTCCGTGCGCCAGTTGACTGGAGAATCCTCGTTGAGGTTTCGAGTGAACGGGACGTTTATTATTTGATAGGTGCCATCGGGTTGTTTACGCCCATCTAACGGAAGGCCGTTGTAGGAGGAGTAGTGGCTGCTGAAATCTTCGAATTTGACCCAGACTTCGGTGTCATGGCTGAAGCGATACGCCAGCATCGGAAGGATCGAGTAGCGGCGCTCGTAGGTGTTGTCATAATAACCTTCGGAGTTCTGGCCGGCGACGAGCACGCGGTACATCAGCTTCTTGTCCGCGGTGATCGGGCCGCCCACATCGAGATCGGCCCGGTTCGCGTCCCATTGGCCTGCTTGTAGTGTGATGGTACCTACATGATAATCGGTCGGGCTCTTGGAAATTTTGTTGATCACGCCGCCGACCGTGCTGGCCTGATTGCCGATGAAAATAGCCGAAGGTCCTTTGATGATCTCGACGTGATCGACCAAGTTGATGTCGGTGTTTTTGTCGGTTTGAGTGCGAAAACCGTCCACGTAGTCGCCTTCACCGACGAAGCCGCGAATGATATAGCGGTCGACGGACCAGCTGATCGTCCCGGTCTGCGCGCCGCCCACGTAGTTTAAGGCCTTGGCGAGAATCGTGGGATTGAGGTCATTGAGAAACGCCTTGTTCAGTACCACGACGGATTGAGGAAGGTCGCTCAATTCCACCCCGGTGCGGGTCGTGCTCATCGCTTCTTTTCCCATGTAGCTCACGTCCTTTTCAGAGCTGATGGAAAAGGTGGGGAGCTTCACGAGGTTATCGTCATCGCCCCCTTTCGCGGCCTTCGCGGTCGAGGGGCCAGCCGCCGCTCCAGCGGCCGCAGCGGTGGTTTCTTCGACGCCGGGCGTGGATTTGGGTTGTGGCTGGGAGGCGGAGCGATTGACGACCAGCGCGCTGGTCTTGTCGTCTTGCAGTGCATACAGCGCGGTTCCGTCAAGCATTTGATCGAGAGCAGCGCGGGCAACGTATTCGCCGTGGACCGCGTTGGTGGTCACACCGCGAACTTTTTCGACGAGGAACACCACTTGTTCGCCGGATTGCTCAACAAACTGCTTCAGGGTGGTCGCAGCGTCGCCGCGAGGAATGTCGTAAACTTTCTTTGTTGCGTCAGCCGCTCGAAGAAGAGGACAGACGAATAACCCAATAATAAGACCGAGGGTAAAAACGCGTCCAAAGCCGACACGAAGACGTTGGAAGCGAAGCATGGAGGTTTCGTTCATAGAGGCCGGCGGTAAACGGGGATGAGCCGGACAGATTAACAGACGAGCCGACGGATAATCCGGGCTACGTCTTTTTAATTTATTTTTATGAACGTTTTTTCCGCAGCCTATTCCCGCGGGTTTCGCTCTTTTTAAAAAAAATGGGGACAAAATCGCCCGGTGACGATGCCGTTCGATTCAACCGGCCTATCGGTTTGTCCGGCCACGAAGGCCGTATCCAAAACTCAATGCGCTTTGCGCAAAACGATCTGGTCGGCGCCTACTTGCTCGGCGCTGAGGTCTCCATTGCTCGAAAGCAAGCGGACAAACGTCTCTACATTGTCCGCCGCAAAACTTCCACCGACCGGCATTTTGGCTAGGTCTGGATCGGCCAACGAGAGCTGCACCTGATTGCGTTGATTAAACTGTTCGATGACTTCCCCGAGAGGCATTTCGACGAAGACGAGACGAGGGCCTTGCCAGGCGAGCAGGTCGCGAACGACCGGGCTTCCCACTTTTTCAACCGAGGGAATGGCAGTCTCTATCCGCGAGACGGTGGCTCGCCAGCCGGCGGAGACCAGCGGTGTGGCCGGAGAAGGTGGAGGGTTGAGCGAAGGCGATGCGGCTCGACCGAGCTGGACCGTGCCCGCTGTCACCAAAACTTCGATACCTTGAGGGGCCACCCGGACGTCGAAGGCCGTTCCCACCGCGCGAACGGTGACACCGTCAGCCGTGACCCAGAAGGGGCGGTGCTGGTTTTTCGCCACCGTGAAATGAGCCTCGCCCCGCGAGAGCACGACATGCCGCTCGGTCGGCGAATAGCTCACCCTAATGTCGGTGTTGGAATTCAGTTCGACCACCGATCCATCCTCCAAAGCGACGCGTTGATAGCCGCCTCCAGTGGTGGCGTAACTTTGTCCGTCCGTGTGCTCCGTGCGAGCGGCGGTCGAGGTCCACCACCAGGCCGCGGCGAATGCCAACAAGGCGGCGAAGGGCAACGCGATCGCGGCGAAAAAACGTCCAAGGGAGGGCTGTCGGCCCGGCGAAAGCAAATCGGGATCCGGATGAGCCCGCGCATTGGGGCGGTAATCGCGCAAGGCCTGGAGTGCCCTCCAGGTGCGTTCCAAACGCCGCACGGCCGCGGCATGCCGACGGTCGGCGGAGCACCAGGCGGCGAATTTCGCCGCCGCTTCCGACGAGAGCCCGGCGTCTTTTTCAGCGAGCCAGGCCGCGGCCTGAGCCTCGATGGCTTCGGCTTCGGACGGCCTTTTTTTTGGAAAATGTTTCACGCTGTGTCCTCACTGGCCGGATACGCCGGCAAACAGCCCCGTTGTTCAAAGAAAGCGGCGCAGCGACGCATGCCTTTCGCGAGCTGGGCCTTTACGGTGTGTTCGGAAATCGTCAGTTGTGCGGCGATTTCTTTTTGGGGGAGCCCATAAAGCAGGCGAAGGGTGAGGACCTGCCGACAGCGCTCCGGGAGTCCTCGCACCGCTTCGGCCAGCAGTTCGAGCTCCTGTTGTTTCGAAACCATTTCCGCCGCGTCGGGCGTTTCGACCAAAACCGGCAGATCGGAAAGATCGCCGATGGCGTCAATGGCCACGACTTGTCGACGGCGGAAAATATCCAGAGCCGCGTTGCGCGCGGTGGTGAAAAGGAAAGCCCGAGCATAGTTGATGCGCCCCGCCTGTTTCGCCCGAATCAAGCGGGCATACGATTCCTGCACCAGATCGTCGATATCGGGCAGGGTGGGGAACGTAGCTCGGAGATAAGAGCGCAGCGCCGGCTCATGGGGCTGAACTTCCTCGGCGAACCAACGCGACTGTTCTGATGGGGGTGTGCTCACGACTGGGTGGTCGCAGGGATGCGTCCCAGCCATCGCGGAGCGGACCGTCTCTGTCGAGGGAATTGCCCCCGGAGCGTCAGATTGGAGCGATCGTGGAAAGACGATCACCCGTTTTGACCGCTGATTCGTCTTTGCCGGAGCCAAGGAAGAGGCCTAGCGCCAAAGGTCCAAACTCCAAAAACAACCGCGGTTCGCCGATCCTTTTGGCGCTTGGGATTTGGATTTTGGCCTTTTCTTTGGCCTTACTTGGCCTCGCGCCGGACGCGTTCTTTCTCCTCTTCGCGTTCTTCCTCAAAGCGGGCCCGCTCACTCGCGATCTGTTTCTGCACCTGCTCGATCTCCTCGTACTTCCGCGCCGTCATGGCTTCGTCGAGCTTCTGCTTCAAAAAGATCTCGCGCTCCGCAATCTTGCCTTTGTACACGCGGTCAATTTCGGCCAGCCGTTCTTTCTGTTCCGGCGTGAGTGGCTTGTTGGAGCTGGGGTCCGACTTGGCGAGACGTTCCATCGCGAGTTCGTAGGCGCTTTTCATAAGCCCTCAGCTTCGCCCGACTGTGTGGCGGACTCAAGTGCGCAAAGTGTCTCCACGCCCGGTAACAGGGGCGGCCACGAAGAATGTTGAAGGGCCTGAGGCGTTGTGGCCGCTCGACGCGCCGACCACTGTCTTTCACCCGTAGCGCACCCCGGCCGCGAAGACCAGCGCGACCCAGAGGAAGGGTGGCCACCAGCGCCCACCACGGGTTTGCCAGGCAACGGAGTAGCCGAAGAACAGGGTGGCCAGCAGGCCGATCAGGGCCAGATAACCGATCGCGGAACTTCTGAAATGCGCGGTGGCAAACACGCCCGGAATGGTGAGGAAAAACTGGATACCTTTCTCCATCGCGAGCAAGGTGAGCGCGGCGGCGTGGTTGAAAACGTTGCTCAGCCAGCCCAGGCCGATCAGGCCGAACAGAAGGGAGAGGAAGCCCGACCAAAGCGCGAGCGAGGAGGCGGGAATCAGGACGAGATTGGCCACCAGTGCTCCTGGCGTCAGTAGTTGAAAATAGAGTACACCCGCGATTCCGCTGATCAGCGTGGTGGCGACACCGATGCCGAGGGCGCCGGCCAGGGAGCGAACCAACCAGTCGAGCGCGCGCTGCCAGGGCGCCCAGGCAACTTTCGGTACCTCGGCGAAAAGCGTCCATTTTTCCTGCCAGTGCTCCGCCAGCGGCAATCCGAGAAGCAGGAGCGCCGCGACAATCCCATAGGACATTTGGAAGCTGGCGCCGAAAACCTGCATGGGGTTGACGAAGAGTGAAACCAAGGCGGCAAACGCGAGGGTTGCCACCGGGTTGACCGCTCGCCGAAGCACGAAAGCGATTTCCAGCAGCGCCACCATGACGAAGGCCCGTACGGCCGAGGGACTGCCTCCAGTGACGTCGACGTAGAGCCAAAGCAGGACGATGCTCCCCGCCAGGGTGGCCCAGCGCGGGAGCCGGAACAGTCCGAGCAGCATGTGCAGCGCGATCGCGATGGCCGCGATGTGGAGGCCGCTGATCGAAAAGAGGTGCATCGTCCCGCTTTCGCGAAACAGCAGATTTTGCTCCTCCGTAAGATCAGTCACTTCGCCGAGGACCATCCCTCGATAGATCACGGAAAGATCGGGACGTCCGGTGAGACCACGATCGAGAATGCGGGAGAGCCGTTGCTCCGCTTGATCGCAGAAACGGTTGTAGGTGGTGGGCGTGCGCACCTGATTGAGCGTGCGGCCGCGTGAAAGACGAAAGTGGATACCGGCGTTGAACAGGAAGCCGTCGAATGTAATGACGTCGGCATTACGCGGAATAACCGCCAGCACGCCGCTCGCCACCAGGATCTCCGAGCGGAGCGGCAGCGCGTCTCCCGCGCGGTGCGCGAGCGAGAAATAGACGTGCTGACCGCGCAGCTCCGGCCGGCTCTGGCCTGCGTCGATGATGGTGGCCAGGCCACTCGCGTTTCTTGAGCCCGCGTGCAGACCGAAGCGACGATCGATCTGAAGGGTCACGCGAGCCTCGCGCGGCGCCACGCTGTCCCACTGGGCCAGCCGCTGATTGGTCAAGGCATAATACGCCGCTCCACCGAGCACGCCCGCGGCGATGAACGTCACACTCCACGTCCAATTCGACGCGCGGCCCAACCCTGCGCCGATCAGGCATCCTGCGCTCAGCCCGATCAGTACCGGAACGGGCCACGTGATCATTTCAATCCGCGCGCCCACCAACCCGCCGATGAAAGGCAGGAGCAACCAGAGCACCGGCGCACGGTGGCGAAGGCAACGAGTGAGCACGAACTGACTTTGTTTAAATAAAAAGAAAAAGAAATGTTTTTGTATGAATCGGATTTGGCGTGGAGAAACGCGAGGGGCCGGCCACAAAGGCTGAAGTGCGAGTAGGCCCGTCCACTCGCTTTTCGGCTGCGATTGCTCTCGCTTGCCTGTCTCCGCATTTTCCTTCTTTCCCACTTTCGCCCTTTTGCACCTTTTTGGTTTTTTGCGTAGGGTCTGACTTTTATGGCTTCTGTTGAGCAACCGGATCTTTTTGGCAGCGCTGACCCCTCTCCTGTTTCGTCCTCGCCTCCGTCGGCTCCGTCGCGGGTAAAATCCGCCCATCAGCCTCTCGCCGCGCGGATGCGGCCCCGGACCCTCGACGAAATCGTCGGGCAGGAGCATCTCACCGCCCCGGGCTCCTTGCTGCCACGGCTGATTGCGACCAATCGTTTTGGCAGTTTGATTTTCTATGGTCCGCCGGGCTGCGGTAAAACCAGTTTCGCGGAAGTGATCGCCCATGAAACGAAGAGCCGGTTCGTCCGCCTGAACGCAGTCATGTCGAACGTGGCGGAGCTCCGGGAAATCCTCACCACGGCGCGGCGCCTGCCGGATTCGCCCACCTTGCTCTTCATCGACGAGCTGCATCGCTTCAACAAATCTCAACAGGACCTCCTGCTCCCCGACGTCGAGGAAGGGCATGTGCGCTTGATCGGTGCAACGACCCACAATCCGGGTTTTTACGTCAATCCGCCGCTCCTGTCCCGCAGTCATCTCTTTCGCCTCGAGCCGCTCTCCACCGCCGCCGTCGCGAGTGTATTGAAAAAAGCACTATCGGACGAAGAACGCGGCCTCGGGGCTCGACACTGCTCGGCCTCCGACGACGTGTTGGCCGATCTTGCGGTGCTCTGCGATGGCGATCTGCGTCGGGCCCTGAACGCGCTCGAAGTGATCGTGTTGACCTTGCCGGAAGGCGCGGAAGTCACGGCCGCGGAGCTCGAGGTTTTCGCCCGCGAGCGGCGGATCCGTTACGATGCCGACGAAGACGAGCACTACGACACGATTTCCGTCTTCATCAAAAGCTGCCGCGGCGGGGATCCGGATGCGGCGATGTACTGGTTGGCGAAAATGCTTTCCGGCGGAGAAGACCCCCGCTTCATCGCGCGTCGACTCGTGATTCTCGCCTCCGAAGACATCGGGCTGGCCGATCCGCTCGCCCTTCCCATGGCGGTCGCGGCTCACCACGCCTGTGATTTTATCGGGTTACCGGAGGCCGAGCTCACCTTGGCTCACGCCACGCTCTACATCGCGCTGGCGCCGAAGAGCAATTCGGCCACGTTGGCGCTGGCTGCGGCTCGAAGCGCGATTGCCGATCACCCGGTCCAGCCGGTGCCCTTGCCCTTTCGCGACAAAGGCGGACAAGCCAGCAAACGGATGGGGCACGGCAAAGGTTACACTTACTCCCACGATTTTCCCGAAGGCATTTCGCCGCAAGACTACCTGGAGAAACCGCTCACCTTGTATTCACCGAAGCACAACGGCGCCGAGGCGAAGATTGCCGAGCGCCTGGCCCGCTGGCGCGGCCTGAAAGCAAGTCTCAAGGCCGAGGGAGTTCCTCCCGCCTCGACCTGAGGCAGGGCCTTTTACCGGCTGTTTACGGAATGCCGCTTGCGACCCTCTTCGGCTGACGTATTCCTTTGGATATGAAGCTTAACGCCGCTCTCGCGAAGTCTTTATTACTGGCGGCCTCGGTCGGTCTCGCGGGCCCGCTCTCAGCCGATACCACGGTTACCCCGACTCCACCTTCGCCGGCTCCAGCAAAGCCCCCGGCCAAGACGCCGCCTGCGAAGCCCACCAAACCGGCCAACGCGAAGCCGGCTAAACCCCAGCCCGCGCCGCCGGCGGCAAAAGCGGAGAACCCCGAGGACATCAAGCTTCCCGGCATTGTTGAAACCCGTCCGGGTGGAGGTTTTCTCACCGTCGAAGTGGAAGGCGGAAAGTTGAAAGTCAGTTTCTACGACGCCAAAAAGAAAGCGATTCCCGCCGATGTGGCGCGAGCCTCCGCGCACTGGAGAAGCAACCGGAAAATCATGGAGGAGCACACGGTGCTCAGCCCCAGCGGTGACGGAAAATCGCTGGTCAGCGCGGGCCTCGCTCGCGCTCCGTATGTCTATATTGTTTACCTCACGCTCTTGAGCGAAGAGGGAACGGCCGTGGAGAGTTACAACGTCGACATGAAGGCCCTGGGCGGTGGTGGCGCTGACGCCGCGGCGGACGGTGCCGACTCGAAGATGTAACGGCGCTGGTCGCGCTAAATTCCCACTTCCGCCCGCTGCTGTATCCGTCGCATCACGACGGCAACCTGAAGTTGGTCCGTGGTGGTGCCCTTGAACACGCCGCGCGTCGGCGTGCAGTCGTGATAGTCGCGGCCCACCGCGAGCTTCACATGGCGTTCGCCGGCCACGCAGCGGTTGGTCGGATCGAGCGGCCACCAAAATCCGCCGGGCATGAACACCTCCACCCAGGCGTGGCTCTCGCTCGCGCCGACCAGCTTTACATCTTTGGCGCTCTCGGCCGCTTTTTGTTGGGCGTCGGTTTCGATGTAGCCGGTCACATAGCGCGCTGGAATCCGCGAAGTGCGGAGCAGGGCGATCATGACCTGGGCAAAATCCTGGCAGACGCCCGTCCGGGTCCGCAGCACGGTCGAGACCGGCGTATCGATTTTGGTCTTACCCGGAGCGTAACGAAAGTGCGTCGTGATCCAGGTATTGAGCGCAAGGAGCGATTCGCCCAGCGCGGCTCCCGGTTTAAAAAAGGTGCGCGAGAGCTGCTCGATCTCAGGGGTGTGCTCGATCGCGGCCGAGCGAGTGAGAAATTCAAATAAGGCCAGCTTGTCCGCTCGGTAAATTTGTTGGGCTTCGGCGACTGAGATTTCGACCGCGGCTCGAGGCAGGTCGAGGGGAAAGGTCTCCACGGTCGAGGTGCTGACGAGCACGAGTTTCTCGTGGCGGTGGATAATGGAAAAGGTTTCGACGGTGTTTCCGAAATAGTCGGTGTAACTGTGGACGTTACAGGCCGGATCGGTCGTGAACCGGCGGGAGATCAGCCGCTGCCGCTCATCCGTCACGGGGGTGAGGCGCGCTTCCATAAACGACTCGGATGCGGTGCCGGCGTAGCGGTAGACCGTTCGGTGTTCGAGTTGGAAACGCATGACCCAGATTGCCCAGGAAATCTATGAAATGACACGAAAAGTTTCGGCCCGAGGAGTAAGTTTTCTTTTATTGAAGGCTTTCCGCGGGGGAAATTCCTCGTCTCGGCTGACCTACGGCGAGGAATTTGAGTGAAATCGAAACGAGCTACCCGCGGTTTCGCGTCATTCGTGCAGAGGTGAGTCCGCCTCCCGCGGGTTGACACCCGATTCGGCTGGCGAGACGTTTCCCATCGCATGTCGGCCTCTTCCAGCACTCCTTTCGACACCGTAGAAGCAGCGATCCAAGCGATCGCGGATGGTCAACTGGTCATCGTGACGGATGACGAGGATCGCGAAAACGAGGGCGACCTCATCATGGCTGCGAGCAAAGCCACGCCGCAGACGGTCAACATGATGATTCGCTACTGCAGCGGCATTGTCTGTGTTCCGATGTTGGAGCCGCAGCTGCGCCATCTCGGGCTTGGTCCGATGGTGGCGCGCAACCGCGAGACCCACCGCACCGATTTCACCGTCAGCGTCGACGCCGCGCAGGGCGTTTCAACCGGGATCAGCGCCGCCGACCGCACGCAGACGATCAAGATTCTGGCCGATCCGAACTCGCGGCCGGAGCAGCTGGTGCAGCCGGGCCATGTTTTTCCCCTGCGCGCGCGGGCGGGCGGGGTGCTCGAACGCGCCGGGCACACTGAAGCCGCGGTCGATCTGGCCATCCTCGCCGGTCTCCCGCCGAGCGGTGTGCTTTGCGAATTGGTGAACGACGACGGCACCGTCCAACGCGTACCCGAATTGATCCAGTTTAAGGAAAAATTTGGACTGCGCATGATCTCCATCGCCCAGTTGATCGAGTATCGGGCGAAGCGGGACCACCTGGTTGAAAAAATCTCCACGCGGCCTTTTCCCTCGGAGTACGGCGAATTCACCGCCCATGTCTTCCGTAGCTTGCTCGACGGGCGCCACCACATCGCGTTGGCGACTGGAAACTTGGATACACAGCCGACGCTGGTCCGGGTTCACAGTGAGAATCTTTTGAGCGACGTGTTCCGCGGCAAAGGGATGAGCAGCCATCGCGATCTCTCCGCCGCGTTGCAGACGATTGCGCGGGAGGGCAGGGGCGTCGTGCTCTATATGGAGCCCTCGAACGCCGGCGAAGTGTTGGTCCAGCGCCTGAATGCCGCTCCCACCGAACCGATCCTGCCGATGAGTTTTCGCGACTACGGGATCGGCGCACAGATCCTCCGCGCGCTCGGCTTGGGCAAGATCCGGCTCCTCTCGAATAATCCGAGGAAGGTGGTCGGACTCGATGGTTACGGGTTGGAGATTGTGGAACAAGTTCCGCTCTGAGCGGAGCTCCGGTCCGCGATTCAGAAAATTTACCATTTGCCTGGGGAGCCGTGTATGCCCCCATATGACCCGTTCGCAACCTTTCCACCTGTATGAGTCTCGACGCTCCTGAACACCTCACCATCGATGGCACGCCGTTTGCCGTCGGCATCGTGGCCGCGCGCTACAATGCCGAGTTGCTCGAGGCGCTCCTTTCCCAGGTCGTCCAACAGCTCAAGTCGGCTGGCGTCACCGAGAACAATTTGATCATTGAGCGCGTTCCCGGTTCGAACGAGCTGCCGATCGCGGCCCATCTTCTCAGTCGCGCTCACCGCTTCGACGTGGTGGTGGCCCTCGGGCTGTTGATTCGAGGCGACACCATTCACTACGAGCTGATCGCGGACGCCGTGACCCACGCGCTGCAAACTGTGGCCCTCGAATCCGAAACCCCGGTGATCAACGGCGTGGTCGTAGCGGAAAACCAATTACAAGCCGAAGCCCGCTGCCGCGGCGCGATCAACCGCGGCGCGGAGTTCGCGCGTGCTGCCCTCGAAATGGCTGCCCTCAAACGACGTCTTTCCTAATGAGCAAAAGTCAATTTGCGCAGCGCCGCGATGGGCGAGTCGCCGCCCTCCAATATCTCTTCTCCTGGAGCCTGAACCAGCCGAAGAATCTGGCGGAGGATCTGCGGACCTTTTTCGAAAACCAGGAGCACCCGCGCGATCACTACTCGTTCGGCGAGGAGCTGATCCAGGGGGCGATCGAAAACGTGGTGGAAATCGACACGCGAATCAAAGCGCTCGCTCACAACTGGGAGTTCGAACGCATCGCGAAGATCGATTTGGCCATCCTCCGCCTCGCTATGTTCGAGATGATCTATCGTAAAGACATCCCGCCGGTCGTTTCGATCAACGAAGCGATCGACCTCAGCAAAGAGTTCTCCAACGCCGACGCAAAGCGCTTCATCAACGGCATCCTCGACCGCCTCAAAGACCAGTTAGGCCGCGACGCGCGGAAAGCGACGTAGGCGCGGGGGGGCGCGCAATGACCAGTGACCAATGACGCAATGAACCAGTGGGGAAAACCCGAAGACTGAAATTCGAATGAAGAATGGAAAACGCAAAAGAGAGCGCTTTGACCTTTGAAGTAACGGTTCCTCCGTCCGAGTTCTCCGGCCGCCATTGGTCACTGGTCATTGGTCACTGGTCATTCTGATTCTCCCATGTTCGGCTATTTCAAAAAATTTAAGGACGGCTTCGCCAAGACGGTTTCGGCGATCGCTTCGAAGACCGCGGCCATCTTTGGGCGGGGGCCGATCGACGCGTCTTCCCTCGAAACCCTAGAGGAGGCGCTCTACACCGCGGACTTCGGAGTCGAGACCACGGAAGAGATTCTCCAGGAGATCAAGCAGGCGTACAAACGGGAAAAAGTCCTTCGCGGCCAAGAAGCCGCCGCCATCGGCGCCGCGGTCTTGAAGCGGGTGTTGGCCGGTTCGGAAGGACGACTGGACGGCCCTTTGCCACCGCCTCCGCCCGCCACCATTCCGCCGCTTCCGCTTTCGGGCACGGCCTCGCCATTGCCCGATCCCACCACGCCCAATCCGATCGTGATTGCGATGATCGGAGTGAATGGCTCGGGAAAAACCACCACGTCGGCCAAGCTTGCATGGAAACTGAAGGAGGACGGAAAGAGCGTCATCCTCGCGGCCTGTGATACGTTTCGCGCCGCCGCGGTCGAACAACTCAAGAGCTGGGCCGACCGCCTGGATTTGGAAATTATCGCCAGTCACACCGGCGCTGATTCCGCCGCGGTCGCGTTTGATGCGTGGAGAGCGGCGAAATCTCGCGGTCGCGATTACCTGATCGTGGACACCGCGGGGCGCCTGCACACCAAGAGCAATCTGCTCGAGGAGCTCGCGAAAATTCGTCGCGTGCTGCAGAAAAACGATCCGAACGCACCGCAGCACCGGTGGTTGGTGGTCGACGGAAGCCTGGGTTCAAACTCGATCGAGCAAGCCAAGGTGTTTCACCAAACCTTCGGCCTCACCGGCTTGGTCGTGACCAAACTTGACGGCACCAGCCGAGGCGGTGCGCTGGTTGGAATCTACCGGCAGCTCCAACTCCCGATTTATTTCCTCGGCCTCGGTGAAAAAGCCGAAGACCTCCAGCCTTTTTCCATCGACAACTACGTCAACGCCGTCTTCGGGCTAGAGACGTAGTTGCCGTGAGGGCTAAGGGAATGAGGGAGTAGGGGAATGAGGGAGGAATTTTCTGGAGGGCGGACCGCCGTGTCCGGCTAAACTGGATACGGCGGAGACGTAGCGTGCTAGGCCTCCTCCGTCGCCAAGGCATGGCGTGCCGGGACGTCCCGCCCCACCTCTGACCTGGAGCGCCCGCCTCCGCGCGGGCTATTTGTCCCGCTCCTCCCGGAGCGGGCTACATTTGACGGAAGAATTCTGACCCCACTGAACGCAGTTCCCTCAATCCCTCCTCGAGAGAACGACTGCGAGTAAGCGAATGCGAATAACCTCACACCGTAGTTAAAAATTAACTACGACGGTTCCAATCCTCACCCCGAAGCCCACCGCTTTCCGTCATCGCTCCGGTCGAAATCCCGCGCGGCGCGGCCGCGCCAGAGCGCCCGCGCGTGAACCGCGGGATCGATGTTCCGGCCGCAGAGAGGCACGACCACGCGTTTGCCGCGAAGGTCCGCCAGCTTCCCGGTCAAGCAAGCCGCCAACGCGGTGGCCCCCGCGCCCTCGACCATTGCGCCTTCTCGCTCGGCCAACTCGAGCAGCGCGACAGCGATTTCGTCCTCGGTCACCGTCACGGAGCGATCGACCAACCCGCGCGCGAGCGAGAACGTGTATTCGCCGACCTGCGACACCGCGAGTCCGTCGGCCAACGTGCGCGAGACTGGCACCTCCACTGGCCGGCCTGCAGTTAACGCGACGGTCAGCCCCGCGGCGTGGGCGGGCTCGACCGCGATGATCTGGACCTGCGGTCTCAAGGTTTTCACTACAGTGGCCACTCCGGCCAGCAACCCTCCGCCGCCCACGGGGACGACCATCGCATCGAAGTCCGAAACCTGTTCGAGCACCTCCAAGGCCAACGTCCCTTGGCCTGCGATCACCGCCTCGTCCTCGAAGGGATGAACGAAGGTGCGCTTTTCCTCTCCGCCCAGCCGCACCGCAAAGTCCGCTGTTTGGGCGAAGCCGTCTCCGTGAAGCAGCACGCGCGCGCCGAGTTCTCGACAGCGCTCGACCTTCACCCGGGGCGCCGATTTGGGCATGACCACCGTGACCGGCACGCCGAGCAATCGACCGTGATAGGCCAAGCCCAGCGCGTGATTCCCCGCCGAGGCCGCGATCACGCCGCGGGCGCGTTCTCCCGGACCGAGGGTGAGCAGCGCGTTTCGTGCCCCTCGCTCTTTGAAGCTGCCGGTCGCCTGCTCGTAGTCTCGTTTTAAAATTAGGCGTATCCCTGCGAGTTCGCTGAGCGACGCGGAGGCCGCGCAAGGCGTGAGACGCAGACCATCCGCAATGCGGGCTTGCGCCTGGCGGACCGTTTCGAGGGAGAACGAGGAGGATTTCATGGGCGTAAAAACAAAAAGCCCCGGGCGTTTTGGCCCGGGGCGAAGAAAGAGAGGAGGGTAGTGCTTTGTGAACTACGCGACATCTCCACGCCCGAGCCGGCGGCGAATAATAATCATCATGCCGATGATCATGGCGCGGGCGATGGGAGTGGAGGACAACATGGGACTCCGGAAACAAAGCCGACGTCCGGTCTTCTGGCAAGCCCGGAGAATTGGCCATCCTGCCTGGATCGAGTCGTTCTCTGTCTCGGTTTCGAAGCTCGCACGCAGGGCGATCGAAGGCGGGGGCTTCCCGCTACTTCGCTCTTTCTCGTTCCACCACGCGCAGGTCAAACAGCCACCATCCGTCCTCCCGTCGCTCGATTCGTCCGAACACCTCAGCGCCGGGCTTTAGCTCGGTCAACTCCGCGGCCGCGACGCGAAATTTCATCGTCATGGCCGGCATTACGCCAGGGATGTCGTCATGCTTCACTTTGGCCTGACCGCTCTGGGTATCGATACTTTGGATATAGCCGTGAAGCGCCGAGCCGCGTTCCTCGGCGGGCGGGCAACTCACGCAGGGAGATCCCTCGGGCTGAGGCGGTGCGAGGGTGATGAGTCGCGTCGCGAGATGAGGCGTCCCACCTTCCACCAGAGTATGTGACAGGAGGACTTGGGCGGGAGACTTGTCGGCGTCCTTCACCAAGGTCAGCCGCGGAACACCCGAAGCGCGGTCGCGGGTGGTGGTCGCGAGGCGAACCGGCACACTGAGCGATCCATCATTTAAAATCCGCCGCAGCCAGATCGCAGCCTCCTGTGCGGTGGCTCCGGCCTCCACCCAACTCACGAGGCTCGTGCCGTCCAAGAGCTCCACGACGTCGACGTAGCCCAGTGGCTTGCCGTCATCGACGCGTGCGGCCGCGAGGAAAACGTCCCCCGCGTTGGACGAGGTCGAAACGAAAACCCGAGGCTGGTCGTCCGCCGCCGTGTACCAAGCGGCTGCGACGCGCGCGCCCGCGGCGGAGATGACAGGGCCGTTGATCGGGCAGCCCGCAATTTTCCAATGATCCTGGCTCAGTTTTTGCGGCTCCGACCAGGCGCCATTTTGAAAACGCACGCGGCTGATATCGCGGATCTCCTCCTCCGAGCGATCGCGGTAAATCGCGAGAGCCGAACCGTCGGTGAACGCGACCACTGAGGTCGCGCAGCAATCGCAGACCCGCGGATCGAGCAGCGCGTCCGGCGCATCCGAAAAGAGAATACGAGCGCGGAGGGTCTGTTCGCCGCCGTGGTGGCCGGTTTTTTCCCGCGCATCCAACCAGACCGCGAGAAAACGCCCGTCCGCCAGCGCGGTCAGCGAGAGAAATTCGTTGCTCGTGCTTTCCGTCGTGAGCCGCACCGGGGCGGTCCAAGTGACGCCGCGGTCCTCCGAGCGGCTGATCATCCCGTGATACGTCGGGTATTTCATCTCGTCGGTCGACGGATTTGCCACGTACCAAACCGCGGCGATGACGCCGGCTGCGTTGATCGCGAGCTGGGGTGTGCTGGAAAAATTGAGGATAAAATCTGATCCTTCCGAAACAGTGTTGGCGGGGCGCCAGGATTTTTGGCGAGGATCGAAGGCCGCGATCCGCAGCGCCTTGGCTTTCCCACCCCCAGTCGGTTCGATCCAACTCATGAATACGGAGCCATCCGCCCCGGTTGTCAGCTGAGAAGCCGCGGCGCCGACTTGAGCCGGGGAGGCGATCAACTCATTGGCCACTTCGAGGAGCGGCGAAGCGGCCCAGGTGGTCGAGCATGCGGCCACAACAACGAGGGTAAGCAAAAGACGCATCCTCCGAGTTGAGCCAATCGATTCATCTGGGCAAGCGGAGAGGGAAACGAGCCGCCGTCCTTGCGCGGCTCCAAAACCTTGCTCAGATGAAGGCAATGTCTCCTCGCGCTCCGTCTTCTCCGCCGACGAACAAGCCACCCGTGACCGTGCTCTGCGGTTTTCTCGGAGCGGGGAAAACGACTTTGCTCAACCACCTCCTTGCCCAAGCCGAGGGCCGGAAATGGGCCGCGGTGGTCAACGATGTGGCGGCGATCAACATCGACGCGGCGGTGGTTCGCAGCTCCAGTCGAGGTGAGGCCGGCGAAATCGTCGAACTCGGCAACGGCTGTGTCTGCTGCTCGAGCCGCGATGAACTGGGCGAAACCATCGCCGAGCTCGCCGCTTCGGGTAACTACGAGCACATACTCGTGGAAACGACCGGAGTGGCTGAGCCCCGCGGGATCGCCGAACTGTTTCTCCAGAAAAATCCTTTCGGCCGAAGTCTCAGTCAATTCGCCCGCCTGTCCGCTTTGGTCAGCGTGGTCGACTCAGCTCAGTTTCTTCGTGAGTGGAAGGAGCATCAGGTGCAGAACGGCGGGATTCGTGTCGCGCCGAGTGCCGGGCCCCGCCCGGTTTTCGAGCTGATGGTCGAGCAGATCGAATGTGCCGACGTGATTCTCCTCAACAAATTCGACCTGCTCGACCCGGCGCAGCGCAGCGAAGTCGAAGGGCTGGTTCACGGTCTGAATGGCCGCGCGGAAATTCTCGCGACTGAGCAGAGCCAGGTCCCGGCCGAATTTCTCCTCGACCGTCCCCGCTTCGATCCCGCGGCCACGATAGGAGCCGCGACGTGGCTCCAGACTTTGAATACGTTTGCGGCGAAACGGAAAGCGCAGGCCGAGGGCACAGTGCAGGAGCAGCCAGCAACGGCGGCGAAAACCTCGCTGGTCACACGACCGAAGAACGACCCCTCACGGCCTCGGCACGAAGCGCGATTTGGGATCACGTCTTTCGTCTTTCAGGCCCGCCGCCCGTTTGTCCGCCATCGGTTGGAAAAGGCGCTGGGCCGCGAGCTTCCCGGATTGCTCCGCGCGAAAGGTTTTTTCTGGGTCGAAGATCAGCCGGACGAAATGGGTTTTCTCTCCGTGGCCGGCGGAGTGGTCCGGTATGAATTTCTCAACTACTGGTGGGCGACTCTGGTGGAAAACGGCCGGGCCAAACGCAGCGAAGTCCCGCCCCAGCTGGAAGTCGTCTGGCAGGAACCGGGCGGCGATCGCCGTCAGGAATTGGTTTTCATCGGCGTCGGTATCGACGAAGCGGATATGCACCGCCAGCTCGAGGCGTGTTTGGTTTGAACTGCGCTCCGAGGTGGATCGACGCGTCCCGCGGCGAGCGTTCGACATCGTTTGCCAGGGAATCGTTGAACCCCGGATCGCGCTCGATACGCGGCAGGGTCTGTGATTGTCACCGGGTTTTAACTACCGGCGGCCTTTCTGGTTGGCGGCGTCTTTTTCGCGCCGCAGGGACGGGGCGCGCCACCTTGGCCTGCGGCGCGACTTCGTTTTTTTGAATTCACTGCCTCACCGGTGGGGCGGCCAGCGTTTGTTGTAACATCGTTTTGGTGACAGCCATCTTCGGTCGGGTCAGTTTCCACACGCGTGTGCCCCCGCCTTCTTCAAAAACGGAGATCAGGCTCTCGAGCAACGGGCAGCCGGGATCAGTGCAGGCGAACTCGCTGACGGTCACCACGGCCGACTCTGGCAGTTTCAGGTATTCGCGCGTCCACCGCTTGATCGCGAGGGTGTGCTGCGGATCGGCCGGAGTGGGCGTTTCTTGGTTTTCCTGCGGCAGAGCAACAAAATGGTGCACGGGGAATAGTTCAGCCGCGCCGCTGAAGGTCCGCGAGCTTCATTCCTGGGGCGGTTGTAGAAGCAGCGGCAGGTTTGAGCATGGGGCGCTCGAAATTCCGGGCGTTTAAATCCCGATCCCGGGGGCAAAATCTCTCAGCCAAATTTGGAATTTCAAAGCTGGCGTGGTCCGGCCTTCGCCCGCCAAGCTGCGCGTCTCGCCATGCCCGCCACCTCGCGCCGGACCAGCCAGTTCAGTGAATCTCTCATTCGCGAGATGACCCGTGTCGCTCAGCAACACGGCGCCATCAATCTCGCCCAAGGGTTTCCCGATTCCGATCCTCCCGCCGCGCTCGTCGCGGCCGGAAAAGCAGCGATGGATGCGGGGCGTCACCAGTATGCCATTACGTGGGGCTCGCCTGAGCTTCGCACCGCTTTGGCCGAGAAACTGACGCGCTTCATCGGTCTGCCAGTCGACCCGAACCGCGAGCTGGTCGTCACCTGCGGAGCGACCGAAGCGATGATGGTCGCGATGATGACGGTCTGCAATCCGGGCGACCGCGTCGGCATGTTCTCGCCTTTTTATGAAAACTACGCGGCCGACGCGATTCTCGCCGGAGCCACGCCGGTGCACGTCGCACTCACTCCCCCGGATTACGCGTTCGATCTGGAGGAATTGCGCCGCGCTTTTGCCAGCGGGTTGAAGGCCTTCGTTCTCTGCAATCCCTCGAATCCCTGCGGCCGTGTTTTCACCCGCGCCGAACTCGAGCAAATCGCCGCGCTGGCCGAGGAGTTCGATGTCTTCGTGCTGACCGACGAAGTCTACGAGCACATCGTGTTTCCCCCGCACCGGCACACCTACTTTGCCGCCCTGCCGGGCATGGCGAAACGCACGCTCTCCTGTTCCTCGCTCTCGAAGACCTTTTCCATCACCGGCTGGCGACTGGGCTATGTCTACGCCTCTCCGGAAATCATCGCTCAAGCGCGCAAGGTCCACGATTTCCTCACCGTCGGCGCCGCGGCCCCGTTGCAGCACGCCGTCGTGACCGCGTTGAAATTTCCCGACAGTTATTACGGCGAACTCGCCGCCGAGTATGCGACGCAACGCGACGTGCTCCTCGGCTACCTCGACAAAACCGGTCTCGGTTATACCCGCCCCCAAGGCGCGTACTTCGTGATGGTTGATGTATCGCCTTTTGGATACAAGAGCGACGTCGAGTTCTCTCATTGGATGACGAAGGAGATCGGCGTCGCGCCCGTCCCTGGTTCGAGTTTCTTCGCCAACGGCGAAAACCGTTACATCCGCCTCAACTTCGCCAAACGCCCTGCGACCCTCCACGCCGCGGGTGAACGACTGCTGAAGTTGAAAAGAGGATAGGGTTTCGTATCCCACGAGTTCCCCTCGCACGAGGGTCGCAGGGACGCGCCGCAACCTTCGATCTCAGACCGTCGGGCGGGCAGATCATTGTTCTCTCCTTTGGCATTTGTGCTTTGGCGCCTGGCGTTTTCAGGTTGGTCCATGCGCCCACATCCTACTTTCAGCGAGGCCCTCCGTTTCTGGCTGAAGCTGGGTTTTATCAGTTTTGGCGGGCCCACCGGACAGATCGCGATCATGCACACCGAGCTGGTCGAGCGCCGCCGGTGGATCGGGGAGGAGCGGTTTCTCCACGCCCTGAATTTCTGCATGCTCTTGCCCGGGCCCGAGGCCACGCAGTTGGCCACCTACTGCGGCTGGCTTTTGCACCGCACCTGGGGCGGAATCGTCGCCGGGGCTTTATTCGTGCTGCCCTCGTCCCTGCTGCTCTGGGGACTGAGCTACGTCTATGTCACGTATGGGCAGCTCCCCTGGATCGCCGCGGCCTTCAACGGATTGAAGCCGGCGGTGACCGCGATTGTAGTGGCGGCGACCCTACGCATCGGGCGTCGCGCTTTGAAAAATCGCGTGCTCTGGGGAATCGCGGCGTCGTCGTTTGTCGCGATCTTCTTTCTCCATTTTCCTTTTCCCGCCATCATCGCGACCGCGGCGGCGGTCGGATTTTTTGGGGGACGCCGCTGGCCCGCGCTCTTTCCTGCTAGCACCGGACATGCGGTGGCGAGCAGCGGGAGCGTGATCGACGACTCGCACGGCACGATCGAACACGCCCGGCCTTCCTTCGCGCGCGCGCTGCGCGTGACCATGACTTGCCTGGCGCTCTGGTGGCTGCCGGTGATCGCGATCGCAGGATGGCAGGGCGGTTCCGGCACCCTGGCCAAGGAAGCGGTTTTCTTCAGCAAAGCGGCGATGGTGACTTTCGGCGGCGCGTATGCAGTTCTTCCCTACGTCGGTCAGCAGGCGGTGGAGCACTATCACTGGCTCAGTGCGCCGCAGATGCTCGACGGGCTGGGTTTGGCCGAGACCACGCCCGGCCCGCTCATCATGGTGGTCCAATTCGTCGGCTTTCTCGGCGGTTGGAATCAGCCGGGCAATCTCTCGCCCTTGGTCGCTGCGACCCTCGGTGCGGCCATCACGACCTGGACGACCTTCGTGCCCTGCTTTTTCTGGATTTTTCTCGGCGCGCCTTACATCGAGCAGATGCGCGGTAACCTCAACGTCAGTCGAACCCTTACGGCGGTGACAGCGGCGGTGGTCGGAGTGATCGCGAATCTAGCAGTCTGGTTTGCCGGCCACGCCCTCTTTCCGAAGTCGGAGATCGTCCTTTTTGGTCCCACGAGGTCGGTTGAAATTCACCCTGACCTAGTGGCCATCGCCGTCGCGACCGCCGCGTTCGTCGCGATGCACCGCTTCAAAGTCGGCGTCATCCCCGTGGTGATCACCTGCGCCGGATTGGGGCTGCTGCGGTTCGCGGTTGCGTTGTAGCTGGGGGCGCCGACCCCGGTGCCTTTGGTTTTCGGGGTGCAACGCCGCCGAGAGACGGCTGGCGCGTCCCGCGCGCTCACCGGGACGGTTCGCCCAAAAAACCAAGAAAAAACCAAAGCCGATAGACCGCTTTCGTTCCGAAGGTAGGACAAGGCGTCCCTGCCGAGCCGACTCAAACGAGGCTCACCAGGGACGGTTCGCCCTACCTTCAATCGTCGATCCTGCATTCACTGGGCCTCGACTTTCCGTAATTTCAAGAGCACTACGCCCTCGGCCGGGACTTCTAGGTTGAGGCTGCCCTTGGCGTCGGGCAGGTCTTGCTGGCGCCAGAGGTCGCGGACTTTGACCGTGCCGTTCAGACCGAAACGATTCAGTTTGTTGAAGACGAACTTCTCGGGAGTTTTGCCGCGATTGAAAAATCCGAGGGCGCGGCTGCCGTCCTCCAGGAACTTCAAATACACATCGACCCCGCCGATGGTGGCGACGCGGACTGCCTGTTGACCGAGGGCGTCGTATTGCAGCGCGAGCACCTCGTCATTGGTCAGGAGATTGCGGGTGAAGTCGTCCAATTGCTCGAGGTCGCAGCCGATCAGGAGCGGCGCGGAGAGCAGGCACCACAGGCTGATGTGGGCGTATTGCTGATCTGGAGACAGGTGGGTGGCGTGGAGATTGGGACCCCAGCCGACTTGGCCGATGACGAGCATATCGGGGTCATTCCAGTGGCCCGGTCCGGCGAAAGGGGCCCAACGGTCCTGGGTGAAACCAATTTCCGAAACGCCGAAGCGCCAGTCTTGATCCGTCTTATCCCAATAGTCCCAGATGTCGCCGGTGGTCCGCCAACAGTTCGCCAGGCGTGCCCAGTCGGCGGCGTTTTGAAACGGCGCGGAGTTGGAGAGGCTGAAGACGATGTCGCGACCCGACGCGCGCAAGGCCTTGCTCATCTCTTCAACGTGCGGAACGTCGAGCGGATGCCAGTCGTATTTCAAATAATCGATGCCCCAGGCGCCCCACTGCTTCGCGTCCGCCGCAGCGAAGGACGTAGTGCCGAAGCGTTTCGATTTTTCGTGGTCGCCTCCACGCGTCCAAGCGCCCTTCGGATCGTCGCTCGAGCCGCCCGCGAAGTTGGCGTAGGAGCTGATCCACGGGGTCGAGTAGATGCCGACCTTGAGACCGAGCGCATGGACTTGGTCGCACATGGCCTTCATGTCGGGAAATTTTTCGTTGCCCTGCAGCGGATGGCCTTCGCCGCTGCGCGCGCCCTGCCAGCCGTCGTCGATGTTGACGTAGGTCCAGCCGTGCTGCGCCAGGCCGGAGTCGACCAGCGCCTTGGCCGAGCGAATGACTTTCTCCGCACTGACGCTCGCGCCCCAGCAATTCCAGCTGTTCCAGCCCATCGGAGGCGTGAGGGCGATTGAATCCCCGGCACGGATACGAAAAGTTTTTTCCGCCATGCCGGCCGCGTTCTTCGCCCGCAGCGTCACGACATATTCGCCCGGTTCTCGCAACGCGCCGCGAATGATCCCGGTGTTGGCATCGATCGACAAACCATCGGGCAATCCATCGACGCCGTAGCTCATCGGCCGATCGCCGCTCGCGGGAATGAGGTAGTGAAACGGGCTTTCCGGTCGGACTCCGTAGACGCTGGGACCGTTGATGCGCGGCGTCTTCGGGGTCGGAGGCGTGAGGATGTTCGACATGGGATCGGCAGGGCCGGCAGCGGGTAAAGGAGCGAGCGTAATCAATAAAGCAAGCGATACGCCGATCGCTCGCGAAAGGATGCTCAGGCGTGAGGTAGACATGGGATCGCGATTCTAAACAGGGTCGACGGGCAGGACAAATACTTGCCTCGTTTTTATCCAAAAGGATAGGTAGCGGTCGGGTTGATACAAAAGAGGCAGTGACACAGAGGAGGGGAAAAAAGCAGGAGAAGAGGACAACCTCCCTGTGTGGTCTAAAAAGGATGACGAATCATGAAAGAGGAGGATTCACTGACTAGGTTAGAGCCGAAGGACGCACTCAGGTGGCGCGACCCGTCCCGGGGCGCGAATTGGACCCCGATCTTACGATGAATTCGCTTATCGTGATTTGTCCTGAACTTCGGTTTCGCTCCTCGTGTCGTCTTTCTTTGTCCGATTTAATGACCTCGCGCAAACAAGTCCCCTTCAAGCCCAGCGTTATACTTCACGCTCTTCGGCTGCCTGACCGTCGGACCTAAAAAGGGAAGGCTCCTGCCAATATGAACTGGGAACACGGAGTGAGTCCTGCAGGCTAATCGAGTCACGCTGACCACCTGAAATGAAGACGTTTGGTCTGTTGATTATCATTCTCGTTATCGGCCTCTTCACTTGGTCGAACTGGCCCACCGAACCGCTACCAGAGGGGCTTCGCGCCGACCGCGTCCTAGTCGAGAAGGGCGCGCGGCGCCTCACGCCTTTCCGGGATGGAACGATCCTGAAACAATATACCGTCGCACTGGGCCGAAACCCGATTGGACCGAAAGAGCGAGAGGGCGATAAAAAGACTCCGGAAGGGAGTTACCGGATTCTGGAACACAAGCAGCCGAGTGCGTTTCATCTCGCCTTGCGGCTCTCGTATCCAGAAACACGCGACATCGCTCGCGCCGCCACCCTAAGAGCCGCAGCTGGCTCGGATATCATGATTCACGGACTACGAAATGGTTTGGGCGGGGTGGGGAAGCTGCACCGGTGTTTCGATTGGACGGCTGGATGCATTGCGGTCACCAACGCGGAAATTGAAGAGATCGCACACGCCGTTCCCGACGGCACGAGGGTAGAAATCCGACCCTGACCGAAGCGGGTTCCTCTGTATTATATAATTTCGCGTAGCTCATGCCCGCTTCCCAAAACCATCTCATGCGAATTCTTATCATTGTCCTCGCGATCGCGTTCACCGTTTTCAACCGTGCGCAGGCTGCGGACGTGAAGGAAGCGATCGCGGCAGGTTTCGCGGCGGTCCGGGCCTTGCAACCCATGCGGTCCGGGGCGACCTATTCCGTAAAGGTTCGAGGGGTGACGGAGTCGGGTCCCGGCGATCAGTTTTTGCGCCGCCGCGAGGCGGACGAGATTGTGGAAAGCAAGCTGTCCTGCGGCTGTGGCGATAACGCGTTAGTCTTTCTTCGGGCGGTCGAAGGGCGTGGATTAAAGACGTTGTATATTGATTCAGCGGAGGTTTCTTCCGCCTCATTGATCACCTGTTATTCAGGTCATGTGGTCGTGGCGCTACGCGAGCCCGATCCCGATGAGTCCAATGGCTGGACGCTGGTGGATACAACCAACTTGAGGATTATATCGGACCACTGGTCCAAGGCAGAATCCAGTTTCATCGCCTTCCATAATCTATTTTGGATCGGTTACTGTGGATCATGGGAAGAGTATCCGGTGCACACTCCAGATGAATTGAGGCGTTTTTATACCGACACCTTGGCCAAGGTTCCACCCTCGGTGCTCGCGACCGCTTTGATTCGGCTCAAGTTCACCATCGATCCGTCGCTCGTTAATCCTGACGGGTCCTTGGCTAATCCGCGGGTTTCAAAGTTTATTGGAATGCAGGAGCAGGTATTAAAGGCTCATTCGATTGATCCGGCTTCGACCGTTTCGATTCTGCTGAAGCGCGGTGGAGACGATGCGAATTCGACCCTTTCCTTTGTCGAATCCGAGGGGTGGGTTGCGCGGATTGGCAAGCAGGGCGGCTGTAACCCTTCGCTTCTGGAATATTTCGAGAGCTACGTTCGACAGAAAAACGAGAGGCCCAGTAAAGTCGGTCTGCCGGCATCGGAGGCCAAAAATAAACGCGAGCGTCTGTTCATTGTGGATGCCACGCAGTTTACCCTGATGGGAAAGACGTTTAAATCGGCCAACGATCTCGAAACCTACTTAAAGGAGCAGGTGAAGGAGAATCCTCGCCTCGGTTTGTTTATTACGACCGGAGGAAAGGAGCGCACAGGGGTCACCATTATGGTGCTCGATACGTGCAGAAAAGCGGGGGTCACAGACATCAAGATCGATGGGGCGCCGGAAGCCTAAATGTAGATTTGGGTCGGGATGTTTTTAGGTTTAGCTGAAGATTTATTAAATTTATCTTCTACGTGTGGTTCGCGGCTAACTCGCGTCCCGGGACGGGTCGCGCCACCTTAGGGCAATGTAACGGTTCACCGGATACGTCCGGCTTGCGGCTGCGGTTTACACCCCAAAGAATTTAATGATCTTTCGCAGGCAAGTGACCAACGCTTCGATTTCGCCGGGAGTATTATAAACGTAGAAGCTTGCGCGGGTCGTGCTCGCCAGGCCGAGTTTTTTCATCAGCGGCTGATTGCAATGATGGCCGCCGCGGAGAGCGATGCCGTCTTGGTCGGCGAAGGTCACGACGTCGTGGGCGTGGACATCCCGGAAAGCAAAACTCACGAGTCCGCCGCGCAGGCCCTTGGGACCGAGGATGCGAATGCCCGGAAGTTCGCTCAGTGCTTCGTAAGCCCGGCGCGCGAGATCGTGATCGTGCACCGCCACGGCGGGGCGTCCCAGGTTGTCCAAATAATCCATCGCGGCATGGAGCCCGATTGCGTCGGCCACGTTCGGCGTGCCAGCTTCGAATCGCTCGGGCGATGGCTTCCACTTGCTCTCGAGGAAATCGACTTGAGCGATCATGCCGCCCCCGCCTTGCCAGGGAGGCATCGCATCGAGCAACGCGCGCCGGCCATAGAGAACACCAATGCCGGTCGGCCCGGCCATCTTGTGGCCGGAAAAGGCGAGGAAGTCGCAGCCCAGCGCTTGCACGTCGAGCATCTCGTGGCCACTCGACTGCGCGGCGTCGATCACGGTGACGGCGCCGACCGCACGAGCGCGCGCGCAGAGTTCCGCCGCCGGATTGATCACGCCGAGTGTATTCGAAAGTTGGGTAAAAGCGAAGAGCTTGACCTCGGGAGTGAGGAGACGATCGAGCGCTTCGAGATCCAGGCCATGCTCCGCGTTCTCGCCCACCACCGGCACGAAACGCAGGCGAGCGCCGGTGCGTTGAGCGATCATTTGCCAGGGGACGAGGTTGGAGTGGTGCTCCATCTCGGTGAGGAGAATGACGTCGCCCGACTTCAGATTTGCGGCGCCCCAGCTCTGCGCGACGAGGTTGATCGCTTCCGTCGTGCCGCGGGTGAAGATGATTTCCTCGGGCGCGCGGGCGTTTAAGAATTTGGATACACGGACCCGGGCCGCCTCGTACCCGTCGGTCGCGCGCATCGACAACGCGTGGAGCCCGCGGTGCACGTTGCTGTTGTCGCGCTCGTAGTAAGCCGTGAGCGTGTCGATCACGGCTCGCGGCTTGTGGGTGGTGGCGGCGTTGTCGAGGTAGATCAGCGGTTTTCCGCCGACGTCCTGATGGAGGGTCGGAAAATCGGCGCGCACCGCATTCCAGCCTCGAGTGGGCAGAGCGTAGGGAGCAATGACTTCGCTCACGCGCCCGCCTCCGGCTGCTTCAGCGCTTCCAGGGCGGCGTGCCAGCCCAAGGTCGCGCATTTGATCCGAGCGGGGTAGGCGTGCACTCCAGCGAAGGCGGCCAGCTCGTTGAACTCCTCGGGCGCTTCTCCGCTCTTCACGATATCCTGAAATTCTTTAAAGGTCTGAGCCGCATCGGTCGCGGTTTTGCCTTTTAACTGGGTGGTCATGAGCGAGGCGGAAGCCTGCGAGATCGCGCAGCCCGAGCCCTCGAAAGTAATTTCGGCGATGCGCTCGCCCTCCATCCGCAGATAGACGGTGCACTGGTCGCCGCAGGTCGGATTGTCGCCCGACGCGACGCGCGTGGCGGTCGGCAATTTTCCACGATTCCGCGGGCGACGATTGTGATCGAGGATCACCGTCTGGTAGAGATCTGTCAGATCGCTCATTGGACTGCGGAACTTAGTGGGGAAGGCGATTCTGGCAAGGACGCGAGCGGAGTCGAAGGCGACGGGAGGACGTAGGATTCATTCTCGGCTGCGACCGAGCGATCGCTGTGCGGGTGTATGCTTGCATAACCCGAGATCCGAGCCCGTTGTTAACGGGTAACAACCGTGAGTAATGGTTCATAACCTACATTCCACCTCTCGCATCCTCGATTGTCGCGGGCGGCCTTTGGCGCTGGGGGGGGAATCTGCGGTGATGGGGATTCTGAATGTCACTCCGGATTCGTTTTCCGACGGGGGACAATTTGCCACGACTTCGGTGGCGGTTGAGCGCGCCCTGCGCATGGTGGCAGAAGGTGCGGCGATGATCGATGTCGGCGGGCAGTCCACCCGGCCTGGATACACCGAGATTTCCGCGGAAGAAGAAATCGCGCGGGTCGTTCCGGTGATTCGCGCCCTGCTCGACCAGGTGTCGGTCCCGCTCTCGATCGACACCTACAAACCAGAAGTTGCGCGTGCGGCGCTCGACGCGGGAGCGCACGTGTTGAACGACGTCTTTGGCCTTCAAGGCGACCCGAAGCTGGCGGCCGTCGCCGCTGAATTTGGGTGTCCGGTGGTGGCGATGCACCAGGAAAAAGGTTTTGCGCAGGCGCCGGGTGACACGATGGAGAAACTGGCGACTTATTTTCGACGCTCCTTCGCCCTGGCCGGCGAAGCGGGGCTTCCGGCAACCCGTTTGATCCTCGATCCCGGTATTGGGTTTTTGAAGACACAGACGCAGAATCTGGAGATTGTCGCCCGGATCGATGAGCTGCGCGGCCTGGGCTGTCCGGTGCTGCTCGGAGCTTCCCGAAAATCGTTTATCGGAAATGTGCTGGGCCTGCCCGCGACAGAGCGGCTCGAAGGCACGTTGGCGACCACCGCGCTCGCCGCCTGGCACGGCGTGGAATTGATTCGGGTGCACGACGTCGCGGCCAATTTGCGCGTGGCGCGAATGATCGCGGCGCTTCGCTCCGCCCAGGGGAAAATTTCATGAATGGACGTATTCACATGGTGGGTATGGTGTTTTACGGACACCACGGAGACATCGCGGAAGAGCGCACGCTCGGGCAGCGTTTCATCGTGGATGTGGTGCTGACCGTCGACATGACCGAGGCGGCGAACACGGACCAACTCTCCTCGACGCTCGACTACGTGGCGGTTTACGCGCTCTGCCAGCAGGTGGTGGAGAAAGAGCCGGTCAAACTGCTCGAGACCTTGGCCTCCCGTTTGGCGGGGAAAATCCTCTCCGGTCATCCCCGCGTTCAGCGCGTGGATATTCTCGTTAAAAAACCCTCGGTTCCGCTGCGTGGCGCCCTCGACTACGTGGCGGTGGAGATCAGTCAGGCGCGTGAAAACAGCATTCCTCGGGCTCGGGAGTAATCTCGGAGATCGGCGCGGTTATCTGGCCGAAGCGCTGGTTCGCTTGCAGGCGGAGCGCGACGTTTACGTGGAGCGGATCTCCTCGGTTTATGAAAGCGCGCCGGTCGGCGTCCTCGATCAACCGGATTTTCTCAACCTCGTCGCTTCGGTGCGGACCGCGCTCACGCCTGAAGGTCTGCTCAGTCGAGCGCTCGCGGCCGAAGCCGAGCTCGGTCGCGTGAGGCGCGAGCGCTGGGGACCGCGCACGATCGATATCGATCTCCTCTGGTTTGAAGGGGAAACCCGGGCGACCGGGGCGTTGACCCTGCCGCATCCTCGATTGGCCGAGCGTGCGTTTGTCATCCTGCCGCTAGCCGAGATTGCGCCGCAGCTCCTGATCGACGGCGCGAGCGCGGAGGCACGGGCGCGCGATTTCGGGGCGGCTGGACTGAAGAAACTCGGACCGTTGGTCTGGACCCACTCTCCGGAGGCGAGGCCGTGAGGACCGTCGTGGTCGAGGAGGTCCAGGCACCCGAGCCCTCTCGCCTGGCCGCCGGCCTGCAACATCGACCTGGATTTTTCTTTTTGGATAGCGGCCTGGCTGCGGCCGGGCTCGGTGCGTATTCATTCCTCGGATTCGATCCCTTTCTCACCTTCCGGGCGACGGACGGCCGGGTTTGGCGAAACGAAGCCGGGGTGGAAACTGCGGTGGAGACGGAGCCCTGGGCGGAACTCCGCGCGCTGCTCCAGGGGTTCCGAAGCGAGCCGCACGAGCAGCTGCCGTTCACCGGAGGAGCGGTGGGGTATTTGTCCTACGATTACGGGGCTGGCTGGGAAATCACGCGGAAGGAGAAAACGAGAGCCGAGGGCGAAACCTCGCCGCCGGACCTGGAGTTTGGTTTTTACGACGGGATCCTGGCCTTTTCGCACTCGACCCGGCAGTGGTTCTTGGTCGCCAATCCGATTCACCGGGCGAGTGCGAAGGAGATCCTCGAGCGACTCCGCCGGGCCGTCGCCGCGGCAATTGCGGAGGTGAACTCGGATGCTCAACCCGACTCGTTGGCCGAGCTGAGCACCCCGCGCGCGTGCGAGCCGCGCGAGCGCTACGTGGCCGCTGTGTATCGAATCAAGGATTACATCCGCAGCGGCGATGTTTATCAGGTGAACCTCGCTCAACGCTTCGAGGCTTCGTGGCGAGGGAATCCGTACGATCTTTACCGGCGACTTCGCCAGAGGAGCCCGGCGCCCTTTGCCGCGTTCCTGTCGCAGGATTGGGGGCAGGTCGTCAGTTGCTCACCGGAGCGCTTCCTTCGGTTGCGTCATGGAAAAGTGGAGACACGGCCGATCAAGGGCACCCGCCCCCGCGGCGCGACGCCAGAAGAGGATCGGCGTCTGGCGGAGGAGCTTGTGCGCAGCGCGAAAGAACGAGCGGAGCTGTTGATGATCGTCGACCTCGAGCGGAACGACCTGGGGCGGGTCTGTGCTCCCGGCTCGATTCGGGTGGAGGACCTGTATCGACTGGAGACGCACCCGACGGTTTTTCACCTTGTTGCGGAGGTTTCGGGTGTGCTTCGACCGGAGTGCGATGTGTTGGATTTGCTGCGCGCCACGTTTCCTGGAGGTTCCATCACCGGCGCGCCCAAGATTCGGGCGATGCAGATCATCGACGAACTCGAGTCGGCGGCGCGGCACCTCTACACCGGTGCGGTCGGCTACCTCGGCTTCGATGGAGGTTGTGATCTCTCGATCGCGATCCGCACGATCGTGACGCGCAATGGGCGGGCGTCGTACCACGTCGGCGCCGGGATTGTTTGGGATTCCGATCCGGAAAGTGAATACGAGGAAACCCTTGCCAAGGGCCGGGCGCTGTTTGAGGCGCTGGCGGGAACAGGAGGGACGAGCGAATGACCCCATTGGCCCGTTTGTATTGCAATTGTTGTAGCCGGGGGCGCCGACCCCGGGGTATTTGGGATCGAGAGTCTCGAGCCCCGGGGTCGGCGCCCCCGGCTACAACGGAGGGTGCGACGCGACCCCGGCTATGATCCAGCACGCGAAAATTCTTTTTAACGGCGCGATCGTGGACGAAATGATGCCGCGTCGCTGGCCGACCGCGGAGGAACTCTTGGATGCAGATGGCGTTTTCGAAACGATTAAAGTCCTGCGCGGGCAACCGGTTTTTTTCTCCGCGCATCACGCCCGCTTGAGCGCGAGCGTTCGCTCACTCGGTTTGCCCTGGAAGCATCTGGCGCCGGAGCTGCGGACCCGCTGCCTGGCTCTGCTGCAGGCGAATCGAGTTGAGGAAGGCAGCTTGAAAATCGTGGTTTATCGCGACGGGACGAAGGAAGGAGTTGGCGAGCTGATTTTCAGCCGCGAACCGGCGTATTCGGTGGAAGATTACCAACGCGGTTTCCAACTCAAAACCCAACCCGATCTAGGCCGCCCGCCAGGAGCGGCGCATAAATCTACCCGGTACCGGAAAAACCTTCAGGCACGGGAAGTGGCGCGCGCGGCAGGCGGGCAGGATGCGTTGTTTGTCGACAGTCACGGCCGCATTTTAGAAGGCGCGGCGACGAACCTGTTTTTGGTAGTCGGCGGTGCGCTGGTCACACCTCCGCTCGAGATCGGCATTCTGCCTGGAGTTGCGCGGGGTGAGATTCTGCGGCGATGGAAAAGCGGGGTGAAGGAGCAAGTTCTCACCGTCGAGAGGCTCGACGCAGCGGAAGAGGCATTTGTGACCAACGCGCTGGTGGGGGTGATGCCGGTGCTGGCGATCGATCAGCACATGTATCCTATGAATGACTACAAAGTGACGCCAAGGGTGATGGCGGAGTTCAGCGCGTGGCAAGAGGCGTCGATCGACGGGTAGACGGAAATTGAGAAAGATCGAATTAGGGCGAACCGCTCCCGCTACGCTACGTAGCCGTGCAGAAGGTTCTGAAACCGAGTGCCGTTGTAGCCGGGGGCGCCGACCCCGGGGATTGAGTGAATACATGAAAGCACGGCGTGCCGCGACGTCGCGCTCCACCTCGATCCATCAACGCACGATCACGCTTCGCACTTCAAAACATAGACCGCGCCCTGCTCGCTGCCGATCGCGAGGTAGCGATCGTCGGGGGACCAGACGAGTTTGGTCGCGGCGTTGGGCATGCGGATGGTGGCGCGGAGAGGTTGACGACGTTCGGGGCTCCAGAGCATGACAGCGCCGTCCTGGGACGCGGTGGCGAGGAGGCCATGAGCGCGTTGAAACGCGACGGCGCAGACCTTGGTGTCGTGGGGCAGCATGACCGGTTCGCGGCCTTCGGGTCCGTCACCGGTGCAGTCCCAAACACAGGCATCTTTCCCGCCGCCGGTCGCGAGCCAGCGACTGGTTTGATCAAAGGAGAGCTCCTTCACTTTTCCCTCGTAGCCGCTCATGTGAAGCTCGGCATCGGTTTCGGGAATCCAGAGGTGAACGCTCGGGTCTTGGTTTCCGGATACAAGCCACTTGTTGTCCGGCGACCAGACCAGCGCGTGAATGCCGTTGTCGTAGGGATATTCTTTCTGCGCGATAAAATCATCCGCGTCCCAGAGACAGACGCCACCGAAGTAAGCCACCGCGAAACAACCTCCGGCCGGCTGCCAGGCCAGCGCGGAAATCGTCTTGGGGGCGGGTTTGAAGCTGTGGCGAACGGTGCCGTCCAGATTGATCAAGCAGAGCTGGCGTCCCGCGGCGGCGGCAAGACAGAGATCAGACGTCAGCGCTCGGACATCAGATCCCTCAAGGGCCGCTTCAGGCGAAGTCTCTCCTGACTTCTGACGTCTGACCTCTGACCTCTGTTTTGACGTCTGCACAGCGGGGCGAGCGGCCAAGTGCTCCACCCAAGCCTGGCCCAGCTCGGCGGTGCCGGTGTGTTGACCCGCGATCGCATCCCAGAGCTTCACCTTTCCATCCTGTCCGCCCGAAGCGAGAAGGGTGGTGGAGGCCCAGGCGACGCAGTTCGTGCCTTCGTCGTGGCCGGGCAGGCTATGACGCTTCACCCCGTCCGCTGCGCCGTAGAGCGAGAGAGGCCCCGAAGCCGAGGCGGCGGCAAGCAGCTCGTTGTCGTCCGACCACGCCAGATCGATCACGTAGTCGTCGAGCACGGCGGCCCAGTGTTTAGTAAGCTGCATAAACGGTGTGAAAGTCAGAAGGTGCGAAAGTGTGAAAGTGCGAGTGCGGCGGCGTTGCCGCGGGGAGGGGTGTAACCAACGACCAACTACCGACTGCCAACCTCCCCGACCGCGGGTCGGTCATGATTACGTCAGGCAGGCTTTGAAACCCAGGGTGAGTTGAGCTCGATCCAGATTTTTGCCGATGAAGACCAATGTATTCGTGCGGGCATCACGGCCCCAGGGACGGTCGAACTTGGCGTCGAAGAGCATGTGCACGCCTTGGAAGACGAGGCGGTTGGTCGAGCCCTTCACGCTCAATACACCCTTCATCCGGTAGATGTCGTTGCCCTTGGTCTTGAGCAGGGTGCCGATCCAGTCGTTCAGGCGTTTGCCATCGAGGTCGCCGGGAAGACTGATGCCGACCGAAGCGACGTCGTCCTCGTGGGAATGCTGGTGGTGAAAATCCTGCTGCCAGACCGGTTTCACCGTTTCTCCGTTGACCTGGATGTGCAGCGGATCCTCGCCGCAACCTTCAAAGACGAGGTAGTGGCCGGCCTCGGCGATGGGCAGGGCGTAGTGGCCATGACCCGCTTTCAGAAGAAGACGATGCAACGTCGGACCGGGCTTGACCGGCTCGCCGGCTTTGACCCGGTTTTCCCAGTCGGCGAAGGTGATGACGGCGGCTTCGCGCGCGGCCGTGAGGACGGATTCCTCGAGGGATTTCACGGGCACGATCACGACGTCGAGTTCATCCGGATTGCCGTGGTGATGGTGGTGCTCGTGTTCGCCGTGGGCGTGTTCGTGGCTGCCATGATCATGGCCTTCGTGGTCATGATCGTGATGCCCGATGACCAACTCGTGGGTGCCGGCGGGAAGCGGGTAGGCGCCGGCCCATTCGAACGGATACTCCGGCTCGAGAAATTCCGGGTCCAAGTCGACGGCGCGAGAGAGATTGAAGCCGCCGACCTCGAGGACGTGCTTGAGGTCGATCGCGGCGTTTTGGGTGCGATGGACCTTGGCCGCCGCATTCATTTTCCGAATACGGGCTTCGAGTTTATCGAGCTCGGCGGGAGCAACGAGATCGGTCTTGTTGAGGATCAGGACGTCGGCAAACGCGATCTGTTTCTGCGCCTCGGGCGAATCGTCGAGGTGCTGCAAGATGTGTTTGGTGTCGACCACGGTCACGATGCTATCGAGGCGGAAGCGGGCGCGCATCTCGTCGTCGCTGAAGAAGGTTTGGGCGACCGGGCCGGGGTCGGCCAAGCCCGTAGTCTCAATCAGGATACCGTCGAGCCGGTCCTTGCGTTTCATCAGACGCCCGAGAATCCGGATGAGGTCGCCCCGGACGGAGCAACAGATACAGCCGTTGTTCATCTCGAAGAGCTCTTCTTCGCTTTGAATGACGAGCTGGTTGTCGACTCCGACTTCGCCGAATTCGTTTTCGATCACGGCCAATTTCTTGCCGTGTTGTTCGGTCAGAATGCGGTTGAGGAGCGTCGTTTTGCCGGCGCCGAGAAAGCCCGTGAGGACCGTGACAGGAATAGGTGCGTCAATGGCCATGATGAGGTGCCAACGAACGCGAGCAGGCGGGCCGCGTCAAGGGGCGGGCGCAAAGGACTCGGGCAGGAGACGGCCTCTGCAGCGGAGTTCTCCTCTGAAATAGTCGGTCTTGCTCTTGTCCTGCGGGGAGATCGAAGCCCCCAGGACCCACGAACACAGGGAAAAATTTCGAATCCTCCGAATTTCCCGTGGAGTCGGCGGGTTCCGTGGGCCACTTCGATGGACTAACGCACGGTTCGCAGCTGCACGCTGTCGATCAGGCGGTCTTCCGAGAGAATATCGGTCACGACGATCAGCTTGCTGCCCGTCCGCACACGACCGGAGATGACGAGCTGGTCGATGGCGTGGCGGATGGTTTCGTCGGGATCGGCATCGAAAGCCATTTTAAATCCCTCGACCGCGCGGAGCATCTTCAGATGGCGGAGGGTTTGCACCGAAGGCGTGAAGGCCAAGATCGGGGCTTGAGGCGGGCGCAGCGCGGCCAGTCCACGCGCCATGAAACCCTGACGCGTGAAGGTGATGATGTGCGCTCCGGGCACTTCATTCGCCATCACGACGGCGGCCTGCAGGACTTTCATTTTTTCCTGGGTGAAGACGGCAGGGGCCAGGAACTCCTGGGACTGTTCGGCTTCGATGCGCCGGGCGATCTTGTCGAGAATCTGCACGCATTCCAAGGGATAGCGGCCCACCGTGGTCTCCCCGGAAAGCATCACGCAGTCGGCAAACTCGTAGACCGCGTTGGCCGTGTCGGTGATTTCCGCGCGCGTTGGCATGGGCGAGGTGATCATCGATTCCAGCATGTGCGTGGCGATGATCACGGGCTTGCCGTGAGCGATGCAGGCGCTGACCGCGCGACGCTGGATGATGGGAAGCTCCTCGAAAGGACATTCGATGCCGAGATCGCCGCGAGCGACCATCAACGAATCGCAGGCCTGGACGATCTGCTCCAAATTCGCGATCGCCTGCTGGTCCTCGATCTTGGCGATGATCTCGGCGCTCGAATTATTTTTCCGCAGAAAATCGCGCAGCAGTTCGATATCGGCGGCTTCGCGAACGAAGGACAGAGCGATAAAATCCACGCCCTCCTCGATGCCGACCTGTGTATCCGCACGGTCCTTATCGGTGAAGGACGGAAGATTCACTTTTACGCCGGGTAAATTGATATGCCGGCGCGAGGTGAGCTGCCCCGGAATCAGGACCCGACAACGGATGTGCGCGTCCTTTTTTTCCAAGACCTCGAGGCGAATCAGCCCGTTGTCGACCAGCACTGTATCCCCAATCTTGATATCTTTGATCAAGTCCTGGTAGTTCACGTCAACCGAGCGAATCTCCTCCGCGCTGTTGCGCTCGGCGTGCGGTTTGACCGTGAAGTCAAAAATCTCTCCCGGCTTCAATTCGATCGGCGCGGCGAGATCGCCGGTGCGGATTTCCGGACCCTTGATGTCCATCATGATTCCGACCTCGCAGCCAACCCGCTCCGCCACGGCGCGAATCCGGCGGATGACCGTGCGCGTCCACTCGTGCTTGGCATGAGCCATGTTTAACCGAGCGATGTCGGCGCCTGCTCGAAACAGTTTTTCGAGCATTTCTTCGCTCTCGGTCGCGGGGCCGAGGGTGAAGATGATTTTGGTGCGGCGGAACGGAGCCTTCACGGATGTCATGGAAAACGTAGAGCACAGACGGGGCCGAGTGAGCAGCAATATCCTCGGTGGCTGGGCAACGAGGTAATCGCCTAGTGCAGCTCGTGAAAAGGGGTGCCGCCTCCCGGGGCCACGACAGAAAGAGGGCAGCGGAGCCACGGGGCCGCGTTGGCAAAGGTGCGTTGAACGGCTTCCAGGCTGTTACAGTCGCGACTGAGATGAGTCAGAAAAATGTGCTGCCAGCGCGGCGAAACCGCGGAGTGCAGGAGCTCGCGAGTGCTTTGGTTCGACAGGTGACCATGGCGCCCGCCGATGCGTTGCTTCACCGACCAAGGCCGCTTGGTGTCGGCTTTGAGCAGCTCGCTGCAATGGTTGGACTCAACCACCACGACGTTGCTCTGGTGAACGTGTTCGCGGACATGGTCCGGGGCATGGCCCAGATCGGTGATCCAGGTGAGCGACCGCGCGGGCGAGAAAAGATCGTCCTCGAAACCGTGAATGAAGCGGAAGCCGACCGGCTCCTGCGCATCGTGAGGGACGGAAAAACTGTGCACCTCCAAATCGCGAAAACGAAACCGCGAACCCGTTTCGAAAATCTGCCAGGCCGGGCGGTGGGGCAACGAGAGCTGCACCGTGTGCGCGGTCGAAGCATTGGCGAAGACCTGGATCTTTGGATACTTGGCCAACCCATCAATCGCGGCCGCGTGGTCGCCGTGTTCATGGGTAAGAAAAATCGCGTCGATCTGGTCCATCGACTCCCCGATCGCGGAGAGCATCTGGCAAAGTTTCCGCACCGAAAAGCCGGCATCGACCAAGACCCGGGCGGACTCGGTTTGGAGGAAGGCGCAGTTCCCTGCGCTACCGCTGCCGAGAATAGAAAACCGCATGCCCATTGGACGAAATGAAGCGCCTCGCCCGGAAGCGGTGCAAGCCCGGAGGAGGGGATGCCGCGTAAATTACAAGCAACGCGGACGAGCGCCTTTCGAAAGCCTCGAGGTTTAACGCCAAAAATCCAAACGGCAAAGTCAGCGAGCTTCGCCCGGCTATTCGGCGTTTAAGGTTTTAGGTTTCTCTCAATCCTGAAACCCGCCTCCGTTTTTCATGAAACGGGAGATCCGGAGAGGGAGGTTTTCTGGCGAAAGATTGATTTTCGCAACTCTCCTTCTTCCTCGGATTGAGGCGTTTTCTCCATTCTGAGCGGTCAGCTGACGGCAGAATCGTGTCGCGTGCGTTGACCTAATGTTGCAACTGCCTTTTTGTTCGCGCCCCTCTCGATGCCGAAAGAAAGTCCCACGTCCACCGCTGCCACACCGACCAACCGCTCGTTGGACGGACTGGTCTATGTGACGCGTCGGGCTCATTTTAACGCGGCGCACCGTTTGAACAATCCCGACTTCGACCTCGCGTGGAACGAGGCGCAATACGGGGTGTGCAACAACGCACTGTGGCACGGCCACAACTACATCGTGGAAGTCACGGTGAAAGGTCGCCCGCATCCACAAACCGGTTACGTCATCGATCTGGGCGAATTGAAGCGGATCATCCATGAAGCGGTGGTCGCGCCCTGTGATCACCGCAATCTGAACGAGCAAGTCGATTTCCTTAAAGGGATTTTGCCGTCGACGGAGAATCTGGTGATTGCCTTCTGGAATCAGATCGAGCCGCGACTGACTGCGGGCAAGTTGCACCGTGTCCGCCTTTTCGAGACTGAAAGAAATTTTGCAGAGTACCTAGGACCCACGGCCAGCTAAGCGTCCGCCCGCAAGGGAGAACGCCTACGGAGTTATCGTAACCAACCGCCTGGCCGCAGCATCAAAAAAACGAGCCATGAAAACTATCGCATCTTCCCCGGGCATCCCGGTGGCCTCCCGTTCCCGCTCCGTCGCGCCCACGCCCGCGGCGAAGCCCATGTATCTCCACCACGGCCCCGGTGGCACCACGCCGAAAGTCGCCCGCGGCTACGACGCGTCGTTCGCCGTCACGCCGGAGTACCGCCAATCTCTGCCCGACATGATGGAAGCGGTCGACGCCATCCAAGGCGCGAAGGTCGCAGTCCAGCAGGTCGGCGTATCCGGGTTTAAATTACCGCTGAAAATCGCGGCGAAAAAAGGCGACCCCGTCACCGTCGAGGCCACGGTGCTCGGGACGGTCTCGTTGGATGCCAGCCTCAAGGGCATCAACATGAGCCGGATCATGCGTTCCTTTTATGAGCACAAGGACGACGTCTTTACGCCCGAACTGCTGAAGAAGATTTTGGCCAAATACCAACGGACCGTCGGCTCGCTCGACGCCCGGGTAAAAATCACCTTTTCCTATCCGCTCGAGCAGAAAAGCCTCCGCAGTCATTTGACGGGATTTCAGTATTACACCACGTCCTTCGAGGGCTTGGTCGATCGCTCTGGCGTGGTGCGCAAGTTTATCGAGTTCGACTTTGTCTACTCCTCGGCCTGTCCGTGTTCCGCGGAGCTCTCGGAGCATGCGCGGGACGTGCGCGGCGTGTATGCGATCGCTCACAATCAGCGCTCAAAAGCCCGGGTGAAGGTCGAGATCGTCGATGGAAAAAAACTGAGTATTGAGGACCTGCACTCGCACTGTTTGATGGCGTTGAAGACCGAAACACAGGTCATGGTGAAGCGCGAAGACGAACAAGCCTTCGCCGAGCTGAATGGGGCTCACATCAAATTCGTCGAGGACGCGGCGCGACTGCTCTATGCTGAATTGAACGGTGACTCGCGGATTCGGGACTTCCAGGTCGCCTGCTCGCACCTAGAATCGCTGCACTCGCACGACGCCGTCTCCGTGATCTGCAAGGGAGTGCCGGGCGGCTTTATCGCCGACTTCACCGACTTCCGGTCGCTCGTCTGCTGAGGCGACTCGCTGGTCCCGCAGGAGGATGATGCCTCCGTGCTTCTCCCGTTTTTATGCCCAAACCTGTCATTCTCATCACGGGAGCGTCGCAAGGAATCGGCGAGGCCATCGCCCTCGTATTCTCGAAGCAACTACAGGGTTGCCGGTTGGCACTCGTCGCCCGTTCGGAAAAGAATTTGGCCAAGGTCGCTCGGGCCTGTGAGCGGGCAGGAGCGGGCGCCGTCGCGGTTTTTCCCTGCGACGTGACCTCCGAGCCCTCGGTCGCGGAAATGGCCGCCGCGGTGGAAAAGCGTTTCCGCGGAGTGGACGTCTTGATCAACAATGCAGGGGTTTTCCGGGCCGCGCCGTTTCTTGAGCTGACTGTGGAGGAGTTCGATACGGTCGTCGCGGCTAATTTGCGCAGTGTTTTTCTTGTCTCGCGCCAGATCGTCCCGGGGATGGTCAAACGTGGGCGAGGGGACGTCTTTAACATGAGTTCCATCGCCGGACTGGAAGCCTACCCGAACAGCACTGCCTACTGCGCGGCCAAGTTCGGGGTGACCGGAATGAGCAAAGTGCTGCGGGAAGAGCTGAAAGAAAAAGGGGTGCGCGTGACCACGATTCACCCTGGAGCTACGGTTTCTCCCTCCTGGAAAGCGAGCGGGGTTAAACCGGAGCGCATCATGCCGGCGGAAGACGTCGCCCGGGCCTTCTTCGATATCTATTCCCTGAGTCGCCGAACGGTGGTCGAAGAGATCGTGCTCCGTCCTCAACTAGGGGACGTTTGAGCAACGGGCGAGGGGATCACTGGGCTGGGAACGCGATTTTGCACGGAGTCTTCAAACGCTTAAGTCAACTTGGGCGGCATACTTCTGGGGCTTAAGAAGATAACGCTCCTCCTTCTTCACAGGTTTTTTAATAAAAGCATGCACCCTGCATGCTGATTTGAGACGGCAGCATGCCGATTGCATGAAATTGGATTGTGCAAATCACGGCCAACAAGGATAAATCATTATTCATAAAGCAGTTAATAGTAGTACGGCTGCAGTTGGCACGGGCGGCGCTATAGGTGTGAGCATCTCCCTTTCTTTTCGCTTATGAACTCCTTTAACGCTGTAGGTTTTCTCGCTCTTGGTTCTCTGATGAATGCCATGCCAGCGCTGATGCCGTCGGTCGTAGCGCGTGGGCCTCTGCTCGGCGATATGACGATGAGTGCCCTCTGGCTGCACTTCATGGGCTTGATTGTCGGCCTAATTGGCGCCGCAGGGATGATCCGCGAGGTGATGGTTTACCACACTGCTCTGCGCGCAGCGACGCCGGCCCGGGCTGAGCGCCCTGTCACAGCCCCGCAACCCGCTTACTCGGAAGCGAACGAGACCGCGGTTCAGGCCGCTTAATCAGCGTGGTCTCTCATGCCCAAGCGCGGTCTAGACCGCGGCTTGTTTGGTGGGGAACTCAGTAGTCGGCTGCTGGATACGGTTTAGTCCGCACGCCGACCGACGCGGGGTCAGGTCTCAGAGAAAACTTTGCTGGTTGCCGCCGGCAAGCGGCTTGAGACCGACGGCGAGATAACCTTTCGGCGTCAGCATACGCCCTTGAGGTGTGCGCTGAAGGTAGCCCTCCTGAATCAGAAAAGGCTCATGCACTTCCTCCAGGGTCTCGGCCTCTTCGCCAACGGCGACGGCAATGGTATTCATTCCGACCGGACCGCCGCGGTAGTTTTCGGCCATGATACGCAACATGCGCTTGTCCATTTCGTCGAGCCCGGCCGCGTCAATTTCGAGAAGCTCCAGCGCCGCTGCGGCGACCGGTTGAGTGATGTGGCCGTTGGCGCGTTCCTGCGCGTAGTCGCGTACAAAGTTGATCAGATTGTTGGCCACGCGAGGCGTCCCGCGCGAGCGAGCCGCGATCTCCTTTGCGCCCGCCTCGTCTGCTTCGACTTTCAGTAGACCACAACTGCGGCGGACGATCGAGAGGAGCGTCACCACGTCGTAGTAGTCAAGCCGTGTCTGGAGGGTGAAACGAGACCGCAACGGCGCGGTGAGCAGGCCGGACCGGGTGGTGGCGCCGATCAAAGTGAAACGCGGAATCGAGAGCCGAACACTTCGGGCGTTGGGGCCCTGATCGATCATGATATCGAGCCGGAAGTCCTCCATCGCTGAATACAAATACTCCTCCACCGTTTTCGGAATACGGTGAATCTCGTCGATGAAGAGGATATCGCCTTCTTCTAAATTGGTGAGCAAGCCGGCGAGATCGCCGGCCTTTTCGATCACCGGTCCGGAGGTGACGCGGACGTTTTTCCCCAGTTCATGGCCAAGGATGAAAGCGAGAGTGGTTTTACCCAATCCAGGGGGACCGCTGAGCAAAATGTGGTTGAGCGGATCTCCGCGGCGTTTGGCTGCGCCGACCATGACCTGGAGGCGTTCGACGGTCTTGGGCTGACCGGTGAAATCGGAAAAGGAAAGCGGACGCAGCGCTGCTTCGACGGGCGAAACCGGAGAGGTCAACGTCGAGGTGACATAGTTCACACCTTTCGGAGCGGGATCGGGTGGCATGGGAGAGAGAGGACGTTGGGCCATCGGCGTTGGGCTTTAAACTTATTTTCCCGGCGACGAGTGATGTCGCGAGGTGCGCAGGAGAGAATGATGGGCCGAACCGCCGTATTCAGTTTTCCAATGCATCGGCATCGAACGCAGCGGCGGCGCTACTTCCATTCGACGTCGGCGCCGAGAGCGCGCAGGTTTTCCACAAAGCGCGGATGCGCTCGTTTGATTGTGTCTGCGTTCTTCACCACGCTGCGTCCAGGGATGCTGGCGGCCACCATGTAGAGCGCGATCGCGGCGCGGATGACGTAGGGCGCATCGACGACCGCAGGGCGGAGGGGCCGGCCGCCGAAAACCAGGATCCGGTGCGGGTCGCTGACCATCACGTGTGCGCCGTACTTGGCGAGCTCGGGCATCCAGGAAAAACCGTTTTCGTAAACCTTGTTCCAGAAATGCATCGTGCCCTTGCAGTGGGTGCTCAGCGCGATCATGAGGGGCAAAAGGTCGACCGAGAAATAAGGCCAGGGCGCGGCTTCGATCTTGGGCAACAGATTCGAGGTGTACGGCTCCTCGATGACCAGCGTCTGGTTTCTCCGCACGATGGCGGTGTCTCCTTCGTGTTCGATCACCACCCCGAGTTTTTTGAACGCCCGGGTGATCAGGTCAAAATGATGAGGAAGTGACTTCTCGACCCGGATCTCCCCACCCGTGATTGCGCCCAGTGCCAGGAAAGTGACCACCTCGTGGTAGTCTGTATTCACCGTCACAGTACCGCCGTGCAGCTGCTCGACGCCTTCGACCCGCAGCATGCTCGTGCCGACGCCCTCGATCTTCGCGCCCAGGGCGATCAGGGCGGCGCAGAGGTCCTGCACGTGAGGCTCGCTCGCGGCATTGATCAAGGTCGACGTGCCCTTTGCGATCGATGCCGCCATCAGGAAGTTTTCCGTCACGGTGACAGACATGTAGTCGCACCAGTGCCGATTGCCTTCGAAGCCGTTGGGCAGGCCAATCGCGAGCGGCTCGCCGAAGCTCACCATCGCGCCCAATTTCGAAAAGATCTCAAGGTGCGGATCGATCTCGCGGACGCCGAGCGAGCAGCCCTTGGAGTTGGCGGCGATAGTGATTTTTTTCAACCGATGCAGCAGCCCAGGGTAAAGCAGCACGGTCGAACGCATATCCTGCGGAAGCTCCTCGGCCGCGAGTTCGCGGCGGAAGCTGGAATGATCCAGCCGCATGACCCCCGTGGTTTTGTTCCAGTCCACCTTGGAGCCCTGCTGCACCATGAACGCCACGATTTTGTCGAGGTCGGTGATAGCGGGCACATTGGTCACGGTCACCGGCTCGTCGGTCAGCAGAGTGGCGCAGACGATGGGGAGCGCGGAGTTTTTATTCCCGGACGGGATGATGGTGCCGGAGAGTGGCTTGCCGCCAGTTACGATGAGATCAGCCATGAAGAAAAAACGCGTGAGGCGTGTCTTCGAGAATTCGGCCCAGCCGTGCCCTCACTCAAGCGTGAAACTTGGGAATCGAAGGTTTCCCTCGCTGGGAAATCTCCGCGACGGACGGAAGGAGATCGGCCCAACATCACGAAGCAGCGTGGGCTTTGAATGATATAAACGAAAAAAAGGCGCCCGCGGTGAGCGGACGCCTGCAGAGAACGAGAGCGTGTAGTGCTGCTGCGGTTACACGTCAGGCGCACCGCCGCCGTTGTCGGGACGATTTTCGCCACTGCCGCTGCCGCCGCGATTGTCGCCTTGGAAACCGCCGCGACCGCGTCCACCGCGATGACGACGACGACGTTGACCGCCGCCTCCGCCACCTTCGAAGCGACGCTCGCCGCCGTTGAACTCGCCGGCGTTTTCACCGGGAGCTTGGCCGCCTTCGCTGGGTCCACGGGCTTCACCGCGGCTGCTGCCGCCGCCACCGCCACCACCACCGCCGCGGTATTCGCCGCGATTTTGGCCACGGAAATCGCCACGACCTCCGCGGTTGTGACGAGGACGATGTCCGCCATCGGAGCGACGGCCTTCTTGAGCGCTCGGGGTGGATTCGACCGGTTTTTCCGCTGCGGGTTTGTCCTCGCTGAAGAGACCTTTCAACCAACCGAAGAAACCGCCCTGTTTTGGCTCGCTCGGAGCGGCCGGAGGCGGGGTTGGAGTCGGAGCGGGACGTGGCTCGAAGGAGCGAGGCTCACGACGGAATTGGCCGTCGCGATTGTCTCGCTGTTCTCTGCCACCGCGGCCATCACGGTTTTCACCGCCCCGGCCTTCGCGGAAGTCCCGGCGTTCGCCGCGCGGTTCGCCAGGGCGAGCATCGCGACGAAAGTTTCCGCGGTCTTCACGACGAGGTTCGTTGGAACGACCTTCGAAAGGTTGACCGTCGCCGACGGCGGGCTCTTTCGGGCGGTTTTCGTTGGAACGATCCTCGCGACGTTCCACGCGGAAAGTCGGACGATCGTCTCGGCGACCCTGCGGCCGATTTTCAGTCGATTGATTTTGACCGGAGAACGAGCTGCTTTCCCAACTTTGAGCGGGACGCGGACGATCTTCCGGCGGGAGGATATTCAGTTCTGCTTTTTCTTCGGGCAACGCGGAAGCGGCACCGGCGGGAGCCGGGGCCGTCGCGGGAGTTAATGGGCTGACAGGAGACCGCGTTTCCGCGGCGATCGGCGTCGGTGCAGGCGTGCTGCTGATCGGCGCGCTGATGGGGAGCTCCGCGACGGCGGGACTGACTGGAGCGGTCGGTGGGACCGGGGCCGCGGGTTGCTCGGGCGCGAACGGGTTTTTGTACTCTCGTTCCGCTGTGACCACCTGGATGGCGGTGGGTTTGTAGCTGCCCTCAGGGGCGCTTTTACTGGTGGCTGTCGCAGGCAATGAGCCGCGTTTTCCGCGCGCAAGGCCCGATCCACGGCCGTTCCCGAAACTAGGTGCGGGGAAGGCGGTGTTCTCCTTGGCCGTACTCGGGACGGCTTGGGGCGGCGCGCTGACAGTCTCAGCGGGGGCCACCGGGGCCTCGCTGGACGTTTCTGGTTCTGACATGACTTTTGTTTTTGTTGTTTGCCGCTCACTGAACAAATGCAGGAGCGACGATTGGTTCGCAGCCGGAGCGCATGTGAATCGCACTCGACGGCTGCAGAGCAGAACATTCGTCCTGCAACGGGTTTCCGCAACCTTTATCTCCGCGGCGAGGGCGCTCCGCTACGACCGGCCGACGGTTTTCAGCCCGGGCTTGCCAGACAGGGGCGCGAGACGTACCCACGAACCCATGGATAAACTCGAGGAAATTTTCCGCATGCAGGCGGCTCTTAATTCACGGATCGGCGTAACCTTGCCCCCGCCCTCCGACGAGGAAAAAGCGAAGTGGATTCTCAACTACACCAGAGCCTTACAGCAGGAAACCGCGGAGTTGATCGACTCTGTGCCCTGGAAATGGTGGGCCAAGTATCAGAAGTTCGACGAGCAAAACGCGAAAGTCGAAGTGGTCGATCTCTTCCATTTTCTCGTCTCCCTCGCGCAGACGCTCGGAATGACCGCGGAAGATGTTTACCAGGCGTACCTGAAAAAAAATCAGGTCAACCACGCCCGCCAAGAGAGCGGTTATGTGAAGAAAGACGAAGCGGACTCGAGGCACATCTGACGCGCCAGAAGCGCGCAATGACCAATGGCCGAATGACCAGTGACCCAATGAAAAACGGAATCGGACGTCGGGGTGACGAAGGATTTTGGGCTCCGGTGAGCTGAGGCCACTTGGTGCCGAGCTCATTCTACCTTCGAATTTTCTCCATTGGTCAACCGGTCACTGGTCACTTCCCTCCCTTCCTTTGCTTCTCGAAGTTCAACTCACGGTTCAGGATTTTCTGGCGGCGCAGCGGCTTCATTTCCGGCCGAAGCCGGCGGTGCGGTGGGCCGGGTACGTGCTGGTCGCGGTGATCGGACTGATGTTGGGTTCGGAAATCTCAACCATGATCCGAGGTGGACCCTTGCCGCGCGGATGGTGGGTGCTGCCGGCGGGACTGGCCTACGGGGCTTTTCTTTTTTTTATTTTGCTGCCGTGGCGGGTGACGCGAATTTTTAACCAGAATCCCGCCCTCGCTGCGCTCACTCGGACCACGATCACGGAAGAAGGACTGGCCTTGGAATCAGCGCGCGGCCAACTCCGCTTCGGCTGGCCGACGATCAAACGCTGGAAAACCAATCGCGAAATGATCTTGGTTTACCACTCCAGTTCGCAATTCCACATGTTTCCCCGACGTTGCTTCGCTCAGCCGGAGGAGTTCGACGACCTCCGTGAACTGCTGGGCAAACACCTCGGGCCAGCCCAGCTTTAGGCACCCTAAGCAGGGCGCGAAACGACGAACGCGGCTTGAAAATCCACCGCCACCGCGCCGGCTTCAACCACGTTGGCCCGGAGCTTGAGCTTGGCTTTTCCGTAGCGGAGCAAGGCGCTTTTAAATTCTTCAATCGCCGCTTTGGTCGGCCGCTCGCAAATCGCGCGAAGTTCGCCCAAGACCGGTTTCCGGTAAGCGGTTTTGCTGTCCTTCACCACGATGTGCCACTCGGCGCGTTCATTCCGCATCAGCTCCCACATCACACCATAGCCCGCCAGGGTGGCGAGGGCGACGAGGCTCCCGCCGAAAGCAGTGTTCAAGGAGTTCCGATTCGGCTCGTGAGGAGCAATCAGGACCAGCTTGTTTTCGTCGCTGACATCGATCCGCACGCCCATGGCCCGCGCGAGCGGGATCATCTCGTGGAGAAACGTTTCGAGGCCGGGAGCTTTGAGTTCCATCTTCACTGAGCCAGTAAGTTGAGCAATATTGCGGTCGACGTCAAAGCTCTCGCAATAAGGAAAAAGCACCGGACGCTGTTTCACAGGCTATTGATATTTAAGGAGCTCTGAGCGCCGCGCATAAAACGGTCGAGCGCTTGAGCGAAGGAAGTCAACCAGAACACAGGTTTTTTGCCGCCGTTTTGTGCCCAAGGTTTGGGTACATTTCTCCCTTGTGTATTTGATACTTAAATACACGAATTCGCCCGGTTCCATTCCCCGGGATTCTCCGGAGAACCTCGCCTGGAGAACGGGGTCGAAATTCTCCACGAACTCTGCAAACCGATGATTGCGGCACACCTCTGGCTTGCTTGCGGCCGCAACTCACCCTACTCAACATCACGGTGACCACCCCGAATATTCGAGAATTGAGGCGGCAACGGGCTCGGCGTCACGCCGGCGGCCCGGTTTTGCTAAAAATCCTGATCGTGCTGGCCAGCTTGTACGTGATTTACGTGCTCGTCGGCTTCTTTGTCGCGCCGTCCGTGCTGAAGTCGCAGATCGAGCGCCGTGCATCCGCGCAATTGAACCGCGAGGTGCGGGTCGATCATGTCGCGTTTAACCCGCTCACCCTCACCCTCCGCCTGGAAAAAGTGGTGGTGCGCGACCGCGATAGCCAGCCGCTGCTCGGTTGGAATTATCTCTTCGTCAATTTTCAGATTTTTTCCCTATTCGCGGACGAAATCCATTTTTCTGAAATCGAGCTCGATGGTTTCTCCACCCGCCTCGCTGTATCCAAACAGGGCATACTCAACATCGCCGACCTCATTCCGCCCGCTCCCGCCACTCCCTCCTCGGGCAAGTCCTGGACCGTGATTGTCGATCGGCTGACCGTGAACCGGGCGGAGCTGGACTACACCGATGCGAGTCGCGACGAACCGTTCACCACTCACGTCGGCCCGACGACGTTCGTGCTTCGCGAGTTTCGCACCAGCGGGGGGCCGGGCGCGCCTGGCGTTTTCAAAGCGGCGACGGAATCGGGAGAGAGTGTGGAGTGGAGCGGTCGGCTTGCGCTCGCCCCGCTGCGTTCAAATGGCGAGGTGCGTCTGGGCCGGATCGCCTTGAAAAAATACGCGCCGTTTTATTCCAGCTTGATCCACTTTGATGTCTTGAACGGCACGGTCGACCTTCAGGCTCCCTACGAATTTTCGATCGAGAACAACAAGCCGCAGGTCAAGATCACCGAGGCTGCCGTGCAGGGGCAGGGGTTGGAACTCGCCGAACGCGGGAAGTCCGAGGCGGTGGTCAGCCTGAAGTCCTTTGACGTGACTCGCGCCTCCTTCGATCTGCAGGCCAACTCGGCGGACGTTCGACAACTCAACCTCGTCGGGGGAAATCTCCAAATTCGCCGCGATCCCTCAGGCATCAATCTGGCCCGATTGGCGGCGCCTTCCGGTGGTCCCACCGCTTCCGCGCCCACCGCGGCTTCCACCGGCGCCCGGGCCCCGGCGCTGTCGGCCAAGTTGGGAGAGCTGAACGCCAAGGAATTCACCTTTTCGATCGAAGACAAATCCACGCCGCGCCCTGCCAGCCTGCAGCTGAGCAACGCGACTTTTTCCCTGAAGCATTTTTCCCTCGCCGATCTGGGTGCGACCTTGCCGGTGGATTTCCGTGCGGATCTTTCTCCGGGCGGAGGCACGGTTCACCTCGAGGGGCAGGCAAGTGCGAGCCCGCTGAAAGCCGATCTCACGTTCGCAATCGAGGGCGTATCGGTTGCCACGCTCAGCCCTTGGGCTGAATCGGTGGCCGATCTGCGTCTCACTCAGGGCGTCGCGGGCGTGCGCGGGCAGGTGCACGTCGCTCCGGGCGCGGGCGGCGCGCCGGTTATCACCGCGATGAGCGATCTCGATTTGAGTGCGATCGCCGCGACCGACGCGAAGGGTGAACCTCTCCTCGGTTGGAAATCGCTCGTCGTCCGTGGAATCGACTACAGCTCCAGTCCTGCGCGTGTGACCGTGACAGACGTGAGCCTGGCGGATCCGACGGTGAAAGTGGTGATGAGCCACGATCACGTCCTCAACGTATCCACGTTGATGAGACAAGATGCGGCCGCGAAGCCCGCGCCCACCGTCACCGCGCCCGGACCCAACGCACCGACGCAGTTCATCGCGATCGACCGCGTGGCCTTGGCCAATGCTTCCCTCAGTTATGTGGACCAATCGCTCGAACCGAATGTGAGCACGTCGGTGGACCAGTTATCGGGGACGATCACCGGGCTGACCTCGGCCGCGATCGATCGGGGCGATCTCAATCTCAATGGCCGTGTCGCGGGCACGGCCCCGCTCTCGGTCGTGGGAAAGGTGAATCTCCTGAGTGCTTCGCCCGCGGTGGATGTGAAGATCGAGCTGAAGGACAGCGATCTTTTGCCTTTTGGTTCCTACATCGGAAAATTCACCGGCTATGATCTGGCGAGCGGGGCGCTCTCGGTGGATTCAAAAGCGAAGGTGGTGAACCGAAAGCTGGACAGCACCACCAGCATCATCGTGACCAACTTCGCCTTGGGCGCGGCCAACAACAGCCCCGATGCGTTGCACGTGCCGATCCACCTCGCCATTTCTCTCTTGAAGGACCGCGAAGGGAAAATCGTCCTGGCCGATCTCCCCGCTCAAGGTAACTTGGACGATCCCAATTTTCAGCTCGGCGGAGTGATCATGCACGTGGTGGGCAACCTGATCACAAAAGCCGCGACCTCGCCGTTTTCTTTGATCGGGTCGATCTTCGGAGGCGGCCGGGCGGGCGAAGATCTGTCTTTCCAGGATTTCGCCCCAGGCTCGAGCGATCTGCTGGAGAACAACATCAAAAAACTTGATGTCGTGGCAAAAGCACTACGTGAGCGCCCGGCCCTGCACCTGGCGATCGCGGGCAGCGCCGATCCGGTGGCCGATCTGGCGCCGATGCGCGAGCGCGAGCTCGAACGTCGTATCCGCACCGCAATCTGGGAAGAGGCGCGAAAGGTCGATTCTTCTTTGGATACACCGGACAAGGTGGCGATCAGCCGGGAAACGGAGGATCGAATGATCACCTTGTTTTACCGCGACGCCTTTGCTCCGCCGCCGGAGGTGGTCGCGGCTCCGGCCAAAACCACCCCGGAACCTCCGCCCCGCCGAGGTTTTTTTCTTTTCCGTTGGTTTAGCCGGAGCAAGCCGGCTCCCGCTCCCGCAGCCACACCTCAGCGAGTCGCAACGGCCGCTCCTTCTCCTCGCGCCACCCAATCGGCTCAGCCCTCTGGCCCGGTGATTGCTGGCGAATACGGAAAAGTCATCGGGGCGGAATATGGCACAGTGATCGGCGCGGACAAAACGGGCCAAGCTCCCTTGCCCTCGCTCGACGAGAGGCGACAGCGCTTGCTCGAGGTTATCCCGATCGGTGAACCCGAGTTGCACAAGCTGGCCGCAGAGCGCGCGGACAAAATCCAGAACTATCTGGTCGCTCAGGCTAAGGTCGCTCCTGAGCAGGTGGAAGTCGCGGTCCAGCCCCTGGCCAAGGGCGGCATGCGCGCGAGTCTGCAGCTGAAGTGAGCGGGCTCGGGTGTTTTTTGGTTCACGTCGGACGGCATCGCGCTCATTCGTAGCGCCATGCTGCGCACTGGTCTGCTCAACCCCCACGTCCTCTCGTTGCTAGCGCGTGTCCGTCACACGAATACGCTAATTATCGCCGATCGCGGATTTCCCTTCTGGCCGGAAATCGAGACGGTCGATCTTTCGTTGGTCGATGATGTGCCGACGGTCTTGCAGGTCCTGACCGCGATCCGCGGCAACTTCGTGATTGGCCGCGTCTTCATGGCCGAGGAGTTTTTGTCCCATAACAGCCGTGAGCGTCTCGACTCCCTGAGCCGAGGTTTGGATGGCCTGCCGGTCACTCGAGAACCTCACGTCGAGTTCAAGAAGCGCGTGCCCCGGGCGATCGGACTGATCCGCACCGGCGATACGACGCAGTACGCCAACTTGATCCTCGAGTCCGCCTAGCCGTGTCTGCGCCTCGTTTTCCTTCCTCGACGTCGTCGCCGCCGGCCTGTCGCTCCGATTGCGGGGCCTGCTGTATTGCCCCGAGCATTACAAGTGCGATCCCCGGCATGCCCCACGGCAAGCCCGCGGGTATTCCGTGCGTGCAACTCCAGGACGACTTTAGTTGCGCGCTCTTTGGCCATCCGAGCCGCCCGGCCTTTTGCGGCAGCTTACAACCCAGCGAGGAGATGTGCCGCGGGTCTGCGGCGGAGGCATTGGAGTTTCTTTCGCTTTTGGAACTCGCGACCGCTCCCTGACAAGAGAAGCGGCGCGGGCGGCTCCGTATTCGATTTATGGATGTGGTGCGGAGGCGGGCTGAGGCTCCGACGCTTGGGTTGCTGGATCCGGGGGATGGCGTTTCGCGCGGGCGAGTTTTTCCACCACGTAAAAGGTGACCGGAATCAAAAAGATCGCGAGCAGGGTGGCGGCGAGCATCCCTCCGATCACGGCGGTGCCCATGACGCGGCGCGCCACGGCGCCGGATCCCGTGGCGGTCCAAAGCGGGACGCAGCCGAGGATAAAGGCGAAGGAGGTCATTAAGATCGGTCGCAACCGGAGTTGCGCGCCTTCCAGAGCGGCGTCGAGCAAGTCGCGGCCTTCGTCGAATTTCATCTTGGCGAACTCGACGATCAGAATGGCGTTTTTCGCTGCCAAACCGATCAGCATGACCAGTCCGATCTGGGCGAATACATTGTTCTCCATTTGCCGCGAGAGCAGGGCGGCGAAGGCGCCGAACACCGCCACGGGCACGGTCAACAACACACTGAAGGGGAGCGACCAGCTCTCGTAGAGCGCGGCCAGGATGAGGAAGACGAAAAGGAGCGAGAGACCGAAAATGGTCGTGGCGGATACACCTTGTTGGGCCTGCTTTTCTTGGAAGGACATGCCAAGGTAGCCGAAGCCCATCTCGCGCGGCATTGTTTTATTGAATACATCTTCCAACGCGGCCATCGCCTGACTGGAGCTGTATCCAGGAGCGGCCGACCCGTTGATTTGCGCGCTCCGGGAGAGGTTGTAACGCATGGTGAATTCCGGGCCGACGCGTTGCTCGATCCGGGTGAGGGCGGAGAGCGGCACCATGTCGCCCGCGCCATTGCGCACGAAGAATTTTCCCAGATTTGCCGGGTCGGAGCGATATTCCCCTTCGGCCTGCGCGTAAATTTGCCACTGGCGGCCGAAGCGGTTGAAGTAGTTCACAAATGTGCCGCCCATGAAACACTGCAGGGTCTTGTAGACCTGGGCGAGGTCCACGCCCTGCTTCAGGACCTTGTCGCGGTCGACCTCGACGAACACCTGCGGCACGGTGGGAAGAAAGGTGGTGCTCATTCCGGTTAGCTCTGGACGCTTGCGTGCCGCTTCGAGGAACTTGTTCAGATTCTCGCTGAGAAATGCGACGTCTCCGCCCGAGCGATCCTGCAGCACAAAAGTGAAACCACCCGAGGTTCCGACACCTGGAATGGAAGGCGGAGAAAAGGCGAAGGCTGTGCCCTCGGGAATGCGCGAGAGCTGCGCGCTCAGATGACTTTTGATCGCGGCGAATTGCTCCTCGGGCTTCGTGCGCTCCGACCACGGCTTCAGCGTGACAAAGAAGAACGCGTTGTAGGTGCTCTGCACCGTGCTCAAGAGGCTGAAGCCGAGGACCGAAACGTAGCCGTGGATCCCGGGCGTGTTTTTGATGATCTCTTCCACCTTTTGGGCCGCGCCTTCCGTGCGCTGGAGCGAGGCGGCGTTGGGGAGTTGCAGGCCGATGTAGACGTAACCCTGATCCTCCTCGGGCAGGAAGGCCTGGGGGAGACGTTTCCCGAGGAATCCGGCCAATACTCCGAAGCCGACGAGGAGAAGCAGGCTGATGACGCTCTTGCGTATCAGCGCGCGTGATACGCTGACGTAGCCCTTGTTGGCCCGCCCGAACATCCGATTGAACCAACGATAAAACGCGCCAAGCGGTCCGCGCACTTCTTTCCGCGGTTTGAGGAGCAGAGCGCACAACGCCGGGCTGAGCGAAAGGGCGTTGAAGGCGGAAATCATGACCGAGATCGCGATCGTTAGCGCGAACTGTTGATAGAGACGGCCGGTGATTCCGGGAATGAAGGCGGTCGGAATGAAGACCGCGGCCAGCACGATGGCGATGGCGACCACGGGGCCCGAGACCTCCTGCATCGCGCGCAGGGTGGCATCGCGCGGAGAAAGGCCTCGTTCGATGTGATGCTCGACTGCCTCGACCACCACGATCGCGTCGTCGACCACCAGCCCGATGGCAAGGACCAGACCGAAGAGCGAAAGCGTGTTGATCGAAAATCCGAAGAGCGGGAAGAGAATGAACGTACCGATGAGCGAAACCGGTACGGCCAAGAGCGGAATGAGAGTCGGTCGCCACCCTTGCAGGAAAATGAAGACCACCAGCACCACCAGGGCGAGCGCCTGCCAGAGGGTCTTGGAAATTTCGTTCACGCCCTCGCGCACGGCAGCCGTCGTATCCAGCCCGACCTCGTATTCGAAGTCTTGGGGAAAACTCTTTTTCAATTCCTCCAACGCCTTCTTCGCTCCGTTGGCCGCCTCGACCGCATTGGTCCCGGGCAGTTGATAGATGCCCATGATCGCGGCGGGCTTGCCCTTGTAGCGACCTTTCAAGGAGTAGGTTTGGGCGCCGAGCTCCACCCGAGCGACATCCTTCAGCCGCACGACCGAGCCGTCGGCGCCGGCGCGAACGATGATGTTTTCAAATTCTTCCGGCGAGCTCAGCCGACCCTGGGCGCGTATCGAATAAGTGAATTCCTGCCCTTGCGGCGAAGGCTCTCCGCCAATTTGGCCGGCGGGGTTCACCGTATTCTGGGCCTGCACCGCTTGCAGCACCTCGGTGACGGTGATGTTGAGTTTGGCCAGTTGGTCGGGTTTCACCCACAAGCGCATCGCGTATTGACCCGCGCCGAACACGGTGACGCTGGCGATGCCAGGGACACGGGTCAGTCGGTCATTGATATTGATGTAGGCGTAGTTCGCTAAAAACAGATTGTCGTAGGTTCCATGCGGTGAATACAGCGCGACGAGGAGCAACGGAGCGGACAGCGATTTGATCACGTTGACTCCGTAGTTCGTGACTTCGGCCGGCAGCTGCGCCTGAGCTTGGCCGACGCGCATCTGGGCCAGCACCTGATCGATGTTCGGATCACTCGCGACGTCGAAGTTGGTCGTCAACCGCAGCGAACCGTCGCTCGCGTTGATCGAGTACATGTAGTTCATCGCATCCACGCCGCTGAGCTGCTGCTCGATCGGCGTCGCGACGGATTGCTCCACCGTCTGAGCATCAGCGCCGACGAAGGCGGTGCGCACCTGGATTTCAGGCGGCACGATTTTGGGAAATTGCGCGATCGGCAGCTGCAGAAGCGAGACGATCCCGACGATCACCGTGATGATGGAGATGACCATCGCCACGATCGGCCGGTTGATAAAAAAGCGAGACATGAGAGGAGGGCGACGAGTTAACTCTTCTGGGCTACGGCGGGTTCGTAGGGCTTAGGATCAACCGTCGCGCCTTCGCGGACTTTTTGTATTCCTTCAACCACTACGCGGTCGCCGGGCTGGAGTCCCTCTCGAATGACCCAGAGCGACCCGAAGCGAGTGCCGACCTTGACCGGCTTGAGGTGCGCCTTGTTTTCGCCGTCGACAATCGCGACCTGATAACTGCCCTGGAGCTGACTGACCGCCCGTTGAGGAACGAGGAGCGCGTCTTTCTGGATTTCAACCCTCGCGCGAATCCGCGCAAACTGGCCGGGACGGAGCAGCAAGTTCGGATTGGGAAAGACCGCGGCGAGACGCAGCGCACCCGTTCGCACGTCGACCTGACGATCGACGGCGTAAAACTTGCCGGCGATTGGATACACCGTGCCGTCGGACAAGATCAGCTGCAGCTCGAGCGATTGCTCAAAGTTTGGCTCGGGATGCGCGCGGCGAAAGGCCAGGTAATCTTGTTCTCCAATGGTAAAGTAGGCCTTGATCGGGTCCAGGGTGGATACAGTGGTCAGGTCACCCGAGCTGGGCCCCACCAGGTTGCCGATCTGGGCTTGAGCGATGCCTGCGATCCCGTCGATCGGAGAAACGATTTTGGTGAATTCCAGGTTGAGCTGCGCTTGCTCGAGACTGGCCTTGGCCGCGAGTTCGGCGGCACGAGCATTGTCCAGGTCCTGTTGAGCCACCGCGTTTTCCTGGAGCAGTCGGGTGGTGCGTTGAATATCCAATTCAGTCCGGTCGTAATTCGCCTTCACCTGGTCAAAGGTCGCCTGGAAGGTCCGCGGATCGATTTCGAAGAGAAGATCGCCTTTTTTCACCGAGCTGCCTTCGGTGTAATTCTGGCGTAACAAGTAGCCGGATACCTGAGCGCGGATCGCGGCGTTGACGAAGCCGTCGAGCGTACCCAGCCATTCGTTAAAGATCGGCACATCCTGCCGCGACACGGGCGCGACCAATACAGCCGCCGGCGGGGGAGGGCCGGCCTGAGGCGCTTTCTTTTCGCATCCACAGATTGATGCCAGAAGAAGGGTCAACCCCAACAGAGCAGGGATGCTTCTGAAACGAAGAGAGGAGATCATACTGGATTCGCATTCGGCGACCAGCGAGCGAAGGAGGAGAGGAACGCAGGCTGACCGCAGAACGGATCGACCCACTGAGCGAGTTCCAGCCGTCATGGCAAGCGGCGGAGCATTCCTTTTCGAGGACTTGCTCAGCGGTGACTTGTAGGGCAGGACCCGATACCCAGGATTTTCGGATACGAGACGTTCGGGCGCTTCCTCCCAGCATCGGAAGAAAGCGCAGTCTAGGGTGATTCCCGGAAACACCAACGCCCAGTCTTAAAAGCCAAAAGACTTGGCGCGAAGGGCTCGGCTTTGGCTTTGGACTTTGGAGTTTCCTCCGCCCAACTAACGGTGATGGCCCAAGGCGAGAATGATGAAGAGCACGATCAATCCGGCGAGGACTGCCAGAGCAACCTTCCACCAACTCTTGGGATAACGGCCGGCGATGGTTCCGGTGTATCCATTGACCACTACCTGAAAGGGTCTGCCGTGAAAATCGTAGGTCAGCAGCCAGATCGGAACCAGGATGTGTTTGAACGTCTGGCCGGAGTAATCCGCGTCCACCTGCAGGTTGCGGTGGGTGTCTCCAGGAACTTGAGACGCGCAGAGGCTCCGGACGGCGGAGTCCATCTGATCGCGCGCGCGTTGCGCGGCAGTCACGAGATCGATCTGGTAGCGCTCCACCACCCAGCCGGAGAGAAATCCGGGATTGTACGGCTTCAGCTCCTTGGTTGGAAACGGTTCAACCCGGTCGAGCAGATCGGGCTGCACCCCGCGCGAAGCGGCGACGAGCTCGTCGTCGAAGAAATGATCGAGCGATCCCGCGCTCGGCCACCAGCGGGTTTTCTGCACCTCCCGCGTCGCGCGTTTTCCGTCGGAGTCGGTGTACGTTTCCGTCTCGTAATAGTATGTGCCGCTTTCTGCCGTCCAATCGGCGTGCACCTGCGCATCGAAAGTCCAATACGGAATGTAAACCCCGCGCAGCGTATCGGTCATGGCCCGCGTCTTTAATGCATTCGGCGCGAACCAGCGCGAACCGTACCAGCGGCGAATCGCTTCCCGCACCTCTGTGTCGCTGACCTTGAACTCGAGCAAACTCTCCGGACGGAAAGCCTCCTTGACCTCTTCGTAAGGCACGAGAGCGGAGGACCCGCAAAAGTCGCAACGCTGCCCGACGCGATTGGGATCGAAGACCGAGATAGCCTGGCAGCTTTGGCAACGGACCTGAGTTTTTTCCGCCTGCCAGCCGCGCGAGCTGTCGGGCACGCCTCGCAAGGCGGTGACCAGATCGTGTTCGACGATGCGTTCTTCTCCCGTTTCGCTGAGTTCGATATTGGCTGGAGAAACCGCTCCACAATAGGCGCAGACCAGCGCCTTTTTGGCCGGATTCCAAACCGCTTCTGCTCCACAGGCAGGACAAGAGAACTTGTTGCGGGCGATCGCTTCAGGCATGGAGAAGGAAGGTAGTGGATTATTCCCTACAGTAGAGTCTCGCGTGGCGCGGGGGAGAGTGGGCTTAGGATTTTAAAAATTCGTCCAGCGCGGCGCGAGTGATGCGCCAAGTCGAACCGATCTTTTTTCCCTTCAGCGAGCCGTCGGTCAAAGTGGCAATCACGTCGGCCTCACTCACGCCCAGAGCGGTGGCGGCTTCGGCCGGGCTGAGGAGCTCGGGCAGTCCGGCTCCGGCGGGAGCGGGAGCTTTGGCGACCGGTGCAGGTTGACCGCCAGCGGGAGGAGTCGCCTGTGCCCCGAGAATGCCGCCGGGTTGATTCATCAATTGTTGAGCCATGCCGAAGCCCATGGCAATTTCGGCCGCCGCGCCCCCCGCGCCGCCGCCTGTTCCCTTGGCCAGGCCCTCGGCCATTTGGAGTTTTACGTAGTCATTGAGGTTGCCGATAGCGGCCATGCTGGACCGCTTGTCGATCGCTTGTTCGACCTCCGCCGGCACGGAGACATTCTCGACCAGGAAGCTGGTGATCTCGAGACCGTAGCGGACGGTGATGATCGGGTTGATCAGCGGCAGAAGGGCGTCACCGAGTTCTGAATACCTGGCGGCCACGTCGAGGACAGGAACCTTGGCCGAGGCGAGGGCATCGGTGAAAACGCTGACGATGCGGGAGCGCATGGTGTCGGCGAATTCATCGAGTCGGAAGTGATTGTCGGTCCCGGCCACTTCCTTGAGGAAGGTTTTCACGTCGACGACCCGGAAATCGTAAGTGCCAAACGCGCGGGCGCGCACGATCCCGAAGTCGGCGTCGCGCAGCATGACCGGATTAGAGGTGCCCCACTTGTTTCCGGTGAAGAGCCGCGTATTGACGTAGTAGATATCGGCTTTGAACGGACTCTCGAAGCCATATTTCCAACCCTTCAAGGTGGAGAGGATCGGAATATTGTCAGTGTTGAGGGTGTGTTTGCCGGGGCCGAAGGTGTCGCCGAACTGGCCGAGGTAGAGGAACTGAGCGGTTTGGGATTCGCGAACGATCAACTGAGCGCCCCGCTTGATCTCTTTGTCCTCGTCCGGAAAACGCCACGACAAGGTATCGCGCGAATCGTCTTCCCACTGGATGATTTCTATGAACTGACCTTTGAGATAATTGAAGAGTCCCATGATCGTTGAATTGAATTACGTGTGAGCTGTGCCGGTGATTGGGCGTGAACCGTTGCAGCCACCGTAGCGGTCGAGGGACATTTGTAGAGTCAGATTTCGCAGGATGGAAATATAGCCGCTTCGTGTAATGAAACGACGACGCCGATGAGGCGGTGGTACGGCCACTCTCTGTACAATTCCGACCTAAGACGCCAAATTGGCGCGACGCGAGACGGGCTTTTTTTTGGGTTTTGAGTGCTGGGGATTTTGGCGTTTGCCGGTCCGAGATTTATCCGGCCTTACCCGCTGGGTTGACGTCCCGCGGGTCCCCGATTGCCTTCACCGACATGGCAAAACCCGAAGAGCCCAAGGTGATCTTTTCTATGATCGGCGTCTCGAAGAAGATCGAACGCAAGGAGATCCTCCGCGATATCTCCTTGTCGTTTTATTACGGCGCGAAGATCGGCGTTCTCGGTCTCAATGGCTCGGGCAAATCTTCCTTGATGCGTATTCTGGCCGGGCGCGACACGGAGATCGACGGACGCGTGCACATCGAACCGGGCTACACCATCGGAATGCTGGAGCAGGAACCTAAACTCACTCCGGGCAAAACCGTGCGGGCCTGCGTCGAGGAAGGAGTCAAACACTTGGCGGACCTGGTCGCGGCCTACGATGCGACGTGGGACGAAATCAACGACGCTCCCGACGATGCGACCAAGGACAAGATCATGGAGCGTCAGGGAGAGCTGCAGGAAAAGATCGATGCGCTCGGGGCCTGGGATGTGGGGTCACATGTTGACATGGCGATGGACGCGCTTCGCTGTCCGCCGCCCGATCAGGTGGTGGACAAGCTTTCAGGCGGCGAGCGCCGTCGTGTAGCGCTGGCGAGACTACTGCTCCAAAAGCCCGCGATCCTGTTGCTCGACGAGCCGACCAACCACCTCGATGCGGAAAGCGTGCAGTGGCTGGAGCAGCACCTCGCGCGCTACGAGGGAACCGTAATCGCGGTGACCCACGATCGTTACTTTCTCGACAATGTGGCGGGCTGGATCCTCGAGCTCGATCACGGCCATGGCATTCCCTACAAAGGAAACTACTCGTCGTGGCTCGAGCAGAAGCAACGCCGGCTGGCGGTGGAGCAACGCACGGAGGATCGCCGCCAAAAAGCGATGGCGCGCGAACTCGAGTGGATCCGCAAATCCGCCAAAGCTCGGCAAGCGAAATCGCAGGCGCGCGTGAATGCCTACGAGACCATGCTGAAAGAAAACGTGGTCGAGAAGGAGCGTGAATTCGAAATTCTGATACCGCCCGGTCCTCGGCTTGGAACGTTGGTGGTGGATGCGCAGAAGATCTCGAAGGCTTATGGTGATAATCTGCTCTTCGAAAATCTGACCTTCTCTCTCCCGCCCGGTGGCATCGTCGGCGTGGTGGGGCCAAACGGCGCGGGCAAGACGACCCTCTTCCGCTTGATCGTGGGAGCGGAGAAGCCGGATAGCGGCGTCCTGCGCGTGGGCGAGACGGTGAAAATCGCGCACGTCGATCAATCCCGCGATTCGCTGCCGGACGGCGCGACCATTTATCAGGCGATCAGCGAGGGAGAGGAGATTCTCCGCCTCGGAAGCCGAGAGGTGAACGCACGTGCCTACTGTGCGCAGTTTAGTTTCACCGGAGCGGATCAGCAGAAAAAAGTCGGCATTCTCTCCGGCGGAGAACGCAACCGCGTGCATCTCGCGAGGCTCTTAAAAAGCGGGGCCAATCTTATCCTGCTCGACGAGCCGACGAACGATCTGGACGTGAACTCGATTCGCGCGTTGGAGGAAGGGTTGGAAAACTTTGCCGGCTGCGCCGTGGTGGTTTCGCACGACCGTTGGTTTTTGGATCGCGTGGCCAGCCATATCCTCGCCTTTGAAGGAGACAGCAGCGTCGCTTGGTGGGCCGGGAACTATTCGAGTTACCTGGAGGATTTCCGCCGCCGCAAAGGCAAGGAGGCCGATCAGCCCCACCGGATCAAATACCGAAAGCTCACGCGGGCCTAATCGCGTTGTAGGGAAATGTGGATACGGTGCTGCTCAAACACATTTTACAGAAGCAAACGAAGGGAACGAAGCGACCGGCGTAATGCTTTGTCCAAATTCCAATTTGAATTTTGTAAGCCAGAGCAGTGGCTCGGAAGCGTGAGCCCACGTTAAAGCTCTTCGTTCCCTTCGTTTGCTTCTGTAAAACGGTTCGGAATCAACGCCGGTCGCCCGCGGGAGTCGGGAATAAGCAACCGTCCCACGGGCTCACACGTAGAAAGATCAACTGAGTTTCGGCGCGGTTTGCGTCGCAGCTCTCTTCGACTAAACTCATGAAACCCTCGATTCTCTTCCTCCTTATGGCTCTTTTCGGATCGATCTCTGCGCCCGCTGCGGACGCTCCCAAAGCGGCGACCTCTAAAACGGAAAGCATTGTTCTCGGCGGCGGCTGCTTCTGGTGTTTGGAAGCGTCCTTTGAACTCGTTCCCGGGGTGAAAAACGTGGTCAATGGATACGCGGGCGGGCACACCGCTAACCCAACCTACGAGCAGGTCTGCGCTCACGAGACCGGTCATGCCGAAGTGGTGCGCATCGAGTACGATCCCGCGGAAGTGAGTCTGGAAACGCTGCTCAATTATTTCTGGATGATCCACGATCCCACCTCGTTGAACCGCCAGGGGAATGACGAGGGCCCGCAGTACCGTTCGATTATCTTGTACGCGAATGATGCGCAGAAGGAGGCAGCGCTGAAATCCAAGGAAGCTGCGCAGGCCAAATACTCCGATCCAATCACGACCGAAATCGTTCCGCTGAAGGCTTTCTACGAGGCGGAGGAGTACCATCAGGATTACTTCCGGAAAAATCCGAACCAAGGCTACTGCCAGTACGTGGTGAAGGCCAAGGTGGACAAGATGAAGAAGGCGCTCAAAACCGCGGCGCATTGAGCCGAACGGGTGCGCGAGAGAGGCCGGTGAAGACTCTCTTCGCCGGCTTTACAAACCGCCGGAGGACGTAAGGTTGTGGCGCATGCCTGAATCGTCACCCGTCAACACCGCGGATGCAGGTCTAGAGGTCCAAACCTATTTTGTCAGGAATCGGAACGTCCTGATCGCCCGCGCCCTTTTTACCGACTTGTACGTCGATTACTACCTCCACCTGGGGACCCAGCATATCCAGGTGGCGCCAGAGCACGACGCGATTTTCAAGCGCGCGCTGGCGGCTTTCACGCTGCACTGCGCGTCTCGCCCGTGGAAAGAAATGACGGCCTGGACGATCAATTTTCAGAACCCGCTGGTGAATGTCTTTTTGACCGGCGACAATGAGATCGGCGCGGTGACGGGGCGGATTTTCACCGAGAACGTGAAGGAGGCGGACCAGAGCTTATTTTTTTCCGATATCGTTCTTCCCGGACAGCCCAAGCGTCGCAGCGCGGTGAGCTTCCTCGGCTCGGATCCCTTCACTGCAGTGGAGGCCTATTATGCTCAGAGTGAGCAACGTCCGGCGCGTTATTTTCAAATTGGAGAAGAGGAGTTCGTGATGGTGAGCGCTCATCCCGATTGCGATATCCCGTGGTTCGATCAGCTGACGAGCGAGCGTGTGGCCAAACTGGATACAATGGAGACGCTCGCCTTGATGGAGCGGCGGATTTATCGCTGGCACTGCGGCTGCAACCAAGAACGCATGATGCAGGTACTGGCCCCCACCATGAAGGTCGATCCGGCCAGCCTTTTCGGCGATGACGAGAAGCTGGAGATCCGTTGCCCTCGTTGCAGCGCGCGGCACGTGATCACGCGCGAAGCGATGGAGGCGTTTATTGTGAATTTGAAGTGAACGGCAAGTGACGCTCCGAAAGGTTTTACAAAAGAGAACAAAGGAAGCGAAGAGGAGCTGGTGACATAAAGTTCAAGTTCCATTCCTGGTGAGTTGAGGTGGAGACGTTCCTTTTTGGACTGGCTCTTTGTCCTCTTCGTTCGCTGCGGTAGAAGCGTCCTCTCGCTTCGAAAACTCGATCCGGATAAAGTACGAGAACGACGAAAAAAGCCCCCTGGCGGCTGGCGCGCAGGGGGCTTGCGGTAATTGATTTTTGCTTACGATTAGTAACTCGACTTTAGCCAGTTGTCCTTCGACCAAGTGAGCTTGCCGGCTCCGGCGCCGTTGCTCGCGGTGAGACGGCTGGCCAGCGAGGTGGGGTCGTCGGCGGTGTAGGAATACGGCAGGCTGGAGAAGCCGTTCCAGGAGAAGGCGAGGGGTGCCGCTGGCACGGGAGCGAGCGGGCTGCCGGGGGTGTCGCTATTGCCGCGGAAGAGAGAACCGTCGAGCGAGTAAATCGTATCCACAGCGCGGATCTTTCCGGTGTAGTTCGTCTGCGCGGGATCCACCTGATTGTTCCGCACGGGGAAGAAGATGTCGATGATGTGGCTCTTTTCCAGAAGGACGGCACCGCCTTCGGTGGAGATGGAGCCATTGCTCGTCACGTCGAAATGATAGGTCGTGCTGTTCGCGTTGGTGAACGTCGCGCGCATCTTCTTCGCCGCGTAGGCTTGGCGGGCGTCGGCGTAGATGTTGTACGCGTGGGCATTTCCTCCCCGCAGGCGAGGAAGGCGGTCCTCAATGTTCAAATAATAGTTGTGATGCAGGGTGACCTGGAGTTGCGCGTTGTCTGAGGCGAATTCCGTCGACCCCACGAGGTGGCCCTTTTTCTGAGGCGCGGCGACCTGGACGATCTGATCGACCGTCATCCCGGCAGTGCGGAAGTAGTTGTACATCGCATACGAGGAGCGCTTGGCTTCGAGGGCATTGATTTGTTTGCGGACAAAACTGTTCGGCCCAGCATCGTCGCCGGCGAATTTGCTCCAGGAGATGGTGACACCGGAAGAACCCTTTTTGACGTCGACCAGGCCGTCGTAGGTTTTTCCAAACTCGCAGTGGTCGATCCAAACTTTCTTCGATTCTTCCACCGTCATGAAATCCCAATCCTGTTTGTCGTAGTTACCCTTGGTGGCTTCGTCCCATTCCCAGAGTTCGTCGAACTTCAGGTTGCGCAGATAGATGTTTTCAGAGCGTTTAATATCGAAACCGGCGTGACGGATGGTGGCTCCGTTGGCCGAGAAGATGGTCAGACCTGCTTTGCCGCTGGCAGCATTGCGGTCCTGAATCAGGACCTTGCTTACGCCGCTTGCGATCAACACCGGGTGAAGCAAAGGCGGATTGTTCTCCGAGAGAGGAGACACTTTGGCCGCAGCGGGAAGTTCGTTCCAGCCGAGGTTGAGGTCGTTCATGATTTCGATCACGCGCGTGTTCGCATCCTTCAGCGCGGCCACCAGGTCAGTCGCGGTGAAGACTTTCTTGTAGTGAACCGTGTCGGTTTCAGCGACCACCCCGCCACCCGGATTTCCGGAGGAGAAGCCGGTGAGGTTATAAGCGGACAAGCTGCCCGATCCACTGCTGGACGAACTCGAAGAGCTGGACGAGCTGCTGCTGCTGCTCGACGACGAAGAAGAGGACGAACTGCTCGACGATGAAGAGGAGGACGAGCTGGAGGACGAAGAAGAACTCGACGAGGACGAAGACGAAGAAGAACTCGAGGACGAGGAGCTGCTGCTGGAAGAAGACGAAGAACTGCTGCTGCTACTGCTTCCGCCGGTGGACGGAGCGAAGGCCGCGATCGAGTGAGTCAGTCGGCTCCCGCTGGACGCTTGCCAGCTCAGTGTCTGGGCCACGGCGGAGGCGGCAACCTTGGTCGAACCCGCGCCACCGGCGTCGGTATTCGGGACGTCATAACGTTCGGTTTGGCCCGAGCCGGCGGTGAAGGTGGCGTTTGAGGCCCCGCTGCAGACCACGTCGACCAACCATGAGCCAGCGGTGGGAACATTGATCGTGGTCGAGATCGCGCTTCCGGAGGGCACGTGATTGCTCGTGACGGACTCAGGCGCTTTTTGGGCGGCGCCGGTGAGAGAGATCGCCCCGGCCGAAATCCCGTTGACACTGCCGCTGAAGTTCACCTGCACGCTGTACGTGCCGGCCGCGGCGGGAAGCTGCGTATTCAAAAGGTAATACAGCTGACTCCGCCCGATCGTCGTCGTGCCCTCGCTCGCGAGGGAACCGTTGACCGGGAGCATGGCCACGCCGTTGTATTTCACGCTCGTGATCGTAAGCGCGCTGGCGCTGGTGTCTTCGGCGGATACACCGACCACGACCACACGGTCCGAGCCCGCGCCCAAGGCGTGGGAAAAACTGAGCGTAGCGACATCGATCGCTTGGCTGGAACTGGAAGCATCGAAGGCAATCGCGGCCTCGGCCGAGGGCAGGCCGAAGGCGAGAGTAAGTCCGAGCACGGCACTGAGCCGTTTTGCAGACCACGTGGGGATGCGGAATAGATTTCGCGCTAATATCATGTTTTTGGGCCGGGCTGACGCGGGGAGTGCGACGCCCTGTAGGGGATGAACAATTACACCTCATGCGAGAGGAGGAAGAGAAGTTGGGGGCTTCGCTTCTGCGCAGGAAGTGGCCGGGTTTAAATAAGGTCACGTGTCCGAAAACAAGAATTTTCGCTCCATTCTCGTCGACGATGGAAGATTGCCATCGGTGGGGTGCGGTGGCTCTTTGCGGGGGAAAAAATGGAAACGGATTACCTCGATCGCTTCGGCGGCGTCGGCCGGCTGCTTGGGCAGGCCGGTTTGGAGCGCCTGCGGCTGGCCCATATCTGCGTGATCGGGCTGGGCGGAGTCGGTTCGTGGGCGGTCGAGGGAGTGGCTCGCTCGGGTGTGGGGCGACTCACGCTGGTCGATCTCGACGATGTTTGTATCACCAATGTGAATCGGCAGCTTCCGGCGATGGATGGGGAACTCGGTCGGCCCAAGGCTGCGGTGCTGGCCGATCGGGTTCGACTGATCAATCCTCACTGCCAGGTGCAGACACGACTCGAATTCTTCACCGCGGCGACCGCCGAAGGCATCTTGAGCGACGGTTATGACTTCGTAATCGATGCGGTGGACGACGTGACCAACAAGGCCCTGCTCATCGCCGAGTGCGTGCGCCGCGGGCTGCGCTGTGTCACGACCGGGGGAGTCGGCGGGAAACGCGACGGCACCCAGCTCCGGGTCGCGGATCTGGGAGACGCCGCGGGTGACGATCTTCTACGGCTGACCCGAAAAACGTTGCGGAGAGCGCATGGTTTTACCGCGGGCGAGGGTGTTCATTTCGGCGTGCGGGCGGTGTATTCGCCGGAGCATCCGATGTACCCGTGGGCCGATGGAACCTGCGCAAAAGAGCGCGAGCCGGGCAGCAAAGTGAGGCTGGCCTGCGCCAGTGGTTTTGGAACCGCCGTCTTTGTCACCGCAGCTTTTGGCTTCGCCGCAGCGGGTGAGGCCGTGCGCCTGATCGTCGAACACGGCGTGCGGCCGAGGGAGGCCGCGAGCCAGCCCGCCCAGGCGAGGTAGGGAGTGGCTGAATACGAGTGGGCTTTGGGAAAAAGTCTTAACGCCGAAGAGCAAAGGGTGAAAACCATCGCGCTTCGTCCGACGTATTGGGTTCTTGGATTTGGGTCGGAATCCTCCCTTACTCCCGAGTTTCAATCCGGCCGGAAGAGCCTCCGGAAATTGGCTTCCACGGCTTCGCTCAGTTCCGCGACCGGCATGCCGCGCAAGGCCGCGAGACCGGTGTACGCCGCCTCAATGTTTCCCGGGTGATTGAGTGGAGTGCCACCTGGGCCCGGGGGCAGTTTATGGGTTCGCCAAGCCTGGGGTGGCGGCATGGCGGGGGCGTCCGTTTCGACGAGCAGACGGTCGAGAGGAAGGGCGCGAAAGACCTGCTGCTGACGCTCTTTTCGCTCGGCCAGGAACGCACCGTTGAAGGAGAAGTACGCGCCGCGTTCCACAAAACCAGCCACCCGGTCGGCCGGTCCGCCGTAAGCATGGAGCAGGAATCCGCGGTCTGGGACGGACGAGGTCTGCATTACTTCCCAAAGCGCGCCCCAGGCGTCTAGACAGTGGATGGACGCGGCGCGGTTGTGTTGAGCGGCGATTTGAAGTTGCGCGGTGAATACCTCCCGCTGCTCGGCCAGGGACGCGCGCGGCAAGCCTTCGAGGCGAGGGTCGTCCGGGCGGGCACGCTCCAAAATCCAGCGGTCCAACCCGATTTCGCCAACTCCGGCGGTTGGAAATGCTTCTAGAAACCTCTTCAAGGCCTCAAGCCACTGGGGCGACCGTTTGCCGACCCACCAGGGATGCAGCCCGAAACTCGGAATGACCCAGGGGAATTGTCGGGACCATTCGGATACGGCTGGCCAGTCCTCTTCTCCGGTTCCGTTCACCACCGCTCCTTTGACCGGTAGAGCCTGAAGCTGATCGACGATCTTTTCGCGATACGGGAGCAGCCACTCGTCGTGGAGATGCGTGTGGGCGTCGAAAAAAGCTTTAGTCGGGCGAACGGCTCCGGCGCTTTCCGAAGAAGAACTCATGAGGCCGACAAATGACGTTGCGCGATCTCGCGGATACGCGCCCGCACCGCGGCCAGGCCATTTCGGCGAGTCGGGGAAAGATCCCGCAGTAGATCGAGTTCATCCAAAAGGCGGGGCTCGGAGGCGACGATGTCGGGGGCCAGAGCCCCGTCATAGAGCTCGCAAAGAAGCCGAACCAGCCCCTTCACCACGGGGGACTCGGCTTCGGCTTGAAAGGTGAGGGTCGAGTCCGACAACCCGGAGCTCAGCCAAACGGGAGAAAGGCAACCCGGGACCCGATGGGAGGGCGTCTTTTCACCCGGCGGGTAAGCAGCGCCCCGTTTGCCCCGCTCCACGATCGCGATCAGCCGCTCCTGGCGATCGGGAATGGAGGAAAAAGCCCCGAGAAGGCGCGAATGGTTCTCAGCCACGGTCATCGCGGACAGCCTAGAAAAACGTAACCATCAGGCAAGGATGTGGTCTAAGTCGGAGCCTCAAATTGCTCTTACCTTTTGGCCAATTTGGCCGTTGTTATGCTAATTAGGCTGAGTGGATATGACTGACAACGTCCTCATTCCTTTGCCGGGTTTTACCCTCCCCGCGGATTATCCCTGGAAAATCCGCTTTGTGTCAGCGGTGGATGAACAATTGCGCCGATTGCGCGCCTCGGGCCGGTTTTTGCCGCCGCGGTTTTTCGGCTATTTTTTTCAAGGGGCGTCGCCCGTCGGTGTATCGGGAAACTGGACCGTGACGCTCAATCCCGAGGCTCCGATTTTAGACCTCCCGAATCGCGTCGACCGACTGACCCACGGCCGTTTCCCCATGGTCAGCGAAGTGGAAGATCGAGTGCCCGATTTCCTTCTGGTCCATGACCGCCGCGACGGCGCTTGCTGGCTCTGGCGGTTCTCCTACGGCCTCCAATTCGTTGAGGCCACCGAACCCATTTCCGGCGACGATTCAGGCGGAATCGGCGGCTCCGAAAACCGGAAACTCCTCGGGCCATAGTGGTCTGGCCGCTGCGCGGCGCAGTTCGTAGTTGGCCGTTCGAGTTGGTAAAACAACGGTCGCGGTAGTGCTTTACTAACTACCGACTGCTAGGTTCGCGCCGCGTCAGAACTCCACATCGCGACAACGGGCTTCGATCTGTTTGGCGAGCAAATCGATTTGCTCTTCCGTCACGACCGGGCCGTTGCGCAGCACGATGGCCGCAATCTGCTTGGGGTTGGCCACGCGGACGGTGCCGACGGCGTGTTCCTCGACCCACCATCCCGGAAAAACCAAAATCGGCTGGACCGGGACGCGCCGACCGAGGATCTGGACGACCCAGGTTTCCAGCCAGAGCGCGTGATCGCGTGCTTGGTTGAGCCCGTGAAAGTCTTCACCCCATGGATACACCAGTTGCTGGCCGTCGAAGATGATCTTGTGCTCTTCGAAACCAGGTCGGGCTTTCTGTTTACGCCGGGTTTTGGTTTCGATCACGAAGATCCCGGAAGAACCGATGACGAGGTGGTCAATATCGAAAGGAGGCGTGGCTTCGCTCGCGGGAACCCCGTGAAAAACCCGAAAGCCCTTGGCCTGCAAGGCCTCCAGCGTCTCGCCCACCACCCGTTCGCCAAAATAGCCGAGGTAGTGGTCGCGCCGTTTATTCAACGTCTTCATCAGCCACCAGCCGGAAACGTAGAGCACAGCGGCCAAGACCACCATCAGTCCAATCAAGGACCACAAACGAGCCGAGGGGGTGAGCTGTTCGATGATCCAAAGCCCGGATACCATGACGAGCAGAGGAACGAGGGCGCTTCCCACCAGGTGAAAGAGCAGCGTGTCGTCGAAGGCTTCGATCCGCCGACGAAGGGCCTCGCCGGGCGCGCGTAGTAGTTTTTCGGCGACAGGAGGGCGTTCTTGACGGCGATTGAGCCGCCACATCCAGATCCCCGCGACGATCGCAAAATAAAGCAGGAGGTAACCGACCAAGTAGGCGTAGCCGGAGTAGTTCATGGGAAAGCAATCGCATTTCCGTCCTGCGAACCGGAAAAGTCGAGAATCCGCCCGTCTCGGCGCCGCTTTGACTAGCCTTTGACGATCTAGGCGTTAGCTAGTTTCATTATACGGTGAACTGGTTTTCGGGTACCTCTTGGCTCTGGAAAGCGCTCCGCGGACAAAGTGTGACCTTTGCCGCGCTTTTTGCTCTGAGCGTCCTGGGCCTGTCGGTCGTGCGTGTGGTTCGGCACCTGCTGGCCGCCCTCGGTGCGCCGTGGTTGCTGCTCTTTCTTTTGCCGATGATCGCGATCGGAATGGTCGCACGCCGCGAGCGCGAGTGGATGCCCGACGAGGAGCAGCGCAAACGTTGGTCGCGCCGTTTGGTTTTCGGGTCGCTCGGCCTTTCCGTCTTGCTGGCCCTGGTCACGCCCAAGCCACCGCCTGCCCCGGAGGATAACCGGGCGTCGACTCCGCCGGTCCGGGTCCACGGACCTTCGGGAAAATAGGGCTTCACGCCGGACTGAATCGGGAAACACGGCGCGGTCCATCGAGTCAAAAATAGATCCACGTTGCACCCTCGTACCCCGCGCCGAAGCCTTCATGTATCAACAAACACCTTACACTCCGCCCGGCCGGAGCGTGCCTTGACGGCTTGGCGCCGGGCATCCACCTTTGTGTCGTTCATGAGCTTTGTGATCCGCTGTCGTGCTGGGCTGCTTTTGACCTGGATGATCTGTGTCTGCCGGCTGTTTGCGGCCGACTCGCTCGACGCGATTGTGCCGCTCGTCTCGGAAACACGATCACCGAGCCCGAGCCAAGTCCTGCTCACCCATGAAGCCGCCCAGCGTGCGCTGCAGATGGGGTTTCCCAGCCTGGCCAATCAGCTGATCCAAGAGCTGCTGGCGAAATCCGATTTGCCCCAGGACCTACGCAACGAACTGGTGCTCGACCGTGCTGTGGCGTTGCTGGACGACAACCGCGTGAGTGAGGCGGAGCAAGCGCTCAAAGATTACGTGGGCGCTCCGACCCCGACCTTTCATCTGAGGGTGGGATTGGTCGCGGGACGACAACGCCGTTTTGACGTTGTGCGGACGGAGCTCGGCGCCTTCAAGCCGGAGGAGCTGCCGACGGCGGATCGAGGGTGGTATTATTTTCTCCAAGGGCTGGTCGCGGAGTCGGCCAACGATTTTAACCGTGCGGGGCAGATGTACCAACAAGCGATCGACGCTGCTCATTCCAGCGTGCAGAAGGCGCGTTTTGTCTTGGCCCGCGAGCAGTCTCACTTGGCCTTGGGCGAAACGAACGAAGGACAAATCGCGGCTTACCGGCAAAACATGGAGCGTTACGCGGGCCGGGCCCTGGGCTACCGCGCGGTGAGCGATCTCGCGATTGCGCTCAACTCCCGGGGCGACCGCGGCGGGGCGATCAGCGTATTGCAGACGCAACTACAGAATTTGCCCCGGGAACAACGGCTGGTGAGCGATGAATGGATGCTCCTTCTCGGGATGATTGCCGGTCCGGCGGACGGTACGGGACGCAACGCGCTCCGTAATTTGCTTACGTCGGGGACCGACCGAGACAAACAACGGGTTGCGCTGCAACTGCTCGCCCGCAACGCGGCACAGCCCAGCCGACGGGAGGAGTTTCAAGCCAAGTTGGACGAACTGATCAGTGCCGCGAAGCCACACCCGTTGTTGGAGGAGCTGCTGCTTTTCCGCGCCCAACTCGCGTTGTCCGATCGAAAAGAGGGACAAGCCAACCTGACCCGCGCGGAAGAGGACGTGAACCAGCTGCTCCAACGCTTTCCCGGCTCTCAGTTGAAAGGATTCGCTTACGGCATTCTGACCAATGCCGCCTGGGAACGCGGTCAATATCGCAACGCGGCCAATCTGGCGGTGAAGAGCCGAGAGCAGCTGCATCCCGGCGAGACTTGGGCCCGCCTCGGGCTGCTCGTCGCCGAGGCATATTATCGCGCAAACGACTTTGCGAGCGCGGCAGAGGCTTATCGCGTGGCTCTCGATGAATTGCCCGCGGGCGTCCCGGCGGGCGATCTCATCTTCCAGGAAGTCTTGGCGGAAATCCATGCCGGGCGTTTTGAAGAAGCGGCCAAGTTGGTCGACGAACGCAGTCACGATCCGCGTTTCGATGCGCTCAACCGGTGGCAGGCGGAGTGGAATTTGACCCGCGCGCTCCAGGCCGATGGCAAATCCATTTTGGCTTATGGCCGGCTGAATCAAATTTTGGATATCGCGCCCGAAGCGGCCTCGATTCCCCCCGAGCTGCGCGCCCGCATGAAGTGGCTGCAAGCCCGACTCGCATTCGACGTGGGGGAGTTGCAGCGAACGGTGACCTTGACCACCGCGCTGCTGGGCAGCCTGGATGCCCTGGAAAAAAACCTGAAAGCCGACATCGCGAGCACGACCATGCTGTTGCAGGTGCAGGCGAATTTTGCGATCAACCACGACGCGCCTTCCGAACAGACGACCAGTTTGCTGCAACGGCTCCGCGCGGAGTACCCGACAACGGAGGCGGCCGCTCAGTCGTTTCTCTTCGAGGCCGACGCTGCGGCGCGCAAAGGGCAGCTGGTTGAAGCCCAAACCCTGCTCACTTCGCTGGCCGATAATTTCCCGAAGAGCCATTGGGCGCCGACCGCCTTGTACCAGGCCGCCGGATACGGCGAGCAACGTGGCCAGACCCGAACCTACCTCGATGCCAACACCCTGATCGAACGGCTGGTGCATGATTATCCGGACAGCGATTTGGTTTTCTATGCTCGCATGAAACAGGGCGATCTCATGCGCCGCCTGTCCGAATTTGGCCGCGCGCAGTTGGCTTACGCGTCCTTGGACAACGATCCCGCCTTCGCCAACCATCCGGACCGGTCAGCGGCGCAGCTCGCGCTGGCCGACACCCATGCGGCTCAGGCGGCCAACGAACCGGACCACTTGGAGCAGGCGCACCGCATTTATGAGCGACTGCTCGACCTGCCGACCGCGCCGATTGCGCTGCGAATGGAAGCGGGGTACAAATATGGCCTGAGTTTATCGCGACATGGACAAACGGATACAGCGATTCGCGTTTGGGGATCAGTCATGAACTTCCTTCTCACCGCGAACGGTAAAACCGATTCCTTCGGTCCAAAAGGACGGTACTGGCTCTCCCGCACGCTGCTTTATTTTGGCGATTTGCTGCGCACCGAAGGCAAACTCGAGCAAGCGCGTGAAGCCTACGATCTGGTGATTGCCTCGGGCCTCCCCGGCGGATCGTTGGCCCAGGAAGCGATTGGCCGCCTGCAGCCCGCACCGGCGGTGGGCCGCCTCTGAATTCTGGATTTACGTTTCGGCCAGAAAGAAATCTAAACAGAGCCGCACATGTCCGCTTTCGATTTCAGTTTGTTGGCCAAAGGAGGTCCGATCATGGTGGTCGTGATCCTTCTGGCGTTCCTCTTTCTCGTGCTCTTCGTCGAGCGAACGCTTTTTCTTCATCGCGCGCAGATTCGTTCGAAACCGTTTCTCGACGGGATAAAAAATACCCTGGAAAAACGGCGCATCGTGGAAGCCCTCACGCTCTGCGAAGAGACGCCGGGGCCGGTCGCGGCCGTGGTCAAGGCAGCCTTGTTGCACGCAGGCGAAGACGCGGAGAAACTCCGATTCGCGGTTCAAGAAGCGGCGGTGGTGGAAGTGCCTTCGCTCGAGCGGCGCCTCGGTTCCATCGCGGCGATTGCGCAAGTCGCGCCCCTGGTCGGACTTTTAGGTACGCTGGTCGGACTGATCACCACCTTTAACGCCTTTACCCACGGCGGTCAGTACGCCACCGCCAACGCTCTGGCGGGTGGCTTGTGGCAGGCGCTCCTCGTCACCGTCGGCAGTCTGATGATTGCGATTCCCTGCCATCTGGCGTACCATTTTCTTGTCAGCCGGGTGCGCGGCCTGATTCGCGACGTGGAGTGGGCGGGAAATGAAATCATGCGGTACTTGTTATCTGAATACCGTGGTTCCGATCCGGGGGCTCCGGAACCGGCTCGGCTGGCTCCTCTCCCTACCATTGATCCCGTCTCGGCCTCGACCCTGACGAGAAAAACAGTCAGCGCGCCATGATCACCCGGCCCCTCGACGTATCCACCAGACTGCGACCGGCGCCGCGCAATTTCGATTATCTTTTCTGGGTAAACGGAGCGTTGATCGCGCTCTTCTTCGCTTTTTTCGGATCCCGTTTTGTCCTCTCGCCGGGAATGGGAGTGGGCAAGGCCGAGGATATGCTGCCGGTTATCCCCAATGCCGTCGCTGGCGGAATCCCGACCCAACTTCAACTCGAGGTCGCCGAGGGAGGTAAGCTTTGTATCGATACGGGTTTTATTTCGTTTGAAAGCCTCCGCGGTTGGTTGGCCGAGCAGGCTAAACGCACCCCCGGCGCGACGTTGTTACTCAAATACAACCTGTCCAATTCCGTCGAACTGATGACCCGCATTATCGGAGCGGCGAACGAAGTGGGAATCAAAGTTCAACTCGCCGCGTTGGATCGCGCCTCAACGACGGACGTACGTGAGCTCGGAAGCCATTAACCGCTGGATCATTCCGGGCCTCGCGGGCGCGGGAATGACGGGATTGGGCCTGGCGTTGTTGCTCCTGACGGTGCGACTTCCCCGGATCTCCGTACCGGACGCCGCAGCGGTGGCGCCGTCGATCACCTTTGCTCCCGCGAAGCAAAACGACCACTTGTTCGATCTGGAGCCTCTTTTTCTTCCCTCCGACTACAACACAAGCACGATCCAGCTGAAGCGTCAGCCCGGACGGGAACCCGGTTCTATCGCTGCGACGTTTCCCCCCAAGTGGACCATCTCCGAATCGTCGGGAGGAGTGACGTTTCCCGAACCCTTTTCGCCTCCGTCCACCTTGCTCGGCGCATTGCAATACGGTGAGCCTCCGAACCCCTGGCCTGAGGTGGGGAGGGGAGACGTAAATGTGCCAACCTTCAAACCCCGCCTCGCTTTTCTCGAAGTCGCCGACGCTAAAACCGGGCAGCCGGTTTTTTCTTCCGAAATACCAGCAACCGAGGGCGTCGCGGTTCCGTCGGGAGACTGGACGCCCCTGGAATTCATCGTAGCCGTGGATTCTTCAGGATTAGTGGGGCCGCTTGTAATTACAGGCTCGACCGCGACGGAAGAAGTTGAAACGTTCTTCAGAACCTTTGTCGCCAGGACGTTTCATCTCGGTGCTCGCCTTGCACCCGGATTTTATACCGTGCGCATTGGACCGTAGGTTTTTCTGAATATGCGCAAGTTTGCAGTTGACGGAGATTTTATGGAAGCTCAGGTTCTCCGCTCTTTTTCTCGTTTTTTGACCCACTTCCTTGGTCTGCCCAGATAGCTCAGTTGGCAGAGCACGTCCTTGGTAAGGACGAGGTCGCCGGTTCAAATCCGGTTCTGGGCTCCAGGTCAACGTCGCGCGACTTCCGCGACGCTAATATAGAGGTCAAACATCTCAAATCCCACACTCCATGGCTAAAGGAACATTCGAACGTAAGAAACCGCACGTAAACGTAGGCACCATCGGCCACGTCGACCACGGTAAAACCACGCTGACGACCGCAATTCTTGCGGTTCAGGCGCGCAAGGGACTCGCGGAAGTGAAGACCTATGCGGATATTGCAAAGGGTGGCACCGTTCGTGACGCTTCCAAGATCGTGACGATCTCTGTGGCCCACGTGGAATATGAGAGCGATAAGCGCCACTACGCTCACGTCGATTGCCCCGGCCACGCCGACTTCGTGAAGAACATGATCACCGGTGCTGCGCAGATGGACGGCGCGATCCTCGTCGTTTCGGCTGCTGACGGCCCGATGCCGCAGACCCGCGAGCACATCCTCCTCGCCCGCCAAGTTGGCGTGCCGAAGATTGTGGTCTTCCTGAACAAGGTTGACCTGATCGACGATCCGGAACTCCTCGATCTCGTTGAGATGGAGATCCGCGAGCTGCTCAATAAGTATCAGTTCCCTGGAGACACCGCCACCATCATCCGTGGCTCTGCTACGGCGGCGCTGGAAGCCAAGCCAGAAGGCGAAAAGGCGATCAGCGATTTGATGACCGCGATCGACACCGACATCCCGGAGCCGGTCCGTGAAATGGACAAGCCCTTCCTGATGTCCGTCGAAGACGTCTTCTCGATCACGGGTCGTGGCACGGTTGCCACCGGCCGTATCGAACGCGGTGTGATCAAGGTCAACGACACGATCGAAATCGTGGGTCTCCGTGACACTGTGACCTCGGTTGTGACCGGTATCGAAATGTTCCGCAAGCTGCTCGATAGCGGCCAAGCCGGTGACAACGTCGGTATTCTCCTCCGCGGTATTGAAAAAGAAGGCATCGAGCGCGGCCAGGTTTTGGCTGCTCCGAAGTCCATCACTCCGCATAAGAAGGCGAAGGCTGAGATTTACGTCCTCACGAAGGAAGAGGGCGGCCGTCACACCCCGTTCTTCAACGGATACCGTCCTCAGTTTTATTTCCGCACGACTGACGTTACCGGCATCGTCGAACTCCCGAAAGGCGTCGAGATGATCATGCCGGGTGACAACGTTGCCGTTGAGATCGACTTGATCTCCCCGATTGCAATGGAGAAGACCCAACGCTTCGCCATCCGTGAAGGTGGCCGGACCATTGGTGCCGGTCGTATCACCGAGATTATCGCATAAGTCGTAGAATTCTTTAGCCGCGATCGCCGAGGTCTCGCAAACGGGACCTCGGCTGTGTCGTCTAAAAGACAAAATCACAGGCGTGTAGCTCAATTGGTAGAGTAGCGGTCTCCAAAACCGTTGGTTGGGGGTTCGATTCCCTCCGCGCCTGCCAAAATCTTAGTTAATGAAAAACCCTTTCCGCAGCACTCGTATTTTCGTCGGCGAAATGGTCGACGAGCTCAAGAAGGCAACCTGGCCAACACGTGCAGAGCTGCGTGATTCGACGGCCGTCGTGATTGTGGCCGCTCTCATTCTTGGTTTGTTCACGAGCATCAGCGACTTTGCCCTGATCTCCGTCGTGGATTTGGTTACTTCCTGGGTCAGTTAAGTCAGTCGACCGCTTTCCTTATGTCCGCCCAAGTCTCTGCTCCTGCCGATGCTCAGTGGTTCGCACTGCACACGCTCTCCGGCCAGGAGAACAAGGTGAAGACCTACATCGAGAAGTTCAAAAAGGCGGAAGAGCTCGATGATTATATCTTCGAAGTCCTTCTTCCCACAGAAGTCGTTTCAGAGGTAAAAGCGGGCAAGAAGTCGACCAAAACCCGGAAGTTGTATCCTGGATACGTTTTCATCCAGATGCGGCTTTTCGGGGAAGACAAGAAGCTGATCAATAAGCCTTGGTATTTCGTCAAAGAGGTCGCTGGTGTGATTGGGTTCGTAGGCGGAGACAATCCCGCAGCCCTTCGCCAAGCCGAGATCGACGAAATCAAGTCCCGCATCGAGGCGGCCAGCGGCAAAGAAGTGCCGAAGGTTTCCTACGAGATTGGCGAGGAAGTTAAAATCACAGATGGTGCCTTTGCTAACCTCACCGGCCGCATCGATGAAATCGATCCCGCTCGAGGAAAGCTGAAGATCTCCGTTTCCATTTTCGGCCGTTTTACGCCGGTCGAACTCGAATACTGGCAGGTGCAACGCCTCACCGATTGACGCGACGCCTCTTTGCAACCGCCGACGTTCACCCAACCGCACACTATTCGTTACTGAATACCCGCCACCATGGCTAAGAAGATTCAAGGTTATATCCGTCTCCAGCTTCCTGCTGGTGCTGCCAATCCCGCTCCTCCCGTCGGTCCCGCCCTCGGCGCACAAGGCGTCAACATCATGGCGTTCTGTAAGGACTTCAACGCCCGCACGAAGGATCAGGCCGGCATGATTTTGCCGGTGGTGATCACGGTTTTTTCCGACAAGAGCTTCACTTTCATCCTGAAGTCCCCGCCGGCTTCGGTGCTGCTCAAAAAAGCTGCCAATATCGCGTCCGGTTCCGCTCGTCCCAATCAGGACAAAGTCGGAAAGGTCACGAAAAAGCAGCTGGCCGAAATCTATCGTCTTAAGATCAAAGATCTGAACGCGAAGGACGAAGCGGCCGGCATCAAGATCATCGCCGGCACGGCCCGTAATATGGGCATCGAAGTCGTCGACTGAGTTTCCCTCAACCCTAGACCTCAACGCGGGAGTCTCTCTTGAGACGTTCGCACCGCACCGAGTCATAATGGAAAAGAAAAGCAAACGTTATCGCAGCGCCCTTCAAGTCGCTGATTTGGCCAAGGATTATCCGCTCAAAGACGCGGTTGAAATCCTCACGAAATTCCCGAAGGCGAAATTCGACGAAACCGTCGAACTCTCGTTCCGACTCGGCGTTGACCCTGCTCAGGGCGACCAGATGGTGCGCGGCACCACGCCACTGCCCAATGGTTCGGGTAAAAAGGTTCGGGTTTTGGTCTTCACCGACAATCCGCAAGCCGCGATTGCCGCTGGCGCGGATCATGCCGGCCTTCAGGACATGATGGCCAAAATCAATGAAGGTTGGCTCGATTTCGACGTGGCCATCGCGACGACAGAAGCGATGAAAACGGTGCGTACGATTGCTCGCGTGCTCGGTCCGAAGGGACTGATGCCGAACCCGAAATCGGGGACCGTGACCGACGACATTGCGGCTGGGATCAAAGCGGTTAAGGCCGGTCGCGTGGAGTTCAAGATGGACAAGGCTTGCAATATCGGCGTCGGCGTCGGCAAGCGTTCGTTCACTCCCGCTCAGATCATTGAAAATGCGTCGGCAGTCATTGAAGCGGTGGCAAAAGCGAAGCCGGCTTCTTTCAAGGGAAATTACATCAAGACGATCGCGATTTCTTCCAGCCAAAGCCCCTCGGTCCGCCTCGCGTCCACCGAGTACAACCAATTCTAAGCGGAGCCCCGACCATGAGAGTTGAAAAACAATATTTGATCACCGAGGTCGAGACTCACCTGAAGAAGTCCGACTACGTCATCTTGGCCAATTTCACCAAGGTGACCGTTTCCGACGTGGCCGAGCTCCGCAGCCGTTTGGCCGCAGAAAAAGCCGAGTTTCACGTTGTTAAGAATAGCTCGCTTCGCGTCGCCGCGAAGGCTCTAGGCCTGCCTGATTTCGAAGGCTCGCTGACCGGCCCGACGGCTGTTGTGGTGGGGGGTAAAAATCCCGCCGGCGTAGCCAAGATTCTCAAGAAGTTCTTTGAAGAAAAGCAGAAGCTGGAAGTCAAAGTCGGCGTGATGGACAAGAAGGTCATCACCGCCACCGACTTGGCTAAGATCGCTGACTTGCCTCCGTTCGAGGCATTGCGCTCTCAGTTGCTCGGCTTGTTCATGCAGAACGCCGCCGCCTTTGTCCGCGTCATCGACGCTAAAGTTAAGAAAGAGGAACAACCCGCAGCCTAACCCTTTTCGAGATCGCTCGCCTCTCTTTCGGCGGGCGCTCGGAATTCAAATCCAACGAGGTAGGCTAGGGGATTCGTCTCTTAAACGCGTTTCCTCCGAAACCGCTAGTCGCCTCAGGAGATCACTATGAGCACTATCACCAAAGACCAAGTTATCGAGTGGCTGTCTGGCCAATCCGTTCTCGACCTCGCCGCCCTCGTTAAAGACCTCGAAGGCAAGTGGGGCGTTTCCGCTGCCGCTGCTGCTGCTCCCGCTGCTGCGGGCGGCGCTGCTGCTGCCGCTGCTCCTGCTGCCGAGGCCCAGACTGAGTTCACCGTCGTTCTGAAGGAAGCTGGCGCCAACAAGATCGGCGTCATTAAAGAAGTTCGCGCCATCACCGGCCTCGGACTGAAGGAAGCCAAAGACCTTGTCGAAGGCGCTCCGAAGAACGTAAAGGAAAACGTTGCGAAGGCCGAAGCCGAGGATCTGAAGAAGAAGCTCGAAGCGGCCGGCGCGAAGGTCGAACTCAAATAAGGAATTGGCGATTTTCATCGCAAATCCTCCGTTTTTTTCAGGACAGGCTGTGCCAATGCGCAGCCTGTCCTTTGCCTTTTTTCATTTTTGTTCTTTGTTAGTGAGTTCAGCCCACGTAGCTCGCGCCCGCAGAGCACGTTTGAGCTGACTTGGCGCTCCTGCACGCGCTGCTTTTGCCACCCATCAACCGGGAAAATTCATGTCCGACCGCGTTAATTTCGGTAAACTTAGAGAAGTCATTCAGCCGCCGAATCTGATCGAGATTCAGATCACGTCTTACCTCGACTATTTGCAGAAGGGCGTGCCCGAAAAGCAACGTAAGCCTCAAGGCTTGGAAGCCGTCTTCCGCGAGGTTTTCCCCATCGAGTCTTATGATGGCCGTCTGGTGCTGGAATATGTTTCCTACACCCTGGGCGAACCGAAAAACACCGAGATCGAGTGTATTCGGGAAGGCATTACTTATTCCGTTCCGCTTTATGTGAAGCTCCGCCTCCGCGAAGAGGACTTCATCAAAGACGAAGAAATTTATATGGGCGAGATCCCGATGGTGACGGACCGCGGGTCCTTCATCATCAACGGCGCCGAGCGCGTCGTGGTTTCCCAGCTCCACCGTTCCCCCGGTATCGCGTTTGAAGTGACGCCCCATCCGAACGGCAAACCGCTTCACTCTTTCCGTATCATTCCTGACCGCGGCACCTGGTTGGAAGTGCAGTTCGATAACAACGACCTGCTGTATGTCTATCTGGATCGCCGTCGTCGTCGTCGGAAATTCCTCATCACGACGCTTCTTCGCGCTATCGGCTTCAGTTCGGATATCGATATCCTGAATCTCTTCTACGAGATCAAAGACCTCAAAGTTGCGAAAGCGCTCGATTTGGAAAACGTCAGCACGCTCGTGTTGGTGGAAGATGCGATCGACGCCCAGAAGGGTGTTGTGCTCGCCCGGGCCTTCGAGCCGCTGACCAAGCAGATCGTTCGCACCTTCGAGAAACACGAAATTTCCACGCTCCGGGTCATCGACACCGCAGTGGACGAGGGCGCGATCATTCGTGCGCTGAAAAAAGATCCGACGCGCAACGAAGAGGAAGCGCTCAAGGAAATCTATAAGCGCCTGCGTCCGGGCGAACCGCCAACCACCGCGAATGCGAAGGCACTGCTCAAGCGGCTGTTTTTTGACCCTAAGCGCTATGACTTGGGTCGGGTCGGCCGTTACAAGGTCAATCAGAAGCTCGGTCTCAAGGTCGACCTCGAGCAACGCATTCTCGAGTCCGGTGACGTGGTTGCTGCCACTAAATACCTCGTCCGCTTGAAGCGCGGCGAAGGTGTAGTCGACGACATCGATCACCTTGGTAGCCGCCGGGTTCGTACGGTCGGTGAGTTGTTGGCCAACCAGTGTCGTGTCGGTCTCTCCCGCACCGAGCGTCTGGTTCGCGAGCGTATGACGATGTACGACCAAAGCGTCGACTCCATCACTCCGCAGAAGCTGATCAACCCGAAGGCGCTCACCACGGTGATCCGCGACTTCTTCGCGCGCAGTCAGCTGTCGCAGTTCATGGACCAAATCAACCCGCTGGCCGAGGTGACGCACAAACGTCGTCTCTCTGCTCTTGGGCCGGGAGGTCTTAATCGCGAACGCGCTGGTTTCGAAGTGCGCGACGTTCATCCCTCGCACTACGGTCGTATTTGCCCGATTGAGACGCCCGAAGGTCCGAACATCGGTCTAATCAATTCTCTCTCCACTTACGCTCGCGTTAACGAATTCGGCTTTATCGAGACCCCTTATCGTCCAGCCAAAGATGGACGTGTGTCGGATAAAATTGAATACCTGACGGCCGACCAAGAAGAGGCGAAGGTCATCGCTCAGGCGAATTCTGAGTTGGACGAAAAGAGCCATTTTGTTGGCAAGGTCACGGTTCGGAAAGACGGCGAATTCCTTGAAGTGCCGGCGGAAGACGTCGACTACATGGACGTCTCCCCGAAGCAGGTTATCTCGATCGCGGCGGGAATGATCCCGTTCCTCGAGCACGACGACGCCAATCGCGCATTGATGGGTTCGAACATGCAACGCCAAGGCGTTCCGCTTCTGCAATCCGAGGCTCCGTTTGTGGGCACCGGCATTGAAGAGCGCGTGGCTCGCGACTCAAAGATCGTGGTGATTGCGGAAGATGCCGGAATCGTCGCGTCCGTTGACGCCAAGCGCATTGTCACGACGAAGGACGGCGAGCTGCCGCGCAACTTCGACCGTGCGCCCAAGACCGACTCGAAGAACCACGTATTCGTTTATGAACTACGTAAGTTCATGCGCTCGAACGCGGGCACCTGCTTCAACCAGAAGCCGATCGTCGAGAAGGGCCAGAAGGTCAAAGCCGGCGACATCATCGCCGACGGTCCTTCGACCGACAAAGGCGAGATGGCCCTCGGCCGCAACGTGCTCGTGGCCTTCATGCCTTGGAACGGATACAACTTCGAAGACGCGATCCTGATTTCCGAAAAGGTGCTCAAGGAAGACATCTTCACCTCGATCCACATCCAGGAATTTGAAGTCACCGCCCGCGATACCAAGCTCGGGCCGGAAGAAATCACCCGTGATATTCCGAACGTCGGCGAGGAAGCCCTAAAGAACCTCGATCACAACGGCGTCATTCGCGTCGGTGCAGAAGTCAAACCCGGCGACATCCTTGTCGGCAAGATCACGCCCAAGTCCGAAACCGAACTCGCTCCCGAAGAAAAACTACTCCGCGCGATCTTCGGTGAAAAAGCGGCTGACGTGAAAGACACGTCGCTCGTCGTTCCCTCCGGCGTTGCTGGCATCATCATGGACGTCAAGGTTTCGAGCCGCGTCGATTTCGAAAAGGAGAAGCTTTCTCCCTCCGATCGCCGTCGCCAAACCAAGCAGATCCAGGAAGATTACAAGACGCAGATGGACAAGCTCCGCGAGGGGCTGACCGAAGCGCTGTCGAACATTCTGTTGGGCGAAAAAATTCCGCTGGACGTCGTCAATGGTCAGTCGGGCGAAATCATCATTCCGGCCAACCGCAAGATCACCAAGACGCTCCTCCGCAAACTCGCCGCCGTCTCCAAACATGTCGAGATCGACCCTTCACCGGTTCGTATCAAGATTATGGAGATCATCGGTTCTTACCAGTCGAAGTTCGACGAGTTGGAACAGGATCGTGAGCGCAAGGTTGCGGGCATCGAAGCAGGTGAAGACGCCGGCACCGGTGCAATCAAACAGGTCAAAGTCTACGTCGCCACCAAGCAGAAGCTGGAAGTCGGCGACAAGATGGCCGGACGTCACGGCAACAAGGGTGTGGTCGCCAAGATCGTGCCTGAGGAAGACATGCCCTTCCTCCCGGACGGTACGCCGATTGAAATCTGCTTGAACCCGCTGGGCGTGCCTTCGCGCATGAACGTCGGACAGGTGTTGGAGACGCATTTGGGCTGGGCCTGTAAAAAGCTCGGCATCAAAGTCGCCACGCCGGTGTTCGACGGTATTCCGGAGAAAAAAGTCCGTGAATACCTTCGCGATGCAAAGCTCCCGCCGACCGGCAAGAGCCCGCTGTACGATGGCCGTACCGGTGAGAAACTCGATCAAGAGGTGGTTGTGGGCTACATCTACATGATGAAGCTGAATCACCTTGTGTCGCACAAGATTCACGCTCGTGCGGTAGGTCCTTATTCTCTCGTTACGCAACAGCCCTTGGGCGGCAAAGCCCAATACGGCGGCCAGCGTTTCGGCGAAATGGAAGTGTGGGCCCTCGAAGCCTACGGCGCGGCGCACACGCTCCAAGAACTCCTCACCGTCAAGTCCGACGACGTGCAGGGTCGGACCAAGATCTACGAGTCGCTGGTCAAGGGCGACAATACGCTGCAGGCCGGCACGCCTGAGTCCTTCAACGTATTGATTAAGGAAATACAGTCCCTCGGCCTCGACATTAAGCTCAACAAGCGCGACGCGCTGAGCCTCGGCGCCTAACCCCGGCCGCGTCCCTCCTCTTTAACAAACAAAAGGGAAATCCTAAATGAGTATCCAACCCGCAGAAACCGCCGCGTCCTCTGCACGTGACGAAGCCCGTTCGGCTCTCGGCCTCGACGAGAATCCGTTCGATTGTGTTTCCATCACGGTCGCCTCGCCCGAAACGATCCGCAATTGGTCGAAGGGCGAAGTTAAAAACCCCGAGACGATCAACTACCGCACCTTCAAACCCGAGCCGGGTGGTCTTTTCTGTCAAAAGATCTTTGGCCCGGTGCGCGACTACGAATGCGCGTGCGGAAAGTATAAACGAATCAAATACAAAGACGTCGTTTGCGATCGCTGCGGCGTGGAAGTGACGATCGCTCGCGTGCGTCGCGAGCGCATGGGCCACATCGAATTGGCCGTTCCGGTTGCGCACATCTGGTTCCTGAAGAGCATGCCGAGCCGTCTCGGTCTCTTGCTCGATATGACCGCGCGCTCGCTGGAACGGGTGATCTACTACGAGAACTACATGGTCGTAGATCCGGGTAAGACCCCGCTTGAGCTCAAGCAGCTCCTGACCGACGTCGAGTACCGCCAAGCTCTCGATGAGTACGGTGACGATTCCTTCGTGGCCAAAATGGGCGCGGAAGCTGTCCGCGATTGTTTGTCCAAAATGGACATGGAAGCAACCGTCGCCGAGCTCCAAGAGCAAATGCGTGCGACGCGTTCGAAGCAGATCAAGAAGAAGCTTTCGAAACGTCTGAAGGTCATCCAAGGCTTCATTCACTCCAAGTCCCGCCCTGAGTGGATGGTTCTTGAAGTGTTGCCGGTCATTCCGCCCGATCTGCGTCCGCTCGTTCCCTTGGAAGGCGGCCGCTTTGCGACCTCTGATCTGAACGATCTCTATCGCCGGGTGATCAACCGCAATAATCGGTTGAAGAACCTGATGCAGCTGAAGACGCCCGATGTGATCATTCACAACGAAAAGCGCATGCTGCAAGAAGCGGTTGACGCGTTGTTCGACAATGGTCGTCACGGCCGTCCTGTGACCGGTGCGGGCAATCGCCCGTTGAAGTCCCTGTCCGACATGTTGAAGGGCAAGCAAGGCCGGTTCCGCCAAAACTTGCTTGGTAAGCGCGTCGATTACTCAGGCCGTTCTGTCATCGTGATCGGTCCGGAGCTCAAGCTGCACCAGTGCGGTTTGCCGAAGAAGATGGCGCTCGTTCTGTTCGAGCCGTTCATCATCCGCCGCCTCAAAGAACTTGGTTTCGTGCACACCGTTCGCGGTGCGCGCAAGATGATCGAAAAGAAGTCCCCTGAAGTGTGGGATATTCTTGAGGAAGTGACCAAGGGCCATCCGGTGCTGCTCAACCGCGCGCCAACCCTCCACCGTCTTTCGATTCAGGCGTTCGAGCCTGTGCTCATCGAAGGTGAGGCTATCCGCGTTCACCCGCTCGTTTGTACGGCATACAACGCCGACTTCGACGGTGACCAGATGGCGGTGCACGTTCCGCTCTCCCTTGAAGCGATCATGGAGTGCAAACTCCTCATGATGGCGACGTCGAATATCTTCTCGCCGTCTTCCGGTAAGCCGATTCTTACGCCGTCGCAGGACATCGTTCTCGGTGCGTATTATTTGACGATCGAGCCGCGCAAAAAGCCGGCTGCGGATCAACACGTGCCGCTCCTCAGTGGCTTGCAGGAAGTGTTGTTCGTGAAGGCCGATGGCGCGTTGAAGTTCCACGATTGGGTTGAGATTCCAAATCCCGATTTGGGGCGTGATACCGTATTCGGTAACAAAGATCGCCGCACCTTGCGCACCACCGTGGGCCGCGTGATCTTCAACCAGATCTGGCCAAGCGCACTGGGCTTTATCAACTTCCCGGTCGCCAAGAGTAAGTTGGGCGACTTGATCCTGAACACCTACAAAGTAGCGGGAGATCAGGTCACCGTCGAGACACTCGATAAGCTGAAGGAGCTCGGTTTCCAAACCGCCTTCCAGGCCGGTATCTCGATCGGTATCGACGACATGATCATTCCGGAATCGAAAAAAGATATCGTCGCCGATACACGAAAGAAGATCGCGGAAGTCGAAGGCCAATTCAACAAAGGTATCATCACCGAAGGCGAACGTAAGAACAAGGTGATCGACGTTTGGACCAACGCGACCGATCGCATTGCGAAAGAAGTTTTCGCGAAGCTTGAAGGCAATGATGGAAGGACCGAGGTCAATCCGGTTTATATCATGATGGATTCCGGTGCGCGTGGTAACAAACAGCAGGTCCGCCAACTTTGCGGCACCCGCGGTTTGATGGCCAAGCCGTCCGGCGAAATCATTGAACGACCGATTCTGTCTTCCTTCCGTGAAGGATTGACCGTTCTGGAGTACTTCATCTCGACCCACGGTGCTCGTAAGGGATTGGCGGATACAGCGCTCAAGACCGCTGACGCCGGTTACCTCACGCGTAAACTTTGCGACGTCGCTATGGATGTGATCATCGCAGAAGATGATTGCGGCACCCGCGACGGCGTGTGGAAGCGCGCGATCTTCGAAGGTGACGACGAAATCGTCGGCCTTCGCGAACGTTTGATCGGCCGTTGCTCGAGCGATGATGTCTATAATCCGCTCAACCCCACCGAACTTCTGGTCGGGGCGGGAGAGTTGATTACGGAAGAAATGGCTTCGCGGATCGAGGACTCCGGCATCGAGCGCGTGAAGGTCATGTCTCCACTGACCTCCACGAGTAAATACGGCATCGACGCCAAATCCTATGGCATAAATCCGGCGACGAACCGGATCGCCAAAGTAGGTGATTCCGTCGGTATTATCGCCGCCCAGTCGATCGGTGAACCGGGAACTCAGCTCACCATGCGTACGTTCCACATCGGTGGCGTCGCGGCAGGTGGCTTCAAAACTCCCGAAATTCGCGTCCGCTCCAGTGGTACGGTTAAATACAAGGGCCTCCGCCTTGTGCCTACAGCTGACGGTGCGAGCATTGTACTTAACAAAACCGGCACCATCCAAATTATGGATGCGGAAGACCGTGAGTTGGAATTGTACAACATCGTTGTTGGTTCCTATCTCCCGGTCGGTGATGGCGAGAAGATCGAAAAGGGCCAAGTGCTCGCGCAATGGGACCCGTACAACATTCCGGTTCTCTCGGAAAAGGGCGGTAACCTCATATTCAAAGATATGATACCGGGCGTGACCGTGAAGCGCGAACTCGACGAGAGCTCGGGTCGCATCGCCACCGTGGTGATCGAGCACAAGGAAGACTTGAATCCTCAAATCGAAGTGCGCGACGAAAAGGGGAAGCCGCTTGCGGCTTACTCGATTCCTGTCGGCGCGCAGATTGCGGTCAACGAGTCCGACATCATCGCGCCAGGCGCCTTGCTCGCTAAGACCCCTCGCCAAGCCTCGAAGACGAAGGACATCACCGGCGGTCTGCCGCGCGTGGCCGAACTCTTTGAAGCTCGTCGTCCGAAAGATGCTGCCGAAATGGCCCGTATCGACGGTGTGGTGTCGTTCGAAGGAACGATTCGCGGCAAACGCAAGCTCGTGGTTAAAAACGAGGAGACCAGCCAAGAAGAAGAGCACCTCATCCCAACGGGTAAGCACATCATCGTCCAGCCGGGCGACGTGGTGCACAAAGGTCAGCACTTGACCGAAGGTGCGGCTGATCCACACGAGATCCTTGAGATCCTCGGGCCGTCGGCGCTCTACGACTTCCTGATCTCACAGGTGCAGGAAGTTTATCGTCTCCAAGGCGTGACGATCAACGACAAGCACATCGAGATCATCATTCGCCAGATGCTTCGCAAGGTACGTATCACCGATCCGGGCGACAGCGAGTACTTCTGGGGTGAGCAGATTGATCGCACTGCGTTCTTGCTCGATAATAAGCGAATCGAAGAAGCCGGCGGTAAACCCGCCGAAGCAGAACCGATTCTGTTGGGCATCACCAAGGCTTCGCTTGAAACCGAAAGCTTCATTTCGGCAGCGTCCTTCCAAGAAACCACGCGCGTCCTCACCGATGCCGCTACCCTTGGGAAGGTCGATATGCTGAAAGGCTTTAAGGAAAACGTCATCATGGGACACCTCATCCCGGCCGGAACGGGTCTTCCTTCTTACAAGAAGCTTAAGATCGGCTTGCCGCTTGGGGCGGAAATCCCTGTGCTGGAAGAAGTTAAAACAGAAGCCAGCTGATTTCTCCCACGTGAATTGAATCGGCCGCAGCTCTCCGGATCTGCGGCCTTTTTTGTGCACCCGAAAAAGGGTAAAATTTCGCCTTGAAATAGCCACATTTCCGAAAATATTAGAGTTCCCTCCCGCCAAAAACCCTATGTAGAGCTTAGCTCCGTATGGTTTACGCCCGGCCATGTTGCCGGGCGTTTTTTTTGGCCCTTGAAGGCTGGTTGTAACGCGGGAGGAGACGATAGCGCCATTACGCCTCGAGAAAATTGCCTGCGTATTCAGTTCTAAATTTAACGCCGGACCTCAAAAACAATCCCTCTGGCCACGTATCCATAGGAGCATTACCAGCAGGCAGTTCAGCCGGTCCAGTGCGGACAAAAGAATCACGCTCGCACGTTTCCTTTGATAAAAAGAGCTGCGTCGGCCATTTCGCGCTTGCTCCCTCTTATGAGGGTGTGGTCCAGTGTCCCTCCTACTTTTCCCTCAACCCCTTCGCGTTGCCGGTGAGAGTCGGTAGACGCTTTTCAGAAAAACCAGTGCTGGTGCTCCGGTTTTTCTGCCAGAAATTCTTTTTCTGAAAAAGTGCTTGCCGAGAATTTCGTCAATGGTAGTTTCCGCGCCTTTTCCTCATTTTCAGACCACTTCTTAGCTATGCCGACCATCAATCAACTCGTGCGCAAAGGACGTCGCAAGGTACGCGCGAAGTCCAAATCTCCGGCTTTGGCAGGCAATCCCTTCCGTCGCGGTGTATGCGTGCAGGTTATGACCCGTACGCCCAAGAAGCCGAACTCAGCTATCCGTAAGGTTGCCAAGGTTCGCCTCACGAACGGCAACGAAGTGATTTCGTACATTCCTGACGAGGGCCACAATCTTCAAGAGCACTCGATCGTGTTGGTCCGCGGCGGCCGCGTGAAGGATCTCCCCGGTGTCCGTTATCATATCGTTCGCGGTACGCTCGATGCCACCGGGGTTGAGAAGCGTCGTCGCAGCCGCTCCAAATACGGAGTCAAACGTCCGAAGGCTGCCAAGTAAACCTTTCTGCCTCTAAACTCATTTCGTCATGTCACGCCGTCACAGAGCTGAAAAACGTAACGTTGCGCCAGATATCCGCTACAACAGCGCGCTGGTTGCCCATTTGGTCAACGTCATCATGAAAAGCGGTAAGAAGAATCTTGCCGAACGGATCGTGTATGGCGCCTTCGAAAAGGTTTCTGAGAAGCTCGAAAAAGGTGATCCCGTCGACCTTTTGATCGGGGCCCTAGAAAACGCTCGTCCTCGTTTAGAAGTGAAGAGCCGTCGTGTCGGTGGCGCCACGTACCAAGTTCCGGTTGAAATTTCGTATGAGCGCCAAGAAAGTTTGGCCCTTCGCTGGATTGTTGACGCCGCTGGTTCACGTAAAGGCATCCCGATGCGTGATGCCCTCGCAGCTGAGATTGTTGATGCCTATAACAATACAGGCAGCGTTGTGAAGAAGAAGGAAGACACCCACAAGATGGCGCAGGCGAATCGCGCCTTCGCCCACCTCCGCTGGTAACTCAGCCTTGTTCTTATGGCTACTTCCGCAGCACCTGTTATCACTGTCGTCACCGACAAAGCCAAGATCTCTCCTGTCAACGCCAAGGAGCGGCCGTTTCCGTTGGAGTGGACACGCAATATCGGTATTGCCGCGCACATCGACGCCGGCAAAACCACCACGACCGAACGCATCCTTTTCTATTCTGGCGCCGTTCATAAAATGGGTGAGGTGCACGAAGGCACCACCGTCACTGATTGGATGGAGCAGGAACGCGAGCGCGGGATTACGATCACCGCGGCCGCTATTTCCTGTGCATGGAACGCATCTTGCGGTCCTTGGAAAGGGATCAAGCAGCGTATCAACATTATTGATACTCCCGGGCACGTCGACTTTACGGCAGAGGTAGAACGTTCGCTGCGCGTATTGGACGGCGCTGTCGCTGTGTTCTGTGCGGTTGCCGGTGTTCAACCCCAGTCCGAGACTGTCTGGCGGCAGGCCAATAAATATAAAGTGCCGCGGGTCGCTTTCATCAATAAGATGGACCGTACCGGCGCTGACTTCTTTCGCGCGGTTTCGGAAATGCGTGAAAAACTGAAGGCCAACGCCCATCCCATCTTTTTGCCTATCGGCAAAGAAGAGAATTTCAACGGCCTGGTCGATCTGGTCCAGAACATCGCCTATATCTTCGACGAAACGAAGGACCCGCTCGGGATGAATCCCACAACCTCGCCAATCCCGGCGGAAATGGCGGATCAGGCGAAAGAGTATCGAGACAAACTGATTGAAGCGGTTTCCGATTTCGACGACGTCATCGCGGAAAAGTATCTCGGTGGTGAAGAAATCACGACAGCGGAGTTGATGCTCGGCGTTCGCAAGGCGACCATCTCCCTCCAATTCACGGGTGTTATTCCCGGTTCAGCCTTCAAGAAGAAGGGTGTTCAGCGTCTCCTCGATTGCGTGGTCAACTATTTGCCCAGCCCCATCGATGTGCCGCCAATGGTTGGCCAGGATAGCGACGGCAAGCCGGTTGAAGCAGTGGTCAACGATAAGTCGAAGCTGGCTGGGTTGGCGTTCAAATTGTGGACCGACCCCTTTGTCGGTAAGATCGTTTTTTATCGGGTTTATACCGGCACGCTCCCCAAGGGCATGTCTCTTTATAATCCGCGTACTCGCCGTAGCGAACGTGTTTCCCGCTTGGTCTTGATGCGTGCGATGGACCGTGAAGAAATCGACCTCGCTTATTCGGGCGACATTTGCGCACTCGTTGGAGTGAAGGATGTGATCACAGGCGACACGCTCTGTGACGAAGATTTTGATATCCGTCTTGAGCCGCCGTCCTTCCCCGAGCCCGTGATCTCGATGTCGATCGAGCCGAACTCCAAGGCTGACCAGGAGAAGATGGGCACTGCCCTTCAACGGCTAGTGGCGGAAGATCCGACCTTACGCGTGAAGACTGATCCTGACACAGGTCAGACGATCCTCGCCGGAATGGGTGAACTCCACTTGGACATCATTCGCGACCGCATGAAGCGCGAGTTCAAGGTTGAAGCGACCGCGGGTAAGCCGCAGATCGCGTACCGTGAAACGGTCAAGATTCCGGCCGACGGCGAAGGCAAGTTCATCCGCCAATCGGGCGGTAAAGGCCAGTACGGTCACGTCGTGGTGAAGCTCGAGCCGAACGAAAAGGGCAAGGGCGTCGAAGTGATCAACGAAATCGTTGGTGGCGTTATTCCCAAGGAATTTATCAAACCGGCGACAGAAGGCATTCTCGAAGGGACCAACAATGGGACCGTCGCAGGGCACCCCGTGGTGGACGTCAAAGTTCGCATCGTCGATGGCTCCTTCCACGAAGTCGACTCGTCCGAACTCGCGTTCAAGATGGCTGGCATCTTCGCCTTCAAGGACGCGATGAAGAAGGCCGATCCTATTCTGCTTGAGCCGATCATGGGCGTCGAAGTCACCACGCCGGAAGAATATCAGGGCGACCTGATGGGCGATATCAACCGTCGTCGCGGTCAGATTCAGGGCATGGAGAATAAGGCTGGCGCTTGTATCATCACCGCGTTTGTCCCCCTCGAAATGCTTTTCGGCTACGTCACCGATATCCGATCGCTCTCCAAAGGCCGCGCTAGCGCTGGCATCACTCCTTCGCACTTCGAACAGGTCCCGAATTCGCTCTTGGCGAAGATCGTTGAGACCTCGTCCAAAGCTCCGGCCCGTAGCTAACCCTCGTTCTTTTTCGCCATGAAAGGCCAACGCATTCGCATTAAACTCCAAGGCTTCGATTACCGTGTGATCGATCAGTCCGCCTTGGAAATCGTCGAGACAGCCAAACGCTCTGGAGCCCGCGTCTCCGGTCCGATCCCGCTGCCCACCCGCATCGAAAAGCTTTCGGTCAACCGTTCTCCGCACGTCGACAAAAAGTCGATGGAGCAGTTCGAGACTCGGACCCACAAGCGACTGATCGATATCATCGAGCCAACTGCACAAACAGTTGACGAATTGAAGAAGCTCAATCTCCCGTCCGGCGTAGATATTACTATCAACGTTTGATCGTATTCTAACAGCACATACATAGCAGTTGCTCACGTGCGCCCCCCGCACCTCTGAGTCTCTCGCTAATGTAGGTTCTAAACGGAAATTTTTCCACCTACCGCTTAGCCCATGATCTCTACTCTCGTAGGAAAAAAACTCGGCATGACCCAGGTCTATGACGCTCAAAACGTCTTAGTCCCGGTCACCGTCGTTGAAGCCGGTCCTTGTCCGGTCGTCCAAGTCAAGACGACCGAGACCGACGGGTACAACGCAGTGCAACTCGGTTTTTCTCAAAAGAAAGCCAAGAACACGCCCAAGGCAGAACAAGCTCACGCCAAAAAAGCGGGTCTCGACGAGACGCCTCGCGTATTGAGCGAAGTCCGTTTGGATAGCGCTCCCGACCTCAAAGTCGGTGATGTCGTGACGGTAGCAGCCTTCGCTGAAGGCCAATTGGTCGATGTTATCGGCATCACCAAAGGCAAGGGGTTCCAGGGCGTGGTCAAACGTTTCCGCGTAGCTGGCGGTCCTGCCTCGCACGGTTCGATGTTTCACCGCCGCATCGGTTCGATTGGTATGCGCCAAACTCCCGGCCGCGCTTGGAAGAATCAAGCCATGCCTGGCCACATGGGCAGCGAACGGCGCACGGTTCAGAACCTACGCATCGTGAAAGTCGTGCCGGAGAAAAATATTCTCCTGGTCAAAGGTGCCATTCCCGGCGCGAACGGCGACGACGTGATCGTCCGCACGGCCACAAAAGGTCAGCAGAAGAAAGCCTAACCGGAGTCCTCAGTTATGAAGCTAAAAGTATTTACTCCCGATGGCACGTCCTCGCGCGAAGAAGATTTCGCCGGTCTGCCGACGTTTGAAGGTGATAAAGGCCTTCAGGCGGTCAAAGAAGTGATTGTCGCCATCAACGCCAACAAGCGTCTGGGCACTCACTCAACCAAAACCCGCGGCGAAGTTCGCGGTGGCGGTAAGAAACCTTGGCGTCAGAAGGGGACAGGCCGCGCTCGCGCTGGCTCGATTCGGTCTCCTCTCTGGGTCGGCGGCGGTGTGGTCTTTGGCCCGAAACCCCGCGACTATTCGAAGAAGATCAACGCCAAAGTTAAAGCCCTCGCTTTCAGCCGCGCTCTTTTCGACCGCGCTAGCGCGGGTGAAATCGATGTGATTGAGCGCTTCGAAGTTCCGAACGCGAAGACCAAAGAGATCAATCTGGTCATTGGCCGTATCGCTCCTGCTGGCAAAGTGCTGGTGGTTGACGACACCTTCAGCCCCGAAGCGGCTCGCGCCACTCGCAACCTGAACCGGGTGAGCACGCAGGAAGCATCCAAGCTCAATACCTTGGATCTCGCTCAATACAAAAAGATCATCGTTTCGACCAAGGCCCTCGAGAAGATCATTTCCCGTCTCAGCGGAGGTAACTCATGAACGCAGACCAAGTGCTCAAGCTCGTTCGCTTGACCGAAAAATCGAACAAGCAGTCCGCCGAACTCGGCCAATACACCTTCGAGGTCAACCCGAAGGCGACGAAGCCCGTCATCGCCGATGCTGTCGAGAAGACCTTCAAGGTCACTGTAACCCGCGTGAATGTTCAAAACTACCGCGGTAAAAATAAGAAGAGCCGCCAGGGCCGCCCGAGCAAGACCTCCGATTACAAGAAGGCGATCGTTACGCTCAAGGCCGGCGACAAAATCGAGCTCGTCTAACACTCCAACCTGGAGGATCCCACCATGGCTCTCAAACAATTCCGTCCGCTCACGCCCGCCCAGCGATTCACGAACCTGAATCGTCCGGAAGGCCTCTCTAAAGAACGTCCTCAACGTTCGCTCACTCGTGCCAAAAATAAAACCGGCGGACGTAATTGTTACGGCCGGTTGACGGCCCGCAACAATGGCGGTGGGCATAAACAGCTTTACCGCATCATCGACTTCCGTAGGGACATTTTGGATATGCCGGCAAAAGTGCAGGCAATCGAGTATGATCCCAACCGCACGGCTCATCTCGCTCTCATCGCTTATACGAATGGCGAGAAAAGATATATCCTCGCTCCGCAGGGCTTGAAAGTGGGCGATACGATTATGACGTCGAACAGTGCGACGACCAATGACTACCTTGTGGGTTATAACTATCCACTCGAGATCATCCCGCCCTCGACCAAGCTCCATTGCGTCGAACTTCTGCCGGGTCGCGGTGCTCAGCTCGGTCGCACCGCTGGCACATCGGTTGAACTCGTGGCGGTAGAAAATGGATACGCCCAGATTCGTCTTCCTTCGGGCGAGACTCGTTTGGTTAATCCAAAGTGCCGCGCCACGATTGGCGAGGTCGGCAATGCCGATCATATCAACCAATCGCTCGGCAAAGCAGGCCGTAGCCGGTGGTTGGGCCGCCGTCCTCATACCCGTGGCGTGGCAAAGAACCCGGTGGACCATCCCAACGGTGGTGGCCAGGGTAAATCCAAGGGTGGTGGCGGTCGCCAGCACCTCGTGTCCCCGTGGGGTCAATTGGCGAAGGGCTTCCCCACTCGCCGTCGCTCTAAGGTATCCAACAGTCTCATCCTTGTTCGCCACAACGGCCGTCCGCCGCGCGGCAAGAAATAATTAACGATTCCGCACCATGGCACGTTCGATCAAAAAAGGTTTCTTCGTCGACTATCACCTGCTCGAGAAAATCGAGAAGGCGAACAAGTCCGGCGCTCGTAAGCCCATCCAGACGTGGTCGCGCCGTTCGACCATCACCCCCGATTTCGTGGGTCACACCTTCAGCGTTCACAACGGGAAAGCCTTCGTGGCCGTCTATGTGACCGAAAATATGGTGGGTCACAAGTTGGGCGAGTTCTCACCGACCCGCGTCTTTAAAGCTCACGGCTCGCACACCGCGAAAGCCATCTAATCGTAAGCATTCAGTCACTACATCAAAAGGGCAGGGCGCGGTGCTCGCCGCGCTGCTGTCGCCGAAATCGGAATCATCTCCATGGAAGTTCAAGCTCTTACCCGCTACGCGCGGATGTCCCCTAAAAAGGTGCGCGAAGTCGCCCGTACGATCCAGGGCCGCAAGGCTCCTGAAGCTGTCGATTTGCTCGGTCTCATCCCCCGCAAGTCCGCCCGCCTTATCGCGAAGACCCTCAAGTCGGCCATCGCGAACGCAGAGAATAACAATAATCTCTCCGCTGATGCTCTCGTGGTCAAAAGCGCGATCGTCGAGAACGGTCCGGTTTTGAAACGTTTCAAAGCGGGAGCTCGTGGTTCAGCCATGCCTCGCCGCAAAAAGATGTCCCACATCCGCATCGTTCTCTCCGACGGCACCACCAACTAATTTACTTCCATGGGCCAAAAGACTAATCCCACAGGTTTCCGTCTCGCCGTCCGCCGTAACTGGCAGTCCCGCTGGTACGCGACGAAAAAAGATTTCGGCAAACTCCTCTTCGAAGATCAGCTGATTCGCACCAAGCTGATGGAGAAATTGAAGCAGGCCTCTGTTCCTCGCATCTTCATTGAACGCGCCTCTAATCGGGTGCGCGTCAAGATCTACACCGCTCGCCCAGGCATCGTGATCGGGCGCAAAGGTCAGGAAATTGAGAAGATTAAGGAAGAGCTCTCCAAGCTGACGGGCAAAGAGATCCTCCTCGATATTCAAGAGGTGAAGAAGCCTGAAATCGAGGCTCAGCTGGTAGCGGAAAACGTCGCGCTTCAACTCGAACGTCGCATTGCATTCCGTCGCGCGATGAAGAAGGCAGTGGAGATGGCGATGACGCTCGGCGCGGAAGGCATTCGTATCCAGTGTTCGGGCCGCCTCGGTGGCGCCGACATCGCTCGCCGCGAATGGCAGCGCAAGGGTCGGGTTCCGCTCCACACGCTGCGCGAAAATATCGATTACGGCTTTTCCGAAGCCTTGACCGTTTATGGCAAGATCGGCGTGAAGTGCTGGATCTGCAAAAAAGAAGCTGAAGTCACGAACTAACCCGCTCTGCGGATCAACGATTTTATTTAGGAGACCTTCTCCATGGCACTCGCTCCCGCTCGTACAAAATATCGCAAAACGCAGAGAGGCAGTCTCGCCGGCAATGCCAAGCGTGGAAACACGCTCGCTTTCGGTGATTTCGGCCTGCAGTCCCTCACCCGTGGCCCGATGACTGGCCAACAGATTGAAGCAGCGCGCGTGACCATCTCGCGTCACCTCAAGCGCAAGGGAAAACTCTGGATTCGTGTATTCCCGCACAAGCCGGTGACCAAGAAACCCGCTGAAACCCGCATGGGTCACGGTAAAGGTCCGGTTGAATATTACGTCGCTCAAATTAAACCCGGTGCGGTTCTGTTCGAGCTCTCTGGCATTCCCGTGACGATCGCAAAAGAAGCGTTTCGCCTCGCGGATGCAAAGCTCCCTTTTCATTGCCGTTTCATCGTGCGTGAAGGCATCGCCAGCTAACGTATTCGATTATTGGACACGCCCATGACGACGAAAGAAATCAACAATTTGGCTCCGGCCGAAATCGATAACCACGTTCGCGACGCTCGCGAAAAACTTCTCCAGCTCCGTTTGCGAAAGCAGACCGGCCAGGTGGAGAAAACCCACGAAATCCGCGCGATCCGCAAGGACATCGCCCGCTTCGAGACTGCCCGCACCGCCAAAAAAGCCACGGCCAAGTAACTGAGCCGCGATCAACTGATTTTAAGACCATGTCCTCCCCGACCCGCAACAAGCGCAAAGACCTCATCGGCTTCGTGACCAGCCGCTCTGGCGACAAATCGATCAAGGTGACGGTGCCGTTTAAGACTCCGCACCCGCGTTATCAAAAGGTCATCAACCGGAAAACCGTGGTGCACGTTCACGACGAAAAGAACGAGACGCACGTCGGCGACAAGGTTGAGATCATGGAGACGCGTCCCCTCAGCCGCTTGAAGCGCTGGCGCGTGATCCGCGTCATCGAACGCGCGGTTGTCGCGGGAGCTGCTATCACAGAGGCAGACGTCGCCGAAACGGTTCCGACGAAGACCACTCAGCACAACGAGGCACCTTCCGCCTAATCAGGAGACCTGCGCCATGATCCAACTCCGTTCCATTTTAGAAATCGCTGATAACACCGGCGCCCGCCGTGCGGCTATGATCAGCCGCAAAGGTCAGAACACTGACACTGCGGCGGTCGGCGACATCATCACTGTTCACATCAAGGAAAGCAGCACCGATGCTTCCGTGAAAAAAGGCGAAGTCGCCAAGGCCGTCGTGGTGCGGACCAAGTCGCCGGTTCGCCGGGCGGACGGGAGCTACCTGCGTTTCGACAGCAATGCCATCGTGATCATTACGCCCGATGGCAATCCGAAGGGCACTCGCATCTTTGGTCCGGTCGCCCGCGAATTGCGTGCGAAGAACTTCATGAAGATCATCTCGCTCGCGCCTGAGGTGCTTTGAACCGTCCGCCTGCGAACGAACTCACGTTAAAGCCATGCAAAAGTTTCATATTAAACGCGGCGATCAAGTCGTCGTCATCTCGGGTTCGCACAAGGGCAAAGCCGGTAAGGTGCTCGAACTGCTTCCTAAAAAGTCCCGCGCCATCGTTGAAGGCGTCGCCATGCTCAAACGTCACACCAAGAAGAGCGAAAAGCATCCCAATGGTGCTATCATTGAACGTGAAGGCTCTGTTCATATCTCGAACCTGATGGCGCAAGCGGCCTTTGATTCTTCAAAACGCAAAAAGAGCGCCTGAGCGGCCTGAAGTCTCCAAGACCATTAAAGATAATAAAGGTGGATCGGCTTACCGGCTGAACTCCCTCGTTATTATTAATTCGTCCTTGATCCTTCAAATCGCGTTTTGCTAAATTCTCTCCTTTTCCCTCTAAAACCACTCTCAATGCCTTCGGGTCGGAAATCCGATGGCCTCGCACCATGAGCAGTTATACACCCGTCCTAAAAAAGCTCTACACCGAGCAGGTTATTCCCGCTCTGACGCAGAGCCGCGGATATCAAAACAAACACCAGGTTCCCAAGATCTCCAAAGTCGTGCTGAATACCGGCATTGATGCGGACGCCGATAAGAACCAGATTGCAGACGCTGCTCGCGACCTCGCTGCGATTGCCGGTCAGAAGCCGGTTCTGACGAAGTCTAAAAAGGCGATTTCCAATTTTAAGCTCAGGCAAGGCCAAGTGGTCGGTGCTTTTGTCACATTGCGCGGTGATTCCATGTGGGAGTTCCTCTATCGCTTGCTTGCAGTTGCGCTGCCGACGATTCGCGACTTTCGCGGGGTGTCGCCTAAGTTAGATGGACAAGGAAATTATAATCTCGGGATCAGCGACTTCACTATTTTCCCCGAAATCACGGTCGAAAACGTAAAGAAGAGCATGGGGCTCGACATCACGATCGTGACCACCGCGGAAAATGACGAGGAAGGTCGCGAGCTCCTCAAGCTCCTCGGGATGCCGTTCCGCCGCACTGAGCCCGTCGCTCCGACGAAGACCCAAGCTGCTTAATCTTAGACCTGTACCGTTATGCCGAAAACGTCCGCCATCGAACGTAATAAGAAGCGCATCCGCCTCGTTGAAAAATATAAGGGGAAGCGCGCGGAGCTGAAGGCCCTCCTTGCCAATCCAGCCACCACCGACGAGGAATTCTTCGCGGCCCAGAAAAAGTTGGCCAAGCTCCCTCGTAATTCGTCTCCCGTCCGCGTGCGCAATCGTTGCTCGATGAGCGGTCGCCCTCGCGCCTACCACCGCAAGTACGGAGTCTCTCGTATTCAATTTCGTGAGCTCGCCTTGGCCGGAAAAATTCCGGGTGTAACCAAGTCTTCCTGGTAAGTGTAATCCTCTTTAGCCGCCGGGAGTCGGATATGACCCGTCGGCGCTGTTAACCAACATCCACCATGACTGATCCTGTCAGTGATTTCCTAACCCGTCTCCGCAACGCCAGCAAAGCCGGGCTCGCTGAGTGTGTTTCGCCACACTCCAAACTCAAGGAGAGCATCGCTGCTATCCTTAAAGCGGAGGGTTATATTGTCGATTACTCCGATGGCGCGGACAAAGCCGGCCACAAGACCCTTGTCGTAAAGATGAAGTACGTCGAAACCGCGCCGGTTCTGACGAACTTGTCCCGCGTTTCTACACCGGGCCGCCGCCTTTATTATCGTTATAGCGAGATCCCGCGCGTGTTGAACGGTCTCGGTATTAGTATCCTCTCCACGTCCAAAGGACTGATGAAGGATCAAGATTGTCGCCGCAACAAATTGGGCGGCGAGCTCATTTGCAACGTTTGGTAACCGGAGATCGAATACAATGTCTCGAATCGGAAAAGTTCCTGTCCCCATTCCCGAGAAGGTCAAAGTCGACATCAAAGACCAGACCGTTCTGGTCGAAGGACCGAAGGGCAAAGTCTCCAAAACGTTCGCTCCTGTGGTGAAGCTTGCCATCGCCAATAAAAAGGTGACGGTCGCCCCGACGGAAGAAACTCGTTTTGCGCGGGCCATGTATGGCACCGCCCGCTCGATCATCGCTGGGATGGTCAAAGGCGTGACCGATGGTTATATCAAAGAGCTGGAGATTCAGGGCGTCGGCTTTAAAGCCAATCTCAAGGGCAAGCAGCTCGATCTCGCTCTCGGATACTCGCATCCCATTCTCTTCGACATTCCCGAAGGTATCAAAATTACCGTTACGGATCAGACGAAACTCAAAATTGAGGGAGCGGATAAACAACTGGTGGGCGCCGTCACGGCGAACATCCGCAGCTATTATCCACCCGAGCCCTACAAGGGCAAAGGTGTCCGTATTGTCGGCGAACGCGTTCGACGCAAGGAAGGCAAGACGGTGGCTTAACGATAACGGAATTTCGAGTGACGAAGCCAGAAGCCGAATTGCCACCTACTTTGGAGTACTTCGCTTCCTTTCTTCATTCAGATTTCTTCATTCGGATTTTCTAAAAACCAAATTTAAAAATGAACACAGTTCGTAAAGCCGACCTCCTCCAGAAACGCCGCTGGAGAATCCGCAAGAAGGTCAAAGGCACTGGTGAGCGTCCGCGTTTGAGCGTCCGTTTTACTGGGAAGCATGTTTATGCTCAGGCGATCAATGACGAATCAGGCAGCACCCTGGTTTTCCTCTCCAGCCTCGATGCCGAGTTCCGTAAAAAGAAGCTGGGCGCTAATCTCGCGTGTGCCAAGGAACTCGGTCTCGCGTTTGCTGCGAAGGCCAAGGCTGCCGGCCTCTCTTCCGTTGTATTCGATCGCTCTGGTGCTCCCTACCACGGCAAAGTCAAAGTTTTCGCTGACGCCGCGCGCGAAGGCGGCCTCGTATTCTAATCATGAGCAACGCTCCGAAACCTTCCGATAGAGACAATCGACGCCAATCCTCTGCTCCTCGCGATGCCACTGGCGCCGAGATGGTGGAGAAAGTCGTCTTCATCAACCGTTGCGCCAAAGTCGTCAAAGGCGGTCGTCGCTTCAGTTTCTCCGCTCTCGCCGTCGTTGGTGATCGCAAAGGTAACATTGGTATTGGCTACGGCAAAGCCAATGAAGTCCCTGACGCGATCAAGAAGAGCACCGCTCATGCGCACAAGAGCATGGTGAACGTGAAGCTCAAGGGTGACACCATTCCCCACGTCGTTCTCGGCCAATATGACGGTGGCAAAGTACTGCTTCGTCCCGCCAGCGCGGGTACCGGCTTGATCGCCGGTGGTGGCGTCCGCGCCGTTCTCGAAGCGGCAGGGGTAAAGAACGTGCTGACCAAGTCGATGGGTTCCAAGAACCATATCGCCGTGGTGCACGCTACGCTGAATGGACTTCGTCAATTGCGCATGGCCGAGCAAATCGACGCGTTGCGCAAAGCTTAATCACACTATCATCCGAGTCTTTCTCTTTTATAGAAGAGGAGGGCGCCTTTAGGAACTACCATGAAACTTCACGAACTTAAGAACGTCCCCGGCGCAATCCATCGCAAAAAGCGGGTTGGTTGCGGCGAAGGTGGCGGCCACGGCAAGACCTCGGGTCGAGGCGGCAAAGGTCAGACCGCTCGATCCGGCGGAAGTATTCGCCCGGGCTTTGAAGGCGGTCAAATGCCGCTTTATCGCAAGCTGCCTCACCGCGGTTTTAATAATTATAATCACCGCATCACCTACGCCACCGTCAATGTGGGTGAGTTGAGCAAACTCGACGAGTCTATCACTGAAATTAATGCCGAAGTTCTCAGCCAGCACGGGCTGATTCGCGGCGGAGAGACCCAACTCAAAGTCTTGGGTGATGGAGAAGTCAGCCGGGCCTTCAAGGTTACAGCGGTCAAGTTTTCCGAGTCCGCAAAGGCCAAGCTCGAAAAGGCTGGCGGCCAAGCGATCGTCGCTGAATAAATTGCCAGACCCACGGCCGAGCCCATCAACTCGGCCGTCTTTTTGCGTCTCGCCGTCGGTTTCAGCTCACCACACCTCCCACGTCACTTCACGCCCCTACTGTGCTTTCCGCATTCACGAACTCATTGAAAATTCCTGAGCTTCGCTCGCGAATTTTCTATACTCTGGCGTTGTTGTTTGTCGCGCGTGTAGGCGCGCACATCCCGCTCCCAGGTATCGATCCTAAACCTCTCCAGGATTTCTTCGCCGCGCAAACCGCGAATGGATCTGGCAGCGGCAATGTCATTGGTCTCTACAACATGTTCACGGGCGGTGCGCTCGTGAAAGGTGCTGTTTTCGCCTTAGGCATCATGCCGTATATTAGCGCGTCCATCATCTTCCAGTTGATGACCGCGGTGATTCCTGGATTGAGCCGCTTACAGCAAGAGGGCGATGTGGGTCGACAGAAACTCACGCAGTACACGCGCTACGCGACGGTTCTGATCTGTTTAGTCCAAGGTACATTGTTGATATTGGCGTTGGAAAATCCGGGCCGATTGTTTCCCGGGTATACGATAGAACAATACGGATCTATCGTGATAGTCTCGCGAACGTGGTTCTTGATCACCTCGGTTATATTCATGACCGCTGGCACGCTCCTTCTGATGTGGCTGGGCGAGCAGATCACGCAACGAGGCATTGGTAATGGCGTATCCTTGCTCATCACTGTCGGTATTCTGGCCGACATCCCCGGTGCTGCGGCTGCTACTTACCGCTTGTTTTTTGCTCCAGTCGGAGTCGCTAAACTCGGACTTCCTCAGGCGGTGGTAATGATATTGCTCTTCTTGGTCGTCACCATGGGAATTATCATGGTCGTGCAAGGGCAGCGAAAGATTCCTGTTCAATACGCAAAACGCGTGGTTGGTAATAAAGTCATGGGCGGGCAAAGTTCCTTTCTGCCGCTCAAGGTGAATTACTCGGGTGTGATGCCGGTCATTTTCGCCAGCGCAATCTTGCTTTTCCCCCAGCAGATTTTTTCGCAGGCAGGTGCGGCGATGAATTGGAAGTGGATGAGCGATTTCGCGAGCAATCTCTCTCACGGCCATTGGACGTTTTACGCGGGCTACACCTTCCTTATCCTTTTCTTCAGTTATTTCTGGGTCTCCGTCATGTTTAAACCGATTCAGATCGCCGACGATTTGAAGAAATACGGTGGCTATATCCCTGGGGTGCGTCCGGGCGAACCGACCGCCAGCTTCCTGGATTTCATCATGACGCGCATGACGCTGGCGGGTGCGATCTTTTTAACTGTGATTGCGGTCACTCCTGATATTCTCCTGTTCGAATTAAATGTCCCTCAGCGTATCGCGGCCTTTTTCGGTGGCACAGGTATGTTGATCACGGTCGGTGTCATTCTTGATACCATGCGCCAGATCGAGACTTTCCTTCTCCAGCGCCACTACGATGGGTTCTTGAAGAAGGGCCGTATTCGCTCCCGCAGTGCGGCCACGGTTGGGGCGATCGGAGAAGCAGCCGACATGAAAACGGTCGGCAAACTCTGGCTTGTCGTGGGCTCTATCCTGTTGGTGGGGATTGTCGCTTGGACGATCAAATATTTGCAGGCCCACTAAATTATTCTTTACTTTGGTCGAGGGCCCTGCCATTTCCGACCTCTTTTCGCGGTTTGCCGGCTCCGCCAAAGCAAAGCTGCTGATCCACGGTTCGCCTAGTGTTTCCTCTGTTTCTCTCGTGGACCGTTTACGTTCTTTGAATTTTGAGCACGTCTCTCCCACTGATTTAATCAGCCAGGAGATTTCGCGTCGTACCCCGTTCGGCCTCACCGCCGAACGAAAAATTCGCAATGGCCAAACCATTGCCGAATCAGACCTTCTCTCGCTGATGAGGCGTTGGTTCTGGACGCGCAAACCTGATGCGGGTTTTGCCTTAACGGGCTTCCCGGCTACGTTGCTCCAAGCTAAAGTTTTTGATGAGTGGTTGGATGCCCGCGACGAAAAGCTCAATGGAGTGTTCGTTTTCGGTAATTCCTTGTATTCCACCCTCGTCGATCATTATCGCACGCTCGGTCTGCTCATTCAGACCGAAGAAACGACATCCCGATGATTCCTATCAAAAATAAAGAAGGAATTGCTCGGATGCGTGAGTCATGTGCGATCGCAGCCACCGTCCTGCATCGGCTCAAAGAGCGAGTGCAGCCTGGTATTTCGACTTACGACTTGGATCAAGCAGCCCGCGAACTCATTTCGCAGTACGGCGCCCGCAGCGCTTGTCATGGCTATCAAATCGGTTCCCGCCGTTATCCCGCTTATAGTTGTATTTCGGTGAACGAAGAAGTCGTTCATGGAATCGGAACTCTGAAGCGAATTCTCCGCGAAGGAGACATTGTTTCCCTCGATGTCGTGATTGAATATAACGGCTATATCGGGGACAACGCCTATACGGTTGCGGTAGGTCAGATTTCTCCGGCCGTTGACAAACTCCTTCGCGTCTCCCGTGAGGCCTTAGACCTCGGAATCCGACAAGCGCAGGTGGGAAATCGGATTGGGGATATCTCAGAGGCAATTCAAACCTTTGTGGAAGCAAATGGTTTTGGGGTTGTTCGAGAGATGGTGGGTCATGGCGTCGGCGTTTCGATGCACGAAGAGCCCCAGATTCCGAACTTTCTGGACCGCAAAAAAACGAAGACCGACCTGATTCGTCCGGGAATGACTCTCGCTATTGAGCCAATGGTGAATCTGGGCGGATATCGCACCAAAACGCTCAGTGATGGTTGGACCGTGGTGACCTCAGACGGTGCGCCTTCCGCCCATTTCGAACACACCGTGCTCACGACAGAAAAAGGCCCGGAGATTCTAACTCTCCCGCGCTTAGATTCGCCTGCTGGCCAGCCGCCCTCGTCAGCTCAGGGCTCTCAATTTCCTTCTCTTTCCAAGTAAACTTTTAACCTAGTACCTCCTCCTTATGCCACGTCTCCTCGGTGTCGAAATCCCCGCGAAAAAGAAAATCGCGTATTCACTCCGCTATATTTACGGCATCGGTCCTGACCGTGCTGACCAGATTGTCCTAGAGGCCAATCTGGATGCGTCCATGCGCGCCTCCGATCTCACTGAGGAGCAGCTGAACAAGATCCTCCAAGTTATCACCGAACATAAATGGGTGGTGGAAGGCGATCTCCGCCGCGAAATCGCGGGCAATCTCAAGCGCCTCCAGGCGATCAATTGTTATCGTGGCGTTCGCCACCGCCGCAGCCTCCCGGTTCGCGGTCAGCGCACCAGCACCAACGCGCGTACGCGCAAAGGCCCCCGTAAGACCGTGGGCGTGGCTAAGAAAGCCGAATAATTCCCGTCATGGCTGAAGAAAAGTCTGCTCCCAAAAAAGCGCCCAAGAAAGACGCTGCTCCTGCCGCCGCTGCTGGCGCCGCAACTCAAGCTCCCGCTGCCGAGAAGCCGGCCAAGGCCAAAGCTCCTGCTGGCGACAAAGCTCCGAAAAAAGAGGGCGCTGAAGGCGCTGCTCCCGCTGGCGCTCCGGCGGGTGGCGCTCCTGCTCCGGAAAAGCCGGTCGAGTTGATTGGCGGAGTCGCCAAGCAGCCCACCGCGGAAGATCTCCTTAAAGAAGAGCTGGGTGCGATCAAGGTTCGCAAAGCCAAGGGATCGAAGAACGTCACTTCGGGCTTCGCGAATATCCTCGCCTCGTTTAATAACACGATCGTCTCCATCACCGACCAAAAAGGTCAGGTGATTGCCTGGTCGAGCGCGGGTAAGTGCAATTTCCGCGGATCTCGCAAATCCACCGCGTATGCCGCCCAGGTCGTCGCTCAAGACGCCGCGCGCAACGCCATGTCGCACGGCCTCAAGGATGTCGTCATCCGCGTCAGTGGTCCCGGTCTCGGCCGCGACTCGGCCATCCGCGCCCTGCAGGCGATCGGTCTAGAAATCACCTCGATCGTGGATGTCACCCCGATCCCGCACAACGGTTGCCGCCCGCGCAAGCGTCGTCGCGTGTAATTGCGTTCCCACTACAGAGCTCAACCTCTACTACTTTTCTGCCATGGCTCGTTATACCGGTCCTACCACCCGCATCAGTCGGCGCTTTGGACAACCCATTTTCGGCGCAACCAAAGCGTTCGAAAAACGTAATTTTCCCCCCGGCCAGCACGGCCCCAAACTCCGCCGCAAGTTCTCGGAATACGCGGTCGGTCTGAACGAAAAGCAGAAGCTCCGTTATATTTACGGTCTGCTCGAGCGCCAGTTCCGCCGTGTCTTCGAGAACGCCAAGCGCGAGCGCGGTGTCACCGGCGAACGTTTCTTGCAGTTGCTCGAAACTCGTCTCGATAGCGTGGTCTATCTTCTCGGCATTGCGAAGTCCCGCGCTTCTGCTCGCCAGTTCGTGAACCACGGCCACGTCCGCGTGAACGGCCATAAGGTCGACATCGCGAGCTACAACGTAAAGCCGGGCGACGAAATCGAAGTCAAAAACACTCCGAGTTCCCGCCAGCTTGCCACCCGCAATATCGAAGAGAATCGCAGCCGCAATGTCCCTGGATGGCTGACCCTGAATGCGGACGCTTTCAAAGCCGTCGTCAACCGCCTCCCGACGCGCGAAGAAATGGAACCAGGCATTAACGAGCAGCTGATCGTCGAGTTTTACTCGCGCTTCTAAGCCTCGTTGGCGTATCACCTTTTCAACTCTCAACTCAGAGCCACCGCTATGCCCAAACGCCTCGGAAAGTTCGAACTCCCCTCCAAGCTCACCAAGATCGAGGAGGGTTCCACGCCCACCTACGCGAAGTTCGTCGCCGAGCCCTTCGAAGCCGGTTACGGCCACACGATTGGCAATTCGCTGCGCCGCGTTCTGCTCAGCTCCATCGAGGGTTCCGCTATCTCTTCGATCAAGATCGAAGGCGTTAACCACGAGTTCCAGAGCGTCGACGGTGTCGTCGAAGACGTCACTGATATCGTGCTCAATCTGAAAAAGATTTTGATCGTTTCCCAGAAGCGCGACCCGATTACGCTTTCGATCAAGGTTAATAAAGAAGGCCGCGTCACGGCCGCTGATATTCAGCCCGACGCGAATATCCAGATCGTCAATCCCGATCAGCTGATCTGCACCCTCGACAAGGCTCGTTCCTTCGAGGCCGAGATCGAGATCAAGACCGGACGTGGTTATTATCCTGGCGAGCAGAACAAGAAGGAAGATCAAGCGATCGGAGTTGTGCCGATCGATTCGCTCTTCAGCCCGGTTCGCTTGGTCAAGTATGCCGTCGAAGCCACCCGCGTTGGTCAGATCACCGATTACGACAAGCTGATCCTCGAGATCTGGACGGATGGTCGAATCACTCCCGACGATGCTTTAAAGCAGTCCGCGTCGATCCTGAAGCATCACCTCGATGTCTTCGATCGCGTCAGCGACGAGCAGTACGAATTCGAAAGCCAGCAGAGCGAAGTCAGCGAAGAGCAGAACAAGCTCCGCAAGCTTCTCAACATGTCGGTCAACGAAATCGAACTCTCTGTTCGCGCGGCGAATTGCTTGAACAACGCGAATATCACCACCGTCGGTGAGTTGGCGATGAAGACGGAGCAAGAGATGCTCAAATACCGCAACTTCGGTAAGAAGTCGCTCAACGAAATTAAAGAGAAGCTCGAAGCCCTCGGCCTCTCCCTTGGCATGAAATTCGACGAGCGCCTGCTCGACACGAAGAAAGATGCCTAAGCCGCTTTGCGGCCAGTACCAGGTATAAAAGTATCAAGTACCAAGGAAATAGCTGAATTGATTCAATAGAAACCAGGTTGTAGTGGCAGAATTGATACTTGCCACTTGCCACTTGGTACTTCCTCCCATGCGTCACAATAAACACCATTCTTCCCTAGGCGTGACCCGCGAGCACCGCGCGGCGATGCTGTCCAACTTGGCAGCTTCTCTGATTACGCACGGGCGTATTCAAACCACCCTTACGAAGGCCAAGGCGCTTCGCCCCTTCATCGAGAAGGTCATCACCAAGGCCAAACAGGCCTCGGCCCTGACCGAAAAGAAGGACGCGCTCCATCTTCGTCGTCTCGCGCTCAGAGACGTGCGCGACGAGACCGCCGTCACCTTGCTTTTCAACGAAAAGTACAAAGAGTTCACCAACCGCAACGGCGGTTACACTCGGATCTATAAGCTCGGTGCCGCACGGATCAGCGATGCCGCTGAAATGGCCTTGATCGAGTTCGTGAAGGCTGACGATCAGGGTTACAAAAAGACCCGTCGCAAGGGTGGCAAGGGCAAGAAAGCAGCCGCCGCGGCTGAAACTGCTCCCGCCACGACCGAAAGCGCTGCGCCGGCCGAAGGCGAAGCCACGACCTGAACCGCCTCGCGGTAATCGTTCCTCTCTCGACGCGCCGGACCCGAGTCCGGCGCGTTTTTTTGTGACTCGTTTGTCCTGGAATCTCCTGTGTCGCGCGCTGCCGAGCTGCGTCCTTCCGTCTTGAAACGACGCTCTGCCCTCACAGCTTAATCCGATGGACCTTATCTGGGCTGCCACTGTTTTCTGCCTCGTGGTGGCGGCGGTGTTTCTCGGGCTCTGGTTTTTCTACGATCACCGCGACTACCAGCTCTTCGAGCACGCCCGAAGGAAGTCGACGTTTTGCTGCGTGCGTTGCCATCATCTCTATGGCGAAGCGGGTCGACCGGAGCTGTTCAGGTGTCCGCGTTGTGGGCACGAAAACGCTCGGCTCCGCTTCTAGTCAATCACAGCGGCGGTTTTTAGCGTACACTCGCGTGGTTTTTCCGGGCCATTTTGAGAGGAGATTCTTCTATAAACGCTCTTGCGATCCAGGGGTTCAATCGGTTGTGCTGATTGTTTACACGCTGACACATGCCTCAGACCATTGCCGTCCTTGATTTCGGTTCGCAGTTCACGCAAGTCATCGCTCGCCGGATACGGGAGTGCCAGGTCTACTCGAAGATCTACCATTATGCCACGACCGCGGAGCAGCTGAAGGCGGACGGTGTGATCGGGATTATATTCTCGGGCGGTCCGCAGAGTGTGTATGCGAAGAACGCGCCCCACCCCGACAAGGGCGTATTCAATTTAGGCATACCCATTCTCGGGATCTGTTATGGACTTCAGCTGATGGGGCACTTTCTCGGTGGCAAAGTGGCCAAGGGTGAGCGCCGGGAATATGGAAATGGGAACCTGGAGATTTTTGGAAACAGTCCTCTCTTCAAAGGCCTTCCGAAGACGCTGAAGGTCTGGAATTCCCACGGCGACAAACTCACCGTCGTGCCCAAGGGTTTCCACGCTGTGGCGCGAACCGAGAATTCTGAATACGCCGGGATGGAATATTCGGATCGGCGTTTTTACGCGATTCAATTTCACCCCGAGGTCTTTCATACCGACCGAGGGATTGAGATCATCCGCAATTTCCTCGTTGGGATTTGCGGCTGTAAAGGCGACTGGTCGATGAGCGATTTCATCGAGCGCAAGATCTCCGAGATCCGTGAGCAGGTCGGAAAATCGCGCGTGATTCTTGGCCTATCCGGCGGCGTGGATTCCTCGGTCGCTGCGGCCCTGATCCACCGCGCGATCGGCAAACAGCTCACCTGCGTGTTTGTCGACAACGGTCTCCTCCGCAAAGAGGAGCGCGAGCACGTCGTCAGTCTTTACAAGCGGAACTTCAAAATCGACCTGCGGGTCGTAGATGCGTCCGCGCTCTTCCTGCGTCGGCTTAAGGGCATCGACGAACCCGAGCAGAAACGTAAGATTATCGGACGCACCTTTGTGGAAGTGTTCGAAAAATCACTCAAGACCATCGGCAAGGCCGACTATCTCGCGCAGGGCACTCTCTATCCTGACGTGATCGAGAGCGTGTCGATCGGCAATAATCCCGCTTCGCTGATCAAGAGTCACCACAATGTCGGCGGTCTGCCCGCTCGGATGAAATTGAAGTTGCTTGAGCCGCTGCGCGAGCTCTTCAAGGACGAGGTTCGCGCGGTCGGTACGGCCCTCGGTCTGCCTCGCGAAGTCGTCTGGCGTCAACCTTTCCCGGGTCCGGGGCTTGGAGTACGGGTGCTCGGTGACATTACGGCCGATAAGCTGGAGATTCTGCGGGAAGCCGACGCGATCTTGCAGAAGGAAATGATGGAGTCGGGGTGGTATTGGAAAGTCTGGCAGTCTTTCTGCGTTTTTCTGCCAGTGAAGTCGGTCGGGGTGATTGGCGACGAGCGCAACTACGCGTACGTTATTGCCGTCCGCGTGGTGGAAAGCATCGACGCCATGACCGCGGATTGGACTCGGCTTCCCTACGATCTGCTTCAGACCATCTCCAGTCGCATCACCAATGAAGTCCGCGGCGTGAGTCGCGTGGTGCTCGATATCAGTTCAAAGCCGCCCGCTACGATCGAATGGGAATGATCTGCTAAACCCGGAGTCAACGCATGATTCGTCACCGTTTCCTGTCGGTTTGTCTCTTCTTCTCGAGCGTATTTGCCGTGGCGGCGTTCGCGGACTCCGCCGCGATGATCGCGAAAGCTCGTGCCTATTTGGGAAAAAGTGAAACGCTGGATGGGGTCCATTCGATCCACTATATTGGGAAACTGGATACGATCGAAGAAGTCGACGGCGCGGAGAAGCCGGTGTCGTACGAGATCGACATCATTTTCCAAAAACCCTGCCAGCAGCGCATCGTGTTGACCAAGGAGAAGCTGGTCGAAACGACCGCGTTGGATGACTACGAGGCCTGGCACCGGCAGCAGGACAAGAGCGACGACTCTCGCTGGCGCACGCTGCTTTTCCCAAAAACCAAGGTGAAACAACTCCGGGCCAGCTCCTGGGAGAATCTGGCCTTCTTCCAGGGCCTTGAGCAAATCGGCGGGACGGTGGTCGACCACGGGCCCGTCGAGGTGGACGGCAAGCCGGGTTATAAACTCTCGTTCGTCCACGAGCCCGGCATCGTCTATAGCCGCTACTTTGATCCCGCCACCGGCCGCCTCCTTTTGACCGAGACGGACCAGGGCGTCCGGATCCGCGAGGAAGGCGAGATCCTCTCGGGAGGAATTCGTTTTCCTAAACGTATCATCAATGTCACGACACAACGCGACACCAAGGAGCGGGTGGTCACGATCGATGTGGAGCGTGTCACGGTGAACGAGACCTTTCCCGACGATTATTTCCGTGTGCCGTTGGTGCCGCCGAAGTAGTCGGTTCGGACCAATCCTTTTTCGTTACCGTGCGTGTTCTTCGCTCTTCCTCCAAAACCTTTACGACCGATCTTGCGGACTTCTGCCGCGGCACCGTCGTATCGAAAGACATTCAAGATAGCGTCTCGGCCATCCTGGCGGACGTGCGGGTGCGTGGCGATGAAGCCGTTGCCTACTACGCCGCCAAGTTCGACAGCGCCAAGCTGCGGGCCCGCGATTTCCGGGTAAAGCCGGCGGATCTTCAGGCTGCGCTTGATGCGTTGCCTGCGGCGGACCGCAAAGCGATGGAGGCGGCCCATGAGAACATTCAAACATTCAACCGCAAGGGCGTGCCGGAAAACTGGCTGGCCAAGAACAAACACGGCGCCGAGGTCGGCGAAATGTTTTATCCGATCCGGCGTGTTGGGCTTTACGTTCCCGGTGGTCAGGTGCCCTTAGTTTCGACCGTGCTCATGACCGTGACGCTCGCGAAAATCGCGGGCTGTCCGGAAATCGCAGTCTTCACTCCGTCGGATTCCTCGGGGCGTATCGCTCAAGGGATGCTCGCCGCCCTCGCGCTGGTTGGGGTCGACGAAGTTTACCGCGTCGGGGGCGTCCAGGCGATCGGCGCCATGGCCTACGGCACCGCGCATATTCCTGCGGTCGACAAACTCTTTGGGCCTGGAAACGCCTACGTCTGCGAAGCCAAGCGCCAAGTCTTTGGCACCGTCGGCGTGGATTCGTTGCCCGGACCGAGCGAAGTGATGGTGATTGCGGACGAGGAGGCCAATCTGGAGTTTGTCGCGGCCGATCTTTTGGCTCAGGCCGAGCATGGTTCGGGACGAGAAAAAATCTATCTCCTCGCCACCTCGGAGCAAATTCTGGCCGACGTGGAATCGGAGGTGCAGCGACAACTCAAGCTCATCACTCGCTCGGAGAAAACTCAGCGTGTGGTGAACGAAGGTTTCCTCGGGATTTTCGTGGATTCGCTGACGAAAATGGCGGAGATCGCCAACTACGTCGCGCCCGAGCACCTGGAGCTTCTGGTCAAGGAAGCGTCGGTGAAAAAACTGCTCACCGAGATCACCACCGCCGGGGCCATCATGATCGGCAATCATACGCCGACCGCTCTGGGCGATTTCACCGCTGGACCGAGTCACGTGTTGCCCACCGGCCGGACGGGTCGCTTCTTCAGCGGGCTTCGCGTATTCGATTTCCTGCGACGCACGAGCATCATCCGCTACGACGACAAAACGGTCAAAAAGGGCAACGAAGTGGTCTCCGCTTTTGCCGCGATGGAGCGGCTGGATGCGCACGGGCGTTCCGTGGCGATTCGCGCTCGGTAGCTGCGTAGGTCGCCCTTCTCATTTCCGCCCAGCTTCTGGTCGAAAGATCGATCGCGAGTTCCTCGGCTTTATCAGGAGTGATTTTATTTTATGTCCCGCCCGGTTGATCTCGCTCTGCCGCACATCGCGAAGCTCCACGCCTACACGCCGGGCCTGCAGCCGACGGACAGCGGTTGGGTAAAGTTGAATACAAACGAGTGCCCGTATCCACCCAGCCCCCACGTGGCCGCGGCCATTCGCGAGGAAGTGGGGGAGGACGGAGCCTCGCTTCGGTTGTATCCAAATCCTAAGAGCACCGGTTTGCGTCGGGTCATTGCGCAGCTGCATGGGCTCGCGGAGGAAAACGTCTGCGTGGGCAACGGATCGGATGATATTCTGAACCTTTTGGTCCGCGTCTTTGGGGGAGAATCCGCCGCCACCGGGTTCACTTATCCGAGTTATTCTCTGTATCCGGTGCTGGTCGCGATTCAGGACGGCAAGACGGAGGTGATCCCGTTTGATCGTTCGATGAAGCTCCCGATCGCCACCATCGCGCGGTCGACTGCGCCAATCTTTTTCCTGACCTCGCCCAATGCGCCCACGGGGGTCGGTTTTGGGCGGAACGAAATCGAGGAGCTGCTCCGGCAGTATCGCGGTGTCCTCGTGGTCGATGAAGCCTATGCGCTTTTTGCCCGCGAGAACGCGGTCCCTCTGGTCGCGCGCTATCCGAAGCTCGTGGTGGTGCGCACCCTCTCGAAAGCCTATGCGCTCGCCGGTATTCGCCTCGGCTACGCCCTCGCTCATCCGGAGGTGATCGACCTGCTCGATCGTGTGCGCGACAGCTACAACGTGAACCGCCTTTCCCAAGTCGCGGCCATCGCAGCTCTCCGCGACGAAGGGTATTATTCGGCGATCATTGGGAAGGTGAAGGAAACCAGGGACCATTACATCGAGGAATGGAACACGCGGTTCGGTTGGTTTGTGTATCCATCGCAGGCAAACTTCATCTTCGTGGAGCCGAAAAACGCGCAAGGTGAGTCCGGGCCCGCGGTCGCGAAATCGGCCTACGATTTCCTCTGCAGTCGTAAAGTCCTGGTTCGGTACTTCCCCAGCCATGCCTTGACCGCGTCCTTCCTCCGCATCACCGTCGGCACCGACGACGAGATGCTTGTCGTCAACGAAACTCTCGAGGCATGGCGCAAGAACGTATAGCAACGCTGTCGCGGAAAACCGCGGAAACCGATATCACTCTCACCCTCGGAATCGACGGGCAGGGTAGGTCCACTGTGAATACAGGGGTGCCGTTTTTAGACCACATGCTGACCCTCTTCGCGAAGCACGGGCTTTTCGATCTCGACGTAAAATGCGTCGGAGACGTTGCCGTCGACTATCATCACACGGTCGAAGACGTGGGCATCGTGCTCGGCGAGGCCTTCAAACAAGCGCTGGGGCAGAAACTCGGTATCCGCCGTTATGGCTTCTTCCTTTTGCCGATGGACGAGTCGCTCGCCCGTGTGGTGGTCGATATCGGCGGACGGCCACATCTGGTTTATGAGGCGAACGCGCCCACCATGTTTGTTCGCGATTTCAACATCGTGTTGGTCAAAGAATTTTGTCGCGCCTTCAGCAACGCCCTCGGCGCCAACCTTCACGTGAAACTCGAGTACGGCGAAGAGCCGCACCACGTTGCCGAGGCGATTTTTAAGGGCCTCGCGCGCGCCCTAGACGTGGCCACCCAGCTCGATCCGCGCACTGCGGGCCAGTTGCCTTCGACCAAGGGGAAAATTTAAACGAGGCGGTGTTCCGCCGCGTCGTTGGTCGTTGGAACTTGGCAGTGAGTAATACCGTTTTCCCAGCGGCTGTGCTCCTGCTTCAGACGAAGCTTTTTGCCTTCCAACTTCAAAATTCTAACTTCCCACTTCTCAGCTTGTCTCATCCCGGTTTTCACCAACGGCTAACTCCCAACTGCCAACTAGGCCGCGTCAACGACCCGGCTCGCCAGCAATGACTTCTCCTCGGATTGCCGTGATCGATAACGGCATTTGCAACCTGCGAAGCGTGACCAAAGCGCTGGAAGCGGTGGGCGCGCGTGCCCAGGTTATCCAGAGGCCCCAAGAGCTCGGGGCGGCAGAGGGATTGGTGCTGCCCGGGGTGGGCGCATTGCGGGATTGTGTGGCCTCCCTGCGTGCCTCCGGCCTCGATCGCACGGTGCGCGATTGGATTGGTCAGGATCGGCCTTTTCTCGGCGTGTGCCTGGGGATGCAGGCTTTGTTTGATTTTTCGGAAGAGGGGGACACGCACGGCCTCGGGATTTTCCCCGGCCGCGTCGTGCGTTTTCGGAGACCGCCCGAGTTTAAGATTCCCCACATGGGCTGGAACGGGGTGCGGTTTGTTCAACCTGATTCACCGTTGGCGTTCAGTTTGGCGGAGAACGGCGAAGCGTTTTATTTTGTCCACAGTTACCACTGCGTACCGGACAACCAGGCCTTGGTCTTGGCCGAGTGTGACTACGGCGGCGTATTCACCGCCGCGATCGCCCGTGGACGTTGTTTTGCGACTCAATTCCACCCGGAAAAAAGTCAGGGGAAGGGTCTGCAGATCTACCGCAACTTTACGGACGTCGCGGCGGGTTCCTTAGTACCGACTCGTTGACCGATTTCCCTCGGGCACAGGCACCACCGTGCGGCCGTAGTAGGAGCAGCAATTTGTCTAACTGCCGTCGAGTATTTATCTAATGGCGCTTCCCAGGTGAGTTGAGCAGGTAACTTTTCTTTGCAAGCAGAGGGATTTTTGCTCTGTTCACGCCATGCCCAAAACCGCGTTGCTCAAGTTAGACGAAAAAGAGATTTCACTTCCCGTGGTCGTCGGCACGGAAGGGGAGCGAGCGATCGACATCGGCAAGCTGCGCGCTGACACGGGTTACATCACGTTTGACGATGGTTTTGGCAACACCGGCTCCTGTACCAGCGCGATCACTTATATCGACGGCGAAGTCGGCGTGCTGAGGTACCGCGGTTATCCCATCGAGCAGCTGGCGGAAAAATCAAATTTTGTAGAGACGGCGTACCTGGTGATCCACGGAGAGCTGCCCACCCAGGAGCAGCGGGCGCGATTTGGACGGCTTCTCTCCCAGAACGCGGCTGTGCACGAGGGAATGACGCGCTTTCTTCAGAGTTTTCCGCGCGCTTCTCATCCGATGGCGGTACTCTCTGCCACGCTCAATTCCCTCGGGGCCTATTATCCGCACCTTGCGACCAACAATCATCAGCACGACCTCGAGCATTTCGACGAAGCGGCGGCGATCGCGATCTCGAAGGTTCGGACCATTGCCGCTCATTCCTACCGGGTGAGCCATGGGCTGCCGTTGAACTATCCGCGTCCAAATATTGGATACTGCGAGAATTTCCTCCATCTCATGTTTTCGGAGCCGTACAACGAGTACATTCCGACCGCCGAGGTGGCGCAGGCGCTGAATCTGTTTTTGTTGCTGCACGCCGATCACGAGCAGAACTGTTCGACCTCGACGGTGAAAATGGTCGCCTCCGCCGGCGCCAATCTTTTCGCCTCCGTTTCCGCGGGAGTGAATGCGCTTTGGGGCCCGTTGCATGGCGGCGCAAACATGGCGGTGCTGGAGATGTTGAAGAGCATTCACGCCGATGGGGACGACGGCACGAAGTTTATTGCTGCTGCGAAATCGGGTAAGGGCGAACGCCTGATGGGTTTTGGGCACCGCGTTTATAAGAACTACGATCCCCGCGCCAAAATCATCAAAGCGAGCTTCTACAAGGCGCTGGGCAGCCTCGGGATCAAGGACGACCCGCTCCTCAATATCGCGATGAAGCTCGAAGAAGTGGCTCTGAGCGACGACTACTTCATCGCGCGGAAGCTCTATCCAAACGTCGACTTCTACTCCGGCCTGATCATGCGCGCGCTCGGCATCCCGGAGAACATGTTCACCGTGATGTTCGCGATCGGTCGCATGCCCGGGTGGGTCGCGCAGTGGTACGAGGTCGCAAAAAATCCGAAGCTCAAGATTTATCGCCCTCGCCAAGTGTACGTTGGCCCGACTCAGCGCGACTACGTGGCGATGGAGAATCGCAAGTAAGGCCGGGCTGAATACGCCGGCTCCGAGATCAAGCCGAGCCTGTGCACGCTTCCTCTCCGTCGCGGCCCGGCTTCGCGCCCGAAGCATGCCGCCAGCCAGCCATAGCGAACGGATCTAGGCCTTCGTTTCCGCTTTCTTTTCCGCGTGGAAAATCGCGTCGCCGCTGAGCCCGGTGAGGCGTTCGATCCCTTTGATCACACGCCAGAGCACCAGCATCAGCGCGACCATGCTAGGGAGTGCGACGACGACAAAGCTCAAGAGATGAACGCGGCCGAGTTCGTTGTTGAACGCTTCTGTTCCCGGCGGACTGCGAAGGATGGAATAGACGAGGGAGAAGTGTAGCACGGCCACGAGCACGAATGACCCCGCCAGGCCGTAGCTGGCTTGGACCAACAGGCGCTCGAAGGCGGGCCGCTCTCCGCGGGCATCGAGCGCGGCCTCGACGCGAGCGACGTCGATGATCTGGTCGTTGAGCAAAACCGTCCGGACCAGCGGGCGTTTGGTGCGAAGTGAAAGCAGGACCGCGGTGCCCATCACGAGAGGAATGGCGGCATCTTTGACGGCAAACCACACGCCCCCGACTTTGAACAAACCCAGTCCGCCAGAGAGCAGGACACTGACGAAGCCGATGATGGAAAACAGATTCATCTCCCTCCGTCGCGAGAAATCCCAGAGGCCGTATCCAAACGGGAAAGCCAGCGCCACCAGCAGACCGCCGACCGGCCCTAGCCACTTGTCCGAGCTGAACTTCATCAAGATCAGCGTCGGGATCGCGATGTTGCAGATCAGGTTGAGAACAAGATTTTCCGGGCGTTTCGGTGTGTCAGCCATCCGCTTGGTTGAAGCGATAACTTCGCACAGTCGAAAGCAGAATCTACCACCCAGTGTTTTTCGGGGTTTCCTGCCGCCCCCAAGTTTGTCTTGGTCATGCCATGCTTCTTCTCGGCGTGAACATCGACCACTGTGCAACTGTCCGCCAAGCCCGGTATCGCCAAGCGGCGGCGACCGTCGGCGGGGCGGTGGAACCGGATCCGGCTGCTCTCGCCGTTCTATCCGAGCGAGCGGGAGCGGATGGCATCACCGTCCATCTGCGCGAAGACCGCCGTCACATTCAGGAACGCGATGTTTGGCGCCTGCGTGAAACGATCCAGACACGGCTCAATTTCGAGATGGCCTGCACCCCGGCGATGGTGGAGTTCGCTTTGAAACTGAAACCAGAGTCGGTCTGCCTTGTGCCGGAGAATCGGACCGAGGTGACAACCGAGGGCGGCCTCGACGTGATCCGGAGTCGCGACCGGGTGAAAAAAGCGATCGAGGCGATGGAGGCCGCGGGCATCAAAACCAGTTTGTTTATCGATCCGGACGAGGGACAAATCCAGCTCAGCGCGGAACTGAAGGCTCCTTGGATTGAGCTGCACACCGGAGCGTATGCAAATGCTTACTACACGCCTGCCCGCACGACGGAATTCGAGCGCCTGCGCGCCGGCGCCCTGCGCGCACACGCGCTCGGGCTGGTGGTGAACGCCGGTCACGGTATCAACTATGTGAATATCGCGGAGGTGCGCACGCTGCCCCATCTCCACGAGCTGAACATTGGGCACAGCATCATCAGCCGTGCTCTCTTCACCGGAATCGAGGAGGCGGTGCGCGAAATGAAACGGCGCATGAACCCATGAGCGGTTTACCTCGAATCACGCTTCCGCCGGGCGGATTGCTGATTGGGCTAGGTGCCGACTTGGTCGACATCGATCGTATCCGCGGAGTGGTCGAGCGGCAGGGCGAACGTTTTCTCCAGCGCGTCTACACCGAAGAGGAGCGCGCCTATTGTCTGGGTATGAAAGTGCCGTATCCTCACCTCGCGGCGCGGTTTGCCGCTAAGGAAGCGGTTTCTAAGGCGTTCACCACCGGCATAGGCGCCGAACTCGGTTGGAAATCGATCTCGGTTTATCACGGCGCACGCCACGAGCCGTTGGTCCGCCTGGATGAAAAAGCGCAACAGTTGTTGAAAGATGTGGGCGCTTCGCACGTTTTGCTTACGCTCTCCCACACTCACGCGGCCGCGATGGCGGTAGCCGCGCTGGTCAAGACCTGACGCTCCCTATGCCCGACCCAAAACCTGCCAAAGAGCCTCTCTCTAAAACTCCGTCATGGATCATGCTAGGTTTTGTGATCGGCTGTATTGTCGCGTTGACGGTGAAGCGGGATTTGGACGCCCGCGAAAAAAACGCCGCGGCAGCCGCCGCCGCAGCCGCGGCGACGGCCAAGCCGTTGGCGACTCAGATCGAAGCCGCGCCGCAACCCAAGCCGGCGCCCACACATCTGAGCTTGTCCGACATGGAGGCGATTTTTCAGCGCTGGCAGAACAAAGCGGTCTGGCGACATGAGCTGACCGAGGTCGCGTATTGGAATCCCACTACAAATCTCTATTCTGAATTTGTCGAAGTGGTGCGCAGCGGTGACGACCTGTATTTCCGCTCGATTCCCCATCTGACCCGACCGCTGCTCGAGGAGGACGTCGACCCGGCCATACCGATTCGTTTCACCGAATTGGAGGAGACTCGTGCCGCCCGGCGCGCGCCCTACATCATCCAGCCTCACTGAGGGAGGACCGCGCTTGCGTATCCATCCCACCGCCCATCCGGTTTTGACGCTCGAGGAGGCGAAGGCCTTTGAAGCGGCGCTTTTCCAGGGTGACGTGGAGGCAGAGTGGCGGGCGATGAACGCCGCCGGAGCGGCCTTGGGTCGTGCGGTGTTAACCGACTGGACCGAACTTAGCCCCTGGCCTCCAAAGGCCCGCCTGCTTGTCTTGGCTGGTAAAGGCCACAATGGCGGGGACGCGCTGCTCGCGGCCAAGGCCATCCTCGCCGCGCATCGGGACGCGGTGGCCGACGTGGTTTTGGTCTTTGGCGCGGCGGCCCTGAAGCCGCTCGCTCTCCGGGCTTACCAGGAGTTGGTCCACGCCGCGCCCGGACGAGTGAACCTGCGGCCCAGCCGTGATCCGTTTTCCTCCGCTTACGAGGTCAGCCTAGACGGTGTATTCGGATTTCAATTTCGCCCACCGGTCGAGGCGAGCTGCGCCGCGTTCTTCCAACGAGTTAATACAGCGGCAATTACGCTCCGTGCTGCGGTGGATCTGCCCAGCGGCCTCGGCGATTCGGCGGTGTTGCGCGCAGATTTCACCTACGCGACGGGCAGCGTAAAAGCACCTGTCCTGGCACCCGCGCTGCGTGACATCGTGGGTCGGCTGCGTTATCTGGATATCGACTTTTTCAATACAGCGGGAGCGACGCCCGCTCCCGACCGCTCGGTGCTCAGTATCCACACCCTCGATGCGCTGCGGGGCTGGAGAGATCCGTTTTCCGACAAGCGGCATTACGGGCATCTTTTCGTGGTGGGCGGTTCCCGCAGTTACCCCGGCGCGGTGATGATGACGACGCGGGCGGCTTTGCAAAGCGGGGTCGGACTGTTGACCGCGTTTGTCCCCGAGTCACTCGTCCCGAGTTATGCCGCGCAGGTGCCGGAAGCGATGTGGGTCGGCTGCCCTGAGACGCCGGCCGGCGGCTTGGCCTTGGAGGGACTGCACCTTTTGCGCGAGCGAGTAGGTCGCGCGACTGCGTTGGCAATCGGTCCGGGACTTGCGCGCGAGCCGGAGACGTTGCACTTGGCCCGCGATATATTGAGCACACTGGATTTGCCCGCGGTGATCGATGCCGACGCGCTGCAGCCCCACGTGGTGGCGAGTGGCCGACAACCACGGATCGTTACGCCCCATGCGGGCGAATTCAAGCGGCTCGCTGGCGACACCGAACTCACCGCCTATGCCCGAGAAATGGGAGCGACCGTGGTCTTGAAAGGCGCGCCGACGCAGATTTCGGCGGGGCAGGGTGTTTACCTTTCCTTAGCCGGCGGGCCGGTGCTTGCGCGGGGCGGCAGCGGCGATATTCTGGCCGGAATGATCGCCGGAATTTTGGCTCAGCAACCGGAGGAAACTTTGGGCGCCGCCTGTGCCGGCACCCTCTGGCACGGAATGGCGGCGGACGCGCTCGCGCGGGATCGCGGCGCAACCGCGGTGCATACCACCGAGCTTCTGCGCTATCTGCCCGATGTCCTTCGCACCCAGGGGGCGAGATGAACGATGATCTGACCGAAGAGGATGCCTATCTCGTCCTCAATGCTCTGCCCAATGTGGGGCCGATCACGCTCAACCGACTGTTGGCCGAACTCGGCGGAGAGGCGCGCACGGTGTTTTCGACCAGTGCGCAACAACTCGAGCGCATCAAAGGAGTGGGGCCGGCGATCAGCTCCACGATCGTGAACTGGCGCGACCATTTCGATCTGGAACGGGAAAAAGAACGCATGGCCCAGAGCCACGCGGTTTTTCTCGACTCGAGGAATACGGCTTATCCTAAGCTGCTGCGCGAAATCTACGATCCGCCGATTGGTTTGTATCGAAAGGGAAACTACGCCTTCACCGACCCCTGCGTCGCTGTGGTCGGCAGCCGCAGAACCACGCTTTACGGGCAGAGTGTTGCCAAGAGTCTGGGCGCGGATCTGGCCCGCCTCGGTTTCTGTGTGGTGAGCGGGTTGGCTCGAGGAATCGACACCGCGGCTCACGAAGGCGCGCTCTCGGTCAAGGGCAAGACCGCGGCGGTGGTGGGCTGTGGGATCGATATCGTTTATCCGCCGGAAAATCTCGATTTGTATCGAGCGATTGAAGACAGCGGCGCGATTGTATCCGAATTTCCCTTCGGTCGGAGAGCCGACCGCCAGTCCTTTCCGATGCGGAATCGAGTGGTGGCCGGGATGTGCGAAGCAACCGTGGTGGTGGAGACGGACGTGAACGGCGGGTCGATGATCACCGCGCGTTTTGCCGGGGAACACGGGAGACTTCTTTTTGCGGTGCCAGGCCGAATCGACCAAGCGACCAGTCAAGGGTGCCACCAGCTGATTCGGGACGGCGCAATTCTGTTTACCCGCGTCGACGACATTCTCGAAGAACTCAGTTACCTCAACGGCCTCCGTCCGAATCCAATCGGTCAAAACACCGCCAATGCGGAGCGACCGTCCCTCGGCGAATTGACCGAAGAGGAAGAATCGGTTTTGCGGTGTTTCGATGGAGGGGCGATTATCAACGTCGATCGGATTGCAGCGATCACCCAACTCTCGTCCGCGCAGATTTCTTCGACCCTGATGATGCTGGAGCTGAAACGCCTGGTGGTGAAACGGGCAGATGGCAGCTTCGAGGCCAGGACCGAATAGGCATTGGAGCCGTGAGAGACATTATCGAGACGCTGTCATTTTCTCACCAATACACCGTCGCTCAAGATGCGGCAGCGCAGGCCTCCGCGGCCGCGCAGCCAAGCTTCGGCCCCTGGGGCGATGGCGCGGTCCATCCAGTAGCAGGGGCGGCATTCTTCCACCCCTTGGAACTGTAGACCCTGAAGCTCGAAAGTCTGGCCTACCAGAGTGTCCAGTTCCAGACCCTCGACCATGATATTGCGGCGCAGCGCACCCGGAGCGGCCTGCGGAGCGGCCAGTTCGCGTCGCATTTTTTCAAATACCTCCCAGCCGAAAAGGGTGACCTGCCCCCGATAATTTTCCTTGTAGTCAAAAAACCGATCGCCGCGCAACCCGCGCCCCGCGACGCATTCGACTCGCTCCACCTCCGCGATCGGGTGATTCGCTGAATCTTTCCCGTGACGACCAAAATAGCTGTGACCGGAAGAGATGAAGAGATGACGGATATGCACGGACATGGCAGAGCAGAGAGCTTGCCGAAATCTTCCCCTGAGTCGAGGGCCGCCCAACCCTTCAATGGCTTGATGGTGGCGGGTGGTCTGGAAGGCGGACCGCCGTGTCCGCTGATTTTGTATACTGAATTATCATCATCATCGCTGACTGAGGATAACCCATCGGAATCCGATTCGGAGGTGCTAAGCGCGCACGGCAGTGCCTCCATTTTCAGAATGAGCTCTTGCGCTGAACGGCGCGCTCAAAGGCGGATTAACCGCCCTTCATCGTTACAATAATCCAGATGGCGCGACAGGCACTCTGAGGGTGGCCGTCCGCAAAGTGGGCGTTAGGTTAGACGACAAAATTAAAGGTTTGACCCCTTTTTAGAGTGTACCCGGTTTTTAAGTAACTGAATACCGAATACAGATCTTGAAGCGGCTGCCTGCTTTTGTTTATAGATACGATTTCGGTGAAGCGGGCAGCTGTAGTGGATTGCGGGTTTTTGTGTCTGGGGCTTTTCCCCTGATTATAGGGAACGAACTCGACTGAGGGAGGAGTTGAGCCACTGTGCTGAGCAAGCCAGCGGTTTTTCCTTATACAAGAGATGTAGGTTTAAGTTTTGGCCGCTGATCGCATCCGCCTTTAGCATTCCTCCCCATGGATCCCAATAGGTCGGTCGTTCGACGGCTCTTCTCATGACTTTACTTATCGGACGTAAAATTGCCGCGGGGTTTTGTCTAGCGCTGGTCGCCTTGATTGCCATTGGCGCAGTGGCTTATCGCAGTTTTCAAGAGTCGACCGCCGATTCGCGTTGGGTCTCCCACACTATAGAGGTCCTATTTAATCTCGCTTCGGTCGGTTCCGAACTCAAGGACTCGGAGGCCAGCGCGCGCGGATATTATGTCAGCGGGGACGCCGATTTTGCCGCCGATTTCCGTAAAGTCGGTATTCAATTAAATGATGCCGTTTCCCGGTTGGGGTCGCTCACGCAGGACAACCCTTCTCAGCAGGAACGGATCCAGCAGTTGCGAGAGCTGATTGTGGCGCGGCGCGCGATATCTCAAGAGCTGATCGATCTTCGCGCCCAAACTTCCGGCGCTCCCACGCCCGCGACAGCGAAAAACGTTCAGGATGGGAAACGTTCTAGCGAGGTGGTGCAACGTTTGATTGCGCAGATGATCGCGGAGGAAGAGGGCTTGCTGGCGCAGCGGCGGGAGAAAGCGTCCCAAATGGTAGCCTTTAGTTCGTACGTGATCGTTTCCACCACCCTGGCCGCGTTCCTTTTGGTGGGCTTGGCGGGATTTTTTATCACAAAAAGTATCACCCGTCCGCTTGGTCTGCTTCGCACCGGGGTCATGAAGATCGGCGAGGGCGCCTTTTCCCATCGAGTGGAGGTGCAGACTGACGACGAGGTGGGGCATCTCGCGCAGGGTTTTAATCAGATGGCGGAACAGATGCAGGAGCGGCAGCGGCGGATGGATGAACAAGACTGGCTGAAAACCAGAATCGCGGAGTTTGCTCGACTGCTGCAGGGTGAGCGCGACCTGCGTCGGATGGGCAGCGCCGTTTTAAGTGAACTTGCCGCACGCTTGGCGCTTCCTCGCCTCACCTTTTATTTTCGCCCGGACGGGAAAAATGAAGTGGATCTGCTCGCTTCCTATGCCTGCGAAAAACCCAAACTGAGTTTCGCAGGGGGCGACGGTCTGGTCGGCCAGTGTTTTCTGGAGGGCCGCCGCATCCTTATCGAGTCCGTGCCGGAAAACTATTTCGTCGAGTCCAGCCTCGGACAAGCGAAGCCCAAGTTTCTGCTCCTCCAGCCGCTTCTCTTCGAAGGCCAAGCCAAGGGAGTGATCGAAGCGGCGTCGTTCGAGCGCTTCACCGAATTATATCTCACCTTGTTCGACCGCTTGGGTGAAAGTCTGGGTATCATCTTGACCGGGATCGAAGCGACGCAGCGCACCGAAGAACTTCTCCAACAAACTCGTTTGTTGGCGGAAAATCTCCGGGCCAACGAAGCTCAATTGAAGGAAAAGAACACGGAGCTCGAAGCTCAGACCGGGCAATTGCAGAAATCCGAGGCCCTGCTCCACGAACAACAAGAAGAGCTTCGTCGATCCAACGAGGAGTTGCAGCAAAGCAACGAGGAGCTGCGTCAAACCACGGAGGAAATGGAGGAGAAAGCGCTTCTCCTCGCCGAGCAAAAGAAAGAGGTGGAGGCGACGAATCGCGAAATCGGTCTTGCCCGCGAACGTCTGGAGCGGCAGGCGGAACAGCTCGAACTGACGTCTAAATATAAGTCGGAGTTTTTAGCCAATATGTCGCACGAGTTGCGCACGCCGTTAAACAGCCTGCTCATCCTCTCGAAGATGCTGGCCGATAATCCGGAACAGACGCTCACGGCGAAACAGGTCCAGTACGCCAATACCATTCGATCCTCCGGCAACGATCTTCTGGAATTGATCAACGATATATTGGATCTCTCGAAGATCGAGGCCGGAAAGGTGGAGCTCGATATTCAGGAGCTGACTCTCTCTCAGTTGGCTGACTTTGCCGAGGCGACCTTCCGACCGTTGGCCGACGCCAAAAAGCTGGCCTTCACCATCTCGCTTGATCCCGCCTTGCCCAAATCGATTTCGACCGATCAACGCCGTTTGGAGCAAATCATCAAAAATCTGCTCTCCAATGCATTGAAGTTCACGGAAAGGGGATCGATCGAGTTCAAGATCAGCCCGGCAGCCGGCGCGAGATCCGCCAGTGGCGCCCCATTGATTGCCTTCGCCGTCTCGGACAGCGGTATCGGGATCGCACCGGACAAACAGAAGCTGATCTTCGAAGCCTTTCGACAAGCCGACGCCGGCACGGCGCGTCGTTTCGGTGGGTCGGGACTGGGCCTCTCGATCAGTCGTGAATTGGCGCGTTTGCTGGGAGGTTCGATCGAGTTGGAGAGCGAAGCGGGCCGGGGCAGCACCTTCACTTTGTTCCTTCCGGTCTCCGCCCCGTCGCCGGGTTCAACTCCGGTTTCGACGTCAGTCGCACCCGCGGCGCCGCGCGCGCCTCGCCGGACCGTTCCAGTTGAGGAAGTGCCGGTAGTGGATCCCTTGATACAGTATTCACCGGATGGAGTCGAAGACGATCGGGCCAACCTTCAGCCGGGTGACCTGGTGCTCCTGATCATCGAGGACGACAAAGCTTTCGCGCGCATCATGGTGGAATTTGCACGCGAAAAGAGTTTTAAGGCGGTGGTGGCGCATTCGGCCCAGCAGGGCATGGCGCTCGCGCTCGCTATCAAACCCGCGGCTATCACGCTCGATCTGCGGTTGCCCGACCAAGAGGGCTGGATGGTGATCGATTGGCTCAAGCATCATCCCCAAATGCGCCACATCCCGGTGCATGTTATCTCGGTCGAGGAAGAACGGGAGCGCAGTCTCCGTCTCGGCGCTGTCTCTTACCTCCAGAAGCCGGTCACGCGAGAGACCCTGGATCACGCCTTGAACGACACGCTCACCTTCTTGAATCGTCCGGTCAAAGAGCTTTTGGTCGTCGAGGACGATCCCGCCAGTCGGCAGGCGATCGTCGACCTGATCGGGGAGGGCGACGTCCGCACCACGGCGGTCTCGTCCGGGACCGAAGCGCTGGCGGAATTGAGCCAGCGGCATTTCGACTGTTTGGTCCTGGACCTTGGGCTGCCGGACATGGGGGGAGGAGATCTGCTCAAGGAAATCCATCGCCGCTTCAAACAGCAGGCTCCCCCCGTGATCGTCTACACCGGGAAAGATCTTTCTCGGACGGAAGAGACGGAGCTGCGTCTGAACGCGGAATCGATCATCGTCAAAAGCGTCCGTTCGCCGGAACGCCTCCTCGATGAAACCGCGCTCTTTCTCCACCGCGTGCAGTCGAAATTGCCGGAGGCCAAGCGCCGGCTGATCGAGCAGGGACAAAAAACCGATCCTGTTCTGGTCGGTCGCAAGGTCCTGGTCGTCGACGACGACGTGCGGAACATTTTTGCCATTACCTCCGCGCTGGAGAGTCATCAGATGACAGTGGTTTATGCCGAGAGTGGTAAGGCCGCGCTGGATACGTTGAAAAATCACCCGGATGTCGACGTCGTGCTGATGGACGTGATGATGCCGGAGATGGACGGGTATGAAGCGATCCGGCAAATCCGCCAAATCGATCGCTTCAAAAAGCTGCCGATCATTTCCGTGACGGCGAAGGCGATGAAGGGCGACCGGGAAAAGTGCATCGATGCCGGAGCCTCCGATTACATCGCGAAGCCGGTGGATATGGATAAACTTCGGTCTCTCCTCCGAGTTTGGTTGTACCGATAAAACCCTTCATCATGCCTGACCTCGACCGCGCGAAGAACCTCGAAGCCGGCGCGCCGTCTGCTCCGGGTAAAGAAGGCAACGGCGAAGACATGGAACAGCGGCAACTCGCCGATTTGCTTCAGGCGATCTTCGAGCGCTCTGGGGTCGATTTTCGCGATTATGCCTATTCGTCCCTGCGGCGCCGAGTGGCCAATTGCCTCCACATGGAAGCGGTCCCGGATCTAGAAGCGCTGCGCCGCAAAGTCTGGAACGACTCGGTGGCGCTGGAGCGTATGATCGATTCGCTGACCGTCCATGTGACCTCGATGTTTCGCGACCCGGAATTTTATCGGGCGGTGCGCGAGCACCTCGTGCCAGTCTGGAGAACGTATCCATTTCTTCGACTCTGGCTCGCCGGTTGCTCGAGTGGTGAAGAAGTGTATTCGCTCGCCATCTTGCTCTATGAAGAAGGTCTTTATCGTCGCTGCCGACTTTATGCGACCGACATGAGCGACCGTCTTTTGGCCAAGGCTAAAGCCGGAGTATTCCCGTTAGCGCGGATGCAGGAATACAGCCGAGCCTATCAAGAGGCGGGGGGACGAGCCGCGTTTTGCGATTATTATACTGCGAGCGACGATGCCGTGATCTTCCGCGCGCACCTGCGCGAAAACACCGTTTTTGCGGCCCATAATTTGGTCGGCGATAAATCCTTCAACGAGTTCCACGGGATATTCTGCCGCAATGTGATGATCTACTTTAACCAACACCTGCAGAATCGGGTGCATGGTCTCTTCTACGAGAGCTTAGCCAATTTTGGATACCTCGGTTTGGGGCGGAGTGAAGCGCTGCGCTCCACTCCTTATGCTAACTGTTACGAGACGGTTTCCGTGAAGGAGCGGCTCTACCGCAAGATCGCATGATCGTGATCGGTGCATCTCTTGGAGGACTCCGCGCCCTGCGTGTTTTATTATCAGGCCTGCCGAAAAATTTTTCCTCACCCATGGCGGTGGTGCTGCATCGAGCGAAAGACACGCCGGACCTCTTGGCTTCTGTGCTTCAACCCTACACGTCCTTGCGCGTGGTGGAAGCGATGGATAAAGACCCGATTGAGCCCGGCTGTATCTACCTCGCTCCACCCGATTATCATCTCTTGGTGGATCGCGATTGCTTCAGTCTATCTGTCGACGCCCCGGTGAATTACGCGCGGCCTTCGATCGACGTCCTTTTTCAATCAGCGGCCGATATATTGAGAAAGAAAGCGGTCGCGGTTCTCCTCACCGGATCCAGCTGCGACGGTGCCGCTGGGGCGGCGGCGATCGCGGCGTGCGGAGGCACGGTCGCGGTCCAGGATCCTCGATCGGCCGAGAATCCTATCATGCCCGCCTCGGCCCTCGAGCGAATTTCCACCGCGAAAATTTTGCCATTGGGGGACATTGCTTCCTTTTTGGTCGAAACCCTGGCTACGTTGTAACATGAAAACGGATACCGAAACGCGGGTGAACATTCTGATGGTCGACGATGAGCAGTCGAACCTGGTAGCGCTCGAGGCCATCCTCGAATCTCTCGATCAGCATTTGGTCAAGGCGTCCTCCGGCCAGGAGGCTTTGCGCAAAGTGCTGGAGCTGGACTTCGCGCTCATCTTGCTCGATGTGCAGCTGCCAGACCTAAGCGGCATCGAGGTTGCGACCTTTATTCGGGAGCGAGAGCGGACGCGCCACATTCCGATTATCTTTCTCACCGGCGCGGAGCGAACGGCCGAGATGATGTTTAAAGGTTACTCCGCAGGTGCGGTGGATTATTTGATGAAGCCGATTATATCCGGCATTCTTCGAGCGAAGGTGGAGGTTTTCGTCGAACTCGCGCTCATCCGCCGAAAACTGCAGCAGGAACTGATCGAGCGCGCGCGAGTGGCGGAAGAAATTTCTAAATTAAACCAAGCGCTTGAGCAGAAAAACGTCGATTTGCTCGCGGCCAACCAAGACCTGGAGAATTTCTCGTATTCAGTGTCTCACGACCTGCGTTCGCCGCTTCGCCACATTTTGGGTTATATCAAGGTCTTTGAAGAAACGGCGGGAAGCAAAATTGATGATAAGGATCGGGCGAGTTTAAAGAAGATCGTAAAGGTGGCCCAGCGCATGGGGCGGTTGATCGACAGCCTGCTCGCATTTTCGCGAATCGGTCGATCATCCCTTTCGAGACAAGAGGTATCGATGGATTCGCTGGTCAAAGAAACCATCGCGGACATCGCGCCCGATCTGAGCGACCGGGTCGTGGAGTGGTTGGTTCATCCCTTGCCGCCCGCGCTCGGCGACAGCAATTTGCTTGGCCAAGTCTGGGTCAATCTGGTGAGCAACGCGGTCAAATACACTCGGCCGCGGAATCCTGCCCGGATTGAAATCGCCGGAAAGGTGGATGGAAAAGAGATTATATATTGGGTGGCGGACAACGGCGTAGGCTTTAAAATGGAGTACGCCGACAAACTCTTCGGGGTTTTCAACCGACTCCACAGTGAAAAGGAGTTCGAGGGCAACGGAGTCGGTCTGGCCAATGTCCGCCGCATCGTGCAACGTCACGGCGGACGGACCTGGGCGGAATCAAAGGTCAATGAAGGCGCCTCCTTTTACTTTTCGCTTCCTTGTTAACGACAATGTTATCGCCGAGATTGCGTTGCTGCTCTTCGCAGTGGGACTGTATTCGCTCCTAGGTTACGCCGCAACCCAGCGCACCTCCGAAATCGGCATCCGCATGACCCTGGGGGTGGAGCAACGCAGAGTGATCAGGCTGATCCTGAGCCAAGGAATGAGACTCGTTGGTTTTGGTTTGGCGGTCGGTCTTCTCGTGGCCTTGGCGGTCTCGCGGCTCGTCCAGAGCTTTCTTTTTTCCGTGCGTCCGTTCGACCCGTATATTTATAGCGGGGTGGTGTTAGTGTTCGCTTTGATTGGGTCGCTGGCCTGCTTGATTCCTTCTTTTGCGCGAGTCGGATCGATCCGATGATCGTCCTCCGGCAAGACTAGATGCGGAGGTTTTCCTCCGCATTTGCTCAATAAGGCCGAATACTTCTGCAGCCCGATCGCTGCGCCCCGGGTTGCTAGATAATATTTGGTCGGAGAGATGGGTGGGACTTGAAGGATTTCAGAAGTCTCATCATCGCGCGCTTGTCCGACCCCCAACCGTCCCCAGTGCTTAGTTCAGCGGGAGGAAGCGGACGCAGACTGGCTGGGGGACTGTGATATGGGCGGGGGTGCGGGTCAGGCGGCCGGTTTGGGCGTCGATCGCGTAGACAGTCACGGTGTTGCTGTTTTGCGCGGCGCAGACCAACCAATGGCCGGTGGGATCGATCGCAAAATTTCGCGGAACGGGCAGCACGTCGTGGTTCAGTTGGACGGCGGTCAACTGGCCGGTGGTGGGATTGATCGCATACGCGAGCAGGGCGTCGTATCCACGATTGGATACGTAGAGAAACTTGCCGGCCTGGTCCACCACGACCTCGGCCGCGGCGCGTTGTCCCACGATGGAGCTGGGCAGGAGCGTCGTGACTTGAGTCTGATTGAGTGTCCCTCGTGTCGCGTCGTAAGTGTAGGAAATGACGGTCGCGTTGAGTTCGCAGACCGCGTAGGCGAATTTGCCGGTGGGATGAAAAGCAAAGTGGCGGGGACCGGAACCGGGCGGCACGCGGACGAAGGCCGGCGAATCGGGTGTGAGTTTGCCGGCGGAAGAATCGAAGTGATAGCTCCAGATCTCGTCCGTCCCGAGGTCCGCAACGATCGCGAAACGGTCATTCAAGTCGAAGTTCACCGAGTGGACGTGCGCTCTATCTTGACGAGCGGTATTCGGACCCGAGCCTTGATGCTGGACCAGGGAACTCACGGGCTGAACGTGACCGTCGCTCGAAACCGGGAGGATGACCGCGTTCCCATCGTTGTAGCGCGCGGCGGCGAGAAAATGAGAGGTTCGATCCAGCGAGAGATGTGCGAATCCGCCGCCGTTGGTCACTTGACGGTTGATCAAGGTGAGTCGGCCGTCCTGCCGATTGATTTTATACGCGGCGACCGATCCGAAGGTGGTGCCGCCCTGGGTGGTTTGTTCGATCGAATACAGACGAGAGGCGGTTGAATCGAGGGCGAGAAACTCAGGGGACGTCGCTTGGCTGGCGAGAACCGGCGCGGACAACGTGCCGGTGGTGGAATTGAGTCGGGCCACAAAAACGCCGCCGCTCGGGGGACGCGAAAACGTTCCCAAATAAACCAAGGAATCGGGCACCGTCGCGGCCGCTTGCACGGACGACGAAGAAAAAGCCGAGGGCAGAAAGGCTCCGATGAAAAGAAAGGCGAGAAGCGACGAAAGGACGGGGACACGAAGGATCATAACGGGATATTAATCGCGGGGTGATGCGTTGCGGGGCAGGGGTAAAATTGTCGGCGAACCATTTGCAAGGCCGTGGCCTGTGCTCCAGCCACCGACAAGGGTGGTTATGGTTAAGAGCAGGAAACGGCTTCGTGTCCATCATTACATCCGCGCTTCGTCGTCCACCGTGTAGCACGTTAGGACGACAAATCCGGTCGAATGACAAAGGCGTTGGCCGAAGCTGGCGCACAGCGGCTCGGTCTGATTGTTCATCGGTATGAGAAATGTCCTCGTGCTCGCCGGGGTGATCACGCTCGCGGTGATCGGGTCGGTGTCCGCGCAAACCGAACCGCATCTTCCCATCACGCATGAAGACCTTTGGCAGATGCGTCGGGTGGGGAGCCCGATGGTCAGTCCCGATGGGAAATGGGCGGTGTTTTCGGTCACGGAGCCGGCCTACGACACGAAAGACGAGTCGAGCGATCTCTGGATGGTAGCGGTGAACGGCGAAACTCCGCCGCGGCGGATCACGGCCAACAAACCCGCAGAAGCCGGGGTAAGCTGGAGTCCAGACAGTCGGAAGATCGCGTTTTCGACCAAGAGGGATGGAGACGACGTCGCGCAGCTTTACGTTCTCGATTTGGTGGCCGGAGGAGAGGCCGAACGCGTGACCACCCTGTCCACCGGAGCACGCGCTCCTCGGTGGAGTCCCGATGGGCGGCGGCTGCTCTTCTTGAGCGATGTGTATCCAGGAGCTGGTGACGACGAGGCCAACAAAAAAGCGGCCAAGGAGCGACGCGACCGGAAGTACAACGTTCGGGTTTATGAGGGATTTCCCGTCCGCTTTTGGGACAAATGGCTCGACGAACGCCGGGCTCATCCCTTGGTGCAAAACGCGGTGAGCGGGGCGAAACCGCACGATCTTTTGGCCGGCTCAAAATGGGAGCGGCTTCCCGGGTTTGGCGGTCAGCAGACCGACACGGGGGAGGATTTTCCCATGGCTTGGACTCCGGACGGCAAGGCCGTGGTCTTCTCCGCTTCAGTGAACCGGGATCGAGCCGCGTATTCGGAAACGGATACAGATCTTTTCCTTGTCTCCGCGGATGGTGGCGAGGTGGAGCGCTTGACTGAAGACCCCGACAGCTACGGGCGACCGGTCTTTACCCCGGATGGCAAAACCATGATCGTGGGTGTCACTCCGGGTGGCACGGGCTCGATTTATAATTTGAGGCGGCTGGCGCGGTATCCCTGGCCCTTCGACGCGACCAAGCGGGTGCTTCTCACCCCGGACTTTGATCGTGTTCCTAACCAGCCCGTGCTCTCGCCGGACGCGGCGAAGGTTTACTTCACGGCGGAGGACAGCGGCCTGGAAAAAATCTACAGCGTCGCGGTCGAAGGCGGCGCGGTGAAGACCGAATCGAGTTTACCCACCGGAGTGATCACCAACCTCGACGCGGGTGGAACTGGAGCAGCCTTCCGTTTAGTTGGACAATGGGACTCGGCCATAAATCCTCCGGAGATTTTCGCCTTTTCTCCCGGCGAGAAAAAACCGCTGCAGCTGACCCATTTCACCGACGAGCGGGCGGCCTCGCTCGATTTGCTTCCGGTGGAGCATTTCTGGTTTCAGAATCGCCGCGGGCAACGTATCCACAATCTCCTGATCCGGCCGGCCGAATTCAGTCCTAACCGAAAATACCCGCTGGTGGCGGTGATTCACGGAGGGCCGCATTTGATGGCGCGGGATAGTTTCGGAGTGCGCTGGAATTATCATCTGCTGGCAGGGAGCGACTATATTGTCGTGCTGACCAACTACGTCGGCTCGACGGGCTTCGGCGAAGCCTTCGCTCGGGCAGTGCAGGGGGATCCGCTGAAAGGCGCCGGCAGCGATCTGGAGGAAGCAGTCGACGAGGTGGCACGGCGGTATGCCTTCGTCGACGGAACTCGACTGGCCGCCGCTGGAGCGAGTTATGGAGCCCACCTCGCAAATTGGCTCGAGGCCACCACCACGCGTTATCGCTGCCTGATCGCCCATGCCGGTCTGGTAAACTTGGAAACGCAGTGGAGCACCAGCGACGTGATTTATGATCGTGAACTCGCAAACGGTGGCCCGGTTTGGGAACAAGGCCCAATCTGGCGGGAGCAAACCGCAGTGCGGTATGCACAAAACCACGACACAAAAACCGGCTGGATCACTCCGATGTTGGTGACGGTGGGCGAAAAAGATTTTCGGGTGCCGATCAATAACACGCTGGAGAACTGGACCTATTTGCAGCGGCTGCGCATCCCGAGCAAACTCCTCGTCTTTCCCGAGGAGAATCACTGGATCTTGAAGGGTGAGGACAGTCAGTACTGGTACGGCGAAGTGCGTGCCTGGCTGGAGCGTTGGTTAAAAGAGTCCCCCTGATTTCGCGCCGCGAGCGGACTTCCAGGCAGCCGTAGTGAGATTTCCCTTACCTACGGCTGCCCGCCCTTTTCGTCTGAGAGGAGTTCGGTCAAACCACTGCCCGCCAGCGTGCCTCAGAGTTTGCCGCGAAACGTAGTTGTTTATTTGTTACATGAGGCGGTTTCCTTAGCTACGTGGGGAAACTTAGTCGCGTTCCCCCGGGGGGCCCTGAGAGATTTTCCCAAATCGAACCAACCCTCTGGGGCTTCGTCCTTGAAGAGGGAACAGGACCGACCGTGCTCGGTCGGGCCTAGCAAAGGAGTGGAGCGGCTCTGCGCTCTGCCCGAATCCAACCCTTAATCAAGGAGACAGCCATGAGCACAAATCCATCAGATAGTAATCCCAAGAATCGTGATCCTATTTCCGGAGCCCCTGGCTCCCATCCGGTCGGCACAGGTATCGGTGCAGCTGCGGGCGGCGCGGCGGGTGCAGCCGCGGCTGGAGCTGCCGCAGGCGCGGGGCTGGGCGCAGCGGGCGGTCCGGTCGGAATCGCGGCGGGCGTAGCCATCGGCGCGGTGGCCGGAGGCTTTGCCGGCAAAGGCGTGGCGGAAAAGGTCAATCCGACGGAGGAGGATGCGTATTGGCGCGAGAACCACGATCGCCAGCCCTATGCGGCGGGTCGTTCGTATTCAGATTACCAGGACGCTTATCGCCTCGGCTATGAAGGGTATTCCCGCTACGGCGCGGAAGGCCGCAACTTCGAGGATGTGGAATCGGATTTTCAACAGGACTACACCACGCGCGCGGGACGTTCCGGCTTGAAGTGGGAAGAAGCTCGCGACGCCGCAAGAGCGGCCTGGAATCGTGTCGCGGGAAGGCGGCATCAACAACTTATTGGATACGAGGTGCAGGATTCGCTCGGAGCCAATGTTGGCAAAGTGCATAATCTTTGGACCGACGAAACGGGCCAGCCGTTCTTCCTCGGGGTGAAGACGGGTTGGCTTTTCGGCAAAAATCACGTCGTGCCGGTGAGCAGCGCGGATGTCAGCGAGACGCGCAAACTGATTCGTCTCCCGTTCACCGAAGAGCAGATCAAGCGCGCGCCCTCCTTTGACGAAAATGCCGACATCGCGGAGTACGATCAGGATCAAATCTTCAGCTACTACGGGATCGACCGCGGAATGTCACGGGCTCCGCAGTCGCTTCGCTCGGAACAGATGGACGCGACGCCCCGTCGCGAAACAACCTCGTCCACTCGCGCCGAGGAACGCACCTTGAACCTCAAGGAAGAGCAGGTGAAGGTGGGCAAACGGCAGGTCGAAGCGGGCGGCGTTCGCCTCCACAAAATTGTCCGCACCGAGACGATCAATCAGCCGGTGGAGCTCGAGCGCGAAGAGATCGTGATCGAACGTGTTCCCGTCAATGAAAGCCGGGCGGCCAGTGGCGATACGCGCTTCGAGGAAGAAGACATCTTTATCCCGCTCCGTCGTGAGGAAGCGGTGATCGAGAAGGAAGCCCGTGTTCGGGAAGAAGTCCGGGTCGGCAAGAAGACCGAGGTGGAGCAGCAACAGGTGACGGCCCAGGTCCGCAAAGAAGACCTGGAAGTTGACCGAAATACTCCTCCATCAAAGCGCTAATCGCGCCTCTGTTCGCCGAGAGCCGCCTGTTCCTCCGGCGGCTCTTTCTTGGTCCAGAAACCAGGCTAGGGAGTTTCCCGGCAAGCCGCCGGGCAGGTTTCCGTCCCGTCGAAATTCCAGCCTTTTGGCAGGTTTCTTTGCCAAGATTGTGTCGATATATAAAGTAAGACGCAGGACGTGCGGCTGGTGAACCTGCCCTGTCCCTGCCAAGAACCTTTGGGCCGGGCTCGCATAGAGGGGAAGCGACGGGAAGCTTGCGAAACGCACGGTTGAGAGAAGAGCAAAAAGACAATTTTAACGAACGGCCGTACCACGTAGTTTCATAGGCACTACAACGGTTTCTTTTATCGAGCGAGGAGGCATAGATTTTACTCCTTTTTTTGAATTTAATGCATGCATTTATCAGGATGCTTCTCTTTTGTGACGAACAACGGAGATGACGCATCTGAATGTTTAAGCACGGCCCCATTTATTCCTTATTTTCTGACTCTCGTGTTCGGAGAGTTTCGACCCATTTTCTTACGGGTTTGTTGATCGCGGGCCTGTTCTGGCCAAAAACCCCGGCGCCGACCCCGCTGACGGCGGCGAAGGAATGGAAGATCCAGGAGGCCGTGCCCGAAAACGACGAGCAACTGCTCGATCAGTTGGGCCAACGCGCGCTTCTCTATTTCACGGAGCAGTCGGATCCTTCCACCGGTTTAACCCGCGACCGCGCCCATGCTGACGGCTCTGAAGGCCATGCTCCCGCGAGCATTGCCGCGAGTGGTTTTGCTCTGACGGCTTGGTGCATCGGCGATGTGCGGGGCTGGATGCCCCACGAAGAAGCGGTCAAACGGACCATTGGACTGCTCCGCTTCATTAAGGATAATGTCGAGCACGAGCACGGTTGGATTTATCATTTTGTCGATTCGAAGACCGGTCACCGCATGTGGCGGAGTGAAGCTTCGACCATTGACACCGCTTTGTTTTTGAAAGGCGCCTTGCTGGCCCGCGAATACCTGGGTGTGCCGGAAGTGACCGAGTTGGTGAACGCGATTTATGGACGAGTCGACTGGCAGTGGGCCCTCAATGGCGGCACCACGCTGACCCACGGTTGGCGTCCCGAGACGGGTTTTCTCAAGAGCCGCTGGGACAGCTACAGCGAAATGCTGGGCCTCTATTTGCTCGGAATCGGCGCCCCTTCGAGCCCCTTGCCCCCGGCCACTTGGCAATCCTGGCGCCGGGGTCCGATCATCACCTATCACGACCGCACCTTCATCAACTGTCCTCCGCTTTTCACCCACCAATATCCGCAGGCTTGGTTCGATTTCCGGAATCATTCCGACGGTCTAACGGATTACTGGCAGAACTCGGTTAACGCGACGCTTGCGCAACGCGAATGGTGTTCCGAGCTGCGCACCACCTTTGCCAAATGGTCGCTCGATATGTGGGGCGTGACCGCTTCGGACAGCGCCAAAGGTTATATCGATTGGGGCGGTCCGACGGACAACACCACGAATCTCGATGGCACGGTGGTCCCGTGCGCGCCTGGCGGCTCGTTACCTTTCGCTCCTCGTGAATGCCTACAGGCCTTGCAGGAGATGCGGAAGGTTGGGGGAGCCAGCGTGTGGGGTCGGTACGGCTTTGCCGATGCCTTCAATCCGCAGACCGGTTGGGTTTCGCCCGACGTGATCGCAATCGATGTCGGGATCACGATGCTGATGGCGGAAAACATGCGCAGCGGCTTTGTCTGGCACTATTTTATGAAAGCGCCGGAAGCCAAGCGCGGGCTTGAACTCGCCGGCTTCAAAGACCGCGTCGGCCCGACTCGCGGGGATCACCCGTTGTTCGCCGGTCGGTTGTAACGACAGCGCGAATACGCATAGGGCGGCAGGGCGGCTTTTTGTCGCCCGCCTGCTGAAGATCGGAAGCGAGAGGAGCACAGACTTCATCGTCTTCTTTCGCGCTGCAATTTAGTCAACGATGCGCGCAGAGCCCCCCTTGTGAAGCGCTGACCAGGGTTTATTCAGCTCGGGCTTGTTCCCCGCAGCGCCCGCTTGGGCGTTTTTTCTTCCCCCTAGCACCCTCTTTCGCGGCCTTCCGCGCGCCCATGTCGCAGTGGGTGACGTCCGCTTGTTCCCCGCAGCATCATCCTTGATCTGTTTTCATCCTATGACTCCTTCACCCCTGGTTTTATTCCCGAAGCGCGCCGGTTGGATCGTATCCGCCACGCTGTTACTGGCCTTGGCCCCCATTGCCAAGTGCGATATTCGCGACACGATCCAAAAAGCAGCCCCGGGCACCACCGTCACGGTTTCCGGCACCTACACGGTCAATGCCAAGATCGTGGTTCCCAGTGGAGTGACAGTGAAAGGTCCCGCGACCTTTCGCTTTACCACCGGCGCGAGCGCCGATGGATTTTCTATTCCTTCGGCCAATAGCGGCGTGGTCCTCCAAAGCCTGACCGTGACCGGGGCCAATCATGGAATCATGATCTACGGTTCGAACTGCAGTATACAATCCTGCATCGCCCAATATAATTTCAATACCGGGATCGAAATCATCGGCGCGGCCGCGAAGAACAACGTGGTGAACAACTGTCAGAGTAAGTATAACGCGGACAGTTCTGGCGGCAACGCCGACGGCTTTGCCTGCAAGTTCGGTTCGAGCACCGGCAACCGGTTCACCAATTGCGACGGCCATGATAATTCCGACGACGGCTACGATTTTGCCGGAGCCGCCGCCCCGGTCTCAGTCTCGGGCTGCCGAGCGCACAACAACGGAAGTTATAATGGAAAGCAGGGCAATGGGGACGGTTTCAAGATGGGGATCGCGGGCGACAACGCCGCGCACATCTACACCAGCTGTACGGCTTACAACAATACGAAGGGCAACACCGGTTCTGGATTCGATTCCAACAACAATGCGGCTACGATTCACCTCACCGGCTGCACCAGCTATGGGAATAAACAAGGCGATCGGCTGCAGCACGTGGTTCTGACCAATTGCTCGATGCAGAAATAACGCGCTGGACTTCAGCTGCGGCGGTTGGAAACAACAGAGGCCGGACACGAACCGCTCGAATCTTTTCGGGCGGTTTTTCGCGTAGTTACCCGTTGGTTACATGAATGCACGAGGAGCCTTTTTCTCTTGGGCCGTCGCCGTGACTCTGTTCTCGGTCGCCGGCCGAAGCGCAGCGGAAGGTTCACCCTCGCTCGAGCCGGGAACAGAAATTCGGCTCAACCCGCAAGCGGACGCCCGCCTGGACTTGGCGGAAAAATGGGGGAAGGTTTTGGCCGAGGAGCAGGGCCTGGTCGGCGTCGAATTGAACGAAGACGAACTGGCGCTCTTTCGCGCGGGGGTGTTCAAGGCCATTCAAGGGCAGCCCGCTCCGGCCAATATGCGCGAGGTCCACGTTGCTTTGGAAGCGCTGAAGAAAACCCGTTTTCAGAAACGGACGGAGGCGGAGCGGCGAAAAAATGCCAGGGTGGCCGCGCTTCATTTTGCTGAGCTGGAGGCACGTCCTGGCCTCGAGCGGTTTGGAGGAGCGGTCTGCGAAATTCTCCGTCCCGGCCGGGGCTCGCCTCCCGAAGTGAAGCAAACGGTGCACGTGCGCTACGTGGGGCGGCTTTTGGACGGGACCGAGTTCACTGCGTTTGGGCCTTTGGACATGATCTTGGTCAGCCATCGCGAGCCGTTTCCTCATTGGATCGAGAGCCTTTCGCGGTTGCGGCCGGGTGGGCTCGCGCGCCTGCACCTTCCTTCCGACGCATTAGGAGAAGAGTGGACCGAGCGGGGCGTTCCTCCGGGAGCGGCGGTGGTGTTTGAGATCGAGTTGCTCAGCACCACGATGACCCCGCCGCGAGCGTTGGCCGATGCGCTCCTGCCTCTGGCGCCGGAAGCGCCTCCCCCGTCATCGGAGACTGAATACAGCGTGAGCCAGCTACTTGAGACCTGGGGATGGATCATCGGTCAAAACTCGGCGGGCCCAGCCCGTGCCTTGAGCGCGGACGAACGATCTGCATGGGTCGGAGGTCTGATCGCTGGAATGCGAGGGTGCTCCGCTCCCGTCAGCGCTTCGGATCGGTCCGAAGTCCGTGTATGGGTCGAATCCCTACAACGAACCGCGACCGAGTCGGCGCAGCGAAAGCGCGTGGCGGACAACGAAGCTTTTTTCCGCACCCTCGCAGGGCGTCCTGGAGTGGTTCAGACGCCAAGCGGTCTGCGCTATCAAGTGGTCCGCCCCGGACACGGTTCCCCTCCTGAGCGCGGTCAGATTATAACGGTGAAGTTCGTCGGTCGCTTGTTGGACGGGACGATCGTTGACTCCAGTCCAGACGATCCTTTGGACACCCCCTTCGACCGAGTGATGCCTGGATGGGCCGAAGGTATTCGAAAAATTGGTACGGGCGGCCTCATCACGCTTTATCTTCCTCCATCCCTTGGGTACGGCGGGGTTGCCATGCCGACTATTCCTCCCGGCTCGGTCCTAGTTTTCGAGCTAGAGCTGCTGGCGGTTCGGAATGGGCCGTGAGCTTGCTTGAGGATTCCCGCGGAGGAATACCGTCTCGGGCAAGAAGCCGTGCATCGCGTGCGAGCGTGCGTTGCGAGGTTTAAGATCGTCGCAAAGCAGGACGGGTACGGTCACAGCGGCCGAGGACCAACGCGCCGCTCAAGCCGGCGGGGCCTTCGCCGATAATGAGAATATCGTACAATGAATTCACGCGCTGACCGACAGTTCGATAGGTGTGCTGAGCTCCGGGGAATCTCCGGTTTTTTCCATCGTTTTGGGCCCCGCACTCCTTCCTGCGCTGCTTTTAACACCCTCGTCCGCGAAGCCCGCTTTGTCTCATGTTTCAGTTGATCTATGTGAGCTCGTCTTCTCGACTGCTTTCCAAAAACGAACTTCTCTCGATTCTGAAGAAGAGCCGGCAAAACAACACGCAGCGAGGAATCACCGGGCTGCTCCTCTATAAAGAAGGCAATATCATGCAACTGCTCGAAGGAGAGAGAGCGGAGGTGGAGCGCGTCTTTGCCAAGGTCAACCAAGACGAGCGCCATTACGACGTCATCGTGCTTTTTCGCGGCGAGGTCGCGGCTCGAGAATTTCCCGATTGGTCGATGGGCTTCCACGATCTCACCTCGGCAGAGGTCCGCCAAACGGCCGGCTTTAATGAGTTTCTGAATACGCCTCTGACCGCCCGCGAATTTGAAACACCCACTCGGGTCACGAGGTTGTTCGGGATGTTCAAACGCTGAACGAGGGGCGGTTTTAACGGGGGAAAACCTGGGTGCGAAAGCGCCCGGCTACGCCCACGCACGGGCGCGGTCAGGCGACGGACGCCACGAGTTGCCCGAGCCGAGCAATGCCCTCGTTTATCCTGCTCTCGGTCGCGTTGCTGAAGTTCAATCTCAGTGTATTGGTCGGAGCACTACCGACCCAGAACGGCGCGCCAGGGACAAAGGCGACCTTGTGCGGCGCGGCTTGTCGAAGGAGGTCGAGGGTGTCGACCCGACGGTCTAATTCGACCCAGAGAAACAAGCCCCCGTCGGGCCGGGTCCACCGGGCGCCGGCCGGAAGGTGAGTTTGTAGTGAGGAAAGCATGACATCCCGCCGCTGCCGGTAAACCGCGATCAGTTGCGCCACGTGCCGATCGAGCCAATCGCCTTGACGGACCACGTGGGCGACGATGCGTTGAGCCAGCGTTCCGGTGTGAAGATCGCAGGCCTGTTTGGCCGTGACCAGGCGTTCGTAGAGCGCGGGCACCGAGGTGGCGAGCCACGCCACCCGCAGGCCGGGCGCGAGAATTTTGCTGACCGTGCCAAGGTAGACCCACTCACCCCTTTCTTCCGAGGCACCCAGGGCGGGAGCGGCCTCGCCGGAGAAACGCAGACGGCCGTAAGGGTCGTCCTCGACGACCAGCAGATTGTGGCGGCGAGCCAAAGCGGCGACCTGGAGACGACGGTCCAGGGAAAGACTCGTCCCAGTGGGATTCTGGTAATTGGGAATCAAATACAGAAATTTCGGCCGGACGGTGCTCTGGGTCAGCGTTGCTTCCAATAGGTCGACTCGAAGGCCGTCCTGGTCGGCGGGAATGCCGACGATCTTGGCTTGATAGGACTGAAAAGCCTGAAGCGCCCCGAGGTAAGCGGGATTTTCCACCAGCACCGTGTCGCCTGGATCGAGCATGACCTTGGCGAGCAGGTCGAGGCCCTGTTGAGAGCCTTGCGTGATGAGGATCTGGGCGGGAGAGAGGCGCAGCCCCACGGTTTCCTGCACGTGCGAAGCGACCCATTCTCGCAACGGAAGATAGCCTTCGGTCACTCCGTACTGAAGCGCTCCCGGACCGTCTTGAGCGAGCACGGCCTGGGCTGCGTCGCTCAGGGTTTGCGTGGGAAAGAGCTCGGGAGCGGGGAGCCCGCCGGCAAAGGAGATGACCTCGGGCGCCTCGGTGGTTTTGAGAATTTCTCGAATGGCGCTTGGTTTTAAGCTGGCCATCCGAGAGGCGAAGGGAGCGACGGATACGCGAGACGAGGGAGAGGGCAGGGGAGAGCTCATGGCAGATCGAGAGCCCAAAGCGCTTGGTCGGCGGTTTTCAAACAGACCAAATCGGGCCGGCGATTTTGGACGAGGAAATCGTTGGCGATATCGGGCGTCTCTTCAGTGAAGAAGGGCAGTTTGGCGAACGGGGGTTCCGTCGGCTGGAGGAGGAAGTCGTGGAAAAGACTTCGCGGAGGAGGGAGTGCGATCGGGTTCATGGGTCATGGGTTGAGCCGCCCTTTCCCGCACCAGACCGAATGGGAGCAAAAAAAAGCCCCCTCCGGTTTGGCACCGGAGGGGGCGAAAGTGATTTCGTCAGGCCCCTCGCGGTCCGTTAATAACGGATACGACAATGGCGACGACGGAGGAAGATCCGAAGGCAGGCGCACAGTGAGTCGTACCAGCGAGGTTCATGAGCGGGTGAGGCAGGCAAATTTGAGCTGCGATGTCAAGGCCGAGCCAAAACCTACCCAGCCGGCGCTGGAAGCACCCTCGAGAACGGGCGAATTTGTAAGCTTCGCGCTTACGGTCCAGCTGGTAGGGAAGGGGAAAAGTTGTTTCCGGACTCGCACTTTCGCGAGGGTTGGTTGTCGTTGGCCGGCATGGTCAAACACGTCGTCTTCGATTTCGACGGTACACTCGCGGATTCCGAAGAGGTGTGTTTTCAGCTGCTCAACGAAATTGCGGCCAAACACCAATATAGGCAGCTCCAGCGCTCCGAGTTGCCCGGTTTGAAGATGCTCCCCTATCCGGAGCGTCTCCGTCAGCTGGGCGTGCCCATGATTCGCGTTCCCTTTTTGGCCATGGAGGCGCGGCGCACCTATCGCTCCCTGATGGGCTCCCTTCGTCCTTTTGATGGCGTCCGGGAAGTGCTTTCACGCCTGAGCGAGCGAGGATGCGTCCTCCACGTCTTGTCCTCCAACGCGGTGGCCAACATCCGGGAGTTTTTGAACCGGTATGACTTGGATTTTTTCGAAACGATCAGCTGCGAAACGAATTTTTTTGGAAAGCACATCGGGCTGCGTCGCTTTCTCCGCAGCCAAAATCTCAACCGCGACGAAGTGATTTATCTGGCCGACGAAGTCCGGGACGTCGATGCCTGCCGCAAGATCGGCTTGCGCATCCTCTCGACTGCCTGGGGCTTTGATCCGGTGGAAAAACTTGAGGCCGTGAACCCGAATCTCACCGCCCGATCGCCCTTTGAAGCCGCGCGCATGCTGGAATCGCTGACGGCGACGCGATCGAGCGAGGTCTCGGTTTTGCCTCTCTCGGACGAAGCTCCGGCCAGTGAGGGCGGCAGCCTGGCGGCGGTGTAACCCGTTTTCCAATACGGCCGAATGTCGGGACGGAAGCCCGATGAGCGCTGGTCGCGCGGCTGGATGGTGGTTGCCGGCTAGATGGCCTCGAGCAAGGCAGCGGTGAGTTCGCCGGCCGTCAAACCCACCGGATTGCCCTTCGTGCTGCTGGCGTTTTGGGTCCGAGCCACGATGTCCGCCGCATCAGCCGCTTTAACACCGTAGTGCCTCAGGCGCGGTAGTTGAAACTCAACCACGCGTGCTTGCACCCAGGCCACGCCGTCGGAGGCGTGGGCCGAAGCGTTCGCGGTCAGCCACCGCGCGATTTCCTCGTAGCGAGGGAGCGCGCTCGAATCGGGCAGACGCGATTGCAGCGCCCGCAGATTCGCCGTCATCACGGGCGCGAGGAGCGCTCCGCAAATGGCGCCGTGGGGAGCTTCAAACATGCCGCCGATCGCCGCCGCGAAACCGTGGACGGCCCCTAATCCGGCGTTGGCCAGCGCGAGGCCGCTGGCGAGGCTGGCAAAGCTCAGGTCGACCCGCGCAGCGAGCGAGCTGGGCGTTCGCCAAGCCTCCGGCAACGACCGCGCTATTTTCGGAAGCGCCGAGGTGCACAGCCCATCAGTCAACGGATTGGCCTTCACTGAAACGTAGGCTTCGATCAGCTGCGTCAACGCGTCCAGACCCGTGCTGGCGGTGAGCGCAGGCGGAAGGTCTAACGTGAGTTCCGGATCGACCAAGGCGATTTGCGCCAGCAAAAATGGACTCCTCAGACTGACCTTCACCCGGTGTTCTGAGACGAAAAGGACGGCATTGCGTGTCACTTCCGCGCCCGTGCCCGAGGTCGTGGGAATTGCCATCCAAGGAAGCGCGACCTGAGTCAATGGCCGGCCCTGGCCCACCACCTCGAGAAAATCGAGAGGATGCCCTGGATTGGTGACCAGCCCAGCAATGGCCTTGGCCGCATCGATCGCACTCCCGCCGCCGAAACCGATAATCATTTCAGCGTGCTGGCGCCGCGCCGCTTCCACTCCCTCCACGACCAAAGAGACGGAGGGCTCGCCGTCCACGGGGAAAACCGAGACGGAAATTCCGTCCTGGGACAAGAGCTCCAGGAGACGCGCGGCCCGAGCCGGATTTTTTCCCGTGACGACCAGCGCCCGGTGTCCCCAAGGCCGAGCGAGTTTCCCCACGTCCGAGAGTATCCCCGGACCGAATACAATGCGGGTGGCGGTGGCGAATTCAAAACGCATCAGCAGTGGAGATCACCAGCCCGGATCAGGTGGAAATAAGTTGGCGTATCTCACGCTCGTCCGCGGCGAGGCCATCATGGGGGCAACCGTATCGCGCCACGTCATGTAGTGGGACGTTTCCTTGTGAGCGATCGGGGCGTTCGTGTCGCGATAGACCTCGACCAGTACGAAACGAGTGGGATCGTCGCTTTGTTGGCAGACGTCGAAACGAGCGACGCCTGCCTCCTGCACGCTGGCGGCTGCGTTGGCGAGGGTGGCGACCTTGAAAGCATCGACGCACTCGGCTTTCACGTGAACCTGAACGTGGATGATGAGCATGGAAGGTGGGGGAGAAACGCCGAACGAGCGTACCCCGATGCCGGAGAGGATCAAGACTGCGGGCCATTTACCTTGGCCCGTGGTCGGCTCAATTCCTTCACCCTCCTGTCCTGTCTCCCTCACTACAAAAAAACGGATGAGGATTTCCGCCCCGTCCGCTTTGTGGAACTGAATGCCGAATTAAGCGCGATGCTGGACCGGAGCTTGAGGTAACGCTTCGGGCACCGTGCGGGTGCAAAGCGAAGCGAAGATTTCAAACAAGCCGACCAGTAGGTGCGGCAGATATACAATGTGCGCGAAACCGAAGATCCAGGGAGAGGTGGCCAGGAGTACTCCGCTGATGAAATCAAACGTGAGATGAGTTTTGAAAGGAATGAGTTTTACGACTCCCAATTCATATCGCGTGAGGAGACTATAAACCAGAGCGGCGGCTCCCAAGGCCACGGGTACCCAAGTTTCAGCTCCGCTGTCGGCGAACCTAAACAACCAAGGCGCGACGATCAGCGCCACGCCGACAATATAATCCAGGATTCCGTGAGTGTGTGTGCTGATGAATCTCATAATAGATATAATATAACGCCGAGAGGTGACGGGAAGAATCGGCGCGTGCTCCCTCCGCCGGGTGAGAATGCACCCTCTCGGCGGGCTACCCCAGGCTACCTGGGACCCAGTGGGGAGAAATCCGACGAGGATGTAGCCGGAGTTCCACTACGCCGAGGGCGGCAGGGTTTATAAAGCGGCCGAGAGAGGAAGAAAGAATTAAGGGTTCGGTTGCGAGGGACGCCATGGTTGTTAGGCTCCGCCATGCATCGAGTTTTCCTGCTTTCTCCCGCGCACTCCGGAGGACGTCGCGCGGAAATGCTCTTTAATCCCCGCGCTGGTTTTGGGCTGGCGAGGAGCTTGCAGCGAGGAGAACCTCATCCCCTCGGGGAGATCTTCAGTTTTCTCAGCGGTCTCTACTTCCGCGGAAAATTTGCTTATGCCAAGAGTTTCGCTCGTCCGCCCAGCGGAGCGGTGGGCGGGTGGGTCATTACGACCAGCCGCGGGTTAGTCGATATGAATGAGCTGGTGACGCTCGACGACCTTCGGGAATTTTCCACGGTTCCGATCGATGAAGAGGATGACCGCTATCGCCGACCCCTGGCTCGAGACGCCGCTCGTTTGGCGCGGTGTGAGGATTGCGAATACGTATTGCTCGGCAGCATCAGCACGGGGAAGTACGTCAATATTTTGGTGGAAAGTTTGGGCGAACGACTGCGATTCCCGGCCGAATTTGTCGGTCGAGGCGACATGAGCCGGGGAGGGCTGCTCCTGCGGAGCGTGCGAGACAATCTGGAATTAAATTATATACCGGTAGTCGGTGCAGTCAGACGAGGCGTACGCCCCCCAAAATTAGCGCCCGCTACGTGGAAAAACACGCCCTGGGATCTTTGTACGCGCGCGGCCGGCCGAGCGAGCGATGGTGAGGGAAACCCGGAAATTAAAAAATAAGGGTGAGCGAGGAAAGCCCCGCGGTAGGCCTTTGTCTTTGAAAGCAGACGTATTTAGTTTAAAAATACAGGAGGTCCCTGGTGTGCGAGTCTCCAGAGACTAGGTAGGCCCTAAGCAGCCGGTTGAAAAGCATGGCAGGTTCTCGCCTTTATTCAGCCGCTCTTCGGCGGAAGCGCTAAGGGTCGCTCAAAATATGTAAGGAGAACAAGGATACGTTGCATCGATTGGCGAGCGACGGAAAATAAGTTGCAAGCGAGCGGCTACTCTATACACAAAAAATATATTGCACATAAAACGAATATTAAAATAGTAAGGAACCTTCGTTCGCTTGAGTAGGTGTCTAGCTAAGAGCGAGTTACCTCCTTAGCGAGCGAGGGAATGTCGTGTAGGGTTTTCACTGGTTGCTTATATACAAAGGCCCCTAAGGCCGAGTGCCGGTGGGGGAAACCTCTATGCAGAGGGTGGGTATAGGCACTGAGGCGCTGTTAGGCCGCCCACCGCTTTCACAAATCCCAGCGACAAGATATCTTGTGGACCGTCGACAGTATTCACCATTGCAGGAGAACCCCGACAACCAACAACACAAAATGAAAACAGTCAGAGCAATCACCGCCTTAGCGGCCTTGGCTGGTAGTAGCGCCTTTGCACAACTGGCCACGCTGCCTCCCTCATCCGCTACTGACGGCGTTCCCGTTCAGGGCATTGGCGTTAACGCCGGCGCTACTCACTGGGAAGATCCAGGCACCCTAGCTCATTATCGTTTAGCGTCGGACGCGAATCTTCCGCTTCCTTCTGGTCTCACTTGGGCGAGCACCGCACCCAGTGCGATCTCTGCCAATCGCGCAGCTATCGCCACCGGTGGCGGTACGATCCGCGCTATATTCACGGCTGAAACCGCAGGTTGGCTGAATGATTTCGGCTATACTTATTCCGGTAATCCCGCTGGTGCTGGCTCGTTCACCGTATTCAGCAATATCCAAGCACTCCCGCCCGCGACCGTCGCGTTCGGCGATCACGTGGATATTACTTTCGCTCCGGCTGATCCATTGGCTGCCAATTTCGACTTCTGGTTGAATGGCACCGATAGCTTCACGACCGCGAATCCGACTCCTCCGACCCAAAACGGTGGTTATTACACCGTCTTCAATCAATCGAACAGCGTCCCGTACATTGCTCCGGGCAACGTCAAGTTCGCTCAGTCTCCTCTCATGGTGAATACATGGGTTCCGGCGGCTGGGGCCTATCAAGATGTCGCTACCTATTTGGTCTCGATTGAAGACTGGCGCTTGGATCGTGGCTCTGACGGCGACACGAGTGATTTCGTGTTCGCGCTGCAGTTCTTCAATCGGGGTGGTATTCCTTTCGGTGATACTCCGGTTCCAGAACCCTCCACGTATGGCCTGATGGGTGCAGCTGCACTGCTCGGTCTTGCTGCCTGGCGCCGCAAGAAAGCAGCCAAGGCTTAAGCCGTCTGCCAGTTACCTAGAATAGAAGACGCTCTTGCGTTTCTGAAGCCCCGCCGAAAGGCGGGGCTTTTTTGCGTTCGTTGCGAGAGATCCGGATTATATTATTCCGCTCCTTATCCCCACTCGCGCCAAGGAATGGAAGGGTGGTAAACGACGTTCGCTGAACCCGGGCGAGGGAAGAGGAGGGATTGCGACACTACGACAATCGTATCGAACCAGACGGGCGCTCGACCTTCTACCACCCCGATCGCGTTTTATATATCGCGATTGATAGCCAGCGATCGTTTATTGAGGCGCGCGGAACGACGCGCCCTGGCTCGGTTAGCGTCTGCGCTTTATCCGTATTCACGACGCGTATTACACCGGTGGACCGCGCCGGTATTCGCGCCACCACGACACCGCGAAACGGCTGCCGGCGCTGTGATCCAGCCGCTCTGGTTAAGGTGTCTCGTACACCTCGATCAAGGCCAGGCCCATCGTATTATTCTTCCCCCGCACGATCGCGGTGTAGGCTCCCGGTGGAAGTGTGAGCACGACAGCCGCATCTTTGCTGCCGCGCTTCCAGGCAAAAGCCCCGGTTTGAGCAACTGCGGTGTCGATCGAAGGTTGATCGTCCGTACCCCAATCGTCGTTTTGGGCCACTTGGTGCTGAGACGAGTCCATCACCGAGAGGACGGGATCAGCCAAAGTACCGGGCAAGCCGAAGTCGGCGAGAGCTGGTCCGCTCGCTCGAATCAACACCCGTTTGGAGGCAGTGCCGCCGACGATAAATCCAGCAATCATGACGTCGCCATCGGTGCGCACCTCGGCGCGTGTGGAGATGTTCACGAAATGTCCGCTAGTGGGCGTTTCATCCGCTTCATACGCCTCGATCAAGGCAGTGCCCGTGGTGCCATTTTTGCCGGTCACGTGCGCGGTGTAGGCTCCGGGTGGCAGGGTGACCAGAAGAGCGGCGTCTTTGCTTCCTCGGGTCCAAGCGAAAGCATTGACTCGTTTGGCTGCGGCTTCGATGTGATCGGCATCGGTGGCCCAATCGTCGTTTTGTCCGATTTGGGTTCCTCCAGAATAAAGAACGAGGATGGGATCGTCGAGGACGCCAGTGATGCCGAACTGGGTTAGTCCCGGCCCGCTGGCGCGAATTAAGACCTGCTTTGGCTCCGAACCGCTGATGATGAGGCCGGCAATCATCACGTTGCTTCCCGCACCGACAAAGCCGCGGGTCGATACGTTGATCAACTTGCTGTCCGCTCCGACCGCGGGAGTAGACACGGTGACCTGAACGCGGGTCAATTTGCGAACGGTGTTGTTCACCGTGTCGCTCACAAAAAGATTTCCCGCCGGCCCGAAGGCCACGCCATAGGGGGCGTTGAATCGCGCCGCTGTACCCACTCCGTCACTACTGCCGTCATTTCCACCGGAGCCAGCCACGGTGGAAACAAGACCGATCGAGGAAATAACCCGGATCTCGTGGTTGGCGGTTTCCGCGACATAGATGCTCCCTGAGGGATCCACCGCCAACGCGGAAGGCCCGGAGAAGCGGGAGGAAATGCTCAACCCGTCCGCCGTTCCACTTTGTCCAGCGGTGCCCGCAAAAGTCGTGACGTCGCCTGCCGGAGTCACCTTCCGAATCGTGTGATTGAATGTATCCGCCACATAAATATTTCCGAAAGGGTCCAGGGCGACGCCATGAGGACCGTCGAAGCGCGCCGCAGGTCCTGACCCGTCGTCATGACCACTTTCTCCCGCCGTGCCGGCTAAAGTGGATACGTCTCCGGCGCTGGTTATTTTTCGGATGGTGGAGTTCCCGCTGTCCGCCACGTAAACGGTGCCATTCCCGTCCACCGCGATTCCGATAGGCTCCTGAAACCGCGCCACCGCGCCGTTTCCATCCGCGCTTCCTGGATTCCCCGCGCTGCCGGCCAAGGTGGAGACGATGCCATCCGCGGTGATCTTGCGAATGACATGGTTAAGCATATCCGCTACGTAAAGGTTGCCCGAGCCGTCGATCGCCAGACCGGCCGGAGAGTTGAACAAAGCACTCGACCCCGCACCGTCGCTGGAGCCGGCGGTGCTGGGAACGCCGGCAAAAGTGGATACGGCCCCGCCCGGACTGACTTTGCGGATGGTGTGATTAAAAGTATCCGCGATAAAAATCTGTCCCGTCGCATCGACGGCAATTCCGCGGAGCCCGTTGAAACGCGCATTGCCCGCCATCCCATCATCGCCGCCTGCTGACGCGGCTTGTCCAGCAAACGTCGTGACGGCCCAATTGAACGACTCGTCTGCCCGCGCCGGTACAACGAGGAAGCAGCCACACGTGAAAAACGTAAGGACGGCGACGGAACGAAAAGGGAGAAAAGGAAAGCCGCGAGACATAACGACGCTGGGGCAGAGTGGTGGAGGAGCGACGAGGAATTTACCCTAGGCCGCTCAGGGCTGTAGGTACAGCACACTTTATGTAAACGCGCGGTCAAAACTCACCAAGTGAGCCGCCCTCCCCTGCGGTACCATTCGCTTCCTCGCGAACCGCCCGTTGGCCACATTTTCTCACGGGAGCCACCGCCAGAATCACCACCACCAACATCATGCCCCCAAACAGACTCTATACATGCACGAATAGGCGTGATCCTGGCGGGGCTAAGGGTGAGAAAAAGGACTGACCGGAAATCCAATCCTGACTTGAAGGACTTGAATCCCGGTTGGGTACGACTGCAGGGATAAGGGTGGAAAGGCCCCGTGGGAGGACACCCCCTCTAGAGGAGGATTCGACCAGGGCGACGTCTCTTAGATGGACTGGCTAGGGGGTAGGGGTCAAAGTCAAACTGTTCAAATTCTCGCGTGTTCTTTCGTGAGAGTGAGGAAACTCTTTCATCATTTCCTCGAAATGGGCAGCGCTGCGAAGCGCGCAGGTGGCGCCTTCTCGCCAGCTCACTGGGACGTAGGTGCAAGAGGCGGTGGCGGGGAGTCCGCGCTGATTGATCCGCATCAATCCTACGACTTGTTCGACCGCTTGGGCTCCGACGCGAGCGTGATCGGGGATGATTCCGGAAACTTGATTGGAATCGCCGGTCGCATCCAGGGCGGCGAAGCCCACCTCGCGGGGCACCTCCAAACCCATGCGCGCGAGGAGAGGCGGAAGATCGAGGGTGTCGCTGACAATAGCGTCGACCGCATTTGCGCGTATCCATGATTCCACGACGTTGGGCGCGCTGCTGCTCGTGAGCGTGAGCGGCGGGACGGCGGCGGCATGACGGGAGCGCCTTTGTTCGAGCAAGAAACCGGCGCGGTAGAGGTCGTCCTGCTTGGAGTCCGAACTGTGATGCGTGAGCAAGCCGAGACGGCGATAGCCCAGGTCGTAGAGCCGCCGGAAGGCGAGGCGGGCCGCTTGTCGCTGGTCCGAGGAAAGCGTGTAGAGAGGAATATCGAGGTGCGGACTTTCGATTTTCACCGCGCTGTAATCATTCCAATCGAAGGCCAAGTGGGTGGTGCTCGGCCGACAGGCGCCGATTACGAGGCTGACGATTCCGCGAGCGCGCAAAATCGAATTGAGGCGTTCGGGCGAGAGCTGGTTTTTGCCGACCAGGAAGAGCTCGATTTGACAGTGGAGCATCTCGGCCGCGCTGCGAGCGCCAGCCCAGAGCGCCGCGTGTTGGGGAGATTTTTCCAGTGCGCTGCGCGACTCAAAATCTGCCATGAACGCGATGATCGGGGGCGCCTTGTGGGGCAGTACCTCGAGTCGATGGGTATTGAACGCGTCGAGCAGGGGATCGGGGCGATAACCCAGCTTTCGCGCCGCGGCGCAGACTTTTTTTCGCGTCGCTTCAGAAATCCCGGGGTGATTCCGTAGAGCCAATGAAACGGTGGAGGGGTGAACGCCGCCGGCGAGCCGAGCGATATCCCGCATGGTCGGGCGGGCGTTGGACTCACGAGGACTGATTGCGGGGTGGGGCAGAGGTGCCGTCATACCAGTTTCCTTGAACATAGGTGGTGGTGGCCGAAGTAGGAATTCCCCGCCGCTCGCTCCGCATGAGGGTGGCCAGGAGCGCCGCGCCGCGTTGGCCGACCAAGTCCATATTGGCGACCAAACCGGCGAGCGCGGGGTTTCGCCGCCCCAAACAAAGACAGGCACAGGCCACGTCTTCGGGACAACGGAAGCCGGCGGCGGTCACCATGGTGCGGGTGTTGGTCCAATTGCAGACGACGGCATCGATGCCGTTTTCCTTGATCCAGCTGCGGACCAAGGGAATCGCGTCTTCTGCGACCGCGCCTCGAGGAAAAAACAAAGGTGGGATCGTCTGGCTAGGAGGAAGCTCGTTTTGCTCGAGCAGAAATCCGGACAGATGCATATCATCCGTGCCCTCTTCATCCTCGATGCCCACGGCGAGCCCGATGCGAGAATAGCCCAGGGCCCGCATTTTTTTCACCACCAAACGCACGCCGTTAAGTTGGTCGGTGGAGATAAACGTCACCGGCGGATGCATGTGCCGAGAATCGATTTTCACCACGGAGAATTCCGACCACTCCAACTCGATAACGGCTCGCCCTGGTTCGAAGGCGCCGATGATCAAGCCGGTAAAACCCTGCTTTTTTAGGTGCTCATAGAGACTGGCGGAGTCGTGATAACCTTTGTCCACGACCAACATCTCAAAACGATACCCGAGGGCCTCCGCCTGCTTGCGGGCCCCTTCGACCAACATGCGGTAATGAGAGCGCCGAAAGTATCCGTTTTCCGGAGACCGGTTGACCACGTAGGCGATTCCCGGGGCAAAGTTGCGAGTTTCCGTTCGGGAACGACGATTGCTCAAGGCAGAAAAAACCGAGTCTCGCTGGTAACCGATCCGTCCAGCAGCGGCCACAATCCGGTCGCGCGTGGCGGGAGGGATGCTTGGGTGCCCACGCAAAGCCATGGAAACAGTCGTAAAGTGGACGCCGGCGACGCGGGCCACATCTTTGATGGTGGGGTTAGAAAACACAGGAGACCAGGGGTGGGCTTGTCCTCTGCTCTACCGAATGAATAGAACCCGCCGCGGTCAAGCGGAGGACAAGGGGAATAATTGAGAGACTGCGCTCCGCGATGTAGGGCCTTTGTACTCGGTCCCGGGATAAGATCGGGTGAGGGAGAATTCGTCTTTTCCGCTCTGAATCCCCGGTGGTTTGCCGTCATTACCTTGGGTGCAACGCGAGATCGCGTAGTTACAAAGCAGATACAATGAGATCCTGCCCGAGCTCGGGCAGGTCCAGTTTGTTCTGTAACCGCGTGATTTAAGAAAACGCAGAAATTTTCCTATGACCCGTGTCACGAGCGACTTTTACCTCGACGGCCGCCGTCTTGACTGTAAGACTTCCGCTGCTTTGTACCGTCGGCATTGTAGCCATTAAAACCCTTTCTATTGGACGGTTCACCCCAACTCTCGTCCCTCGCCGTTGAATATTATCGGCTGGTTCCGGACCCAGCCGGCCGGTGGGTCAACCGCCTTCTGCCTGTCTTTGTGTATGTTCGACCGTCCGTTGTCCTGCTTCTGACCTGACCTAAAGCCGAGAAAGCCTTGCTGCGCCTGTCGCCTGCCCAAGGTGCGATACGCGGAAGGGCCGCTTCTCTCCATCCTATGCTCTACCAAACCGTGAAGAACCGTTCCTACCTTCTCCGATTGATGGCAGCGCAGCTTTGCGCCCTGTCTCTCGTGTCCGTCGCCTCTGCACAGAACACCGCTGAACCTGCAAAACCGACTGCGCCGCCCGCGGCCACCAAGCCGGAGGGTGATGAGGCCGTCGTCATGTCTCCCTTCGAGGTTCAGACCTCGGCGAGCGACATTGGTTATTTCGCTTCCAATACCCTGGCGGGCAGCCGCCTCAACTCCAACATTGGGGACTTGGCTGCACCGATTACGGTCATAACCAAGCAGCAATTAGAGGATACAGCCTCCCATGATTTGAACGACGTTTTCCTCTACGAGGCGAACACCGAAGGGGCCTTGAACTATACCAAGGTTCAAATCGACCGAAGTGGATTGAAAGATAATATCGGCGGTTCGGCCACAAGCGGGATCGGCGCAAATACCTCGACCACGGCCAATCGTATTCGTGGCTTGGGCAATGCAGATATGACCTGGAACTATTATCCGGCCATCACCCGGGTGCGCGGTGACTCTTATAATTTGTCATCACTGGAAATCAGTCGTGGCCCGAATTCCATTCTCGCCGGCTTGGGAAATCCTGCGGGTATTTTGAACGAATCAATCAATACGGGTCGAATCAACGCCAATACCAACGAGGTTAATTTGGCGACCAGTAACAATGGTTCTTACCGAGCGAGTTTGGCGATCAATCGCACGCTGATTCACGACCGCTTGGCGATTTATTTGGCGGGTCTTTACGATGATCGCGAGTTTTCCCGCAAACCTTCCTACGATATTTCGCGCCGCGAGACCGCAGCGTTCACCGTCAAGCCTTTCAAGTCTACTACAATCAAAGGCTTCATCGAAAATCTGATCGAGGACAGTCGGTTGCCCAACCAACTGACGCCCCGCGATGGTATCACACCTTGGCTCAATGCTGGTCGCCCGGTCTGGGATCCACTGACCCGGATGGTGACCTATCTAGATAACCCAGGTGTGACGAAGGGCCCGTACCTCAACTCCAATACAGAACTTGTGCCGACTAATTCGTTTAACAGCGTGCCAGTGCGTATCTCTGGAGACACGGTTCTGACCGATCGTCGTTCTTCTCAGTATATACCAGGCCTCGGCATGGTAAATCTCGGCCGCCCGGTTCGCGAAATCAGCCCTGATGGCTCCTTCTTTTGGACTCAGGCCCAGGCTCAGACTTTTAATATATATCCCAATCCCTTGCTTTCAACCGCGGCTTTGCGGACCAATGAAGTCACGGGTTCTCTCAGTGCTGCGGGTGCTTTCACGGCTCCAACCATGGGCACTGGCCCAGGCTCTCCCTATGATATATGGAGTCGCCGTTTAACCACTTCGGTTCTCGCACCGGCCCCGGCGACTTATGATTTCATCGGCGGCAACGCCTATATTGCGCCTTCGATCAGCAATAAGGCACTCTATAATTGGGACAAGGTCAATATTACCGCGACCAACCACGGACGCCTGCGGAACACGACCTACAACCTCGAGCTGGAGCAGCAGATCACGAAAACTCTATTCTTTTCCGCCGGATGGTTTCGCCAGGACTTCGATTCGCTGGAAAACTATCCCTTGAGCCAGTTAGCCCCTGTCACGGTACTGGTTGATACCAATAAGAATTTGGTCAACGGCCAAGCTAACCCGAACTATTTGAAGCCTTACGTCGACGTCCAGGATCCGGATACAGCCCAGACGCCGGAGACGAAAGAGATTGCTCGCGCGATGCTCGCGTGGGATCTCGATTTCACCAAGAACAATGGTTTCACCAAATGGTTCGGCCGTCACCGCATTTTGGGTATGGCACAGCATGAGGAAGATGTTAAAACTCAGTATCGCTACCGCTTCGCTTTCTCCGATCCCAGCGACCCTCGTTTTCTTCAATCGGAATCAGCTCTCCCGTTCGCCGGTGCTACCGGCGGCGTGGGGACACGGGCCTCGAACATTGGTTTTCGTTATGCTGGGAATGCGAGCACCACACGCCAGGCTTGGTACGTCGGCGATGCAAACAGTGTCGTGAGCACCGCTCCCTCAATCAATGTGGGCAATCCAGCCATTGGAACGACCGAGAAGTCACAGATTACTGCCTACAATTATCAGACAAGCACCTGGGACCAGGCCCCCGTCACTTACGGCAGTGAACTTTTCGATGCGGGTGGAGGCTACCTGCGGGCTCAGCGCATGATCAATTCGGAGAATATTGCGGCGCAGAGTTTCTGGTTGAAAGACCGTATCGTAACCACCGTCGGCTACCGCCGTGACCGTTGGAAAGGCCGGCAAACGACCACCGGCACGGACGAAAATGGAAATGTGCTTGGAGCGACTGCCGCCACGATCAATGCCGCTCTCTATCCCGCTGGCAGCTGGCGGCTGAATGAGGGAACGCTGCTCAGTCGTTGGGCCAAAGCAGAGTTTATCGAACAAAATACCAGCTCTGTTGGCGTAGTGGCTAAGCCACTACCTTGGTTCAGCCTGATCGCCAACCGCTCCAACAATTTCAACCCGCCTGACAGCGCTCAAGTGAACCTCTTCCGCGAAAAGCTGCCGGTCCCGACAGCGAAAAGCAAGGACTACGGGTTCTCGGTCAATTTGCTGGATAACAAATTGATCGCGCGGGTGAGTTTCTTCGACACCGAGTTCAAGGGCGACCGCAGCAATGGCAGTGCCGCCACCGCAGTCGGCCGCGTGCCGCGAGAGGACACGGCGAACTTGAAGGGCTGGGCCGAGGCGGTGGTGAGAATTCGTTCCAATATAGCGGGTACCAAGGAATCGGATACACCACAGATCCACGCGCCCAATGGGAGCACGCCGACCAATACTTGGACCGACGCCTCGCAGAGTGGAAACGCGCTCAGCGCGAATCAGATCGCGATCGTTGATTCGATGATGGGTGGGTTGTCCTCCACCTGGCCAGACGGGGCTAACTTCGGCAGCACTCAGGATGCTCGGTCAAAGGGCGCTGAGATCGAGCTGATCTACAACCCGACTCCGAATTGGAATATCAAGCTCACCGGCGGAAAACAGCAAACGACCTACAGCAATATCTTCCCCGACTACGAGCGTTGGCTCGCCTATCGCATGCCGGTTTGGACTTCTGCTGCAGCGCCTGACATGGCTCCGGTTTATACTCAGCCGGATGGAAAACAATTCAGTCTCCAGAATTTTTGGAGCGGATACGGTTTCGGTGAAACCAATATTGCTACCCGTCAGAATGGCGCTAACCCGCAGGATTGGTTGGCAAATGTCGTATCAGCTGATTTAGCGAACGCCCGTTTACTCCAAAACGCCGCGCCTTATGGACAAAGAAAATATCGAGCGAACATTCTATCAAACTATGTATTCAGTCGCGGCCCTTTGAAAAACGTGGGCTTCGGGGGAGCCATCCGTTGGGAAGACAAAGGAGTGGTCGGCTATCGTGGTATGATGGACTCGCGCGGCCTTTGGACTGGTGCAGACGCTGGAAAGCCGGTTTATGATACGGATGTGGGGGTGAACCCGTTTTGGGACCTCACCCATTTCGATTTCTGGGTGTCTTATAAATTGAAGATGTGGGGTGACAAAATCCACACCAAGGTGCAGCTCAACGTGACGGACGCTTTCCAGGATGGCCATTTGGTTCCCGTCTTTGTGAACTTCGACGGCACGCCCGCAGCCTTCCGTATCATCGATTCACGTCGTTGGGAGCTCAGCGCGAAATTCGAGTTCTAAGAAGCCATTGTTTCCCGCTTTTGCCTGCGAGCGCCTCCCCGAAACGGGAGGCGCTTTTTTTCGCTCTAGGCGAGGCCCATCGGCGCTTTTGTATCCAACATCTTTAGCAACTCCACGGTGGGGCTGATTTGTGCAGCTTCGAAGGCCAGCAACAAAGCCCCGACAACGGGGCTGTATTTCGGTCGGCGCAACTCCAAGGCAGGTGTTCGCGTCTTTATTGCCGTGGCAAGAAGTTCTCTGTATTCACGGTTTTGAGACAAACCGCCGGTGAAAACCACGTCTGTCTTTTGGTTTTGAAACAAAGTCTTGGCGATTGCCTCCACGATTTTGGCTAGCTCATCGGCTCCCCAATGGAGCAGGCGCCGGGCTTCGCCGTCTTCGGTTCGGGCCGCATCGAAAATCAGCGGAGCGAGGGCCGCGATCTCTACCCGCCGATCTGGCTCCGCCCGTATCCAGGAAAGCACTTCAGTGGGACCGGATAAGCCGAGGGTCTGAAGCACGCCTTGGGTCAACTGCGTGGGCGGTCCTCGGCCATCCGCGCTTCGCGTCACGGCAATCAGCGCTTGTAGCCCGAGCCAATAGCCGCTGCCGCAGTCGTCAAGCAAAGCACCCCAGCCACCCGCTCTGGCCGTGCGGCCATCGGCGGCGCGGCCGAAGCCGGAAGAGCCTGTGCCCGCGATCACGACCATCCCTGGAGCCCCGCCCAGCCCTCCCGCGAGCGCGGTTCTGAGATCGTGATCAAAGCTGATTCGTGTGTTTTCGTCGCGCGCGAGCCAGGGAATCAGCGTCTCCGGCGATTGGGTTTTTTGGAAAGCGGCAAGTCCGGCGATTCCAAAAAATACACTAGCAACCGGTTGAGGCGGCGATCCCGCGTCTGTCCAAGCCGCGTCGAATGCGCGGCGGAGAGCGGCTGAAGCGGCGGCGGCCCCCATCTGGTGTGGGTTACATCCGGGAGCTCGTCCCAATCCGCAAAATCGTCCGTCTTCCGAGGCGACCAGCACGCGAGTGCTCGAGCCGCCACCGTCTACGCCGGCGAAAAAACGGCGACTGGGATGACTAAGCGCGGAGGAAGTCACAGGATGTGGCACGCATCTCAGGCGAGCCACACCGTAGTGACAAGTGCATTACAGCAGGCGGTTTTCCCGAATAACTTCACTGTACCACTGCGCGCTCAATTTGGGCGTGCGTTTCTGGGTCTTGAAATCGTTGTAGACGATCCCGAACCGTTTTCCATAGCCGTAGGCCCACTCGTAGTTGTCGATAAAGGACCAGAGGAAATAACCGCGACAGCCGATCCCTTCGGAGATCGCGCGATGAACATTCACGAGGTAGTTGCGCAAATAGTCGCGGCGGTGCAGATCGTAGAGCTCGCCGGACGGGCCGAGTTCCTCATCGTAACCGGCGCCATTTTCCGTGATATAAAAGTCGTTCACGCCGTAGAGACTCTTGGCGTGACGCATCACCCAATAAATACATTGCGGGGTGTGGAGCAGCCAGTTTTGCGCGGCTTGAGGGTACTGCGGCGGAAACGGCAGGCGGGATGATTCGTTCTTGGCGGCACGTTTGACGAAGTACCCCGCGTAGACGTTAAGCCCGAGGAAATCGGTGGACTGAGAAATCAGCTCCATGTCCCCGCGTTGCCATTTCGGACGATCGGCCCCACAGCGTTTCAGGTACTCGGTCGGATATTTTCCGGTGAGAATCGGAGCGAGAATATGCGCATTATCCCGGGCAAAACACTGCTCTGCGGTGGCGATGGTTTCGGCGTTTTCAATGACAGGGATCGCGATGTCGGGGTTGTGCGTCAGCCCCACGCGCGCGCCGCGCCCACCGAACTCACGGACCGCTTGCACCGCGTATCCATGAGCCAACAACGCGTGATGATAGGCTTGATTGACGATCCGCTTGGGCTCTTTTGCGCCGGGAGCGTGTTCGCCCCGTTCATACGACAGGCCGATGAAGCAGGGGATTTCGTTCAACGTAATCCAGTTCTTCACTCGGTCCCCAAAGGCTCTCACCACGGTGTTGGCGTAGATTGAAAATCGCTCTGGAATCAAACGCACGCGCCAGCCGCCGAGGTCCTCAAGCGCCTGGGGGAGATCCCAATGATAAAAGGTGACCCACGGCGTGATGCCGTTTTTCAGCGCGCAATCCAGCAGGCGATTATAAAAATCCAGCCCCTTCTGGTTCACGGTACTGTCGCCCGTCGGGTGAATCCGCGGCCACGCCAGCGAAAGCCGATAATTTTTGATCCCGAGACTCCGCATCAGAGCGAAATCTTCGCGGTAACGGTGGTAGTGATCACACGCGACCGCGGGAGTGTCACCGTTTAGAACTTTTCCGGGAATAGTCGCGAAACGATCCCAAATGGATTCGCCCTTCCCATCTTCCGTCGCAGCCCCTTCGATCTGGGGCGCGGCGGTCGCCGTGCCCCAGACAAAATTTTCCGGAAAACGATAGGACTCGGATTTCGCTGTGGACTTGGCTGCGCGGCCGGCGCGAGGAGTAGGGGCCGCGGGTGTGCGGGTACTCCGAGACTTGAGAGCGAGGGAAGGGAAAGAGGAAATGGAAGGCATGAAGAAACAAGAGCAACAGCGCCGCTGAGATGAGTCTCGCGCCTCTCTCCCTACAACGTGCCGCCGTTTCTTTCATTAGAGCACCCTCGGTCCAGTCGATGCACGAGGGAGCGGGCAGTTGAGTAATTTTTTATTTTCAGCCTCTGGACCGCCCCCGGTTTGGCTGAGGCCCGCGGCCTCCAGAGTGCTGGTAGAGGCTCTTGACGGGAGAAGTCGGGTTCCTTGCGCGATCTCCTCCGAAAGCGTGGTCGCCTGGCCTCGTTCGCGGAGAAGTTAAACGCCGCCGGCCTCAAGAGAGGACGAAGAGGAGCGGAAAACGCGTTCGCGAGGAGCCGCACGTACCTAGCCAGCGAATACATCGCGTTCTTTGCCCTTGCTGGCTGCGTGAGAGGACTGCACCACACGCTGGCGCTTAAATCCGCCGCCGCTGCCCCGACCGCCCCACTCACATCTTGAAGGAGGCGCTCAGTTGGAAGACGGCTTGCACGATCGCGAAGGCGATGAAACCCACAAAGGTGAAGACTCCGAGCAACACCCCGCTCGCGATCACTTTGGTGAACATCGAAAGCTGATTCGAAATGGCTTTTTGGTAGGTGCGACCGACCTTTTTAAGACTAGGAACAATGTTTCCGGTGTTTTCTCCGACCGCTAATTGATCGAGCACGAGAGCGGGAAAGCAGCCGGTGCGCTGCAGGGCGGTGGAGAGCGCTTCACCTTCGAGAACCCGGGCGGTCGCTTCATTGAAGGCATTGCGATGAACGACATTGTGGATCTGGCGTTCGGTCATGCGCAGGGCCTCGGCGGCGGTGATTCCGTTTTCCAGGAGGACGGAAAGAGTCTGGCTGAAAGCGAGGACGGTACGACTGACGGTGAATGGTCCGAGCAACGGCAGGGTCAAAGACCACGTATCCGTCGCAGCACGACCGGCCGTGGTCTGCCTCCAGCGCCAGAACGCAATCGCGCCGAAGACTCCTGCGCCAATGATGAAGACTCCGTAGTGTAAGGCAAACGTCGATACACCGACGAGAATCTGGGTCGACATCGGCAGCTTTCCGCCGAGCGAATTGAGCAGAGCCTGAAGCCGGGGCAGGAGGAAGAAGAGGAAGAACATGATCACGCCGAAGGCGACAACGACCATGAAAAGCGGGTAAGCCAGGGCCGTCGCGAGCTGGCGTTTCAGCTCCTTCTGCTCGGTGAGATGCTCGATCAGGCGACCCAAGACTTCATTGAGGCTGCCCGTGGCTTCACCGGCCTGAATCAGGTTGATCGAGGCAGGGTCGAAGACGTCGGGAAACTCCGACATCGCGCGCGACAACGGAGCACCCTCGCTCAGTCGTTCCCAGAGAGCGGACGATAGGGCGCGCAAATTCGGTTCTTGGATACGCACAGACAGAAGCCGAATTGCTTCGCCGGCGGATAGGCCACTCTGGACCAGATCAACCATGGCCTCGAGGAACGGGAGGCGTTCCGAGCGAGTGAGCTTGATTTTGGAAGAGCCCAACACCGGGCGAGAGGGTGCGGCGGGCGAGGGTGCCGTGCCTGATTTGGATTTGGCGGTCTTAGCGGGAGCCGACTTCGCTCCCGCGCTCTCTTCCACTTGGATCGGTTGAAGTCCGCGGGCAGAGAGGAGGCGCAAAGCATCCTTGCGAGAAGGAGCTTCGAGAGTGGCAGCGACGGACTGCCCGGCGCGATCACGCGCAGTGTAAGCAAAACGAGGCATGATTCAGCTATCGGTTATTTTTCGGTCACCGTGATGACCCGCAGAACTTCATCAAGCGTGGTGTGACCCGCTTTGACTTTTTCCCAACCCGATTGTTGCAGCGTGCGCATACCATGACGGCGGGCGCATTGCGTTAAGGTTCGAGTGCTTTCCCGCTTCAAAACGAGTTCATGTAACTCGTCGTTTGGTTTCAGAATCTCAAAAATTCCGATACGGCCACGATAGCCCGTGCCGCGACAGCGGTCGCAACCGACCGGGCTTTTCAGCGCGTCGACATCGTCGGCGTTCGCCGGATCGAGCCCAAGAATGGCCATGGTGTCGCGCAGGCGCAGTTTGCTGATGGGTTCGGGCTTCGAGCAATCGGGGCAGAGTCGGCGGACCAGGCGTTGTGCGATCACCAGCTCGATCGCGGAAGCAACCAGGAAAGGCTCGATGCCCATGTCGATCAAACGCGTGATCGCACCGGGGGCGTCGTTGGTGTGGAGGGTCGAGAACACCAAGTGACCGGTGAGCGACGCGCGAATCGACACTTCCGCTGTATCCAAATCGCGGATCTCACCCACCATGATCACGTCGGGGTCTTGCCGCAGCACGTGGCGCAGGGCGTCGGAAAACTTCAGGCCGATTTCCGGTCGAACCTGCATCTGATTGACCCCTGGAACCTCGTATTCGATCGGGTCCTCAATCGTGACGATACGCAGTTCGGGCGAGTTGATTTTTCGCAGAAACGCGTTCAGCGAAGTCGATTTACCCGAACCGGTGGGGCCGGTGACCAGCACAATTCCGTGAGGATAATCGAGGATATTGGTGATCTGAGCCTGCTCCTCGGCGCTCATGCCGAGTTTGTTCATATCGTACGCCTCTTTTTTCTGATTGAGGAGACGCAGTGAGATGGATTCGGCGTAGATCGTGGGGATGGTGGATACGCGGATATCCAACACCGTGTTGTTGGCGCGAAAATTGATTCGACCGTCCTGAGGCAGGCGGCGCTCGGAAATATTGAGCCGCGCCATGATCTTCAGGCGTGAAATGATGGCGTCCTGAAAGCGTAACAGGTTTTCCGGTACAGGAACCTGGACGAGCAAGCCATCGACGCGATAGCGGATGCGAAGCTGGCCTTCCTGAGGCTCAAAATGAATGTCGGTCGCCTCGTCCGCCACCGCCTGACTGATCACGTCGCTCACGAAACGGACGACCGCGGCGTCTTCGTCAACGTCCGCCTCGGCTTGGGCGGCAGTCTCGGGTGCGACGTATCCATCTTCTGAATCTTCCAAACTCCCGGAGCCTACGCCGAAATGTTGGAGGATGAGTTGATGGATCTTCTCGGGAACTCCTAGGTGCCAGACGAGCGGTCGGTTGGTGAACGTCTTGATCCAGTCGACCATGACGTCGTCGGCTGGCCAAGCGGTTGCCAAGTGGAACGGAGCATCGAGCGCCTCCTCTTCTGGGGACGTTCCAGGGATTGGTGCACGCGTGCCCCCCTTGAAGAGGATGGGCACGATCTGGTAGTCGTGAACGAGACGGGCGGGCAGGACATTGAGGGCTGCGTCGTCCGCCTCGAGGTTGCTGGCGATGGCCAGCTCCGAGGCGATGGCCAATGCGGTCAACGCTTCGGGTTCGGTGATCTTGAGGTACTGGGCCACCGCCTTGAGACGATGGCCGCGCGGGGCTTCGGATATGGCTTGGCGTTGCTCCTCAGTGAGCCGCTCAACTAAGGCGGCGGGTAGAACAGAGGAAGTAAGCGTTTGGACCATAGTGTATCTAGATTAGTGATTCGTCCGAAGCGGCTTTGAATCTTCGCTGCGCGACGATTCATTGGTTTGTGGATTGAGCGTCTGTTTAACCTCTGCGCTTGCACCCATTTTCTCAATTTGGGAGTTGGCTTCTTTATTGTCCATCATGACGTCTCCACTGAGGACGTGAGGGCGCAAGAAGACCACCAAGTCCGTCCGTTCGTCGTTCTTAGTGCGACCGCCGAGCAGATCACCGATAATGGGAATGGGTCCGAGACGGAAGTGATTGCGCGAACTGGTCCGCCGTTGAAGGCCACCTAGGACAATGATTTCGCCGCTCTTAGCGGTGATAAAGGATTCGGTCGACCGGCGGCTCACGATCGGTTGTTCGTTGCCGTCCACCAAGACCGTTCCAGCCGGTTCGCTCAGCTCTTGCTTGATCTCCAGTTGGACTGAACCGTCATTTCCGATCAACGGCTTCACGCTCAGGGTCAAACCAATGTCTTTTTCGTTAACGCTGGTCCGACCGATTGCGCTCGACCCGCCGCCGGCGGTTCCCCCGGTTGTGCCAGAACTGCTAGAGAGGTCGCTCACGAAACCACTGATAGTCGGAACCTGGGTAGAAACAATGATCACACCCTCTTTATTGTGAGTGGTGGTGATCGAGGGCGCCGACAGGATGGTGGAGCGCCCTTTAGTTTGGGTGCGCGAGAGCTGCACGACACCAGCGAGGTCGGTGTTTCCTGTGTTGGTGTTTTTGTAAACTTGCATGACCCCGGATGGACCTTTGTCGCCAAAAGCGCCGCCGACTGCTGCGCCCGAGACACTGCCCGCAAAGCCGGTCAGACGATCGCCCAGCATCTGAAGATTCAGAGCTTGGATACCGGTGTCTTGATCGTTTTTGAGGGTCACTTCGACGATCACCAACTCAATCCGTACTTGCGGTAGCAATACGTCGACTTTATCGACCAGCTCCTGGATGAGGCGGATGTCGTCCACCGTTCCGGAAACGACCACCGCATTGCTGCGCTCATCGGGCTGAATGTTGACCAAGCTGCTGAATTCATTGGTCGAAACCCCCAGGTCGCCCATGGGCATGTTGGGCATGGGTGCCGCTTCAGGTGGCTGGCCAGGTTGGGGAGCCGGACGACCAAATTGGTTAGGACGCACCGAACCACTGGATTGAGCGCCCTTGTTCTGGCCGGAAATCAGATTAGAGAGAAGGGTCGCCACGTCTTTAGAGGCGGCATGCTTCAGGAAGATCACTTCATTGCGGGTGTTCGGATCCGCTTTGACGTCCAGCTTGTTGATCAAGTCATCAAAAAACGGATACTGACGCGCGTCCGAAAGAAGAACGATTTGGTTGGTCCGGTCGTCGGCGGAGAACTTCGTGGCTGAGCCCAACTGATTCTGCAGCGGACCTTGGACGATCGCGTTGATCTTGTTCACGATGTCACTGGCCTTGGCGAAACGCACGGTATAAAACTTCGGTGTCATGCCGGTGGTCAGGGGCTGATCGAGTTTTTTGATCAACAACTCGATTCTCTGGAGCGTCGAAACCGAGTCCGTGATCAGCGCGGCGTTGCTCTTTTCAAAAACCACATATCCGCCAATATTGCCATTAAGCAGCATATTGATCTGGGGCAGGAATTCCGTCACCCGCTGGAACTCCAGCTGGAAGAGCTTCGACATCACTTGACCACTGGGTGGCAGGTCGAGGGTGGAGCCGTCGATCATGGTCGGCGCTTCCATGCGGACGCGTGGCAGGTCGACCACCTTCATGAACTTATCGCCCACAGGAATTATACCTATGCCGTTTAAGTTCAAAAGCGTCTCCATCGCCTGGATGGCTTCCGACTTCGGCAAACGCCGTTTGATATTGATCGCAAAAGTCGGCGTGGGGAGCTGCTGAGGGCGGAGCACGGTGCGGCCGGTCCAGTCTTCGAGCAGCATCAAAACGTGATCGATGGTGGCTTCAGTCAGCTTGATACCGTCGATCATCTCTTCGTCCGGCGCGGGCTGCGCGAGAGACTGCGTCGCAGGCGCGGGCGGCGGCATCGCCGCAGGCATAGACCCCTCGGGCATGGGGGGTGGAGTTTGCGCGGAAAGCGTGACCACTGAGCCGGCTAAAGCACCGAGGAGCCACAATCGAAGAGAGTACGGAGTCATGTAACGGAATTGATTGGAGACAGGTGGGGGTAGGGGTGGGGGTTGGCGGGTCCCATTTGAGGAGAATCGTTTGAAGTTGTAAACGGAGATGTGAGCAAGACGCAGTAAACACCCATAGGTTGCGGGATTTGAAACTTGCTGGTTTGGGCACCGCCGCTAAGCCTCCGCTGGCATGGGAAATAGCTTCGGAACACTCTTTAAAATCACCACCTGGGGCGAAAGCCACGGCCCCGGAATTGGCGTAGTGATAGATGGTTGCCCACCTCGGCTGCCTTTGAGTGCCGAAGAAATTCAGGTGGAGCTCGACCGCCGCCGACCCGGTCAAAGCGAGATCGTGACTCCGCGAAAAGAAGAAGATCGGGTCGAGATTTTAGCAGGAATTTTCGAAGGCAGAACCACGGGAACCCCTATCTCTTTATGGGTGAGAAACTCAGACCAAAGACCGGGTGCATACACCGAAATGAGAGAAAAATTTCGGCCCTCGCACGCGGACTATACCTACCAGGCGAAATTTGGCATTCGAGACCACCAAGGGGGCGGTCGTAGTTCCGCTCGTGAAACCATCGGGCGGGTGGCTGCCGGGGCGATCGCAAAAAAAATTCTCGCGCTAGGCAGTCTTCCTCAGGGCGTCGAGATTCGGGCGTTTGTCACTCGGATCCACGATATTTCCGCGCCCCTCGAGGTTTTGAGAGATTTTCCGAGTTTGGCCGCCGTTGAAGCAAACCCAGTGCGTTGTCCTGATGCCGACACGGCGGCAAAAATGATCGAGCGGATCAAGGCGGTGCGTTCCGAAGGCGATTCGGTGGGCGGAGTGATCGAATGCCGTGTGCGCGGTCTGCCGGCTGGACTTGGCGAACCGGTCTTCGATCGCTTGGAGGCCGATCTGGCCAAGGCCATGTTGTCCTTGCCTGCGACCAAAGCTTTTGAAATCGGCAGCGGCTTCTCCGGGACGCTCCTCAAGGGCTCCGAACACAACGATGACTTTGAAATGCGGGAAGGCGAAGTGCGCACGACCACGAACCGTTCCGGAGGCGTGCAGGGTGGCATCAGCAACGGTGAAGAACTGGTTTTCCGTATTGGATTTAAACCTACAGCGACCATTCTCCGACCGCAAAAGACAGTCGATGTCCACCATCACGACACCGAGTTGACCGCTCGGGGTCGTCACGATCCCTGTGTCGTCCCACGTGCGGTGCCGATCGTCGAGGCGATGACTGCGTTGGTCCTGATCGATCATTGGATGAGGCAGAAAGCTCAATGTGGCACCTTCTCGTTTTGACGACTGGCGAAACGATCGGGTTGTGAATACGTAGTAATATGGACGCCAGCGAAACACCTTTGGTTTATGTAATCCTCGGAGCAGCCGGATCGGGACGCCGCCGCGTGCTTGCCGACCTGATCGATGGCGGCCTGACCCCCGAAGACCGAGGGGTGGTGATTCTGAGCGAGGGCGAGGCCGATCCAGAGCTCGAGAAAAACTTCCCTCGAGTGGCACATTGGTCCTGGGCCGACGGCCAGATCATCATGCCCGAGGATGCGATCGGCGATGCGACCCACGTCTTTTTTGTCACGGACGGACGGAAGAGCCCAGTCGATCAGATCGAAGCCTTCAAATCTTGGCTAACCCAGAGTGGAGCGCAGCTGGGGCGAATCCTCTGTGTGGTGAATTGCAGACTGGCCGAGCAGCATGCGGAGCTCGTCGCTTGGTATGAAGCCTGTATCCATTTCTCGGATGTGGTGCTCCTGACCAATCGAGAAGGAGTGGCCAACAAGTGGCTCTCCGACTTCCAGAATCGTTTTAAAGATCAGTATTTCCCCTGCCTCTTCGAGCTGGTGAAAGAGGCGCGGGTAAAGAATCCGCCGCTCGTGCTCGAACCCGAAGCGCGCCGGATGTCTCATCTTTTTGATGAGACCGACTGGGTCGTCTTGGACGACGAGTTGAAGGAAGGCGATGACTCGGACGACGAGGGCGAAACGGAAGAGGAAGTCGAGGTGGTGGAAGAAGTGGATCCTTACCTCGAACGCCGAATCGGTGGGCGTCGGGCGAAGGAGATTCCGGATATCTCCAAGTTCCTCGAGGCGCGTCCGCAATCGGCCACCTGAGTGGCGCAATGGGGCGGCGTCGAGGCGGAGAGCGGGCGATCAAAGCTGCGCCTGCGACCGGCGGAAAAGGAGGCGTTCTTGCTAAAAAAGAAGGCAGCCCGTCCCGTTCGGGAGCCGAGCTGCCTCGTGAGTTCGAAGGTCTCGGGCGCTATTTCGCCGCGGCTACGGCAGCGACGAACGCTTTTGCTTTTGCCGTGATCGCGCCCCAATTCTTTTCTTTCAAAGCCTTGGCCTCGACCAGCGAGCTACCGGCCGCCGTGGCCGTGGCGCCCGCTTTTAAAAATTCTCCGACATTGGTCTCGTTGACGCCGCCGGTCGGCACCATATCGACGTGGGGAAGGGGAGCTTTGACCGACTTGATATAAGCCGGGCCAAAAAACTCGGCGGGGAAAATTTTTACGGCGTCGCAACCGGCTTCCCAGGCGGCGACGATTTCCGTTGGGGTGAGGGCTCCGCTGAAAACCGGGATGCTGTAACGGCGACAAAGCGTGATCACGTCGGGCCGCAGAGCCGGAGTCACGATGAATTTGGCTCCGGCTAAAATTCCGGCGCGCGCGGTCTCAGCGTCGAGAACCGTGCCCAGCCCGAAGATAAAATCCGGCAACTCAGCCGTGGCTTTTTCTAACATCCGAATCGCCCCTGGCGTTGTCATCGTCAATTCGATGCTAGTCAGACCGCCGTCGGCGAGCGCTTTCGCGCAGTCGAGTAATCCATCCGGGCTGTCGGCGCGGATCAATGCGACCACTTTTTCGGCCTTAATTTTGGAAAGAACAGCGTCTTTTTTCATAGGGGAAAGCGGATGTACACGCGTCCCACCTCGGAGAAAATCATTTTCTCCGCAAACCTCTCCCCGTCTTCCTTTGCGCCAAATTTAAGCGGCCGTGCTCGGCTCCGCCACGGCCGTCATCGCAGGGATCTGGCGTGCGACCCCGCGCAGGGCGGTGATGGCGCAGGCAATTCCCTGCCGAGTGGCATGATGATAAAGGCGAAGTAGGCTCTCGTCGTTGAGAAACTCTTCCACGCTATCGGCCATCTGCGCATGGCGAACGCCCGTTACTTTCCACCCGCGCTCTTCGAGATAATGCACCGCTTCCTCGGTTGAGGATTCAACATCGGAGTCCAAGCGCACCATCACCTGTGCTTCGGTGGGATGGTCGGGATTGTAAGCTAATGTCGATTTGCGAGACACCAGGAATTGATAGAAAAGCATAGTTTGAAAGATACACTATCTTGGTTCCCGTTCCTCGCTTATATATATCGAAACGGTCTGCTTATTTCATGGGAGTAAGTCCTAGGTGTCCGACAGAAAAGAGCCGGCGACCATGTCTACCCCATCAATATTATTGCAAGCGAGCTGAGGGAGCGAGGCCGAGAGCACTTGTATTTACCAGGGAGTTCGACTTTCGGGGGAAAAAAAAGCCCGCTCTTTCGAGCGGGCTAAAACCGATGGGAGCTAAGCTCTACCAGGGGTTTTTGGCGGGAGGGACCACAACAAATGTCGAGAAACGCCTAGAAATCAAGTCGCAAAACGCAAGAAACATGCAAGCCCCACAGGGTGACTTACTTAACGAGGTCAGTGGTCTGATCTCTAACGTAAGAGTAATCAGGGGCTTATGGCTTTTGTGTTTATTTCACCGCGAAGTCACACAGGTAAAATCTTTTTCGCAACCACCCCACCGCCCATTCGAAAACGCGTTGGTCGACCGGCCACTTTTAGCTCAATTCATTGGAGCGTGAATTCGGATTCCCGGTCTGCATTTAGGCGTGGGGAGCGGCGTCGCCGGAGGTCTAACCGGCGGCCGAATATTGCTTCTGTGACCAGGGCCAAGGTTTTAATTTAAAATCTTAAAGCACAATCGACTCAGGTTTATTCTATAAATTCAGGATTCTTCGAGGCAACCGGCAGTAGGCATAACGGGCGGGTAGGATTATATTATGTTAACCAAGTGTTGTTAATAATAATACCAATTCACCGCTGGTGTTCTCCGTCAGTGAGGAGCGATGGTATCTGCCAAGGGTGTACTTATATCATGCCTTCAAACTGCCTTTGGTTCTTAGGGGCACCCGCCTTCGCTCGATTGATTTGTTATATCTCTCATTAGTTTTAGGCGGTTGTGACGAAGGGGTGAGGCGTTTATCGATTCCTTTGGCTCGAGTGAAGGGAGTCGTGGAGAAGTTGGGCCGTAAATGTAGGCCACTCCTTATATCCTGCGCCTGGACTCGTCGGGCGGCGATTGCGCCGCTCTTTCGAATCGAAGGGCGGTTCGTATTCTCAAGGAAACACGCTTTATAGCGCGGTTCGTCACCTCATTTGCGGTTCTCACCGCTTCTAAAAATGACCGCTTTTCATTTCCGAGTAGGGTAACGCAAGACTAACCGAGCCGCCATACCATCTTTCCTCCTGATCGGCGCGACCGGTGGGAATGATCACATCGAAACGCAGCCGTCCGTAGACGGGCTCCCTGCACCAAAAATCTATATGAATGCACCTCGCGACTCTTCAAAAACGTTTCGAGGAGTTTTGGCCTTCATGGCCCGAGCCTGCCGGCGCGGTATAATATTGGTCCGGCACAACTGTTGATGGTGATTGCCCTCGATGGGCAGGGGAAAGCGGTGGCGAAAGAAATGAGATGGGGCTTCGTTCCGTCTTGGGCTATTCATAAGGCCAAAGCGTTTAAGCGCCGAGCGAACGTCCGGGCGGACCCCTTGGATTCGATGTTTAAATCCCCACTGCAGAAGCGGCGCTGTTTGATTCCGGCCGATGGGGAATGTAGAAGTGGAAAAAACTCGGGGAAGACTTCAAGCAGCCGCACCATATTCAGTTGAAAGGGGGCGAGCCGTTCTTTTTTGCGGGAATCTATGAACATGCGGGTAGCGAAAGACCGGATACGGTCGCGCTGTTCACCACCCGTCCGAATTCCCTGGTGGAAAAAATTCACGACCGAATGGCGGTCATTCTTGAGGGCGAGGCCGCCCACGCCTGGCTCAAATCCGGACCGCTCAGCCCCGAAGAATTTTCCCGACTGTCCGCGCCCTTTCCCGCCGAGGAAATGGTAGCGTGGCCGGTTTCGGATGCGGTGAACAGCGTCCGTAACGAAGGGCCTATCCTCGTCGATCCGTTGCCCGAGAAGACCAGTCCGCCCGTCGCAAAGATGATTGCTGAGCGGGCCGACGGCGAGCAGCTCACCCTGCTTTGAATGTTACGCAATGGCTGGCTGCTCCGTTATAGACGTGGCATTTTGTTTAGGGCTCCACCAGGACGCGCAGATAGGTCGCGTGAAACTCACTGATGTCTGCATGCTGACTGCGGTTTTGCGCTCTAAACAAAGTCTCCAGCTCTTGCCGTAGGTTTTCGGCCCGACCGGTCTTTTCCGCGGCATCGAAGGCGTTCATGGTGGGGCCGTAGTAGTTTCGGAAAATTTCCAGGAACGAGCTCGGCGATCCCGCGTGCTTGAAGACAAACGTCTCCCGCTTGAAAGAAATCCGCGCGGTGGATACGCCGGCGTGGGTGAACCGATCGATCACGTGACTCTCGATCCCCCAGGTCATCGGGCTGACAAAACCTTCGGGCGGCGGGGGAGTGTAGGCGGAGCTAATCTTAAGGATTTGGGCGACCAACGTTGGGTCGTTGGGTATCCAGTTACCCATGACGATGAGGCCGCCCGGTCGAGCGACGCGGACCATCTCTCGCGCGACGTCGAAAGGCTTTGGAGCAAACATCGCGCCGAAGATGCTGATCACGAGATCGAAGCTTCGGTCAGGGAGCGTTTCCAGTTGCGTGGCGTCGCCCTGCTCGAACCGGCAGTTGGTCAGATTTGCCTGTTGGGCGCGGCGATTTCCGGCCTCGACGAGATTGCGGGCGATGTCGACGCCGAGGACGTTCGCACCTCGCAGAGCGGCGGGGAGGGCGGTGGTGCCGTCACCGCAACCCAGGTCGAGGAGGTCGAGTCCCGGCGTGATGCCGAGTTGCTCGATCAAAGCGTCGCCGCTCTCGCGCATGGTTGCAGCGATACGAGTGAAATCGCCTTTTTCCCAGAGAGCTTGGTTGGAGTTGATGGATGGAGTGGTGATTGTATTCATAGGATTTCGAGGGCCCAGATTCGCGGCCGTGAGGTTCCACTCTAGATTCTTCCTCGAATGTCATCTACAACATATAATGTAGTAACGAGAATGGTTGCTCCGAACGACGCGCAATGAACCTCCGCTATGGTCAGTTTTGCCCTACGGCCAAGGCAGCCGAAGTGCTCGGTGAGCGTTGGACGATTTTGATCGTGAGAGAACTTTTGCTGGGGACGAGACGCTATAGCGACTTCCAGCGCGCGCTCTCGCAAATCTCGCCGACATTATTGACCAAGCGATTGAACCAACTCGCCGATTGCGGCTTGGTCATCCGCCAAACAGAGACGCCAAATCGGCGCCCTGAATATGAACTTTCTCCTGCGGGAAAAGAACTCGGACCGGTTATTCTTGGACTGGGGGAATGGGGAATGAAGTGGGCGCGCGGTCAAATGCGCGACGAAGAACTCGATGTGCACCTGCTGATGTATGATTATTGCCGGCGTATCGATGCGACGGCCTTGCCAGAGGGACGGCTCGTCGTCGCCTTCACGTTTCCTGGTCTTCCTAAATTCGCCCACTGGTGGATCGTGATCGAGGAGAACCGTGAACGCGAACTGTGTGTGGATCACCCCGGCAAAGAGGTGGATGTTCAGATCCGCTCGGACGTGCGGACGATGGTGGAGATTTGGGCCGGCGACACGGAGTTGAAAGCAGCCTTGAAAGCGGGGCGCCTGCACGTGACCGGAACCCCCGCGTTGATTCGCACGCTCTCGTCTTGGCTGCGCGGCGGAAGCTTGTCGCACATCCGGCCTCATCCCGATTCGCTCCGAGTGTAATGGCGGTCGAGTCGCTCAGCAGCGATCAAGAGAACGGTCAAAGAAAGAGGCCGATTTGGTTGCTGTATTCGGCGTCTAATTACGAAGAGCCGCGTATGTCTCTATATCAGACGACGCGAGAGGGTGGGTGAAAAAAAGTCTTTGGAGAGGCGTGATGCCGGACCACTTTCCAAATCCATAATGTCCTATGCAGAACTCTTGAGCCACGCGACCGCCTGATCGACGTCACCAAAGACCCGATACTCGACCGGCACCCGACTTTCGAACGCCATGACCGAATAGCGCGAGAGAAGCATGCGGGAGGCAATTCCTACCGCCACGAAAGCGGTTTTCTGAGTCCCTCCCTGCGGTTGCGTGTAGAGTACCTTTTGTGCGACGGCCGAAAGATTGGCCTCGGTCAAAGCGCTGAAATCGGCGGCACTCATGTCAAAAAGCTTATTGCGATTGGCGAGGTGGGGAAAGTGCTCAGCCGCGACCGCTTTCATCTCTTCTTCCTTTAAGAGGCCTTCCCAACGAAAAAAAACGAAGCTGCCTCGATCCTCGATTTGGATGGTTGCCACCTGCGCAGATTGGAAAATCTGTATCCTGAATCGAGCCTGGAATGCGAAAAGCCTTTCTTCACGCCATCGAAAAAGCGTTCGGTTGCCTTTTGCGCCGAGCCACCGGCCAATGCAGCAAGTGCGTACTTCTTCCTGAATACGTGGGCACCGATCGAAAGGCGGTGAGCGGAGTTTTCCGAGAGGCCACCGGAATGTAAGCCGCATCACCTTTTGGTAAGGCAACGACCCTGTTTTTTTCGCCGGCCACTCAGACTAGGAAGGGGCCCACGCCGTGGGCGATTGTATGCGGAAAGCAACCCCTCCCACAGTGGTGCCCGAGGGGGGACTCAGTTTACCTGCTATCCTGGGAGGAGAAACTAGAGTTATTTGTAGTTGAAGAGATAAGTTTGTTACCTTTTGTTCCCTGGATGGGTAACGACAAATGGCCCCGGAAGATAATCTCGGGCAGCATTACGGTGAAGGTCTATCGGGTGAAGCATGCGACAGCGGCGAGCGGCTTTGCTTACGTCGTCGCCCATTCGGGCCCCCTGGGACGAAAGTTGGACAAGTTTGCCGACCCGGCCGAGGCACTTGTTGAAGCGCGCCTAAAGGCCGACCAGCTCTCGGCCGGCAGAGTAGAGGGCGGTTCAATGACCCGTGGCGACCGCGACGAGCTTCAGGCCATTCGAAAAATCTGCGGGGACACACCACCGCTAACGGCGCTGGGGGAGTGGCGTAAAGTTCGCGATTTGACGCAGGGCAATCCGCTCGCAGCGGCCCAGGCATGGGCGGCGCGCAATTCGTCCGCCTACGAACGGATTGCGGTAGCTGATGCCGTGAAAGACTTCCTCGCAGCGAAGGAAAAATCGGGCGTCGATACTGCCAGCTCTTACAAAAAGATTCTCCCCACCCTTGGGGCAAAGTTCGCAGAACGGCTCCTCGACACGATCTCGGCGAGGGAGCTGCAAGGCTGGATGCACGAGAGGTACCCGCACCCAGTGACTTTCAATACAGCTAGAAAGCGTTTCGTTTCGCTCTGGCGCTGGTGTCGTAAGAAGGGCCACTTGCCGCGAGACGTGCAAACAGAGGCCGAGCAACTCGATTCGGCGCGCGAGGAGCACGCTCAGATTGGAGTGATTAACGCGGCAACGTTCGCGAATTTGCTCGAGCACTTTCGCGCCCTCCACCCGGAGTATCTGGCCCCGCTCGTCGTCGCAGGATTTTGCGGACTACGCCGCTCGGAGATTCATGAGCAAAGCTGGGAGGACATCGCGGTTGATCGAAATATTTTGAGAGTGACGAAGGCGAAGCGAAACACTCCCGCGCGGCGCATTGTTCCGTTATCCGCCGCTGCTGTTGAGTGGCTATTGCTCTGTGGCGATCGGAAAGACCTACTTTGTTCAAATCTGGCGATCGATCGAATTCGCGACATCGGTCGTGCGGCCGGGTTTAAACTGCCGGAAAATTGTTTTCGCCATAGTTACATTTCACACCGCGTCGCTCAAACTGGAAACGTAGCCGAAACATCCCTCGAATCGGGCAACTCCCCGGCAATTATCTTCAGACGCTACCGAGAGCTTTTCGCGAAAGCTGAAGGAGAGGCCTGGTTTTGTGTACGTCCGGGTACTACAAACGGCAAAGTGATCGCATATGCATAAGGGAAAGCCAAATCATGCGCCGTAGCATTACAATGAGGGAACTCATCAAGGCGTCAGAAGCATGGATTTCTTTCGCCAGTGAACAAGAAAGGCGGCTGGTCGTTTCGTGGGTTCAAAAGACCGAATATATTATACACCGTCAAATCGGTGAGTGCTATGTAACGCGCGATAAAAAAGGGGAGGTGCTCAGTTACCGTAGGCGGATGAGAATCGATGACCTTCAATGGCTCTGCTCTTGGGCCCGGATGATGGTTTCTGGTTGTATTATAATTCCGGAAGATGAGCCCTATATTAAGAACTCCTCCCGCCTTGAACAGATTTTACGCGAGCATCCCGAAGAGGCGCCCGAGTTCTGGATATACGTCACGACGGGCACAAAAAAGCGCCGCCGTACCCAGTCACAGAAAGCCATTGATCTGGTTATGAGCTTTGCGATGTGTCGAAATACTCCCGGCTGCGGAATCAGCCCTACTGGAAATGTATCCATTAAAAAGTTACAATTATTTGGAGAAAAAAAGATGCTTCCCAGGGCTGTGGTCAGCGAGGACGACTTGAGTAACGCTTTATCCGTGCTTCGTCGGTTTTCCGAAGAAAAGGCAGCTGCTATTTCGGAATAGGTGTTTAGACAGTTTTGAGTTATTGGTTAGATAACTTGGTTCGTGCGAGTAACGAACCTTCAAACAACGCCGCTTTCAGATCGGCGATTTCTCAAATCTGATAAAGTTCGAGAGCTCCTCGGCTATGCCGATTCGGCTTCTTTTTGGGCCGGCGTAAGATCGGCCGGGATTCCGTATATACGAGTCAATGCCCGTCGGATCCTTTTCGACGAAGCGGCGGTTACTGCATGGCTGGAAAGGCATACTGTCGGAGGGCAGGTATCTTGAGAAAGAAGAACGAGCCCTTCCGCCAACCCGCCGGAGTAAGCCGATCAACGTGGCGCCGGTCGATCAGCAAGCTGAATTCGCAAAAGCGGAGGCGGCATCTGTTGCCGTACAGCAATGCCAGGTAAGCAAACGGAACTTTGCCTACCAGCCCGGCCCACCGATGAAATACTGCGAGATCGACTAGAGGACGAACTCCGCGGGCATATCCACGCGTTTAATACGGCACAGGACCCCATTGTGCGCGTCGATGCGATCGAGCACATTCGCGAATTACGTGAGAAGCTGCGGGGGGCCAGGTGAGCGACGCGCGATCAGTAAAGGACGGGCCGTGGAGTTGGCAGTCAAAAGCCGTTCGCAGGAAAATCCGGGAAGCATTTGACGCGACGAACAACGTTGCATCGGCCCTCGCCGTCTACGATGCGCTTACAGAAATCGCAAGTGACAAGGGAGAAGAGACGTTTGCGACCACTCATGCATGGATAGCTCGAATGAGCGGTGCGTCGATCCGCACTGTGCAGAATCACGTGAAGGTTTTTGCAGAACTCAATCTCATTGCCGTCTCCACGCCTCAACTACGGGCGCCTTCGACGTACACCCTCCTTGCGTTCGGCAGTGATTGCACAACGTCAAGCAACCAATGCACAACGTTCGGCAACGCCAGGAAATTCCTGGCGTTGCCGACATTAGAAGAAACTCAGAAGAATGTATTGGAAGAAACGGTGAAGAAAGCGGGGCGGACGCTCCCAACTTTAGGGGAATGGATCACCGAGGCGAACACCCGTTACCCAGACTGGCCAAGGCAAGACGCTGAGGGCGCCTGGAACCATTACGAAGCCGTCGGCTGGAAACGAGGCAAGACGCCAATCGTGAAATGGAAGGCCTGTATATCGACCTGCTACCGAAACTGGCAGTCACGCGGACCAGCGTACTCGCAAAGACCAGCGCCGGTGCGCCAGTTAACCGAAATTTACGCAGATCCCAACGATGAACCAATCTTCAAAACCTAACCGCAGCGAAATAGAGAGACATTGTATATCGTGCTTGCTCCCGTCGGGCAGTGACGTGATCGCAGCCGCGGCGGAAGGGCTGCGGCCTGAGCACTTCGAAGACACGGTATGCAGGGATATTTACCGGTGCCTGATAGTTGCTACGCAGCAACACGGCGACAAGATGCCGTTCGAGGTCGTCTATGGATCGGTGAAGTTAGGCGGCCAGCCGTTTACGGCGGCAGATCTTTCCGAAATTGCATCGCTCGAGAGCACCTCCCTCAACCGCGAAAGATACGTGGGCGCCGTGATCACGATGGCGAAAAAGGCCAAGCTCCTGACTCATCTCTCGACCGCGTCTACCCGTATCCAGAATTTGGCGTCGTTCGAGTGGTCAGAACTGTGGTCTGAGGTAGCCCCCGAGCTCTCGGCAATCAATGATCTCGCGCAGGACCGGCGCACGTTGGACTTCTCCGATTTTTGTGATGAGTACGCGGATACACAGCGCCATCCGGAGAAGATTAAGACGGTCTCACTCGGTATTGGTCAGTGGGACCGGCTTGCATCGCTAGTAAAATCCCACGAGCTGATCGCGCTCGCGGGGCGCCCCGGCACCGGGAAAACCGCGCTGGCGCTGCAGATGACGCACCACTTAGCCGTGAAGAAGGGCGGGAATGTGGCCTTCTTCTCGCTTGAAATGTCAGGCGTCGAGCTGGTTGACCGACTGGCAAAGCATCGCGCCGGAGCCGACGGCGTTGGTGATCATCCTGCCGAAGTGGCAAAGCGACTTCGCGAAACCGAGTTTCTTCGCGCGGTTAAAACGCTCTTCGTTTTCGACGATGCACGGATAACAATAGACGACATTGAAGCGCGGTCACGCCTTCTTGCCTCCGCGCCGGGAGGCCTAGCGCTGGTAGTGATCGACTACCTACAGTTGATCACGCCGACGCCCGAGTCGCGTCGCCAACCGCGTGAGCAGCAGGTTGCGGAGATTTCGCGCCGGCTAAAGCTCCTTCCCAAGGTGATAGGAGCGCCAGTGATGATTCTGGCCCAGCTGAACCGTGATTCTGAAAAGGAGAACAGGCCACCGCGGAAGTCTGATCTCCGCGAGTCTGGCGCCATCGAACAGGACTCGGACCGCGTGTGGTTTCTGTATCCTCCGATTCTAAAGACTGACCAGGTACCACCGAGCGAAGCGGCAAACTGTATCGACGTGTGCTTCCTGCAGGAGAAGTGCCGCGGCGGACCGGGAGGGATACTCCTAACAATGCAGTTTGAGCGGCCATGCTATCGGTTCATGCCGAAGCTGGCGAGGTGAAGCGCACCTGAACTGTATCTGTAGCTGTCTCCATTACATATGTAAAAAAAGCCCCCCTCACCCCCCCCCTAAGGAATCTCTTAAACCGACCATTCGTATGCAGGGGCCGAACAAGTCCACTTCGCTTCTATGACCTCAAAAAAAACTTTTGTGAAATTTCTCAATTTATGACGTCCACTGCCCTCTCGGAAGCACTCGCTTATATTGGCGTTACATATTCAGCCGATTCCATTCGCAAAGCGTGGGGACGGGGAGCACCACGACAAAGCGCCGAGGCGTTCGCAACTTGGCTCGCCGTAAACTCCCAGAATAAAACCGCAGGGGTGACTTCTGCCGGCCGCGCCGTTGGATTGGCACGCGAAGAAGTTTCCGGGCACCTATCATTAGATTCCGCGGCCGACGGTTGCGCTTTGTTAGCAGAGCTTTTCAGACGCGTCGGTGCGAGTTACTTTGTAACTGCGTCGGCTGCTTTGTATATGGCGATGAACGCCGCCGCTGCATCACAGCCAGGAGATTCGACCGTGGGAGATTTGGTGCCCCCTGAGTTTATAGACGCGCACTTCAAACTAACTAAGGCTCTTGGGGAACTGCTTTGGCTGGCTCCAGCTATTAGTGAAAAACTATCACGCGCAGGCTACACCGCCGACGCCGAGGGATGGCTCTCTTTGGCGAGAACAGGTCAAGGGTTTAGCAATTTGTATACTATTGCACACGACGCTTATACGAAATTTCAAGCGTTACCTGAAGACGGCGGAAAGTCGACGGCACCAAAGGCTCAAAAGAAAAGGAACCCAAAAAAGGGGGCTAGTTAAAATGGTCAGTATACTGGTTTGGCGCATTCGCCTCTTAGTCTTACTTCTGGAGCATCACCAGCAAAGGCTCAAGGCATACGGGGAATTATACCGACGTAGGCATCGCGCTAAGCTCTCAGAATATCGGAAAGCCTGGGTGAAGATGAACCCGGGATATCAGCGAAATAGAAAACGGCGAGAGGTTGCCGCCTTGTCGGATCACTATATAAAAAGCAAAATTGCGGAGGCGACATCGTTACGGTTTCGCGACGTTGATGAAGCACTTGTAGTGAAATGGCGGGCCCGAATTGTGAGGCTGCGCTCGCGCCCTGGGCTCATCAATACGCCCAAATGACCGATCGGCCTATATTCACCTACGGCTCAAGGAAGTTGCTGGCCGAAAGCCTCGGAGTTTCTCCAGGCTACGTCTCGGCGATGCGACGCGCCGGCTTGCCAGATGGCGCTACTGTAGACGAGGCGCGCCAGTGGTGGAAAGATAACCCAGGGTTTCGGAAATCTCGATCGTATCCGCGGCGGGAACACTTGGGAACAATCGGGAACACTTGAGTGTTTGATTGAACTTCCGTCTCCACGTGTACTGGCATGCATGGAGACCGGTATTCGTTTCGTTACGACAAGCCACCTCGCTCGGCTTTTGATGATGGACAAGCGAACCCTGACTGCCCGCTTGCCGGCTGCAGGGCTTACGCCGGATGCTTCATTAAACCTCCCCGAAGGCGCGCTGCCGCTTTTCTCCCTCGATCGCATCGATGTTATACGGCGAGCAATTACCAGCCTCGGAAACGAGAAATTACATCGCATATAAACATCCTAGTACGGGAGCTAGTTTCTAGATTTTGGTATATAGCCTAAATTGTTCGAAATATAAAATTATATTATGGACAAAGCCCAAGCTGTAGCCACGGCGCATAATATTATTTGCGGACACGCCTCGGCCGTGCGGGCTCTAGCTAAGCTGGATTCGTTAATTGAGGGGCTGCGAAACGCAGGCGCCGGCGCGGACGATATGGCACGTTTGAATGCTGCTCGAGCAAAAGCCTCAAGTGGGGTCAAGCGGCTTGAAGCACTTATAGACAAAGCAGCGAAACAATATTCGGAGAAGAGTTAACATGAGCCAAGACGCGACACTAAGCCTAGTCCTCGAGCTGAAGGCCAAGACGGATGAACTCCGTCAAGGTCAGAAGGAGCTCATTGCGTTCCAGAAGAACGCCGAGAGCGCGAATGCGGCCTTCGGCTCGATCGCGAAAGGCTTTGCGTCCGGGCTTGGCATCGGCGGCGCGCTGTCAGTGCTCGGCCTGGTCAAGACCGCGATCAGCGAGGCGGTGGATGGAATGAAGGCGCTCGTGCTCGAAGGCGTGCACCTCAACTCCACAATGGAGACCGCGCAGATCAGTGTCGCCGGTGCGCTGAGGCAGTTCTTCCCCGAGCGATTCAAGAGCTTCACCGATGCGCTGAAGGGGTCGGCGCAGGTCATCGACCTGATGCGTCAGAAGTCGGTTGATTTCGGTATCTCATTCGACGATCTGGCGCACACCTATCAGGCGACGGTCGGATCGATGTTCCGGGCCGGAATCTTTGATATCAATAAGCAGGTCGAGCTCGTTGCGACACTCCAGCGCTCGCTCGCGGGCCTCGGCGTGACTGGCCAGCGCGCGGCGCGCGACATCGCCGATATCTTCAATGGTCAGGCAAATCGGATCGTTGCGGCAAAGGCGCTCGGTATCAGCAATGAAGATATTGCGGCGGCGAAAGGTCGCGGTGAGCTTTATGAATATCTACAGGCAAAGCTGAGTGGCTACAAAGAGGCGTCTGACTTCGCGGCCGACTCGACGGAGAGGCTCGAAAGCCGACTCGCGAATACGAAGGCCAGCGTTGCGGCTGATGCGACCAAGGAGCTTTCGGCGGCTTATAAAGACCTGCTGAAGTCGCTCATCGATCTGGTCAAATCAGACGCCTTCAAGGATTCGGTTAAACTGCTGGCTGACGCCGCTAGAGGTGCTGTCAATGTTGTATCGAAAGTATCAAACTTTGTTACAAAGCAGTCGTTGACGCCAGGGGCCGAGAGCAGAAAATTTGAGCAGGATGCGGCCGATATAGCAAAGCAAGTCGCGGGTGCCAGTAGCGACGCGGAGGCAAATAAAATACGAGCCGTTGCTGATGCCAAAATCCAGGAGATCAAAGCTTCTATAGAGAAGTTTAAGGACTTCAATCAGAGCGACAGGAACCTTTTGGCTTCGGATCGGGCTGCGCCTATAAATAAAATCCGGGCATCCCTTTCGGAGCTGGATAAGAACGTAGCGAATAATAAATCCCTGGTGGAGGAAAGGGCCAGGGAAGAATCCGCAGCGCGGATACGCGAGGCCGAGGAGGCCGCTGGGCTACAGCTCGAAAAGAACGCGAACAAGCTCGACACCCTGAAGGCTAAAACCGAGCTCGTTGGGCTGGCCGACGAGGCACGGTTGAGCGTGCTCGACCAGATTGTTGAGGAGATCAATAAGCAGTACGACACCAAGGCTGCGGCGGCCACGGGGCCAAAGCAATTGGAGCTCCTGGCCTACGAGCGACAAAAGGAGCTGCTTCCCTATATCACCCAGCAGGCCGCGCTCGAAGCGAAGATCACAGCCGAAAAAGAGCGGCAGCGAGTAGCGGTCGATAAATCGCTCACGACATTTTTTAATCAAGTTGCCAGCGAGGCTTCCCGGCTCGAAGTCGAGAAAGCGCGGGCGACACTCGTCGACCTGGACGCGCGAAAAGCCGAGATCCAGAACGACCGATACAAGACCCGGCGCGAAAAACAGGCAGAGCTCTTGGAGCTCCTCAAGCAAGAGCCCGCGGCCCTGGATGCGATCATAGCGAAGCTCGAGCTGGTCGCGGCCAGCACCGACGACGCGGCTGCAGCCGAGACGATCACCACCGAGGTCAACGCGCTGAAGAAGCGCAAGGCCAAGCTCCCAGCTGAACAGGAGAAGGATGCGACTCCACAGAACGCACTGGAAGAGGCACAGGCTGGCAGCGTCGCGCTTCAAAACAATTTCGTGACCCTCGGTCAGGCGATCTCGAATACGATGGGGGCCGCTGTCAACGGCATCTCCAGCGGCATCGAGGGGCTGATAAACAAGACCGAGACTTTCGGGCAGGCTCTCCGGTCGGTCTACACTGGGATCGCGTCGAGCATCGTGAAATCTTTCGCGGACATGGCGGCACAGTGGCTCGTGCAACACACGATCATGTCGGCTGTCAGTAATGCATTTAGGGTCGGAGAGGTCGGTGGTCATGCTGCTACCGAGGCGGCAAAAACCGGGATTACGGTAGCGGGTGAGAGCTCACGTACCGGAACGACGTTAATTGGATCGCTGGCTCGCCGCGGTATCCACCTCGCCGAGACAATTTTTCACGGGATACAGGTCGCAATCCGGACCGCTGCACATGTCATCGGTGAGGTAACGAAAACAGCGGCGACGCTTGTAAATACACCGATTCGAATTGCCGCCACTCTTTCGGAGTCCTTTGCCTCCGTGGTCAAGGGTGCGGTTGAGGCGTTTTCGGCGATGGCGTCAATCCCGTACGTCGGCCCGTTCCTCGGCGCTGCCGCGATGGCTGCGGCGCTCGCGGGCGGCCTAGCGCTCGTTAAAAGTGCCAGCAAAGGCTTCGCCGATGGTGGCTACCACTCCGGGCCGGGTGGTCCCCGCTCCGACAGTATACCGGTTAACGTATCCAATGGTGAATACACGCTCAACGCGGCGACGACTGCGCGAATCGGCAAGGACCGGCTCGACGCAATGAACTTCGGCGGCAAGGGCGTCGAGGACATCGCGGGCCGCCAGTCCGTGACCGGCGCGGGCGGTGCTGGTGGTGGCACGAGCAGTGGGCGCGGGTCAGCCGCAACAGCCGCAGCCTCACCCGTGGTCAACGTCGCGGTCACGCCGAGCTTTATCGTCGTCGATAGCGACCGCGCGGCCGACCGGATCAACGACACGAGCGCGAACGAAGCCTACGTCGTGCGACTGATGCGCAAGCACGGAGCAATTTAAAATGCCTACTGCTGGAAACATGTTCCGGGCAGTAGGCGCAAGACCATGATATGGCGAAAACCACACCTGACTTTTCGTCAGGTGTTTTTGTTTGTAACAAAAACACGAATACATCATTATTTGCCCAACTTGGGCAATTTTTAGGCGCGCCTACAGGGGAAGTGCAGCGGTGCTCAACACCGTTGCTGCATATTTTCGACTCAATATTCTTGCACGCGGCCGATAAACTGTTCAACGCTTGTACTCGTGATTCATTTGGGATCACCCGGCGTAGTACCCGGAAGAGGAAAAGCGAAAAGCTTGAATCAACAGAAACAACATATTGCAGCCGCGCCGAAATCGGGTGGGTCACTCTGTGCCCCCGTACTAACCGTGAGTAGGTGCGGTTGCTTTCTTTGTATCCATGAAAACGTTACAGCTTCAGCTCACCGACGAGCAATTTGCTCGCCTTGATACCCTCGCCGGGCTGACTCAGTGCACCCCTGAAAATCTCGCGATTGCAAGTGCGTTTACTGAGTTGGATTCTTGGGAATCGTGGTCTGATTTCGCCGAAAACATCGATGATGCGCTTTGTTGGTACACCCGAGAGCCGCGCGATGCGTCGAGTGAAAAAGCAGGGAAGAGACTGGAGGATAAAGCGCCCGAGCGGCTCAAAAAACTCGTAAGCAACTACCAGCTGAAGAGGTGTCCCGTGCCTAATATCATACCTCCCAGCGAAGACTTTCTTCAGACACTTCGTGACGAAGTACTTAATGCAACGTGCATTCGAAAGGCTCAGCTTGCGGGTCTTACTCTGTATATGGCTGCGTGCGACGCCTTAGGCGTTCCTTGGCGGTCAGTCTCAGCTTCGCCAATTTTGGCTCGTCCGCGAAAATCTACGACACGTGCCGTCCGCGTTCGCCTTATAGATCGGGAGTGCGTCAAACAGCCTACCCTCGGCACGGGTTCTATGGAGGCACCCCATGCGTAAGAAAAACTCCGACAAGAAAATCGAGGTGATAGTCGACGAATCAACGGCAGAACTCCTTACCGATATAAAAAAGAGTTTCTCCCGGCGGAGGCGCGATCGGCAAACCTATAACCAGCTTGTCGGCCTAGCTCTCGGTGAGGCAATGCGTGCATATGAGGCAGCGGGGGAGCTGGTCGTTTACACCGGAAAGGAGCAAGGCCGCTGGGTTACGGTCTCCGCTCGCCTGGAGGTCGCGGAAGGTCGATCGCGCCGCTTTGAGGCGCTCGTAAATGAGATACAAATTGACCGAGTGCTTGCCAGGGCGACCTTGGCGGCGGAAAGCGATAACTCGGCGATCGGAGGAAAATAGTCGAAAATTGTGAGTTTGCCCGGCCGAAATGCCGGGCTTTTTTATTGGCGTCGCGCCAACGATCGTTAGGGCTTTTTAAATGACGGAGGAAACAGCGCAGGAGTTGCTGAAAGAGTTACGTGCGATTCGCGCGTTGCTGGTACCCAGCGCGCTCGCTATTAAAATCAATGCAACCGAGAACGTACTATCAAAAGCCGAGGCTATGGCGTTCACGAAGAAATCCACCCCGCGGTCCTTCGGCGATTGGCGCCGAAAGTTCAAAGTCCGCCCCGTCGGCCGCAATCGTTTTTCACGGCAAGCTTTGGAATTGGCTCTGCTGCGCGAGAGCGGGAATTTACCAATGCCCAGGACGCTAAAGGAGCGAAGACGCTGATGAACGAGGAAAATCCAATCCTGACCCGCGACGAGGCAATCGCGTTCCTCAAGCTGACCAGTGCCCGGCAGTTCAAAAGCTACCGCGCAAAATATAAACTCAAGAGCGTTGGCCGCAACCGCTTTTCACGCCGCGACCTGATGGTCGCGCTCAACCGCGAGGCCGGGAACCTCCCGCTTCCGAGGACGCTGAAAAAAGGCGGAAAGTACGCATGACGGATGAAATTGGGACAGCAGTTCTGGCGGAATTGTGCAAAGTGCGCTCAGAGCTACTGGTGATAAAATCCATGCTCACTCCCGCTATCGACTCCGGCCTGCTCACCAAGTCGGAGGCCGCGAAATACCTAAAGGTGTCTGGCCGAACGCTCCAGAACTTAGAGGCATCCGGAAAGATTCGCCGCGCATTCAGTCACGGCCACCCAAAATATCGTCGTGCTGATCTGGATACGTACGCCACGACAGGGTCAAGCGGCGTACGGTACGCGGTCAAACGCCGGAGGCATGACTGATATCGATCTACTCCGGGATATCTTGACTGAGCTCCGCGCGATCCGCGTTGCGGTCTCGGCAAAATCGAGCACCGACCGCCTCACCCGTGAGCAGGCATCGGCCGCACTCAATATCTCCGCTGCGTCGTTTGATCGCATCGTGAAGTCCGGTGCGCTCAAGCGCGACCAGGAGTCGGGCCCACTGCGCTTCCGCCTTAGCGACATCGAAGCCTACAAGCTGAATTACAGAGCGGCGTTTCGGCCTCGGCGTAAGCGGGCTGTCTAACGTTTGTCCATAGAGAAGTCCAGCCATCTGACGTGCTGTACACTCCCATTTCCCATGGTAGCGCTATATCGCCATTAACTACTGCTTGTATATAGATATTATAAATGTATGGGGGATTACGTCGGTGAAGTTTGACTTGATCTGCGATGAACCGTCTGCACGTTCTCACTCAGCTTACCGTGCCTATACACGAACATGTCGGGGGGGAGTTTGTAGACGTTGCGAAACAGTGCGTGTCGCTCATAGAGCGTGAGAGTTCGACTGAGCGGTCCAAGGGATTCCCGCTAATTCGCTCAACCATGATTGACGAACTTGAGCCAGCATGGGGAGTTGAATTTGCACTAAACATGGCGGCCATATCACGTTTATTGAGCGACGGGAGTGGTGAGATCTCGGCGGTTTCCGTACGTGGAATCGGGGTGTTGCCAGACTTACAGCGTCATGACCTTTTGAGGAGGCATAGATTGGGTGAACCACTTAAGTATCGATGGGAAGAAGTTAAGCCAAACCTCACACGACAGTTGGCTGTATTCTTGCAGAACTTCGCTCAGGGGACAAAGCTGATTGATGACGCGGCAGATAGCATGGAGGGACGCATTGAATTCGTTTCGGAACGCCAAGTCGCCGGGTCGGATTATACTGAGAATTGGTCGACTTGGAGACCGGGTGATATCAATATCGAAAAGACAGGGTTTTTTGTAGAACTCAAATGCCATAGGAGGGGTATGGCGGCTTACGCTTCACCTGCTTATGCGCTGACGTGGAGAAATTTTGGATCGCTAACGTCTCCAGCTGTAGGATTTTTACCCCCGGGTTGCTGGATCTTCGGAGCCCAAGGTAAAGGTCAGTGTTCATTAATGTATGATCCCAATCCCGTCCACATTCCCACAAATTTTACCCCGTGCACTCAACGTTTCTAGCTATCGTCTACGAAGGATATGCGAAATACGGCGTGTTTGCAGCGGTCGGCGCAACTGCTGCAGCTTTGGTCACAAGCGTGGCAGGAATGACGCTCCTCTGGCGTGGCCCATTAAAGGGATGGGATGTGCCAGAGTATTCGACCCAACTAAGCCGGATCGCTGTTCTCCCCACCGCGTTTTTAGTAGTGCTTGGGTTCGTGTATGCGAATCCGTCGACTCTCAACTACGTGGTTTTTTCGGGCGGCGGGCTGACCGTAGTCGCAGCAGTTTTGGCGATGAAATACTTTTCGGCGTGCTCCCAACATAAATACTATAAAGAAGTCGTCGCCGGCCCGAGTCGCGCGGAAAAAGTATTTCTCCTTGGAGGGGATCAACTGACCGGTTGGGCCCTAGAAACAACGAGCCGGTTGAATATTTCGGTGCAGGAGTGTTTAAAAGGAACTCCCGGGTCTCCCTACGACGCGGACAAGGTCTGGCCGCGAGAGGCGCGAGTGCGTGTATATTCAACGGTATCCACGCTTTTTGTTTGGATGGTGATCTGCGGCACTGGAGGACTCGCAACTTTGTCATACGCGGTGGAAGTGCACTTATTGCAACGCCCAGCGTCGGCAATCTTGTCTCCTAAAGACCTGTCGGCCCCTTAGAAAATCATTAGGGCGCGATGCCTCAAATGTGGGCGGAAAGAATTAACCTACGAACTAACCGGCGCGGTTAGTTCGTAGGCTTGACCTTCTTCAAACGATCGAGGACGAGCCGTTGCACCCATTCCGGCGGTAGACGTTCACCCATTTTCCAGGAATAGACTGTCCGCTCTGGGCAGCCGAGAATTTCGGCTATTTTAACGGCAGACCACTGCTCAAGAGACTTCACAAAATCCACGGTAGAAGGGTGCATGCAACTGCACAATGTGCAATTATTTCTTGCCAGTCACTGCACAGTGTGCAGTCATTTAAGCGCTGCACAATGTGCAGTCTACCAATGAAAAAGCCCACGACCGTCATTTTGATTTTAGCCACCGTCTTGGTGATAATTTTTCTCACGGTCGCCGCCATCCAGCTCGTCAGCACCGCCCGCGCCTCGATCGCTGCACGCCCGGCGCCGGTTGAGCTCGGCTACATCAAACCCTGGTCAGTGCATCCCAAGAACCGCGCGGCCTTCCGTGCGAATCCCTTGGAGGTCGTATGAGCGGAGGGCGAATCATGAACGTAGAGCTCACTCCCAATGAATTGCTCGCAATAAAGGAGATCGCCGAGAGCCCGTACCGCGATAGCAACGATCTTACGGCCCCGGTTTGGCGCTTTTCTAATAGCACGTATTTGTCCGGTCGCGCCTATTCTGCGGCAGTGTCGTCATTGCAGCGGAAGGGCCTCTGTCGTTGCCAGGGCCAGGGCGAAGACGCAACTATTTCGCTTACCGAAACCGGGGCAGCGGTCGCACGCGCGGAGGGCAAGGTATGAGCGTGCTTTATATCCACGAGCACGAGGGTGTCTGGTTCTCGAAGAACGGCCACCGCGCTTATCTCGCTGGGGAGAAACCGCGATTCATGTGGCCAGCCGAGGCCAAACTTGAACGCACGGCCGACCATCATATCCAGCGGGAAGTGCACAATACTGGAGGTAAGCGCGGCAAGATCCGCTTGGTGACATTCTACCGATTAGCAGACCGGCCCATCCCGCATAAAACCGCACCACTCACCCCTGAACAAGCGGCCTACGCGCTGCGGGAGGCCGGCAAATGAAGCCCGTGAGCACGGAATCATTCCTGATCGGGCTGCTGCTCGGCCTGATTCTCGGCTGGGCGCTGGCTGAGCATTATTACGTCAGCCACGGCGCAACCCTACTCTCTAGATGAGCACGCTCCACTATCGCCGGCCTGTACTCTACGTGCTCGGATGCGCGGTGGTCGCGCTGCTGGGTATTGCGCTGGTTGTCGGAAGCCTGTTGGCTCTGGCCGTATTAATACGATAAATACAAACCTGGGTGACCGATTGAGTGGAGTTCACAAAAAAGCCCGCCCATTCAAGGGCGGGCTTAAACCATTTGGGAGCTAAGCTCTACCAAGCAGTTTTGGCGGGAGGGAATTTCAGGCTGAGGAGCCGACCTTTAATGGCAAGTGCGTATTTATCCTTGGATACAAAATACGCATCGATCAAAGCCCCACCACATACACGCTGTATTTTTTGCCTTTTAGCTCAATCAGTGCGCGAAGATTGCTGCGTTGCTCTGGACGAGTGTAGAGCATCCAAGCGCGGCGGCATTTCGTTGCTTCCGCTTCTGTGTCCACCGTGACAACCTCGCCCTTGTTGAGCTGCTCGGCATACCACTTGTAACGACCATGTTCTCGAAAATCGCTGTCGAGCAGGCTTCCAGGTTTCGGCTCGGAAGGGTCTTGGGGGATTAGTAACCAGAGATCGGGCTTCACCTGCCGGATGTAAAGTTGGAGATCCAACTTATGGTACTCCTTGTATCGCGTAAAAAGCTTAAAAAAGGTCGGGTATTCTTTCTTACTATGTATCCCGACCATCGTCCCGTCACCCAACGCTTCCACGTAGTACTGCTTGTTGGGGCGGAAGGGCGAATTTTTCGGAGTATCCGGGAACTCGATATACTCGCCTACCGCAACTTCAACGCGTGAAGGCTCGAGGGTTAAAGTTGATGCAGTGGACTTAGTTCGCATCGATCAATCAAGGCCAAGTGAAAATATATTGTCAACGACTATTCAACTTTCACTTAAGCTCGCCCAATTTCGTTTCCAAGTCGCTGATCGCAAGAGGCAATCAAGTACGGTATCGAGTTCAGGCACTACCGAATGAGTGGGGCCATCGTCCGGGCACTCATCTGGCACGGCTTGGCGGAGATCATCCCACCGCCATACCCCGAAACGCTTTGGCGTCAAAATGGGCAACGCGACTGTCTCCTTGGTGCATTGTCGAGCATCACCCTTCGGAGCCGCCACCGTGAATGGGTCTTTCTATGATTTCAGTTTGTAGTGGAGGCGCGGTTACGTCTTTCAAGATCCCGGTCTGAGAGTCATCACAGAAACGTCACTGTCTCGTCTCTGCGGACTGCCTCTACGAGTAGAAGAACTTAGAGGCGGTTTGAAAGAGCCTCATCACATCCAGCTCAAAGGCGGCGAGCCGTTCTTTTTCGCGGGAATGTATGAGCGTGGAAGTGATGGAAAGCAGGATACGTTTGCGTTGCTCACCACGGAACCCAATCCACTCATGCAGGGCATTCACGATCGCATGCCCGTGATTTTGTTCCCCGAGGCGGCAAACGAGTGGCTGAAGTCCGGGCCGATCACCCAGGAGGAATTTTCCCGTTTTTCCACACCCTACCCAGCCGAGCAAATGGAAGAGTGGGCGGTAGCAAAGGCAGTAGGGAACGTGCGAAACGACGGCCCAGAACTGGTTAGGCCAGTCCCAGAGGGCGAGATCGTTGCGGAACGGCCAAGCGGGGAGCGGTTACGCCTTCGCAGCAAACCGAAAGCCGAGCCCGAGCCGGATCTGCCAGGTTTTAATCTGAATTCCGCGTAGGATGGGGAGACCTTGAAGAATCAGCCAGATGCCTCGAAGAGGCAATTAACCCCTACTCGTTACATCAGTGTTCACTGTAACGGATCGAATCTCACGTTCGCATAAATCGACCGGTGTGCACTGTTTTGAAGTGGGCTGAACTACCTCTGTATTCGCTCTGCGGATATTTTCTTTTACTTCACGGTCGGCAGAGGCGAATGCCTTATCGTCCGACAGGATGCTTTTGAAGTGGCGCATTAAAGCAGTCATTTTGGAATGGGTGGCGCTAGCGTGTTAGGAGTAAGATAGGAAGCCAGAAGTTCCAGCTCAATTCGACGGCTGAAAGCGGGTAGGTAGAGTCGGCACTCAGCCTCTACATCGGACGCAAACAAGCCCACTTGATTTGAATCAAGGGTCACCACAAACGCATCGTTTGGGGAAACCCCCGTCATGTTGTGACGGTATGCTACCATACTGCATATTTTTTTCCGGTGCGCTTCCTCAAAAAACCTAAACTTTTTTTCCCTCTCTGCAATCTCAGTGTCTGGAATAAAGATAAATGGCTCGGGCCCCGGCTGGTTCCATGCCTCAACGACCGCGGAGCGAGCTCCGCCCGGAGCGCTCAACCGCATAAAATCGCCGTGGCGACCACTGAACACCTTGGTATTTTGACCGTCCCATGAATGGGCCGGCTCTAATACCTTTTCATCTTCACTCAGAAGATAGATCCCGATTCTAAGCGAATTTCCGGCTTTAAGGTGCTTTTGGACTTGCCGATGCAAGATGCTTATCAAGAGGCGTATCTGCTTTTCTGGCTCAAGTGCGCTTATTAGCCCCCCCTCCTCACGATAGCTTTTAGAAAACCTCGTGAGCTTTTCGTTCATTGCCTCTCCCACGAGCGATTCGAGTGTTGCTCGCCTCACGCATTCTTTCTCCGCAGATTCCAAGCGAGCCCGCAAGTTTTCGACGGTAGCCCTGGTTGTTTCCTTAGCCACCGAAAGCAACCACTTAAGCGTGCACCCGAGCCCGATCAAAAGCCCCCCAAGCGTGTATCCGCCCAATGAATAAGGATTCAGGGAAGTAAATGTCGAAGGCTTCCAGAGTTCAAACAAACCCGCCACGGCCGTGACCATTACAAAGGTGATCGCGTCAAGCGTAGCGAGCTGGTGGGGAAACCCCTTGAATTTAGCTCGAAGGATAAGCTTGCGAATGAAAAATGCTACCCCGCCGCCCGCTACGCCTCCAAGAGTTAAGGCAAGTACGTTCAGAAACATATTGGCCCATGGAACACCGCCTGCGACGGCACCTTGGGCGGATGCTCCTGCCGCCACCGGAATCTGTGCAAACAGCCCCAAAAGCATTACCCTCAGTAATGGAGAATAGCCGGCTGGTGTCTAGTCTTCCGCCCCGAGGAGTTCACCCTAGATACCGCTCATCGCTCACCTCACATAGTAGTTCCGGGCGAGGGCATTAGACAGAGCACCGGTCGGAAAACCGCATACTTCGTCCTAGAAGAATTTTTTACAGTCCCTTTCACAGTTTTACCGGAAAGAGTGGTGAGACGGCGCGCCGATCAAAGAGGCTATTGCCCGCATATGAGAACCTGATCGGCCACAGTTGTGTAGGTGAAGTCCGAATACATGGCAGGCGGTGAAACCGCTGGATTTTGGCTTATGTAGGATCACTACAAGTCGCTCTTGCCTCTTGCGTGCGGCGTCAAAGAAAGGAGCATGCCACTAGCATACGAAAACCAGTTAATTGGAGTTTTTCTCTTTGGCTTAGGCGTTGCCACGGGGCGCGCGGCGAAAAGCCGACCGATACAAGACGCGGTCTCGCTCTTGCAACAGGGTCCGATGGACAAGCCTCTTGGCGACTTACTTCTTGGTAATGCGACGCGGGGGTGCTTAATCGAGTTCAAGCGAAGTCGTAAGACGATCGATTCGGAGAACGAAAAGCGCGAAGGAATCGCACGACATATCTTTTCCCGTGCGGCGGTCGAAGTCCAAGACGCTGCGACCACCGGTCATCTGCTTTGCTATCCACAGCCTACACTTGATGGAGAAATTCCTCTGCAGATGTATCCATACTTTAATTCCACACAACCCATGTGGAAATCGTTTTCTACCTTTGCGAATGCTTATCTCCTTGGGCAGGCTGGTGCTAGGGCAACGCCGTTTCGTACGTATATTAACGAATTGCTGAAGCTGGCGAATGCCTCAAGTGGCAGTGGAATTATTGTCACTACCGATTCAAAGGGCCAAATCGTTTTCCAGTCAGTGGCAAGACTCTCAGACCTGAAGCTCACTGTCAGTCAGCACCTAGGGATGACGCCTCCTGGTGCGAGCATTACGCAATCAATTCCGCCGCCGTCTCAAGGACGTGGGATGCGTATGTGACGATTGGCGCAATAGAGCCAATCGCAAAAACGACGGAGTGGAGTTTGGTGCGCTAGGTGAGGCCTGTTGGATTACAGGGAACGGCCGAACGGCGAACAGTTGAGTTTGCTTTGAGGGCAGAAGCAAACTTAGGGAGTAAGTTAAAAGTAATCCTTGTTAGGTATCTAAAAATCGGATACACATGTAGCAATGGCAAATAAACTCACCCTTGGCACCTATTTGGCTAAGCACCCGAAACATTTTGTTCGGGCCTTCTCAATGCTTCGTCGCATTCACCTTGCGCGCTTCTCGCGGGCGGCTGAGCTTATCCGCAGCGCCTACGTTCCGCCGTACAGTTCGGAGCGATAGCGGTGTCAGTTGTGCGTTGAAGTTTCCAGTGAGGTTTGAGAATGCCCCGGGAGCCGTAATCTACGGATTATCAGCAGGTAACGCAAGTAATTGATAATCGGTTGGGTCTCCCAAATGGTTGTGAGGCAACTTCTTAATTCGTCTCAAACCTTCTGGAATTATTCCTAAACCTCGCTGGAAAAATCAGCGGCCTCGTCGCTTTTCCGCAATAGACTAACCTACTAAACTTTCGGAGGTGTGGGCAGAGGGGGAGCCTTCTCTCCACCTCCGCCGAGAAGTTGCTTGTATGCTCGTAAATGGTCCTCAGCAGCCTGGACGGCGTTCCGATGTTCTTCGAGCTCTGCAGTCGATAGGATCTCCGCTTTAAAGGTGTCCTTTTCTGTGCGCAACACCGCTATATGCGCCGGCCCATTTACTCCGCCGGGGTTTAGCTCGATTGCATGAGTGAGCGCCCAGACAGCAGTGAAAATTCCATCTTGTAGCTTAGGCGGTCCATTCGGAAAGAATATCTTTCTAAGAAAGCCCAAGAATGGATCAGTTAGCGGCTGCCCCGAGCCAAGCGATACGAATGGCGTATCTGTCGTCTTCAGCTCGGGTTGGAAGTCATTACATGCGAACTCGCATAGATATGGTTTCCGCTGACAGACAAACGCAACGAGGCAGCCATAGTGCCCCGTCTTCGCGTGCGTCGCCGAAAAATCTTTGATGCCTTCCGAGCTCAGCATTTTGACGAAGGCGATATGGTCGAGCCCGCTGAATTTCTTCCCGTCCCAAAGGCCTTTCGCCAAGTGACAAAATCGCTGGCCGAATCCTACTTGGCCAGTTCCCGCAATGATCATGCAGTCGCCGACCAGGGCGATTTTTTTGGTGGAGACTTCAATTGTAGAGCCCTGCCCGAATCCAAACGTCGCGGCGCTATCCGCGCCGACAACAACCCCATCCTCGCACAAGATCCCAACCAGCGCCGTCATCTCATTCGGTGAAGACGCTGTTTACCTTCATTTCAGGGTACGCTTTGTAGATCGCTGAAACGAGTTGCGTGAAAGACAATCCTGACACCCATGTTGCCACGCCCTTGAAATACTCCCGGAGTTGAGGAGCCATTTGTTCAAGTATCGCGTTTCCGCGTTCTTGCCCCTCTTGCGTAAGCCCGTATCGACGGGACTTAGAGAGTTCACCGCCACGAATCTCAACTACTCCTTCAGCGCTGAGGTTAGATAGATCGGTGTAAATTCTGCGATCAAAAGGACCGTAGTCGTAGGGCTCAAAAGCAAAATGCGGTCCATCGGTCAGTGGCGCGGCGTTTTTGTCCAGGAGGAACAGTGCCTTTTGGACTTGAACTGGCGAAAGCGGCCGTGGTGCTGCCGCTAGGCAAGCAACTAGGACTTCTTGTCTTTGCATGTTTAGTGGAAACCTGCGCCCTACATCGGCCGAGAGTCAATCAAAGCGAGTCGAATGTGGCGAGAGAAAGCAGTTGGTCGGGTTCCCTTTTCGTTCCCTGTTATTGCCGCCCCTCCCACAGTGGTGCCCGAGGGGGGACTCGAACCCCCATGCTGTTAAGGCACAGGCTTCTGAGACCTGCGTGTCTACCAATTCCACCACCCGGGCGGGCTGAGGAAGGGCGAAAAGACACGTCCGTTTCACTGGGCGCAAGCTCAGAATTGGCTTTGTCGTTGCCCCAATCGTCTCCACCGTCGGCTGTGGCCTCCGTTTCTTCTTCCTCGCTATCCTTTTCCGGAGTGCTTTTGGCCGGTGGGCAATCTTCCCGCATGGGGCAAAACAAGGCCATGATCTCCGTCAAAGGCCTGCCGCTTTGGCAGCGGCAGTACCAGCTTCTGGGCGAAGCGGGCGCTGGCGAAAGGCGGGTGTCTCTGCGGCGTGAGGACGATTGGGCACCGCCCGAAATCCTGCGGGTCTTCGACGACGGATCAGCCGGACCTTTGGGCGGGCTGCTCGCCGCCCTCGAAATCTGTTCCACTTCCCATTTGATCGTTATCGCGGTCGATCTTCCGACCTTGCCCGTCACTTGGTTCGCCACCTTGCGGAAACGCTGCCGGCCGGGTCGGGGCGCGGTGGGTTGGCGACCCGACATCGAGGCCTACGAGCCGCTCGCCGCCATTTACCCTCGCGAATTTTTTTCTATCGCTCAACAGGCGTCGAGACGCGGTCAATTTTCCCTCCAAACCCTGATCGGCGAGGCGGTGGAAACCGACTTGCTGCACGAGCAAACCGTCACGCCCGAGCAACGAAGCTGGTTTACCAACTGGAATCGACCCGAGGATGTAGTCTCTTAATAACTACGCGGATTCGCTGATTCGGATCTTCGCTAAGGAGGCCCGAAGGTGATGCTGGCGTGCGAGGAGCGCGCAACGTCGGAATGGCTCACCGGTACGTCGAGCCCCACCCTGAGGGAATAGGAGGATCTAGTTCGTAGTGAAACTATGCATACCGCTCTTCTTTCCACGGGTCGGCGGTGTTGCTGTAGCCGCGCACTTCCCAGAAGCCGAGTTTGTCTTGGGCGAGGAAGGAAATGGTCTTCACGAACTTCGCGCCTTTCCAGGCATACAGTTTGGGAATAATCACGCGCGCCGGTCCGCCATGTTCGCGCGGCACGGGTGCTCCGTCGAAACTCGTCGCGATTAAGACGTCGTCGTCCAGGCAGTTCTCCAGGGCCACGTTGGTCGAGTAGCCGTCGTAGCTGGTGAAATAAACGAACTGCGCCTCTGGTTTGGGCTGAGCCCGTTCGTAGAGGGTGGTGAAGGCCACGCCACCCCAGCGGCAATCGTATTTGCTCCAGGTAGTCACGCAGTGAAAGTCGCTCACGTCTTCGACTTGGGGAAGACTGTTCAGCGTTTTCCAGTCGAGGGTTTGCGGATGTTCGACCAAGCCGTCGAGGGTGAGGGTCCAGGCGTCCAGCGGAATGTCCGGCTGTACTCCCAAATCCAATACGGGGAAGCCCGTGGTCAATTTTTGGCCGGGTGGCAGGCGGCCAGGCGAGGGCTCGTCGCGGGGACGAAAGCCATTGGCCACCTGTTTTTCAGCCCATTTTTGTTTGGCCGCAATATAGCGCTCTTTCGACATGGCGCTAAAATGCTTCTCTCCGAACCGGGCGCAAGCGGCCGGCGCAAACGGGGCTCAGGTTGCGCCGGTTTCATGGAGCGCCTGCAGAATCGTCGCGCGACGCCGGGCGTAGTAGCGGGCCATCGCGCCTTGGTAGAGCAGCGCGATAAACCCCACCAGGGCATAGAAAAGTTGATACAAAACCTGAAACGAATCGAGAAACTGCTCTTGGGTCAGGCCCTTCTCACTGAGGGCGTCGTTTAATTCCGGGGGTAAACGCAGGCGCCAGGCCTCGCGATCGAAGTGGGTGAGTCGGATCGCGGCGTAGCCCAAAATGACGGCGAGGAGGAGGAGTTGCCCGCGAATCAGCCAATCCACGCCGCGCGACTCTTCCTGGGCGAGCAGGGTCGATCCGTGAAGTTCGATCGCGCCCGCGCCCGCCGCTGCGCAGCCCGCCACCGCCCCAAGCACGTCGTGCCCGGCTGCAGCGAAAAGCGCACAGAGGCCGGACAGCCACAGGACCAGTCGCCCGTCGGCATTGGCGAGGCGGATAGTCCGGGCGAGAACTTCGCGCGGGAGCGGGGGAGGCGTGGATCGGCGGGCGGGCATGATGAGTGCGATGACGAAGACGATGGACTCGTTTTCGTCTGTCGCTCTGGATTCTTCGACAGGAATGACAAATTAAAACCATTCCTAGTGCCGTGCCGACTTCTTCCTCTTTCCCTTTTCGCTTAGATTTCCCTCCCGAGCTCCCGATCAGCGCTCGGGCCGAGGAGATTGTTGCCACCTTGCAAGCCCATCAGGTCCTTGTACTTGCGGGGGAAACGGGCTCGGGAAAAACCACCCAAATTCCCAAAATGTGCCTGGCCGCTGGTTGCGGGACGCGTGGTCGCATTGCCTGCACTCAGCCTCGTCGGGTGGCCGCGCTTTCGGTTTCACGGCGCGTCGCCGAAGAGCTCGGCGTAAACTGGGGGCGCGAAGTCGGGTGCAAGGTGCGGTTTAGCGACCAGACGTCGTCTGCCACGGTGATCAAATTTCTCACCGATGGCATGCTGCTCGCCGAGGTGCAGGGCGACCCGATGCTGCGGGCCTACGACACCATCATCATCGACGAAGCTCACGAGCGTTCGTTGAACATCGATTTTCTTCTCGGTCACCTGCGGGTGCTTCGGTTCAAGCGCCCTGAGCTGAAGATCGTGATCACCTCCGCTACGATCGACACCGAGGCTTTTTCCAAGGCGTTTGACGACGCCCCGATCATTGAAGTCTCGGGCCGGACCTATCCGGTCGAGGTGATTTACGCGCCGCTTGATCAGCTGGGGAGCGACACGGCGGAGGGCGATGAACCCACCTCGCAAGCGGAGGCGCTGCACTACATCGATGGCGCGGTGGAGTCGGTGGAACGCATTTTGCTCGAATCGAACACCGGCGACATCCTCGTCTTCATGCCGGCGGAGCGCGATATCCGTGAAACGCGTGAACTGCTCGAGGGCCGCCGACTGGGCCAGTACGAGATCGTGCCGCTCTTCGGACGGCTTTCCAACGCCGAGCAGCAGCGCGTTTTCGCGTCGAGCCAGAAGCGCAAGATCGTGATCGCGACGAATATCGCGGAGACGTCGCTCACAATTCCGGGAATTCGTTTCGTGGTCGACACCGGCCTCGCGCGGGTCAGCCGCTACGCCGCTCAGGCGCGCACGCGTCGCCTCCCGATTGAGGAGGTCGCTCAATCGAGTGCCGATCAGCGCAAGGGCCGCTGCGGCCGCGTGTCGGATGGAGTGTGCATCCGCCTGTATTCAGAAGCGGATTACAGCGCGCGTCCCCGTTTCACCCAGCCGGAGATTCAGCGGGCCAATTTGGCCGACGTGATTCTGCGGATGAAGGCCTTTGGCCTGGGCGACATCGAACGTTTTCCGTTCATCAACATGCCCGCGGCCAAAGCGATTCGCGCCGGCTACGCCTTGCTCGAGGAGCTGGGCGCGATCCGCGATGCGGACGAGGGGAGTGGCCCACCGGCGTCCGCTCGCGAGCCTTCACCTCCGGCCGAGGCAAACGCGATTGGATCGCCTCAGGCCGATGAAACCGCCTCCGATCTCCACGCCCTGACTCCGCTCGGGCGCGAACTCGCTCGACTGCCGGTTGATCCGACAGTGGGGCGAATGATCCTGCAGGCCCGACAGGAAAAATGCCTGCGCGAGGTCGTGATCATCGCGGCCGGGTTATCGATCCAGGATCCGCGCGAACGTCCGATGGACAAACGCGAAAAGGCCGACGCCGCGCATCGCCGTTTCGCTCACCCGGATTCCGATTTTCTTACGCTCTTGAATATTTGGGAGGCGTTTCACGAGGAGTTCGAAACCCTTTCCCAGTCAAAGCTGCGTCGATTCTGCCACGATCATT